>Ga0187893_10003316_pt1 | contig 32979 bp, 34 predicted proteins | sample MA1701074metaG_FD_139574 | JGI IMG/M metagenome (GOLD analysis project Ga0187893, IMG submission 139574) | White microbial mat communities from a basaltic lava cave in the Kipuka Kanohina Cave System on the Island of Hawaii, USA - MA170107-4 metaG ...
AGCGACATTGTACAGACTATAGCAAAATATGATTTTAGAATACTTAGTGGTGCAAATCCAGAAATCCAGCTATCTGCACTTTTAGCAGAATTAGCTAAATTTGGAAAATAAAAGCGCAGAGAGGGTCTATAAGGCTTGTGGTAACCCACAATGAATAAGAAGTCCTATTTTCGTAACAACAAATCCCATCCGGTCCATTATTCACAAATAACGAATCCCTTGATTTTTTCTCGTTCAAGAGATTTCAAACTGTATTTGGCAGTACTGGTTAAAATCTTTACCTGATGAAAATTGATAGCTCAACAATACATGCAGCTAAACAACTTAGTTATGCGATCCGTCCGGTTTTCTATTGCTTTTCGGTGGATCATATTGATTCTTAATTGTACAGTGTAATTCTCATAGACCAACTGCGATCCAAAATCACACCAGAAAAGCTTTAAGTGATTAATTCATTAAAAAATCGAACAGGGTATGCGGCTGAACCAAATAATTTGTGGCGATAATGTTGAAGTGCTATCAAAGTTTGATAATGAATTCGTTGATCTTACCATAACATCTCCTCCTTACAGAAACGCAATAGATTACAACATGCATGTTAAGCATGGAAATAATCCTCAAAAAAATTATCGAGGAAAGTTGACAATCAAAGTTTCTGATTATATAGAAGAAATAGCTTCTATTTTCAAACAAGTTCATAGAGTTACCAAAGAAGGTGGATACTGCTGCATCGTAATTGGCAATGAAATTAACAAAGGTACCCTAGAACCATTACCCGCATTATTAGTAGCGAAATTAAATCAACAAGGCTGGTATTTGCATGAAGAAATTATTTGGCACAAAGTTACCGGCGGTGCAAACAGGGCAGGAAGTTTTGTTCAACATCCGTATCCATCATACTTTAGGGCAAACATTATGCACGAGTTGATTCTTGTTATGAGAAAAGGTAAAAACCAATTACGTAAAATGGAATATGCTTTTACGAACATAAACCAAGATATTGTTTGGAAGGAAATTGTAAACTCTGTGTGGCACATTGCACCAGTTCCTCCTGGGTTCTTAGAACACCCCTGTCCGTTTCCAGAAGAGATTCCCTATAGATTGATCAATCTTTATTCAAATGTTGGCGATGTTATTCTAGACCCTTTCAATGGTGCTGGCCAAACAACTAAAGTAGCAAAATACATGAAAAGAAAATTCTTAGGAATAGATATTCAGAAAACATATGTAGATTATGCTGAATCCAGACTCAAAGAACCTCCCCATATTCGGGATGAATCAATTACCCTTGAATTTCAAAATGAAGGAAGTTCTATCCCCAAGTGGAAAAAGTTACCAACTAAAAAATTTACCCACATTACTGACTACAAGTGATTTCTATTTACAAGATAAGATAAATAAAGGTAGAAGAGGAATAATCAGTAATTACCAGGGTTAGTAAGAGGACCGAGCAGCATCATGCTCAGATGTTCATAAATCCCCTTGCACATCCTTTCTGGTTACTGATTACCCTCCTCAGAACTGTAATATCTGATGGATGGTTTCTTTTTTGATGTCTTAACATATTCCTCAGAGACTCCGACGGACCTTCCAGTTTTCTTCACATAGCCTTCCTCTTCTAAAACATCTAGTGCGGCCTTGATGGGTTGCCTATTTTCTACAATGATGGATGGGAGTTGGTCATTGAAATACGCCTTATGAAATGGTCCTTCAGGTACTGCATCTAAGACCTTGCGAAGTTTGGAATCTCCATCAGAAAGGTTGCCTAAATTGATTCTGTATGCCTTGCCACTTGGACCTATGGCAAATGCAAGGAAGTCACCATTATCATTATTATAAATTCTGTACTTTCCTTTAACTCCACGAATAGCTTTTGATGCGGAAGTGGTTTTGTAGAGGCGATATCCAGCTGGTACAGATGCATCAATGAATGAAAAATCCTCAACAGGGACTGTGCCAGAACTTATCAAATCCATGTATAATACGCCGTCTGCACCTATTCTTAGGCTTAATTTTTTGTCCTGGCTATTTTTTGAAACCTTTTCTTCACCCTCAATTTTCAAAACATAGTTTCGAAAATTTGAGATCTCAATATCATCTCTTGGCATGGCCATTGCCATTGTACTACCTTTACGGGCATCAATCGATAATGTCATTCTAGTTAAGGTAATGTTTTTTGTATTATTTATAGATTGCTGTGCCAGCATTCCAGCATCGATGGATCGCCAGCAAACCACATTTTCAGCCAAGAAGCTTGGAAAACATTAGATTTTAGAAGTTCCGATCCTCATTGATTTTAATGGTAATCGATTCTTGTGTTTGTGATGAGGCACAAAATATAGGAAAATTACTCTCCTTTGACTCAGTCCAACTCAGTCTGGTCCATCGACCTTACTATGAAGTTGGTTCTAACTCTTCAAAACATATTGAATTGATTAAAGATGTGCTAAAGCATATTGCCTCGGTTACAAAGGTTGGCGGCGTGTGTTGTTTGATCACAAGTAGTGATATGAAGCCCGAAAATCAAGGTATGGATCTAACCGAAACAAAAGCACTTTTGGCATCTCAAGATGACCCTGAGATAAGTTCGAAATGGGTGTTTTATGATAAAATTCTGTGGGTGAAGAGTCCAAAAAAGGCTGTTGAATCGTTAAATCCAATGGAAGAAATTTCGATGGTCAGTTTCGATGAAACTCCTTTCTCAATAATTGAGGTTCTCATACGAAGTGATTCCAACGAGGATTTCAAAGAATCGACTATACCCCAAAGGATCAATAATTTGAAAATATCTTCAGCCAAAAAAATGGAAATGTTAGAACCATTTTGGTATATCTCCCCTAAATCCGAACCAGGATACAAGGATTATTTTCCTAAAGAATTGATTGCTAGACTGGTAATGATATTTTCAAAAGAAGGAGATTTAATTTTAGATCCCTTTGCAGGCCATGGAATAACAGCAATAGCAGCTAAAACTTTAAACAGACATTATTTTTGTATTGAAAAAAATTCTAGTAAAGTCATAGCAGCAAACAAACGGATAAAACTATTCAATAAAATTTAGAATTAGAGTACAATGAATCTTAATAGATTTTGAAGACATCTATGTCAATATACGTCATTAATTAAAATTAAGAGGAGAAATTGCATCTTCGTAGATGTCTTAAATTATTATCAAGAATCGCATCAGGGTCGCTTCTAATGTAATTATCACCTAAAGCGTGTATTTGAGCTTCTTTGCCCGCTTCATCAGTAACAAAACAACGGTTACTGTTACTAAGTAAATCATTAAGCTGCTGTGGCGTAGCAGAAGAAGTTGCTCTTGAAGTGGATTGACCACGTTCTACCAAACCTACTCTGTTAATTCTATTGTTATCAGAAGTCAGTTCTATGCAAACGATTTGATAATCAGTCATTCCTTGTCTTGTATAATACAATAACCAAAGATTATCAACTTATGCAATAGTAAAAGTAGCCAGCATGGTTTGCTCAAAATTGACTAGATAAAAAATCTGCAAATTTTGGTTAGGATGTTTGTACAATTGATAATTAGTCAAGGGAAGTGAATCGTAAGGCGTTACTGCGGGGAGTGCGAGGTTTGGTTAACCCTTGACTATACTGCCGATCATTAAATGATATTTACGGTTTTCCTGATCGCTTTTTAAGAAATTGTTTAAAACATGAGTTAGTTATCATTTCAAGTGTTGAAGGTTTTAATCGATGAGATGTATGACGGATTCGACGAGAAACTAAACGAGCTGGGTTACGAGGCTCAAAGTGTAAAAAAATTAGTCAATGATGATCAGCCTTTGAAAAGTGACTATTCGGTCCTTACCTATGCAAAGGATAATGATATGATATTGGTGACTGCCGATGTTGAAAACAAGAAAGGATGTGCCGAAAACGGCATCAAATGTATTAGTCCCACTAAACAATCTGTCTTTGATTTTATTCTAAAAGAGCTAAAAGAATTAGAAAACAAATAGAAATTAAAATCTGAGCCCTTTTGTTTTACCAATTGATTTTAAAATTTTACCTGTAACTTCAGCACATTTGTTGGCTTTTTCCATAATATCTAGCATTTCATTTTCGCGCAATTTCTTTTGCCTTTTAATTCTAGGATGATGAAGAATCAGGCTTGCGTTTTCTCCAGCCGGATCTGCCTCATATTGAACTTCGTTATGTGCAATGGTATTTCTAATTTTTTTTACCTCATCAAGTTCATTAAAGTAGTTAGGAAATTCGTGAAAAATATCTGAGTGGTTAGTTTGCAATATTGTTTGTAATAAATCAATATTGTTTGTAATAAATCAATTTTGTTTTGAAGTCGCAAATTATCTTCAAAATAATTGAAAAAACTTACCCGTTTGTAAATATCATCCGCTTCTTTACAAAAATCAACACTGATCATTTCAGCTATCATTGTTTCTATACGATTTATGCTTGACAAAACTGTTAGTTGAAATTTAGGAGTTAATTCTTTGATTCGTTCTAGTTCAGTCATTCAATTTTCTGAATTAAACTAGAAATTAAGAATTTTCAGAGTCTGAACTTACTTCACAAATACAGTTTTTTTCAATCTTACTACATCCAGAGCAAACCCATAATGGTTTCCCATAAGGATTTGTAAATAGCAAGCCTTTTCCGCACTTTGCACATGGTTTTTTGGTTGGTGTGACCAATAATCAAATCATATCATACCTAGGCTTATGTTTTCTGTAAACAGGAAGATTTGATCCTGAAAATTCTTAATTCTCAGTTGGTCCATAAAATCATTTAATGGATGAAAGTTAATTTTTTCTTTAGCTGAACCTTTGTCAATTCACAATTAACAAAAGATGTGCAGACTACACATACATCACATTATACGTTTTGGAATCGTTGATAAAATTGCGTGTGGAAGGTTCGGATAATGTGGTTAGTGCTACAAGAACATCAATAAGAGTACCTCATAATTTACTGAAAGTACTAAAAGATGAAGCAGATAAGAAAAACGTCTCATTAAACGCAATAATTACCAAAATTCTGGACAAATACATTCTATGCGATTTGAGAATGAACACAATACCAAGCATAACGATGTCGCAAGCTCTTTTTTTCTTAATACTTGAGAAACTAAATTTCTCACAAAAAGAGGAGGTCACAAGGAAGGCAATTCAAACGGTAAAGGATATGTTTACTGTACTTGGAGTGGAATACAATCTCCAAAATGTATTAGACGAATATTTTTCAATGTTAGGAAAACATTGTGGCTGGTTTACGTTTCATTATGACAAAGATGAAAATCACTTTCGTCTTGTATTTGAAACAGAGCTTGGACCTGAATGGCTAAAGTTTTTACAATTTTATGTACGTGCCATTTTACAATCATTAAAAATAAATATTGACAACGAGTCAACAACAAACTCTGTCATGATTTTTGAGATTACAAATGTGATGCAAAGTGATGCCATGTAATGCAACATGAATCACTTTGTTGTTTTATTCCTGTAATGGTGCAGCTTGAAAAAGATTTGATCGTGTGTTTGCAGATCAAACATACTTAGTATTTTATATCAATTAAAGGAATTATACTTTTATCAAAATTGGAATTGGAATGCAACGGGGTAGTACAAATGGATCAGAGGGAATCAAGCAAAAGAAAATTAAAAAGGATAGACTGGAGTATTGTAAATAGAATTTTAAGATATTTGCACTATGACGGACAGGAAAAAAAGACCAACATTGCCATGAAGTGTAAGCTAAGTTACAACAAACTTGTCATGTATCTTGACTGGCTTGAGATGATGGAATTTATTACAAGAGAACTTGATGAAAAAAACTTTGAATACATTAGTTTGAATGAAAAGGGAAGAGAATTTTATACAAGAAAATTAAAAGATGTAGAATATACTGAAACTGATCAAAAATTATAATTTTAAAGTTATACTCCCCCTGCAGTCCTACCACAGAAGTGAGCGCGACTTATTACTTGTTTTAGTATTTATAATAACAATGACTGTAAGACAACAAACCATTTGTTACCCACAAATGAAATGTTTTTGTGCAAGACCTAGATTGGTCACAACAATCAATGATTATGAAATAGTTTGCAGCAGATGTGGTGTAGTTTTTGGTTATGATTATAGTTTATCATATGATGAAAATATTATTCCACAACGGCCCAAATTACAATCTCCAAACGTCAATCTATTCCTGCTAAGGGAAAAAGGCAGGATTATTTGGTTCTGTTGTGTCTCTCTGTTCCAGTTTGATGCAAAGATGTAAAGTACATCACCTGTTGTTTGCATTCCCAAAGCTCGGTATATTGTAGAATCACCTGTCTTTGGTACAAGCATTTTTGGTTCATCAAATGTTTTTCCAGAATCATTACTTTTTGTAAAAAATACCGCATCATCACCATCAGGACTTTGCCGGTCCTCCCACAAAACGTACACATTACTGTCTGATACTGCAATCTGAATATCCGGATAAAACGACATTCCGTTTGTAAGATTGATTGGTTCGTGCAGTATGCCATCAGTTATTTTTGCAAAGTACACATCCCAGAACTGCGGATCAGTGCTTTCTTGCCATGCAATATATGCAGTGTTACCTACTGATGCTACCCTTGGATCATCACTTCCTCTTGATTCTCGGTCATCATGAAATGCATAAGCTGGAATGATTCCAAAGGTTGCAATAGTAAAAAATCCAATTAATATTAAAAATATTAGAAAATATTTCATGATGTAACTTGAAAGAATGATGAACGGTTCATAAGTTCTTCTATGGTTTTATACTTGGATAATTTTGCATATATTATTTGATAAAAAAGAAATTTCACCAAAAATCTTACATGGTCATGAGATGAAGATTCTGAATTTTTGGATTTGGTAAGCATCAAAAGTATTAATTTTCATTCTCTCTTTTTCCTAAGAACTAAACCTGAAATACTTGCAAGTATTGCTGACAAGAAATAATAGTACACAAAATTCAAACCAATAATCAACTCCCAAGATTCCGGATTAAACCATCTTATAGTAGATTGTGGAATTATGCCTTCAACATAATACAAAACAGGCGCACCAATGTATAACCAGATTTTCCACACGGGTTCAACAATAGGAAACATTATTCGAGAAAATATTGAAGGTTCGTTTTCAGAAAAGTTTTCGCCTTGTAGCAAAGCAACTGCCATTATTGCTGAAAATAAGGAAAAAAGTATTATTGTTTTTTTATTTGGATATAGAAATTGTAGTCTAGTTTTCATTTTCTAAAATTTTCCTAGCTTCGGATTGATCAATTATTTTGCCATAGGAATCTCGGAAAACCCATTGATGCAAATCGCCACAAACATAGATGCATTGTACAAGATTACTTTCACATTCAGTTGGTGTAGGTGTGGGTCCACGTAATGTACTGCTTGGTCCACATCTTTGACTTAATTCTTGGACTGTTTCTTGAGGATAATGTAAATACAAATCAGGATTTGTCACACATAATGTATAGGTCTTGTCAACTGGACAAATTCCATTATAGCATATTTTTAGACCATCTACGAATTTACCTCCCATCAAAGAGCATTGAAGATCAGAGATATCGCCACGACATCCCTCATATTCAGGATGCCATTTTCCATCATACCTGTTACATAACACGTGAGAGGGATTCTCATCTGGCATTGCAAATCTTAGTAATGCCCAACCCCGATTGATTAGTTTAGAATGGGTTTCTTCAGTAACGCATGCAACACTCATGTTATCATGTTTGTATGCCGGAATTTTGTTATCAGAACATACTACGTCAAACAAGGCTATTCCATTTTTAATCTGTTTTAGTGGCGACATGCTTTGTAATTCAGAGATTACGGAAAAACCAGTATAAGATGTATCTCCGCCACTCTGTTCATTTTCTTTGATGTTAAGATACATTCTGTAATTTCCTGCCTCTGGAGTAAATTCCCACTGTGCAGATGCAATCCATTGACATGACTCAGATTCTGAATGTATATTCCTTTCAAAAAGAACTTGATTGCTTCCTTCCTTTCTTATGGATACTACTACATCAATGTCCTCACCAAAGAGAGTGTGCATATCCTTGGAATAAACAAAATTCATGGGAATTCCAGCAGTATAGTTGTCTTTGATTGCAATACCATCTTGGAAAACATTAAAGGAATTTGTTAATTCGATTCTAGTTTGATTCAGTACAGTTTTTGCATTACACTCTTTTGGAATCATAAAGGACTCTGGCAAATACTGTCCTGGAAAATGTGTCTGGTTTTCATCTTTTGGAAGATAAAACAATACCCGGTCGCCATTTTCAAATCCGCTAATCCTTGCTGGACCACTGGGGACTCCTCCAACTGTTGCACGTAGTACTTTGATCGTGTTTGAATCTTGGGGATTTTTTAAAAATTCCTCAACTTCTACAGTATATTCCTCTAAAGTCATTACTTCAGGTCCAACACTTTCCTTTATTGTTCCGTTTCTTGCTATCTGGCTTTGATATTCTACATCTACAGTATTAACAGCTGTCACAGTTCCTACAAAGATGGTTTTGCTCTGTTCTATTAGTTCTTCAGGGGATAATGGTACCCATAGTCCATATGTGTGATTTCCAAATAGAAACGCTCCAGATCCAATTAAAATAAGAAAAATCACAAAATATTTCATAGATAATCTAAGCTGTAAAATAGTTATTGAAAAATTCTTCTAAGCTTTCGTTTCTGAAATTTGTGTAAAATTGAGTCATTCATAGCTACACGCAGGCCCTCCCCCCACTTTTGATATGGTTCAATCTCCTGTACTGTCAATCCTGCTCAGCTTTTACTAAAACTCATCAAAGATATTGATTTGAAGCCCATTATCACTAAGATCAATCCTACTCCTAACATGCCACTGAAAATAGGCAAGACAGTGAAATAGTGTTCAGTACCATGTATCCGATAACATGCATTTTGGAGCAATTCGTCACAAAGTACAGGACCAATTGAATAAAATGACAAACCAATCAGGGTTACTCCAATTATTATAGGATACTTGTTCATATTACAACTTGAAACTAAATCATTGAAAAATTCTTCTATGCTTTCATCTGGGTAATCATAGTAAGATTATTGTTTGTATTCCTATATACAAATATAGGAAAATCCATTAAACATTACAATGGAAAACAAAATATTTTACGATAATATGACAATTGGTTTTGTAGTCATAATAGGAATAGGTTTGTTCCTCGCTTTAGAGTTTCAACAAAAGTCTGTTGAGCCTTTGGACTCTGCAATAGGTTATCTTGATAGAGTCATTGCTTCTTCTGATCACCGTACGATCCTATCTGGTATTGAGCTGATTAAACAAAATGTTCCCAAGGAAGGAAATCCGGTCTTTATCTATCCAACTGTCAGCACAGATTTTGCTAGAATGCAAACGGATTTAGACATAATGCTAACAAATGTGTTAAAAATATCAGATGCTCCAGTTGACAGCTCTGCATATCATACAGGAATGCTAGATTTACATTCAAGAGCAGATGTTCTCAGAGAAAATATCATGGATGCAAAGTTATACTTGTATGCCAGTATTCCAAATGTACTTTTCACCATGATTTGGTTAGGTGGTGCCTTGGGTTTGGTTGAAACCTTGATTAGAAAATGAAAAAAAGTTTTGCGATTATAATTGGTGGAATTATTGTTCTATTTTCGGGAATAATTTTGGAGATAAACGTTAGACTGTTTGCAGGTTCTATTTTGGAATTTCGTGGTCTTGAGGCTACCATAATTGTAATTATCTTGATTGCTGGCAGTCTAATCACAATCGGTGTTGCAATAATGTATGAGCTAATTACGAGAAAATACAAAATAAGGAATTCATAATCTTGCCTAGCTAATTCTTTACAAATAGTTCGCTTTTATAGAATCCATCACTGTACTATCGATGTTAAAGAGTCGTAGCGGCGATCTCAAAGAAGACGAATCACTAGGAGGATTCCTAATCAAGATAGTCGTAGCACTGGTTGGAATAATATTTCTGGTGATTGTCGTACCAGATGTACTTGGAGTAGATGTTGCAAACCTGTGCATAAGAGATGCAGGATTGCTTGGAAACACTACTGCAAAACACTGTGGTGATGATTCTGTGATACTGACAGCTACTGTCAAGGGAATATTTGCAGATGCATACAACTTTGTCCTCATTATCATTGCAGCAGGACTCATTGTATACGGTGCAGTCAAGGCATTACAGTACAGACTTGTTGTTTTGCCTTCAATGATATTTTGCAGTAAGAATAAGAGTTAGAAAGATGAACATTGCCAACATAACAAGTTTTTTCAAGAAGAGAAACTTGTTTTTGGCAGGATTTTTTTCTCTGCTGGTATCGCCACTATTTTTTTATTTTTGGTATGACAAACCAGATATTCCAGTCTTTGTTCTAGTTTTGCTTTATGCAATGTGGATAATTGGGTTTGTGCTAGATATGCGAATCACTATATCAAATAGGCATCTTATTTCGCAACACGAACAAAATCTTGTGTTCCGTACCATTTACTCCAGGTACAGGCCAGCAACTTCTATTCTTATACAGGTAATGATTGAGCTTTCATTTGTAATGTTGATGCCATTTTTGTTTGCAGGAAATAAAACGATTGATTTTCAAGCAAGTGGAATTATTGCTGGCATAGTAGGTATTCTTCATTGTATAGCTTGGTACTCCAACAGAAAATCTCTTTTGATCATAAAAGGGCATAAGCAAAATTTTTCTGTTTAAATTAAATTCAATGTTAGTATATTGTGAGATTACTCTCAAGTCTGATTAAAAATAACAAGAAAGAAAATCAAAAAACATTTGAAGACAAAATCGTCAAACCAATGTTCAAGCACAGCTACAGTATAATTCCAACTAACTTTGCAAATCTATCAGAAATCAATCAAGCTGAAAAGCTTGGAAAGTTCTTTGATATTTTGCGAGTTATTCAAAGACAAATCAAAATTACTCTATCACGAAGAGCCATGCCAATTACTGTTGAAGGACAAGATGTCATCATGCCTGTGATGCAGGTTCATCTCGAATCAAATGAACAGTTAGATGATGTACTGGAACGACTCAAGTTTGAGTATGTTTCTGATACTAGACCACCACAGCACCAAATATTACGAGAACGTTTTGGAAATCTAGAGATTCATACAGGATACGAAAAATCCGATAACTCAGAGTCACTGTTTGCAAAATGCTTTACACTATATTCGCTTCCAGCTTCTCTCCCATACGCATGGGTGACAGGAGTCTTTGGCATTTGTTCTGAGATTCAAATGTGGATAAGGCCTATTCCAAACAATGAATCAATCATTAGAATGCAGCGATTCAAAAATGTCATTTATGAGGATTCTAGAAAAGAAAGAGCAATTGCTGAGCTGTATCAACGAGCAGACAATACTGAGATGTCATTGAGAAGACAAGAGACAGGCCTTTACGAGTGTGTCATTAACTGCATGATTTCTGATGGAAACAAAAAGATACTCAATGATCTGGTAAGGGATTTTAAAAAACATATCAAGCTACATGGGGGTCATTTTGCAGCAGTATCTGCAAAACAGGCAGCCATTTTGCACGAGGGATGGGGCAAACGATTGACCTTTGATAGGGGAAGCTGCTCAATTCTTTACGGTTTTGTCTCAGCCGATATGCTGGAAATCCCAAACGGCATTCCACTTGGAATCAACATGGACACAAGAGGACCGGTTATCTTTGATATTGTCAAAAGAACAAACTACAACGTTGCAGTAATTGGTAAGAGTGGTTCAGGAAAATCATTTACTGTTAAGATTTTACTAAACAGACTCAAAAACAAGTTTCCAGATTCTTATACCTACATCATAGATCCTCAGGGAGAGTACGGTGCGATATCAGAATATCTAGAGATGAACCATCTTAACATCACAAAGAGTGGTGAGCAACTTGGTTTGGATCCTTTCATATTGTTGGAACCACAAGATGCAGCTGACATCCTTGGTGAGATAACAAAGGCACCGGCCACTGTCAAGATTCAATTTCAGAAGTATTGTGATAAGGCAAAGAATCTTGAAGAGTTTTATTATTTACTTGCACCAAAAAGCATGAGATACCTTGATCATCTGTTAGACGGTCCTCTGTCGAGAATATTCAAGAAAAGTGATGTTACAAGAATCAACGATACTAAGCGACTCGTAATATCGATGGATGCTGCAACTGGTTCAGACTCGGAGGCCATGATACTTGTGTTGCTGTTGAACAAGATCTTCAAGACATGCTCTCTTTTGCCAACATCTACTCGTAAAATAATAGTAATTGATGAGGCCTGGATGCTTTTCAAGATGCCAGGTGCTGCAAAATATGTTGACATGATCGTGCGGGGTGGCAGGAAAAAGAACATTACCTTTGTGTTTATTTCTCAGAGAATTGAGGATATTTCAAAGGATGATGCTTCTGGTATTGGTAAAATCATTGATAATATGGAAACGAAGATTATGTTAGCTTTAGAAGAGCAGGCAGCTGAGACTGCAAGAGCTGTTTTGAATCTATCAGATCAGGAAACTGCAAAACTCAAATCATTTAACAAAGGTCATGCATTGTTTCTTACAAAGAATCACAGGATTCATACAAAATTTGAGCCAACAATGCAGGAAAGAGAGATGTTTGATACAACGCCATTAGAATGATTTTTAGAAATAGTCCAATGTTGGTATTGTTCGAATCTCAACAGATTCGAACCCTAAGCGTTGAACCTAAAATACTATTAATTAAATTTAAATTTGTAAACGAATGATTGCATTTGCGAGATATCCTCGTCCAGATCCTGTATATCAAAAATTCAGTGATGAACAACTTAAAGTTGCCAAACATAGAATTCAGTCTTATCCTCAGATTAACAAATTATTCAATAATTTTGCACGAGCTGAAGGAATTCCCTACACAAAATCAAAAAATAAAATATTGAGATTGTGTATGCAAAAACCAACCTCGGTTCCAAAAAATTTGATAGATCCCAAAGACAATACAGATGAAGTGATACATTTTGTTGTAGATGAACAAGGATATCCAGATGAAGTTATTTTGTTAGAAGTTGCTCTATGTTGCATTCAAATTGATAGATTGAATTCTAACCAATACAATTCATTTAAAGAAAGAATTACCAGTAATGATTATTTTATAAGTAGTTCTGCGTTTGAAGAAATAATCATCGCTTACAGACTTGGTAAGAAGTTTGGACTAGAAAACATAAAATATGAACCACCTCTTTCAAATGGGAAAAACTCGGACATACTTGTTAATTTTAACAGTAAAAAAATTTACTTAGAATTAACAGCACTCAAAGAAACAAAAGCTGAAGAAAAAATAATTCAAATTTTTGAACATATTGCAGATTATATAGGACACAAAATTCCTAAATGGAAACCCACTTGTTTTCATGTGTGGATTGACACTACAAAACTAATCCATAAAGAAAAACACATCGATGAATCAAAATCCAAAGAAATGATGAGTTTTTGGATAGACAAACTCCATTTAGATGAATTGGCAGGATGTAAAGGGATTTTTCATTTCAGCGATTTAAGATTAGATACAGCAATATCCATTATTTCAGACAAAAAGCTTTCAGAATATCCATATCCTAGAAATGATTTAGCCAAATTATTACAAGACAATGATATAAAAAAATGGGCAGAACATGTTGTAATTTCAGATATTATTAATTCTCCATTTACTAGTATAGCTTTAGAAAATCGAGAATCATTTTCTTCAGTTGATGTTGAAGAAGATGCACTGCATACAACACATGAAAGCCTTGTACAATCCGATTTATTTTCTTCTATAGCAACAGCAGAATTACAAGTACGATCTTTTGTTAATCACATAAGACGAAAAATCAAATACAAAATTGAGGAAGGCCAATATTCTTCTAATTCTCCTCTTATTTTTATGATAAAAGCTGATCTGTGGAGTTTGATGTATGAAACAGACTCTAATGATTTTTCAAAGATTAAAATTGAAATTGAAAAGATTCTTGAAGATGTTAAACACGTATCAGGAATTTTATTATACGCATCAGATTATACTAATGGAAGATTCATTCCCAATATTAACGCTAATAAAAACATCAAACTTTCAGACTTGGAGATCAAAAAATTATTCCAATCTGAATGAGGATGACAAAAAAATCTGACGCCCTAATCACTGCTCCATTATTTATGGGATTATCTTTGGGGATTTTAACTAGGTTTAATGTTGATATTTCTCCTTCTGGTATTTTTAAAATGATTTCAGATGCTTTGCAACCATTAATGACAGAACAACATGATTGGATAATTCCATTTACATTAGCTATACTTTTCGTGTATTCTGTTTTGGGAATCATCAAATATGCTGTAGACTATAAAAAAACAGGAATTGTGGTTTATTGTATAATCACTATTCTTGGATGGGGGCTTGTAGTATTTACATAATGATTAACTTTTCAAAGAACCAAGACACTTACATTCGTCATACTGGTTTTAGGGCTACACGAATAACAACAAGATGGAAAAATTAAACGGAGAATTTACCAAACAAAATTCTTTTGAATTTCATGTTCAAATCTTGGCAGGTCCAGCTCTTGCAAATGTCAAATCTGGTTGAATCCCTAATCTTAGGGGGCAGGGGTTCCCCTTGGGTACTTATATAGGTCCTGTCAGATCTGTCTAAAGTTTATAAATATACCAATACTATACTATACTGTATGATGGTAAATGAAAGCAACCTGATTGAAAAGGCTGCTCCAGGACTGTTATTTGCTCAGGAACTCGCCCCTAGACCATTCTATACCATAAAACAACATGGTAAAGAAATTGCAGGTTCTGAAAAGACGGCATACAGGAGAATCAAGTCACTGATTCCACTTGGTCTTGCAACTTTTGATCGTGGCCGGTTTGCAATCAAAAAGGAAGTAGTAGAACAACCACTTGGGGTAGTAAGAAAACTCTTACCGTCTTTAATTTCATTAAAACATGCAAGAAGATTTGGCAGATCTTATAACAATGCAGACATTAACTTTGTGATCAACAGCATGCCAGATACAGCAATAGTAACGCTAGACTTTAGAGCATGGAATCTCACTAGATTTCAATTTGCAAACGATCTTTATGTTTATGTCAATGATCTTGAAAAAGGAGCAGAGTTTCTAAAAGAAAATGGATTTAATGAAGGCAGCCGCGGCCATGTTGTACTGCTTCCAAAGATTGGATCATTTGATAATGAAATAGAGCGTGTTTATCTAGATTGTATTGCAAATGGTGGCAGAAGCATACTGGATGCAATAGCAATACAACTACTCTATGGAGATCAAATAAGTGTAAGAGGAAAGTTTTCAGTTGATGCCGTAAAAAAAGTACAGCAGGACATGCCACTTGAAAAGCTAAAAGAAATTGCACCCGTTAGTCCGTGAAGCTCTCAAAATAACTAAAGAATTAGGACCGGTTACATTTGTAGGTGCAGTTGCAGTATTCTTGCATACAAAAAACACGCGGGAGTCTCAAGATCTTGATTTTGCAATTGCAAAACCTATTACACGAGATGAGTTACTTGACAAAGGATACAGGTTCTTTACAAGAAACGGTGTTGAAGAAACCTATACACCACGAGAATTTAAAATCGATATATATTCGGAAAGACCGTTAAACGATATATCGATTAAAACAATTATTGAGACTTCAAAAGATTTTGATGTAGACAGAAAGGGCAGTATTGTAAATGCAATGGGATTAGAAGCTCTTATCCTGGCAAAATTTAGAGCAAACAGGCCAACACAAGACTATCCAGATTTACGGACCTTGGCAGTGCAAAGGCTTGACGATATTAACTGGAATTTGCTTGAAACTCTCTCAAAAAACAATGCTGAATTTCAGGATTTGAAAAATACCCTTGAATTTATAGCCAAAAACTAACCTAAATTATTGCTGCTAAAAATCATTTCCTACATCCATCAACAATTTAATAATACAAAATCAAAAGGTTTTGGAATTTTTTAATTCCAATAAAATCGTTAATTGTTATAATCAGAAATCTTTTCAGGATTCATCATTTTGTTAAAAAATTGCATAATTGGAGTATCCATAAGAACTGCAACAGGCAGATAGAAGTATTTGAAACCTTTTTTGAATATGTATCCTGCAGGTTTTTCCCTGTCAAAAACTAGTGCGTTATCCTTAATTTTCCCTTTGGCTTCTTTCCAAGGAATTACTGATTTTCCTAGCTGAAACTCTTGTAGTGATTCTACTGGAATAACAAGTCCTTTTTTCTCTTTTTTAACAATACCTGCTAATTCCTCTTTTGTTTTCATGTTTGCAATAGCTAGATGCTCATATTCTGGTTCCTCAAAATTCACCTCTTTCATTGTTTGTAAGAATTGCATAAAGGCGTCTTCCATTTCTTTTGGATGTGCTAGAATGTTTAGTGCAGTTTTAGCCAAGTCATATTTTGCTACTGGTTCGTATTCTTTTTTAGATCCTTCTTTAGTTTTATGGACATCCACTATTCCATCATCTTTGAATAGCATGGTGTGATGTTGAGCGGGTTCTTCCAAGTCTTTAATTATGAATTTATTATTACTAAATCCAAGCCATAGTTTATCGAATGCTTTGATCCTTTTTGGATTTTCAAATGGGTCACTCATAAATTCACTAGGTGTTGCTTCGATAAAAAGAATGTATTACAAAGAAAGCGACAAATTTAGTGGTTTTTAGCTTAATATTTAATGTCAAAATTTTAGTTCGTATTTGGCCAGGCATTTCTAAATTCAGCAGTTATGTGATTTCCAAGTAATTCTATTATCTTGTGAGCATTTTTTTGTCGTTCTTCTAAGAATGATCTTGTATATGTTAAATCATTTAGAAGTGATTCTACAAATCCATCACTCATTGAAACATAATTTGCTAAAGCAAAGAACTCTTTTTTAGTCATATGAGTTCTCCATTGATTAAAACGTCTAAATCCTTCGTAAAATGTATGAATTTGACGATAATGCCACCTTAATTGTGTTCGTTCATGAGGAGTAAATTGAATAGATCCATCTTGTTTTGGATTAAATCCTGATTTATTTTCAAGAATTGAAAAAACATCTCCCATTATATCTTGAACGCCGTAAACATCATCCAACATTCCCTTAATGAGATCGGCTCTATTTTCCTCGTAGATTTTATTAATATCTTGTTTTATAACATAGCGAAAAAACATTGCAATTCCTATTGCGATTACACTAGTCACGAAAACGGTTGACCAATCAATCATGATTGTTCTAATCAGTTAATCGTTTCCTTACTTCTTCCGTGGCAAAGAATTTCTCATATCCACAATTTATACACTTTACCTGAATTAACGTTGTAACATTCAATTTTTCCTGCCATTGGTGCTTACCATTTTCTGACGACTTGCAGGGTGGAGATTCGTAATCAGTGACATGTTGTGGGTTATAAAACAAATTAAAACCTCGTATAGCAATTTCGGCTTCTTTGTTAAAATATATTGTAATTCGTTGGTTGTTGGTAGTGATCAAAGATATTTGTGGTTCTTCTATAGAAGCGGTATTAACAACATATGCTACATCATATCCTTTTCTTGCAACTTCGACAAAAGTAGACATTGATGGAGGAGGGTCTAATCTTGAAAATTCTATTGATCTAGGTAAGCTTGGATCGGACAATATCTGCATATTTCATGTTAAAATATAAAGTCTTTTTACAAAACTTCACTGTTCCACTGTCCAACCATATCGATGCATCATTCGTCTTAATTCCTCAGGAGGGATTTGACGAATAGGAAGGCTATCATCTCCCAAGTTTATTGTGAACAATCGTAAAGAATACTTTGATTCTAAAATATAATGAATTTCCGTCAGATATTCTTCAACCTGATTTTTGGATAAATGCCATTTTTCCTTCAAAAGTTTTATTAATTTCTTAATAACTTTCTGCCTCAATTTGACTAATTTTGGATTCAATTTGTCAACAAGCAAATGTTGTTTTTTCATATCTAGTATTTTATGCAGATGACCTTCTACTGTTTGATTTTTTTCTATTTCATCTTCTAATTGATAAATTTCACGTTCTAATTTACTTAGTTTGTTTGACTTGTCCCAAAATTTATAATCTAAACCTTGTCTAGCAATTTTAATTAATTCTTTTATCCGTTGGGACTTGGTTGCACTAATCCATGAATGAACATTTTTAGAATTACCAAGTAATTCTCGTTGTCGTTTAATTACTCTCTCAGTATGTTCATTAAACCATTCGTAAACTTCTTTGTCATTTTTAATGTGATATTGAAAGTCAAATACGTCGTTACTTCGTAAGAGAATAGTATAAAACCACATTGTAATTTCATCACGAAAATAATTATTTTTAGTCCAATCGTAATGCTCAGGAAAAAAATGAAATGATGAGCCTTCAGGATGTACATCCTCTATTATTGTAGGATTCATGAATGGATCATCGTAGTCAATTAAATCTTGTTCATAGTAAGCATCTTCTGCAAATTTAATTAAATAATCAATTCCATCTGGAAATTCTTTTTTAATAAAATCCCATTTTCCAAATACTAATGGCAAAAAGTGAGAATAACTTTTTGATAGATTATCTAAAAATCTAAGATTTTCTGAAACAAATTCATTTTTATATTCATCATACTTTTCTCGTGTGATTTTGTCCATATGATTTGTTAATGAAAATTCATCACGTGTGAAAACATGAATTGCTAAAAAAATACCAAAGTAAGATAATTCATATTTTTTAGAGGGTTTACTTGTCAAAATTTTTTCTGCTACATGCACAATTTGGTGTGGCAACAATCCTTTGACTTTTCCATCTTTTGAACCTTCTAATATTCGACTATAGATCTTATGTCGGTTTAGTTTACGTTTTTTTTCTTGTGAAAATCCATCATTTTCTATTATTTCACTGATTGTGGACTTGCCTCGTTCTGCTAAAACTTTGATAATTGTCAAGAGATATTTTTGATGTGAATCTCTCCAATCATATTTTTGAAAATTTATTCTAATCCGTTGTAATTCCAAAGGAGACACCTGATATTTTTCATTGAAAAAACTTAATCCATACCAACGAAATAATCTAGCCAATATCATTTCACACCTAGTGTGTGAAATTCTTCATATATTTTTTGGTGGTTTTTACATGCAGAATGAAGGATTCACACAATCTTATGATAGTAATGGTTCTAGTAGGTATAATTTTTAATACTGTTTGGGCCCTTCCGGGATTTCTTTTGGATCTTATTACCTTAGATATTATTTCAAAAAAACAGATCAAAGATTTTCAAACATTCTTAGTTCAATTAATGGGTTCTAGTGTTTCTACATTGTTTGAACATCTCAAATATTTCATTCTAATTTTACCCTTGTAATATAAATTAAATATCATGTTTTATCTGCATCGTGAAAGGAAGAGAAAATTTTCCAATTGAGCGTCAAGGAATCAATTATGTTCGTAATGTAGTAGAAATCGCAAATTGTAGATATAATGAGATAATAAAAGACAATGATTTTGGGATAGATGCAATAATTGAATTGTTATACAAAAATAAAACTACAGGAAAACTCATTGCAATACAAATTAAATCAGGAAAAACTTATTGTAATAAAAATTACTGTTGGATTAGGGCGACAAAATCTAATATAAAATACTGGAAAAAACATTCTTTGCCTGTTTTTGGAATAGTTTATGATCCAAATGAAAAACGAGGTTATTGGATAAACATTTCTGAAGAAATAAAGAACACAAGTACAGCTACCATAAAATTTGAAAAAGACATCATGACTATATTTGATGAATTTTCATTCAAGAAATGGATTCGCCCAAAACCTAGCAAAAAAGATGTCATACCAAGCTTTTCAGAATCTGTAAGACTAGCAAAATCAAACGATCCAATTTATATTCATAAAGGCATGGGTTCACTTTCACGATATTATAAGAATAAAAAAGAAACTTGGGAAATAATTCTGAATTATTTCAAGAATACAAAAGCAAAAGAAATTCCTGATGGCATAGTACATGTTCTTTCAACAATACCTGGACATCATGGCCAATGGTCTGGTTCTAGTCCCACTAAGAAGAAATTAAGATATCAGATTTTAGAAAAATTCTCACATTTTAACAAAAAGGACGTAATAAAATTATTGTATCCAATTGACGAATATGCAGAAGAATCAGGAGAATTTTTTCCTAGAGGAAATACAGCACATTGTGCTGCTGTCATAATTGATCAGATCAATAATAAAAATAACATTTTAAAATCAATAGTACTTGATGTGCGTCAGAATTCTAAAGTTAGAAAATATGCATTGGTAATACTAGCTTCTAATATACAAGAAAGAATATTACCAATTCTACATCATAAATCATTAAAAAGCCCTAAATTCGAATTAGCTATCGACTATCTAACTGAGTGGTTAAAGGACAAACCTAGATACGAATTATTTAGTCAATGGTGATTAATCATATCTACTAGACAATTAATGAAAATGGAAATTTTTTATTTTTTTATTCTAGGCAAATGATTTAGGTTTGACTTCATATCTTTGTATTTTTTAGGATAATTTTCTTGCAATTCTTTTACTATTTGTTCAGCAGCAGCGTTTGACCCTCCTTCACCATAATAATTATCTAAACTCACGATTAGTTTTGGATTGAAAATTTTTCCAAGATCTTTGAAAAATTCCTCTTTACTTATTGATATAGTATTGGCCAGAAAATTTCGTTTCAGTAATCTTAGTAATCTAAAAAGCACACTTATTCCTCTATTGTGTCCAAAATATGTTCCCTCAACAAAAGAATGTGCACCCAAAAATTGCTGCATTAACTTAAAAATATCCGATAATTTCTTGTAGGTTTTTTCAGAAGTTTCTTCAATTTGTTCATTATTTCGCATACTAGAAACTAAGGTCGTAAGTGTAATTTTAGTACCCTTAGTCTCATCCGAGTAACCAAAGAAAATCCTGTTTTTGAAAAATGTTTGGTTTAATCTTTTTGATACTTGTACGGCTATCTTTTCGTTATAACCTTTACTTTCTTTTGGCCAGTTTAAATCAGATTTAAGAAGCAAAATTAAATTTCCATCCATTCTTTGCTGTTTTGAATTAATGTCAATGAAAGTTTCAATTTCCTTATCTAGATTAATTTGCTGCAAAGCGATTACAGGTAAGTAATAGCTTTTTTGGATTCTGGAAGGAGTGGCTGCAAATCCTAATAATCTGTGTTGGCCATCTATAATTCTACATGTGTTATAATTTGATGGAAAATTAATTTTTACAGTAGATGGACATGCATCTGGGGCAACAATATTATCAGTTAATTGAGGCGTGTTGATTAAAATCGAATTTGGAAAAGACAATCCGACGCCATTTTTAATATTATTTGAAATGTTTACAACTCTATTCTCTTTTAGAGTCCGTTGGTATCCTAGATCATTAGTTCTGCGTCTAGAGATGTAACATGTACGTAGTAAGTTATCTACTCTCTCTACAAAACAAAAAACTGGTAAAGCACCGATGTAATATTGAATCGCATCTACGGTTACAGAGTTTTGCCTGTTAGTATATCCTATGAAATCCAGAAAATCATTTTTGGACCATGGCCCTATTTTTTTCATATATTTTGAAAAGTAATCAAAATCATCAGAATAACACACTTTGTTCATTCTTTCAGGTGTAGTCACATTTTCTATCTCTGCAGATCCTGAGTCTGGAGTTTTATGTAACAAATCAAAATAAATCCGCATTACCTTTTGGTTACCTAGGTTACATTGTTTTCTTAGAAAATTCAAATTAGATTTGTCAGTCCATTTAGAAAAGAATGCTAATTTTTTACTACTTCCTGAGTGTTTATCTTTACTAGCGTCAATAAGAAAAATTGTATCCTCAAATTCAAAAATTAGATCTATTTCTCCAATTCTCTTTGATTTAGAATTAAGAATAATGGTGTTAGAATCAATGAAAGTAAATCCCATATTTAGAAGGAGATTACCTACTTTTCGTTCACCATCGTTCTGAATTTTCGAAATTTGGTCTTGTGCTTTAGAGAAATCCATATGCTATCAGGTAATATTCAATTCTCCTTTTCATAAACGATCTGATTAAAAACAAGAAAAATACGACCTTGCAGATTTGATAGTAATAAATTCACATGTGCTGGTGTTGAAGAGGATGTAAATTCACTAAAAAAAGCTTTTAGTAAGCAGAATGAATTTATGGATGATGCAGAATTAAGCAAAGGAAGTTTTTAAAAATTTGTCAAATATTGCTTTCTGCCTTTCCTTAAGATATTTTTGCTATTTTCATTCAACCAGTTGATTTGATTTTGATATTTGGGCATGAACTTATGTACAAGACTCCAATACCTTCTTGAGTGTTCTCTTACTATAAGATGACATAACTCATGAATTATTATATAGTCTACAACATCACGTGGTGCTTTTTTTAATGCACTATTCAAATTAATCACACCATTCGCAGTTGAGCTTCCCCACCTGTCTTTTAGTTTTTTAATTACTATTTTTGTAGGGATTACGCCCATCTTTGAAGCTAGCTTCCAAGTTCTATCTTCTAAATAATTGTCTGTTAACGTTTTTGTTTTTCCAATTTTATGCTTTTTTATTTTATCAGAAAATTCCAAATGTTTTTTGTAGATCCAATGTTTTTTATCATCAATCATTTTTTTAATTTCAGAATCTTTTTTGAATAATGGCGTTCTCACCTCAACTCCTGATCCATCTACTCGGATCTCAGACGTTTTTCTTCTTTTGCTTTTAACTACAGTATATTCAATTACACTGTTACCATATTGTATTTTGTCTTTCATAACCTATTCTTAGCCAGGGTGATTATTCTTTCTGTGGTTTCATCAATTTTATCTTCTGGAAAATCTGAATCACTTAATGTGTCATATAGAATTGCTTTCATGTTTTTTTCTGTACTTGTTTTTGTTTTCCATCCTATAATTTCTGTCTCAGGCTTTAGCTTTGCATAGAGTTGTTTAGTTAAGTTAATTGATTTATTTCGTTTATTGATTACTTGATTAAGTTCTCCATAAATTGCAAATTCTATTGGTGCTGCTTCATAATCTCCAAAAACCTTTTGTCGTTCCTTTTCTTCGTTTAAGGCTTCTTGGTAGATTTTTTCATACAATTGTGGATTTGTAAAGTAATCTGCATTTTTCTTTCTACGCTCTATTTCTTCTTCGATGATTCGCTCGAGTCTTTCACGTAATCTTTCATAGTAAGCTGGATTGTTTGGTGCTAGCTCGTCAATAACCTGAATTGCTTTGTTTTTGATTAGAGCAGTCCTTGCTCTATCACTTTTTACCCTCTTTTTTACAAAGGCAAGAAAATTCTCATAGGTGATTTCTAGGGGATTAACCAGCTCAGACACATGAAGAGAGCGAATATGATCATCAATCAACTGCTGAATTTTCTTGGCATAGGGACGTGTACTAGGCTTGACTCCTTCGTAATATGTTCTAATTATTTGCCTTGCTTTTCCCAAAAATTTGAAATCCTCAATGTATGGGTCCGCTTCTTTTTCAGGCATTACTGCATCTAGTGCCTTTGAGAACATTTTGAATGCATATTCAAACTCATCTCGGACATTTACAGGCTCAAAGCGCTCGATGATTTGGTCTGTGTTGTTTCTATCAATGTCTTTGAAAAAAGCCATAGCATCTGCGTGACGAAGTTTTAATTCCTCCACAAACTCATCAATTGGTTCTAATGCTCCTTGAAGGTCTTGCTCTTCAAACATTTCAAGTGCCTTTTGTAATTCCTTTGTAATACCAGAATAATCAACGATCAAGCCATGTGTTTTTGGTTCATCATATGGTCTATTGACTCGAGCAATTGCTTGCAGCAAATTATGTTCTCGTAGTCCTTTGTCAAGATACATTACTTGACATATTGGTACATCATATCCAACAAGTAACATATCAACTACAATGAGAATTTTTGTTGGCTCATCACGACTTTTGAATTTTTCAGCCTCTTGTTCTCTGTGTTCTGGAGCAAGGTAGTACTTGTCCCAGCTTTTTCCATCCTTTCCTGTTTCGCCAAGGTTTGAAGTCATAATGATTTTGGATGGGGGTGCGTTTAGCTTGTCAAGCTCCTCTTTGTAAATTACTGCAGCCTCTCTTGATGGAGCCACTATCATTGCCTTGTATCCATTTGGTTGGATGTGTGTAGTGTAGTGTTTTACAAGATCTAGTGCAATTCGTTTAATTCGTGAGGGAGCTTCGGCAATCTTTCCCTTTGTGACGTATTGTTGTTTGAGCTTGTCTTTCATCTCTTGGTTAAGGTCTGAAAAGACTCTTTCAAAGATTTCATCAATGGTTTCTCCGCCTTCAACGAAAAGCTCAGGCAGTCTTCCTTCATATCTAATTGGAACAGTTGCACCATCGGCTTGCGATTCTAAGAATCCATACTTGTCAAGCATTGGACCAAAAACCCTGTAAGTGCTTTTATCACGCTTGTCAATTGGGGTTCCTGTAAAGGCGTAAAATACAGCATTAGGAAGGGATTTTCTCATCTGTTCTGCAGTGAATTTGTACTGGCTTCTGTGTGCCTCATCTACAAGGCAAATTACCTTTTCATCTGTGTGAATGGTGGTCCCCGTTGCAAACTTGTCGATAATTGTCATAATGGTCTTTCCTTTAGGATTTGATAGTAGTTCTGAGAGATGCTTGCCGCTTTTGGCCTTAATTGGTGAAGGAAATCCGCATTTTTTGAAGGTGTCATGAATCTGCTTGTCAAGCTGCTTTCTGTCTGTAATGATTAAGATTGGAGGATTTCCAAATTGATACATAAGCTGCGTTGCAAACCACAGCATTGAAAATGATTTTCCCGAACCTTGAGTGTGCCATATTACACCACCCTTTGATGCAATGTCTTCTTCAAGTTTTAACCTATTAACACACTTTGTAACTGCTCTGAACTGCTGATGCTTTGCAATCATTTTGATTCGTTTGTTGTTTACAGTATCATAAAGAACAAAGTTCTCCAAGTGGTCTAGTAGATTTTTTTTCGATAATAATCCAGCAATCAATTTTTCCTGCTCTCTGAACCTTCCATTGCACATCTTTTTGATGTCCTCCTCAGTAAATGGTTCATGCGTTGCCCATCTTGCATAGTAATTAACATCTGAACCTATTGTTCCGACTCTAGCTAATGTGCCACAAGTTGCTACAAGGCAGTGATTGTAGAAAAATAACCTTTCATATCCAAGTCCTGGTAGTTGATACTTTTTGAAATTTTTTCTTTCTACTGCTTCACCTATTGGATCAGGAATAGCTGGAGATTTACATTCTATTATTACTAGAGGAATACCATTTACAAATAAAACAACATCAGGAAAGATTGGATTTTTGTATCCTTCTAGCTGAAACTGGTTTGTCACTAAAAAGTCATTGTTATCTGGATTGTCAAAATCAAAAAGCTTTACTCTGGTTTGAACTGGGCCATCACCAAAGTTTTGCGTAACCATTATTGGTTCTAATCCGCCAGATTGTGACAGCTCAATCAGCTTCGCTCTAATTTTTTCATTTGTATCAACTTGATCTAAATGATGCGGATAATTGTCTTCTTTTATTTGCTCTAACGCATCGTGAACACCATCGTCGTCTAAGTCAGGATTATGTTTTCTAACTGCTGCCTCTAGTCTATCATAAAGAAGAACTTGACGGTAGTCTTTTCTTTCTTTGTTTAGGTCAGTCTGGGATTTGTAGGAATACCCCATGGCTACTAGTTGTTCTAGAGCTGGAAGCTCTGACTCTACTGCCTCATCTCCTGTCCCAATATCAAAGCTCATACCTTAACACGCATCTGTCCAGTGAGGAGTTTTTGCATTAAACCTTTTTTGAGAGATTCAAGGTTGGATTTGTATTCTTGTTGCTTTTGAATTTGTGAATCCGTTTTGGTGAGAATCATAACTATTTTGTCTTGTTCCATTTTTGGAGGCACAATTATTGGGAAATTTTCCAATATTGTGGTATTGATAGAATCTCGTGTAGCACCGAGAAGTTCAGGAATTAAAACTCTACTAAATATTTTTGAATGAAAATAGTAGTTTACATATTCAGAGTTTAATTCAGGATTATCAAATCTAATTCTCAAGGTCTGACCAGAAAATAACCATCCTTCGTGACTCTTTTGAATCAGAACTGAACTTCCAACTCTTCCAACACGACTGAAAATCATATCTCCCTCTTTTACTTTATATCGAGATAATCTGGCAACATCTTTTGGGCTAATTTTAGGAATGTCATCCTCAACAATTTTTCCATTTTGAATATTCTTAATTAGAATAAGAGGAGTGCCTTTTGATACATAATCTGAAGAATGCAACATTAATCCAAAAGGACCTGTTATTACACCTCCTTTTTTTAAGGTGGATAATTGTTTAACAGTCTTTATTTCCCACGTCTCAGGAATTGAAAATTTTAGAAAATGGTATTTTAGAAAAATATTTTTGAATTTGGTATGTCCAATTCCTTTTGTTAATAATTTCTGCATAAGTCCTTTCTTGAATCTTTGAGTTTTTCCTATCTCTTTTTGTGTTTGATTAATCAGAGATTCAACGTTCGAGAGAATTGAAGCAATTTTCTGTTGCTCATTTACATTATTGGGTAAAAATAATCTAAATTTTTCAAGTATATCTAAATTCAATCCAGGTTGTTGTGTTCCTTGAGCAAAATTTCGGAGAGTTTGATATTGTTTTTGTAGAGCAAACCATACAAACTCATTATTAGCAACCTCATCTTTAGTTATAATTCCTATAACAGATTGATTTGTTGACGCATCTATCTCTAGTATGCTAGTTCTTCCTCTAGTCATTCCAAAGCCCGTAATCGCCACAAGTACAGTACCAGAAGGAAACATTTTTGCAGCGCTATTTTTTAATCCAAATTCGGTAATTTTTTTTTCAGAATCATTTATTCGATTATTCTTTACCTCCCCTGATGAAATCCAAGGAATTGTTCCATCATACCAATAATCTTTGTTAAAAGTTGAAGGGGTACCACCAGCACTAAGTTCTCCAATTTCATTAAGCGATTTCCTAGACCAGCTTTCTGGAATTTCTTCAAATCTTCCAAAATATGATTTAACGATTTTGTAACCTTGTCTTGCCTTTTGTATTTGCATTTTTCTAAACCTTAAATTTTAGCTCCAACAAATCCTGCCTTATTTTCGCTTCTAGATCTTTTCTCTCTTTTTGTAGCTTGTTTAACTCAAATATAGTAGCTTGAATGTCAATTTCTCCTTCAGGTTCTGAAATGTCAACGTATCTTGGAACGTTAAGATTAGACTCATTTTCATTTAGTTCCTCAAAATCTGCAATGTGACAGTATCTATCAATGTCTTTGAAATCCTTGAAGGTCTTGACTATTTTTTCAATATCAGCATCCCGAAGTTTGTTCCTATTTTTTCTTTCAAGATAATCTTTTGCTCCATAAATGAAGATGATTTTATTTTTTCTTTTATCAGGTTTATTCTTATTTAGAATCAAAACACACGCAGGGATCCCTGTCCCAAAAAATAATTTTTCAGGTAACGCAATAATTCCTTCAATTACATCTTCATTTATCATCCCCTTCCGTATCTGAGACTCAACACCCCCTCTAAACAATACTCCTTGAGAACAAATTATTGCTGCCTGTCCTTTTTCATTTAGTTGAGAAAACATGTGTTGAATAAAGGCAAAGTCTGCTTTGTCTTTTGCAGGAGGGACACCAAATCTGAATCGATTGTATGGATCTTTTTCAGCACCTTTGTTGTCCCAATTCATTGAAAAAGGAAAATTAGCTAATACTCTGTCGTAGGTTTTTAGCTTACCGCCTTCAACCAGCTTTGGTTTTGATAATGTATCACCATATTCAATGTTAAAATCAGAGATTCCATGCAAGACCATATTCATCTTACACATTGCCATGTTACCATAGTTTGATTCCTGACCATCCAAAACTAAGTCTCGTGGATTTCCTCTATGTTTTTCAACATATCTTCTAGAAATAATTAGCATGCCACCTGAACCACATGTAGGATCACAGATCCGCATCTTTTCTTTTGGTTCTACAAGATTAACTAACAGCTTGACAACTTCTCGAGGAGTAAAAAATTCACCACCCTTTTTCTTTGTAGCATCTGCAAACTGTTCAAGTAGATACTCGTATGCGTCACCAAAAATGTCTTCTTTTTCCAAGTCTGCGTTACGAAGTCTTGGTTGATTAAAGTGAGAAATTAGGTTAGCTAGCAGATCATCAGGATATTTTTTTGGATCGTTGTATTTTGTGTTTGTTAGAACACCTTCAAGTTTTGGATTTTTGTCTTCTATTAGCTTGCAGGCATGATCAATTACCTCTCCCACATTTTTTCTAGTGTTTGCTATTTTTTCCCATCTAGCCTCATCTGGAATAAAATAATCGTGTCTGAACTCCTGGTTTGCCTCTTTTTTTGATTTGCCTTGCTTGATTAGCTTTTCAATGTTTTCCTCAAAGCTGTCATTTAGTCGTTTTAGGAACAAAATAGTCATGACTGGTTGTCTGTATTCGGAAGCATCAAGGCTTCCACGTAGGATATCGGCTGCCTTCCAAAGATGGGATTTTAAAAATTCTAAAGTTACCTTCTCAACCAATGTAATCATATCCTAAATTTTGTTGCATATAGGGATTAGGATGATTACAAAATATGTGATTCAAAATCTAAAAGGTTTGAAGATAAGGAAAATCAAACCTCAACAAATTTGTTACGAAAATTTTGAAATAAAACTTGTAAACGGTCTACTGACCTCTTTAAGTCTACTTTCTCTTGTTCTTAAATAAAATCCAAATTCTACAGAATAGTGCGGCCATTAAAGAAATCATCATTATTGCAGAATAAATTCCCTCTAAAATCACGACCTGGTTTTGTTTTTACTATACCATTGTTGCTCGGCATAGGTCTCATCATATTTGCAGCCATTATAGCAATTTCTCAGACATTTGTTTTTGTTGGAGGGCCACTGGTTCCGGAACTAATAACATCAATGCCTACATTTTATGACTATAATGCAACAACTGGCGACATCATCATAAATGCCACAACAGGCAATCCTCAGACAAACCAAAGAACTGACCTATACTGGTTATTGGTAGAGATTGCGATAATATTACTCATCTTCATAGGAGTATTAGCATTTGTTGCATATCTGTTTGAAGGAATTAAACTAATTCATCCAGGAACTGCGGTAGGAGTACTTGGAAAGATAATTCTGTTTTTGCCATTGTTTTTGATATTTCCTTATCTTTGGGACATCTATGCAATATCAATTGAAAACTTTTCACTGTTTTTGCTGGACCCATTTGATTCTGGAACCAGTCCTGCTGACAGAACTGCATTACTATGGCAGGAGATGGGTGCAGTGTTACCACCAGGAGCACTAGACATTGATGAATGGGGCGCAGCACTTGCTGATCCTGGAACGTTTGGGCAAGCATTACTCAAAGATGTCATACTTGGTTTGTTCAAGGGAATTGCTGTAATGTTTATGACTGCAATGATGTTTGTAATATCTTCAATTAGAGAATTGCTAACTATGGTAATTGCAATTGCAATACCGCTGATTCTAACACTTGGTCTTGTACCATTATTCAGAAAAGTAAAAGATCTTATGATTCATAATCTAATTGGATTATCGATAGCACCAATATTTTCTGCATTGGTGTTAACAGCTGGTCTTGCATATTTGGATTCAACAACTCTTCCAGCAATGCAGGATTGGTTTGCAGCTTTGTCAGTTGGATTCCTTGCAGTATTCTTTCCTGTAATGCTTGCTCCAATTCTTGGACAGATAACAACACAGGTAGGCCAGATGGTCTCAACTGCAATTACTACTAGCTCTGTCGTAGGAGCTATTGGAGCTCAAGGTGCAATTGGTGGAATGCAAAATGCAGCATACCAAATGTCTGGAGCTGCCGCTAGTATGGCAGGAGCTACAGGCATGGCAGGTGCAGGAACTGCAAGTGCTGTTGGAAGTAGAGGTGTACAAAGCCCAGTGTCTTCAACTGACATTGGCAAGATGACTTCTGGAGCTGCACTTGACATTCCACAGATGAGTAGTTTTGACAAGTTCAAGACTTATGCCAAAGCAGCTACTATGGGAGCAGGAACTGGTCTTGCAGCAGGAGGAGTACAAGCAGCTACAAATGTAATGCATGTGCCGCAGGTAGGACGACCAGTTGCAAATCATATTTTACAAGCTGGAAATCTCAGAGCAGCTCAGATAGGGCAAACCGCAGTTGCCAATCATAATCTGAGCTTTATTGATACTCACATGAAATCGATGGAACCAACTGGATATCATGTGATTACTGAAAAAGTAGTAATGCCTGAGACTGGAATCCAGGCTCCAATTGTAATGAATCCAGGACCAGTAATGAATCAGATGGATGCCATAAATACAGGACATCAGATAATGGAAAATCCTCAGTTACTGCGAGAGTATTTGGATATGCAACATAATCAGGTAAAGGGATTTGAAAGATTTGATCCTAATATCCAAGCCCAAACTGATGAAAAAATATTGGAACAATTACGAAGTCATCCGGGAGCTGCAGGAAGAATGTTTGAAGAAATGAAAACAAGAAAGGATAGTGTTATACTAAAAGAAGGAGGAAAGGCCTCATCATAAATATCCTAATTTTATTTTCTACCGTGTAGTTTTTTTAATTCTTCAATAGGAACTGGAGGATATAATCCCAATTCATCAGAAATCTCATTTTCTTTTTCACATATTCGTAATCCTTTTGTTCCTATTGTAATCCAAGGCTCTGATGCCGTTTTGTATATTATTGATTCACTTTCTGACTTTGGTCGTAATCTAGCTGAAACAATTTCTTTAGTTAACATTTGATCAGTCATTGTTGGAAGTAGAAAGTTAACATACGTTCCATCATCATAATCTATTTTTACTGCGGGATAACCAAAGAAGAATTTTACACCTTCTTCTTTAAACACCAATCCATCATCATTTGTTTCTTTTGTATATTGAATCTGATGTTTTCTCTCACGCGCATTATTAAGGGTCTCAAAATGTTCATTATATGTTACATACAGATTTCTCTTCTTATCATACCAGCAATCATTCCAAACATTATGATCTGGAATATCTCGAGGAACCTTCTCTGATCTTACAATAGCCATATTACTCATACCCTACAACCCCTCAATTGCATAAAAAGAATAGGATCATCACATACTACGCAATTCATTCTCTGTAATGGCAAATTTTGTCCTTTAAAATATTTCAATATCTCGTTATTATGAATAAAACAAAGATAATCATTCTTGAAAAACAAATCAAAGAAAACAGTCAAAGAATCCATAAAGAGATAAAAGGCATCAAAAAAATGTTGAAAAAATATTAGTTGTGAATGCTTTATAGAATTAAAATATAGTAAACACTGGCTATGCTCAATCCATATTGAATTCTTATTGGGATATTCAATGAGATTCATCATCGATTCGTCCTTTCGTTTAGTAGATTTTGAATCAGCTTTTGCTGTTCTACAAACAAAGATTCTAGATTCTCCATTCTCTTAGATATCATCCCTTCAAAATTCTGTACCGCTGATTTTCTGTTTTCTTCTCGTTTGGCCTCTTTGGCCTTTACAAGTTCTTCAGACAATTCCTTTCCACAGGATATACAATGATGTTTGTCACTGCTATTCTGTGCATGGCAGTTAGGGCATGATTTTGAGAACAGGATGGATTTGTTAAAATCATCCTTTTTGAGACCGTGTAGTTTTAGGATTGCATCTTCCTGGTCAGAGTTTGCCAGATGCTCATAAACTGCCAGCATGTTAGAACCTCTAGACCAGTTGCCATAGATTTTTGCAACATTTCCTAATTTTTTGCTGTATTCGGTAAGGGCAGTGTGTCTAAACAAGTATGGCCAAATCCGTTTTTTGATTCCAGAGATCTGTCTGGTCTTTTTTATCAATTCTGACAATCTATTATACGGTATCAGGCCATCTGCATTATCATGATAAAATAAAAACGCATCAGGATCATCGCTGTAGGGGTGTTCTGCAAGCCACTCCCGGATAGGCTCAAAGCTTGCAACAAGTGTGAGTGATTTGGGTCCTGTCTTTCCCGTCGTATGAATCCGCACAAAGTCTTTTTCAAATTCTATGCCACCTATTCTGATATCAAGAAGCTCGCCGGGACGATAGGCGCCTTCCAGCAGAACAAAGATGATTGCAATGTTTCGTTTTACATATTTTCCTCCTATCCTTTTTGCTGCCTGAATTAACTGGAGTATCTCATCGTCAGTAAGAAGGTCTTTTGGCTGTACCTTCTGGTATTTGTCTTTGAATGATCCTGGTGTAATCCATGCAACCAGCGGATCATATTCTCGTCCCTTTGCCTTATCAGCTATTTCACCATGAGCTGCAAAGTGATATATTCGCTTTAATGCCGTCAGAGTATCTTTTTTGGTAGAGTTTTCGTAATCAGAGTCAGCGATTGTTTTATGTATGAATTCAATTTCTTCTCTGGTCCATTCGTTGATATTTTTTGTATTATTAATTTCTAAAACTCGTATAATACATTCGGCATAGTTTGCAATTCTACCATATGATTTGTTATCCAGTCGCAGTCGGTCCAGAAACCTGCAAACGGTTTTGGCATTAACATCTGAAAACTTTTTTTGTAGGTTTATTTTGGCATACTCGGTTCTCTTCTTTGTGTTATGAATATCGATTTTTGCCATGATGCTATAATTCCGGATTTGATTTAAGCGGCCAATTTTGTTCATTGTGGGTTATCATAAACAATAGTAGCGCAGAGAGAGGGATTCGAACCCTCGGGTTCTTGCGAACACAGGCTCTCAAGGCCCGCGCCCTACCAGGCTAGGCGACCTCTGCGGAATTTGTTGAATTTAACTAATTAAAAATTGTTTTA
>Ga0187893_10003318_pt1 | contig 32967 bp, 29 predicted proteins | sample MA1701074metaG_FD_139574 | JGI IMG/M metagenome (GOLD analysis project Ga0187893, IMG submission 139574) | White microbial mat communities from a basaltic lava cave in the Kipuka Kanohina Cave System on the Island of Hawaii, USA - MA170107-4 metaG ...
TCGCATCCCGATCTGCTGGACTGGCTTGCGGTGGAGTTCGTGCGGCGTGGATGGAGCATCAAAGAGATGCACCGTCTGTTGATGACATCCAGTGTCTACCGACAGAGTTCAAAGCTCACGCCTGCTCACGAAAAACTGGACCCGGACAATGCTCTCCTTTCGAGAATGCCGGTTCGACGCATGGAAGCCGAGGCTCTTTACGACACGCTTCTGCTGGTCTCCGGACGTCTCGATGAAACGCGCTACGGCTTCCCGTCTCCGGTACAAGTCCGCGAGGACGGATTGGTGACACCGATCGGAACCGAAAGGGGATGGCGGCGCAGCATTTATACTCTCCATCGCCGGAAGGACATCCCCACTGTTCTCGCGAGCTTCGATTTTCCGCAGATGAGTCCGAACTGCCAGCAGCGCATCGAATCCAACGTGGCGCAACAGGCGCTGCTCCTGCAGAACGATGCGATGGTCCGCCAGCTTTCCGAGTCCTTCGCACGCAGAGTTGAGGCGGACGCCGGCCACGATCCGGCGCGACAGGTGGAACGGGTTTATTGGCTGGCTTTGAGCCGTTCCCCAACCGCAGAGGAAAGACAGATTAGCCTGGAAACGTTATCCAAGCTTCGCACCGCGTTTAAGGACGCCGAGACGACAGCGTTAGCCAAGTTGTGCCATTCGATTCTCAACACGGCTGCATTCTTGTATATTGATTGACAAGCGCATGCGAATCACACGGCGCGGTTTCTTCGATCGAATCTCCGATGGGCTCCATGGTGCGGCGCTCAGCACGCTCTTGAGCAAGGATCTGTACGGAGACAGCGGCCGCCGTCTATATGATTTGAAACCACGGGCGCCTCATTTCGAGCCAAAGGCCAAGGCTGCGATCCAGTTCTTCATGAACGGCGGACCCAGCCACATCGACCTTTTCGATCCCAAGCCACTGCTCGAAAAGCGCCACGGCGAGCCGTACTTCCCACACAAGGTCGCGGCGGAGCTCACCGGCCCGGAAGAGGCCGGCGGGCTTATGCGCTGCCCCTTCCAGTTCGCGCAGCATGGGAAATCGGGCATCTGGGTTTCCGATGTTTTGCCGCACCTGTCGCGGCAGGTCGACGATATCGCGCTCATCCGCTCGATGCACACGATGCATCCGAACCACGAGCCGGCCCTATTCATGATCCACTCCGGCCGTACGCTTCCGGGGCGTCCGGGAATGGGCGCGTGGGTCGCATACGGTCTCGGGAGTGAGAATCAGAATCTTCCGGCTTATGTAGTGCTGGATGACCCTCTGGGTCTGCCGAATAATGCAACCCAAGGTTGGCAAGCGGGATTTCTACCGCCCGTTTACCAGGGGACCCGGCTTCGCTCGGTCGGCTCTCCGATCCTGAACCTGCACTCTGAAACAGATGAGCCCCCGGAGGTGGTGAGGCTCGGACGGGATCTTGTGGCCCGGTTGGATCAGATCCATAAACGCGAGCGGCCCGGCCAATTGCAGCTCGACGCCCGCATCGCCAGTTACGAGTTGGCGGCCCGCCTGCAACTCGAGGCCGGGGATGCCCTCGACCTCTCCAAGGAGAGCCCCGAAACTCTCGCCATGTACGGGGTAGGCGAAGAACCGACGGACAGTTACGCTCGCCGCTGCCTCATCGCCCGCCGCCTGGTGGAGCGCGACGTCCGCTTCGTCCAGATCTACATCAACGGGTCGGTATGGGACCACCACAGCCGCCTCGAGAGCGGCCTGCGCGAATGCTGCGCCCGCACCGATAAACCCATCGCCGCTCTCATCCAGGATCTCAAGCGACGAGGCCTGTTCAACAGCACTTTGTTGATCTGGGGCGGTGAGTTCGGCCGCATGGCCATCTCCCAGCTCGCAAAGAACGCCGAGGCAGGCCGAGATCATAATCCCAAAGGCTTCAGTCTGTGGCTGGCCGGAGCCGGGATCAAGCCGGGGACCGTCCACGGCGCCACCGACGAGATCGGTTTTGAGGCCGTGGAAAATCCGGTGAGCGTTGCCGACTGGCACGCGACGATCCTGCACTTACTGGGGCTGGACTACCATAAGCTCACCTTTAACATCAACGGGCTGGAAGAAAAACTTACCTCTATCTACGAAGCCCGCGTCGTGAAAGAGATCCTCGCCTGACCACGCCACCCGCTTCCCGGAAGTGGCTGTTCTATGCCCTACTTTGCCTTGGCTCGTGGGGTGTGTTCGGCTTTCTCTCGAAACTCGGCTCCAGGCATCTTCCACCGCGGCAGATGCAGGTTCTTTTTACGCTGGGCGCATTGCCGCTGCTTGTGCCCGCCGTGCTTCGGGGACGCAAGGGAATCGGCAGCGACAAGCTCGGTGTGGCGCTCGGCATGGTTACCGGGCTTGTCGCCGCCCTGGCGAATGTCACTTATTTCTCTGCTCTCGAGCGCGGGCAGGCATCAATCGTCGCTCCTGTCACTGCTCTATACCCTATGGTGACCTTTCTCCTGGCCGGGATAATTCTTAAGGAGCGCATGAACCGATTTCAGTACGCCGGAGTGGTTTTCGCGATGGGCGCCATCGTTCTGCTATCGCTCTGAAGGATATCGAAATGGACTCCTGGCTCCTCTACTCCTTACTGGCACTGCTGTTCTACGGAATCGTAGGGCTTCTGCAAAAGCTGACCACGAACCGCATTTCGGCGGATGCGGCGCTGGTCTGGTATAGCCTCGGATACCTGATGCTGTTTCCCTGGTTCCTCAGGGGTACGGATTTCTCTGGCATCCCTGCGGCCACCTTGGTCATTGGTTTGCTGGTTGGCTTCACGGCCCGCTCCGGCGAGTACTTTCTCTTCTCGAGCCTGGGGAGCGGAGCAAAAGCTTCCGTCGCAGTTCCGTTGACATCCACCTATCCGCTGGTGACTCTCCTTTTGGCGATCATCTTCCTGGCGGAGCGACTGACTCCACTGCAATGGGCTGGAATCGCGCTTGCCCTCATTGGCGGAGTTCTTATGTCGTATGAGGCCAAAGAGCCCGCTAGCTGATTACGCCGCAGCCACCCGCGCCTCGAGCGTCCCAATTACCATCCGTCAAGGGGCTTCACCGTCGCACCGCTTGGTCCGCCGTCCGACTTGCGCCACAGGTACGCGCGCTGCTGCGCCAGGCTGCTGCGCCTGCAAGCATGGTAAAAGAAGATATCATTTCATTACCATCTATGGTGAGAAGTGTTGATTTGCTCATCCTTGCGGTCCTGACCGCGGTATTGGTTGCGGCATCGGAATGGCCGCAGTTCCGAGGTCCGAACGCCTCCGGCGTATCCGAAGAAACGAAACTACCGACGGAGTTCGGGCCTGACCGGAATGTTGTGTGGAAGACGGCAGTGCCGCATGGAAACTCGTCGCCCTCGGTCGCCGGCAACAAGATCTTTCTGACCGCCTTCGAGAACGAAAAGCTCTGGACCATCGCGCTCGACCGCGCCACGGGCCGAATCTTGTGGCGGCGGGAAGCTCCTCGGCCCCGGAAGCAAGTGATCGAGCGGCCGGCCAACAGCCCGTCGTCCGCATCGCCGACCAGCGACGGCCAAAACGTCTACGCGTTCTTCGCGGACTTCGGACTACTCGCATACGGGCCCGATGGCAATGAGTTGTGGAGAATGCCGCTCGGACCGTTTAACAATCCGTTCGGCCACGGCGCTTCGCCCATTCTGGCCGGCGACGCGCTGCTCATGGTTTGCGATCAAGACGCCGGGTCGTTTCTCCTCGCGGTCGACAAGAGGACCGGCCGTGTGCTCTGGCGCACGGAACGGCCGCACGCTCAGCGCGGTTACGCGACGCCCATTCTCTACCAAGCTCCGGGCGGAAGGCAGCAGGTGATCGTAGCGGGCTCCTACCGGCTCTCTGGTTACGACGCCGCTACCGGCAAGGAAATCTGGTGGGTACGCCGACTGCCTTGGCAGATCAAACCGACGCCCGTTCTGGCTGGTGATGTGGTGTACTTTGTCACCTACTCCGGCGAGTCCGATCCAGGCGAGCAGGAAAACGTGCCTCCGTTCGAAGAGGCGCTCGCGAAACTGGACAGCAACAAAGACGGCAAGCTTTCCAAGGACGAAATGGTGGATCCCAGGGCGAAGGGCCGATTCGACGAATACCTGGATCTTGACGACACCGGCTACCTGGAGGAGCGAGACTGGAGGCAGTTTCAGGAGCGCCGCTTGGGAGAGAACTCCTTGCGGGCGTACCGGCTGGGTGGAGAAGGCGATCTGACCGAGAGTGGATTTCTCTGGAAGAACCCGCGATCGTTACCCAACGTCCCTTCCCCTTTGTTTTACCGGGGCGTGGTATACACGCTGAAGGAGGGTGGCATCCTCACTTCCTTTGATCCGAAGACCGGCGAGATCATCAAGCAAGCTCGCTTGCAAGGTGCGCTTGGGACATACTTTTCCTCGCCGATTGGAGCCGACGGGAAGATCTACGCGATCAGCGAGGACGGCAAGGCAGCCGCGATACAGGCAGGCGCGCAATGGGAGTTGCTCACGGTCAACCACCTGAACGACGGATGCAAGGCGACGCCGGCTGTCGCCGACGGGAAGCTCTATGTGCGTACCTACGGCACGCTGTACTGTTTCGCGAAGAAAGATTAAGTCGTTCCAAAAGCCGGGCTCGCAACCTTCAACTTCTACAATAAAGACAGGTGCTGACGCGCAACGCGCTGTTACTGCTGGCTCGCCAGTCCTGGCTGCGGGGATGGGTCGAGCGGTCCCGGCTGATCCGTCCGCTGGTCCGGCGGTTCATCGCCGGATCCACTCTCGAGGATGCGCTCAAGGTTTGCGCCAAACTCAACAATGAGGGAATCTCCGCCTCGCTTGACCATTTGGGGGAGAACGTTGCCACGCTCCAAGACGCGCGAGGATCCGTCGAGGCGGGTCTCGAGGCAATCGAGGAGATCCAGCGCAGGAAAATTCGGGCAACCTTGTCTATCAAGCTGACACAGTTTGGGCTGGATCTTTCCGAGCATCAATGCCGAAGTAATGTGTCTACCCTAGTGGAGCGCGGCCGTTCCGCCGATCTACAGGTGGAGGTCGACATGGAGTCCAGCGTGTATACGGACCGTACGCTGGCCATTGTCCGCGATTTGGCTGACCAGTATGGAAATGTAAGAGCGGTCCTGCAAGCATATCTGTACCGGACCGAAAAGGACCTTGAGGGTCTTTGCGATCGTGGCATCCCGGTACGGCTATGTAAGGGAGCCTACCTGGAACCGCCAGAGGCCGCTTTCCCGGAAAAGGCCCAGATGGATGAAAACTATCTTCGATTGATGAGGCGGATGTTGGAGCGCACGTTGGAGCGGAGTTCCGATCCTGCATTCGCAACGCACGACGCTTCGATGATTCGGGACGTTTCGGAGTACGCGCGCAAGATCGGAGTCGGAGTGGACCGGTTCGAGTTTCAGATGCTCTATGGAATTGCACGAGATCTGCAAAGGAGTCTTGTCCGAGAAGGTTACCGGCTGCGATTGTATGTCCCCTACGGTGTTGCCTGGTATCCCTACTTCATGCGCCGCCTGGCCGAACGCCCCGCGAATGTTTGGTTTCTGGCACGCAACCTCGCGGGAAACTGAATTCGAGTTCGGGAAGGACGGAACTTTTTTGATGAAAGAGGAGTCTAATTGATATGAGGTATTGGGCCTACTTCCTGGGCAAGCTGGTCGCCATCTGCGGACTGCTATGTCTCGGCTGGAGCGGTGCTCATGCCGTCTGGCCTGAGCCGACGCCATTCAAAGCCTTCTCGCGCGATCTCGGATATACATTCTTTGTGATGGTGTTCGGTTTAGTGGCAGTAGGTCTGGTATATCTCGCCATCCTCGACCAACGCTACCGTTGCCGGACGTGTTTGCGGCGTTTACGAATGCCTCTCACGAAGGGCGCGTGGAATCACATCATGCTTACGCCTCCGCGGACCGAATACATTTGCCGCTATGGACACGGTACTTTGCGAGTTCCCGATCTCCATCTCGCCACGCCGGAAGAAATCGACTGGCGCCCCATCGACGACATGTGGAAAGAACTCTACGAGCTCGAAGAGAGCCGAAAGTAGTGCTGAGTGGGGCGGAGCCTGAAGCCTCGGTTGCAGTTGAAGCTGGCTCCACCGGGCACTGGAAAATGTTCAGTATTGGATGTCCGGCAAACCAGACACTCGTCCCAACAGTAACCCTTGAATTTCCACAACCGCTTTCCATGACATGGCCAGCGCCGCCACGTGATCCTCCCGCACCTGAAAAAGATTGCGTTGCGTGGTGAGCACATTAGGATAGGGTGCGGCCATCTGCCGGAAATTCCGAAGATACATTTCGTGGGCTTGCTCGGCGCGCGGTAGCATCTCCTCCCGATAGCGGGCAACTGCCGCGACCGAGTCCTGATATTCCTGATATGCCGATGCCAGCCGCGAGCGCAACGTCAGGCGTGCCCGCTCCAACTCGTACCGGCTGGATTCGTGCATCGCCTTGGCGGCGGCGATATTGCCTTGGTTCCGGTTGAAGATTGGAATTTCCACGCCGACATCGAAAAAGGCCTCCATCCCGGCCGGCTTTAGACCCGGATCGAGTAGTTCGCGATTGTATCGCAAACCCGCACGCACCTGGATGTCCGGCACAGGTGTGACTCGCTCCCGTCTCACCGACAGATCCGCCCGCTCGATGGCTGTCCGCCCTGCCGCCAAATCCGGATTCTCCTTTTCGATCCTCGCCCACTCTTGCTCGAGATCGAGCGTCGGCAAGGCTTCGATGTCGCCGGTGAGCGCCTGCGCTGCGAGCGTTTGGTTCACCGCCGCCGATAACTGCCGCCAGGTGCGCGCCTGCGCGTGGCGGGCCATCTGCAGCGACAGATCGACCCTCTGCAACTCGTTCTCCACCGCCAGCACATCTGGTTTGTCGGCCAGTCCGACGTTGGCGAGCTCCAGGGAAATCCTTACCGAGTTCTGGGCGATTCGCGCCAACTCAGTTCTCACATCGAGCAGTTTTTGGTCCGCCAGCGCCTGGTAATACAGCATCCGCACCTGGTTCAACACGCGCTGCCGCTCGGCACGCGCCATCGAGTCGACTTCTTCCAACTTCTTGCCCGCGATGCCGCGGTCTAGATTGCGTTTGCCTCCTGTCACGATCCTCTGCTCGATGAAGCCGCCCCACTCCCCGTAGCGAGTGACCGGCCCCGGGTTGATTTCGTCGCCGTTGGCGCCCAGCACTGGATTCGGATACAATCCCGCCTGTACGCGTTTCCCTTGGGCCATGCGCACACTCGCGGCGGCCTGATGAATCGCGGGGTGGCGGTCCAGCGCCATGCGTTCGAGATCCTCCAGTCTAAGCCCCTGCCCGAACATTGCCGCCGTTATGGCCACTGTCGAGGAAATCAGAACCACTTTGTGCATTTCTTTTCCCCTAGTTCTTCTTCTTGGGTGGCATGTGCTGATGATGCTGGTGATCCGCCGGTTTAGCGGCGGGCGTCTTGGGCGGCTCGGGAGTACGGCCTTTCATCCTCACGATCTCGTCGTACCGGTCCGCTGGCAGGACCCGCACCAGCGTCATCATCCCCATCATCGCCGCGGCCCAGCCTTTCCGAAGGCCGTGGTTCTCCACTTTTGGCCGCACCAGCTCGTCCATGTTCATCCACATGTCTTGCGGATAGCCAGGAACCTTCTTCTTTTCGGGATCGTCCACCGGATACGTGCCCACACCGGACGGATCGTGATGCTGATGATGCTCTCCATGGTGGATCGGGCCGACCATTGTGATCATCTGGTTCATCATGTGATGCGGCAGGTGGCAGTGGAACATCCAGTCGCCCACATACTTGGCGTCGAACTCGACATCGCGAGCCTGCGCTACTCCGACGAGAACCGTGTTCTGCGGAGTCCATTGATTCTCGGGAATGCGACCGGCCTCGGTGCCGGTGACGTAGAACGTATTGCCATGCAGGTGCATGGGATGGTGGTCCATGCCGAGGTTCACCAGGCGGATCCGGACGCGGTCGCCTTGGCGCACGATCATCGGCGTGCAGTCGGGTCCGGACTTGCCATTAAGAGTCAGCCAGTTGAACTCCATGGCAAGGGAGTTGGGCACGGTGTTATTGGGCAGCAGGGCCCACTCCTGAATCACCAGGCCGAAATCCTTGTCCACGGGCGGCGAGGGCGGTTCCTTGGGATACAGCACAAACATGCCGATCATCCCCATCATTTCCTGCATCGGAAAATGCGAGTGGTAAAAGAACGTGCCGTGCTGGCTCAATTGGAACTCGAACACCTGACGCCCGCCGGGCAGCACCGGATCCTGCGCCACGCCGACCGAGCCGTCCTGTTGCATCGGTATCTCGAATCCGTGCCAGTGCACCGCGGTCATCTCCGGAAGGTGGTTCTCGAAGATCACGCGGACCTTGTCGCCTTCGCTGGCCTCCATCAGCGGACCGGGAACCGAGCCGTTGAAACCCCAGGCGTGCACCTTGCGCCCGGGAACAAACTCTGTCTCGACCACCTCGGCGACGAGATGGAACTCCTTCCATCCATCCACCATCTTGTGCAGCAGGCGTGGCAGATCGGGCATTTCGACGGGAACATTGTGTGATTGGGTCTGACCCCCAAGCGAGCGGGCTCCCAGGAATCCGGCTCCCACGGAAGCCAGGCGCGCGAAAAAATCACGGCGATTGGCCATGGCAATTCTCCTATTACATGGAAATTGGGAGAAAACCGCTCCCTCACGGTCGCGGCTCTGTCCGAGCCGCACGCGTAAGCACGCAGTCAGATTCGGAGAACTGTGTGGAAGGACGGGGCCAGTGGCTGTTCCAATGCATCCCGAAGCTGGTCTAAGGACGCTGACGGCGTGAGCGGAGGCGCCGGGGTACGCCAGAGACATATCGTGACTTCAGGCTCCTCGACAATGACATCTTTAGCTAAGGAAAGCTCAGGATGCGCGCAGGAATCCACTTGCTTTTCCTGCGGCGTCGAATGGCACGGAGCAGGCGCCTCGGCACCGTGGCACGGAGACACGTTGCAAGTGGCGAAACAATATGACCCGGCTGACACCAGCAACATGGCGAATAGCGCCACAATTCGCGAAACCATGGCCATCTCAATCCTAGCACGAGCAAGATAAGATAGAGCGCATGATGCGCTCGTTCCTTGTCCTGTGTCTTGCCTCCATTTCGGTGGCGGAGATTCGAGAGTTCGCCGGCGGAAATGAGATCCCGCACGACAAGTATATCCGCGTTGTCCCCGAATCTATTTCACCGATCGAACAGCACTACATCAAAACCAAGGACGGGCTCTATGTCGCGGCCGCAGTCCGGAAGCCGAAAGGTCCGGGACCATTCCCCGTACTCATACACTTTCATGGCGCGCCCGGCGGCCGCGGGATGGAGCAACTGGTGGGATGGGTGCGCGGGGATCACGGAAGTCCGGTGTTCGAGCGATTCTTGCGGGAGGGCTACATGGTGGTCGTGTCCGATTATCGCGGCGGGCAGAATCTGCGTCGTTTGGGGGAAGCGACCGATCCGGAGGCGGTCACATACACGGACGATGCACTCGCGGTGGTCGATTGGGTGAGGAAGCAACCGCAGGCAGACGCCGCGCGCATCCATGTGTACGGAGTCAGCCTGGGCGGTGATGTTGTAATGCATTTGATCGCGAAGACCAGCGTACGCGCCGCGGTGCTCGGTGCGCCGGCGCCCTTCCGTTTTCTCGGAGCGCAGAACCGTCCCAATGAGCCCGCGGCGGCAGTCCAGTTCGATCCGGAGCGGACCGCGAAGAATATCGCATCGGTTGCCACACCCGTGCTGATTCTCGTAGGGACCGAGGACCGATTGATCGGCATCGATCGGGTCTTGCACGATCAATTGAATCAAGCTGGTAGGAGCGTTCGTATGGAGATCTATAACAGGGGCTACCACGACTTCGTCATCGGTCCGCAGGGACAGGCCGGGCGCAAGGAGCCGCTGTTGGACATCACGATGTTAGCCCTCGAGAACACGTTGCGGTTTTTCGGTGAGCTTGGGAACCGCACTCGGTAGGGCCGCTGCCCGCCAAGAAATGAAGTCCGGCTGGCCCAATCAGCGCAGGGCCGCAAAGGAACAGTCTTAAATCACAGCCTTAATCCCCGCAACAATCTGAAACGCCCTCCGATACGTCTCTTCTGGCAGCCGCGATTTCAAATCCAGGTTGTAGGTTTCCGCGACCGTAGAAATGCGGAAGTGAAACGCGTTCATGGAACCAATCGATTCGACGTCGCGATAGAGCCACGTGCGGGACTCCCCTGACCGATCGCTCAGATATCGGACGCCGTTCTGGCCGATCTGCAGCTTACCGTGGCAGCCGCCAACCATGTGACGGTGATACGTGGCGATCTCAGGCTCCTGGGAAAGCCCAATGTCATAGGACGCCATTGGCGGGCGTTCCAGTTTTCCCGCAAGAAAGCGTGCGAGAGCATCGCCTTCGATTGGCTCGCGCAGCCGGAAAGAATGAACGGCGTTTCCTCCAGCTTTTCTTCGCAGGCGATCATAGGTTTCGATGCGGATCACTCTTGGATGCGACACATCCGCCCGGCGAACGTCGGGGAAGGCGATTTCGATCGCCTTCTTCCCATTCAGCGACTTGTAGGCGAAGCCGCGGTCATCGACAACAAGCTCTCCCAACTCACGCCGGGTGAGCCCATTCCAGACGACCCTGTCACGATGCACGCTCAGGCGGAACTCTTCCGCTTGGGCGCCCAGGACAAAAAGGCAGACTATCGTAACTCGCGGCGCCGTCATTTCTTCTTGCCCTGCGCCACGTACTTCTCTGGAGCCTTGTCAAAGGCCTCCTTCTCCGAGCGGGCGCAGAAGTAATATGTTTTTCCCTTGTAGACGGACTTATCCGCAGTCGTCTTGGGATCGACCTCCATCCCGCAAACAGGATCGAGGACCCGCTCCTGCTTCTTCGCCGTTCCCTGCGCCATAGCGGCGGAGGCGGCCAACAGCATCATGACGATCAGTGTGTGCTTCATGCGAGTTGTTCTCCTTTTGTAAGTTTACGAACTTCAAAGCCCTTCCATATTTCATAGACGGCGGGATAGACCATCAGTTCCAACAAGAACGAAGTAAAGATCCCGCCGACCATCGGCGCCGCGATGCGGCGCATCACGTCCGAACCCGCGCCGGTGGACCACAGGATCGGCACCAGCCCAAAGAACATGACCGCAACGGTCATAACCTTCGGGCGTAACCGTTTGACAGCGCCTTCCTCGATGGCTTCCTTCAGATCGGCCATGCTTTTCATGCGGCCTTGTGCCTTGCGTTCGTTGTAGGCAAGGTCGAGATAGAGCAGCATGAAGACGGCGGTTTCCGCGTCCACACCCAACAACGCGATCAGTCCCACCCAGACAGCGATGCTCATGTTGTAGCCAAGCCAATAGAGCAGCCAGATGGCGCCCACTGCCGAGAACGGAACGGCAAGGAGGATGATCATCGTCTTGGTGAGCGAGCCGGTGTTGAAGTAAAGAAGCAGGAACACCAGGAACAAAGTAATGGGCACCACCACCCACAAGCGCTCGACCATACGCGTCAGATATTCGTACTGCCCGCTCCAGACGATCTGGTAGCCCGGAGGCAGATTCACGGCGGCGGTCACCGTGCGCTTGGCCTCCTCGACGTACCCGCCCATATCGCGCCCCGTCACATCGACATACAGGAAGCCGGCGAGGAATCCTTCCTCGTTCTTGATCATCGGAGGCCCGCTGCGAAGCGTGATGTCGGCGACCTGCGTCAATGGAATTTGCGCGCCGCCCATTACGGGAACCAGAACCCGGCTCAGTTTCGCGACTGTGTCGCGGTGATCGCGGGCATAGCGCACGCTGACCGGGTAGCGCTCGCGGCCTTCGACCGTAGAGGTCACAGCCATACCTCCGATAGCCGATTCCACGATCGCCTGCACCTCCGCCACCGAGAGCTCGTAGCGTGCGGCGTCCTCACGCCGAACCTGCACATCCAGATAGTAGCCACCGGTGACGCGCTCAAAGAAGGCGCTGCGCGTTCCGGAAACCTGCTGGAGCGCCTTCTCGACTTCGAGGCCGATGCGCTCGATCACCGCCAGATCCGTGCCCAACACTTTGACGCCCACCGGCGTGCGTATGCCCGTGGTAATCATGTCGATGCGAGTTCGAATGGGAAACAGGAAAGCGTTGGCGTAGGACGGGATTCGAATGACCTTATCCATTTCTTCCGTAAGCTGCTCCCACGTCATCGGTCGCGTCTCCGGCCAGAAACGCCGCAAGGGATCTTTGAGCCACTCGGGAGCCCAGGAGGAGTACCAACGGCTCACCGCGACCTTGCGCCACTCCTGCTCAGGCGTGAGAACGACGGTAGTTTCCACCATGCTGAGCGGCGCGGGATCGGTGGCTGTCTCGGCCTTGCCAATCTTTCCGAAGACACTCTGCACTTCGGGGAACTGCATCAGCAGCTTGTCCTGAATCTGCAAATAACGCGTGGCCTCGGTGACCGAAATGCCGGGCAATGTAATGGGCATGTAAAGAAGGCTGCCTTCATTGAGAGTGGGCATGAACTCCTGCCCGAGCCTTTGATAGATGGGCACGGTGGCCAGAACCAGGAGCAAGGCGAGCGCGATCACAAGCCATTTGTGATTCAGTACGAACCGGACCACGGGTTGATAGATCCGCATGAGGATTCGGCTGATGGGGTGGCGCTCTTCGCTGTGGATCTTCCCGACCACCACGGCGTTGACGATCCCCGCAAGAAACCGGGGCCGGAACCGGAACGGCTCGGCGCGCATGAACAGCAGGCGTAGCGCGGGGTCGAGTGTGATCGCAAGTACGGCGGCAATCGCCATCGAGAAGTTCTTGGTGAAAGCGAGAGGCTTGAACAGACGTCCCTCCTGATACTGGAGAGCGAAGATTGGCATGAACGAAACCGCAATCACCAACAGCGAAAAGAAGCTGGGGCCGCCGACTTCTTTGACAGCGTCGACGATCACGCGAGTCGCCGAGCCCGGACGCCCATGTCTCTCCCACTGCTCGAGCTTCTTGTGCGTCTGCTCGACCACGACGATCGAGGCGTCCACCATGGCGCCGATGGCTATGGCGATGCCGCCCAACGACATAATGTTGGCGGTTGTGCCGGTGGCCGCCATCGGCAGGAAAGAGAGCATCACGGCGATCGGAATTGTCAGGATCGGAATGATCGCGCTCGGGATGTGCCAAAGGAAGATCAGAATGACGAGGCTGACGATGATGAGCTCTTCGATGAGAGTGCCCTTCAAGGTCTCGATCGAGCGGTGGATCAAATCCGACCGGTCATACGCAACCGCAACTTCCACACCTGGGGGAAGGCCGGGTTTCACTTCCTCGATCTTGGCCTTGACCCGCTCGATCACATCCATCACGTTCTGGCCATAACGCACAACGACAATCCCGCCAGTCACTTCCCCTTCTCCATTCCATTCAGCGACGCCGCGCCGCATGTCAGGCACCAATTCAACGCGCGCAACGTCGCGCACATGCACCGGCGTTCCCATTCCATTCGAGGAGATGGCAAGATTCCCGATATCCTCCCTCGACTGTATGTATCCGCGGCCGCGAACCACGTACTCCCGGCCTGCGAACTCCACCACTCGGCCACCGACTTCGCTGTTGCCCGCGCGGATCACTTCCATAACCTTGTCCGGAGTAAGCCGGAAAGCGAGAAGCTTGTCAGGGTCGAGGGTGACCTGGTAGCTCTTGACAAATCCTCCGACTGTGGCCACTTCGGCCACACCCGGGACGCTTTCAAGCCAATAGCGCAAGTACCAATCGTTGAACGAGCGAAGTTGCGCGAGGTTGTTCTTCCCGCTCTTGTCGACCAGCGCGTATTGAAACGCCCAGCCTACGCCAGTCGCATCGGGTCCAAGCTTCGGAGTGACACCCGCGGGAAGCTTGCCTGCGATCCGGCTCATCGATTCCAGAACGCGGCTGCGTCCCCAATAGATGTCTGTACCCTCCTCGAAGATCACGTAGACGTAGGAGAAGCCATAGTCGGACGTTCCACGTACTACGCTCACCTTGGACGCGGCGAGCATGGCGGAAACGATGGGATAGGTAATCTGATCCTCGACCAGATTCGGACTCCGGCCCGGCCACTCCGTATAGATGATGACCTGCGGGTCAGACAGGTCCGGGATCGCATCCAATGGAATCTGGCGCATCGACCACAGGCCGGCCCACGTCAGCGCCACCACGATGGCGACGACGATTCCACGATGCGCGGCGCAGTACTCGATGATCGCGTTAATCATGAACTTGCTTTTCGGCTTTGGCCTTTGGCGTTCCCATGGTCGAGAACGCGCCCTTCAATCGGCTTTCCGAATCGAGAAGGAAGTTAGCGGAGGTGACAACGCGATCGCCGTGCTTCAGACCACTTTCGACGGCGTAGTAGCCATCTGCTTCGGGACCGAGCTTGACCATGCGTGGCTCGTAGTAGCCGTCCCCTTTGTCGAGAAACACATACTGGGCGGAACCGGAATCCATCACCGCGTCGATCGGTATCGCCAGGGGGGCACCAAAACTCACTCGTGCATGAAAGCTCACGAACATTTCCGGGCGTAGGCTCTGATCCGGATTGGGAATATCGAGCCGGACTTGGCCGCTTCTTGTCTTGGGATCGAGCATCGGCGATATGAACGCGACTCGTCCGTTCAGCACGCGGGAGCCGGATGCAAATGGCAGCTCGATGTGAACCTGCTGACCCAGGCGCAGAAAAGGCAGATCCGTCTCGAAAACTTCTCCCAGGATCCAGACCGTGGAAAGATCCGCGATGGTGTAAAGCTCCATCTCGGGTGTGATGTACTTACCATGGTGGTAGGCGGCGCGCTGGGTGACGACGCCCGTGGCGGGCGAATGCACAGTGATGGCGCGCTTGCTCTTCCCCGTGGCTTCCAGCTCGCGAATTTCTTCGTCGCTCACATCCCAAAGCTGGAGCCTGCGGCGCGCGGCTTCCAGCAGATTCATGGAACCGCCTTTCACCCATCCGAAAGAGCTGTCCTTCAGCGCACGGCTCGACCTCAGCGCAAGCAGGTACTCCTCTTGCGTCGCGACCAGCTCAGGGCTGTAGATTGTGAACAGAGCCTCGCCATGTTTCACCGGCTTCCCGATAAAGTCGACAAACAACTCCTCCACAAACCCCGCGATCTTGGTGTGGACATGCGTGATTCGTGTTTCGTCCACCGCGACCTTGCCCGCCGTCCGGATCTCGCGCGCGAGCGGCCGGTGTTCCACGAGGACGGACGAAACACCGATGAGCTGCCTACGTTCCGGAGAAACAAAGATCTCCGCTGAGCCCGCGTCAACGGTCTTGGCTGCCTCGGGAACCTTGGGCATGAGGACCATCTTCATTCCGCAGATCGGGCAGTTGGCGGGCTTGTCCGATCTCTGCTGCGGGTGCATCGGGCAGTAGTATTCGGTCTTCGGAGCGCTCGCGATCTTTTGTGTGGGCTTTGCCGTGAACCAGTCCGGGCGCCACAACCATGCAACGCCCACTGCGGCGGCGGCAACGACCAGAAAACTTGCGACAGAAGATAGGCGGATCATTTGAGCTCTCCGATCAGGGACTCGATGCGTGCGCGGGCCTGCGCGTGTTTGACCAGCTCGTCGATGTACTGCATTTCATAGGTGAGGACGCTCATCGAGTTGTTGAGCAAGGTCAGGAAGTCCGTGCTGCCCACTTGATAAGACGCGAGCCCCGATTCGAGGGCCAGCGATGATTGCGGAATCAAGGCATCCCGCAGCAGCGCCATGAGTCTCTCCGCTGTGGTGGCCGCAAGATAGAGTTCCTTTACCTGAAACTCGAGATCCTGCCGGCTGGCCATATAGTCGCTGCGCGCCTGCTGGTAGCGTGCCGCGGCTTCTTCCACCGCCAGTCTTTGCTTGCGCCAGAAGTAGATCGGGATCTTCACCTCCGCCGAAGCCATGTAGTAATCGGGGAAGGGAGCGCCCGTCTTCTGCCACTGGAAATTGAAGGCGAAATCGGGACGATAGTCCTTTCGCGCGCGGGTAATCCCGGTCGAGCGCGCGTCGATCGAAGCCTGCTGCGCCTCGAGACGCGGCGAGTTGCGATGCAGCGTGCTCAGCAGCTCGTCGAGGCTCCACCGGAGAGGCTCGAAAGCTACTTCAGCGGGCCCTTGAAGCGGGCGATTGGAGTTCAGCAAGGAACGGATCCGGTTTTCGGCCGTCGCCTTACGTTGCTCGAGAATCTCGAGCCGCTGCGCGAGCGCGGACTCCTCGACTTGCGCCTTGAGAATGTCCTGTTGGAGCCCTTTGCCCACGGAGTATCGCGCCCGTGCGATCTCTTCGAAGCTTTCGAGAAGAGTACGGTTTTTCCGCGTGATTTCGATGGTTTTGGCGGTTCCGAACCAGTCGTAGTAGACGGCCTTGAGCTGGCCGACAGCATCGAGCCGCGCTGCGCGATACATTCCTCTCTCGATGCCGGCTTCCTTTCGCGCTTCCTCCTCCGCCAAAGCGAGTTTGCCAGGAAACGGGATCTCCTGCGAGACCCCGAACCCCTGATAGGCGAAATCACTCTGGCCAAGTCGCGAGAAAGGATGGCCCACGCCGAGATTGGTGATGCTCAGTTTAGGGTCAGGCAGCGTGCCCGCCTGCGACGGTCGCTTCAGCGCCGCGTCCAGGCGGTATTGTGCTGCGCGGAGAGACGGGTTGCTCTCGATCATTTCCCGGACAAGATCCTCGAGCGAATCCGGCGGCTCGGCGCAATAGCCGAACGCAGCGGAAGCGAGGATCATGCCGGCCCAAAGGCGGAAAGGCATGGCAATCCTCCAGACAATTATTTTTGGGAGAGATGCGGGAGAGGTTGGAGGATCAGATCAGAAGTGGACTGGAAACACGCTCGAAACCATTGGGTGGTGAATGGAACTGACTGTAATCCCAGCCTTGCGCCAGGACGTTCTGGATTGGCATCACGGCCGCCTGAGCGCCAGGAGCCGGCAACGTCGTGAGGTTTGGAACCGATATCTTGCCTTCAACTGGAAATTGCTCGGGATTCGACGGATCGGCCGATTTGCAGCAGGAGTCAGCGTTTTCGGAAGGCCCACAATGTCCGCGCGCACAGCAATCGGACTCGGCGGGAGTGGCAAACAGCGGGCTCACACAGTCTCCGCCACGAAGCAGGAGGACCACTGCCGCAATGATTGTGCGCAGCCACTTGCCGTCCATACTCCCAAGTTATGTCGAAAATGGTTTGGAGTCAAGGATCGCGAACGATAACTGTTGTTACCCGGATTGCCGGTTGAGGGCAGACAGTCTTTTCGAATCGTGGTGCGCCCTTAACCGTCCCATGTTAATGTGGTATATCAGTTATACCAGATGTGGTTTAGCTTCGGCCCTCGAAAAAGCCGACTTCTGCGAGCGAATCCAAAGCGAGGCATGGGATTCGAGGAAGCGCAGGAATTGTTCTCCAGCCTTACTGGCTTGATCGACGGTTGGATGCTCCGGAACACTATCGGGGCCATCGGCTGGGTCGCCGGCCGGCTTTACACCATCATTTCGAGGTTCGCGAGGGCGAAGACGAGGAGATTTTCCACCTTGTGACATTGTGGAGATCGACAAAAGAGGAGGTTCGCTTGTATGAAGAAAACTCGTAGACCCGTCAAAGCTGTTTCCGCTGAAGCGATCGCTCGTATGGCTGATCGTGGAAAGGACATTTCCGGTTTCTTTAAGGGCCCCGGACGTATGGTTCAACCTATACAGCGCGTGAATTTGGACCTTACGGCCGCCATGCTGGAAGAACTGGATCGGGCGGCTGAAGACCTGAACGTCAGCCGGCAGGCTGTCATCAAAACGCTGGTCCGGCAAGCCCTCGATCAGCACTATCTGGCGCAACGCGCACGGCAAACCTGAGCGTGGCTCGACCCGGGCGTGGTGCCCGTTATGTGGATGCCTCGAGACTCGACTCTGCAGTATCACTCGCTGTGAAGTAGGCGCAATCGGGATGATGGAACACCAGCGCGCTGACGCTCGCTTCCGGCTCCATCATCATGCCTTCGGTCAAACGCACACCGATCTTCTCGGGCCCCAGCAGCTTCCAGATGCCCTGCTGATCGTCGAGGTTCGGACACGCCGGATATCCGAAGCTGTAACGCTTCCCGCGATACCGGGACGTGAACCGCTGCTGCATTGTCATCTCAGGCGGATCTGGGAAACCCCACTCCTCGCGAAGCCGTCGATGAAGATATTCGGATGCCCCCTCGGCGGTTTCAATGGCGAGCGCTTGCAGCGCATGCGCCTTCAAATACTCGCCCGCTTGCTTGGCAGCTTCCGAGTGTTCCCGAATGCACTCTCCTGCCGTCACCACAAACAGGGCGATGTGATCTCGCTCTCCGTTACTGGGCGGTAAGACGTAGTCGCTCAGGCATAGCCCGTTTTCCTTTGGTTGGCGGCCAAAGCGGAACGTGTGCAGCGGAGCCTCACTTTCCGGACCGAATAGGTGAATCGCGTTGCCGTCGCGCTCGGCGCCAAAAAAGCGCCACACTGCGCGGACCTTCATGAAATCCTGCCCCCACCTCTTGATTTCCTCGACGTCGTGGTAGAGCGCAAGGGCCTGCGGATCGCGATCCGCGAGCATCTTCTCGAAATTGCCTTTGAATCCAAGATGTCTGCCGTACAACATGAACGGATTGATGTAGCTCCAAACCTCGGCGAGGTTCGGAATCGTCCGAGCCCGCCGGTCCGTGTACGGAACCGGCGGAACCGGAAGATCGATTCGCACTTTGGTTGAGCGCTGAGTGCTCACGATCGGCGGCTGTTCCTCCGGCTGCGATACACTGCCGCCTTCCGTGAACACATGCGAGGTAAGCACATCTTCGCGGGTGGCCGGCTCCATGATTTCGTTGAGAGTCCTGAGCCCGGTCATTGCGTCTTTGCAGTAGAATGTCGGCGCGGCATAGGCCGGGCCTATGTTGTTGTTGGTGAACTTTTCCGAGAGCGCCGCTCCGCCCACGAGCAATGGAATCCGTACTCCCGACTCGCGGAAATCGTTGGCCGTGAACACCATCTGCTGCGCGCTCTTCACCAACAGGCCACTCAATCCAATGGCGTCCGGATCGTGCTCACGCCAGGCCTTGATTAGGTCTTCGGGAGGCACCTTGATTCCAAGATTGATCACCCGATAGCCGTTGTTGCTCAGGATGATCTCAACCAGATTCTTGCCGATGTCGTGCACGTCCCCTTTTACCGTGGCCAGCACGACTTTTCCGCGCGCCGACGACTCGCTCTTCTCCATGAACTGCTCGAGATGATTAACCGCCGCCTTCATTGCCTCGGCCGATTGCAGAACTTCCGCGACAATCAATTCATTGTTGTTGAATAGACGGCCGACTTCCGTCATCCCCGCCATGAGCGGACCGTTGATGATGTCCAGCGGAGCGAAACCTTGAGTCCGCTTGGCTTCCAGATCCTCGATCAGTCCTTCCTTGGAGCCTTCAATGATGTAATTAGCCAGGCGCTCATCGAGGGGCAGCTTTGCCAGGTTCCGTTTTTCCTTCTTTACGGCGCCTCGAAAGTGCTCCGCTATCGCGGCGATATGGAATTGATTCGCGGCGATCTTTTGTTCCCGCGACTGCTGCCTCCAGTCCTCTCCCGACTGTGTGTTGAATAGCAGGTTTTCGGCCAGCTTCCGCTCCACCGGATCGAGCGACGCAAATCGCTCCAGCTTTTCGGCGTTGACAATCGCCAGATCCAGTCCCGCCTTTGTGCAGTAATACAAAAAGACCGAGTTGACCACCTCGCGCGCGGCGGCCGGCAGTCCAAAAGAGATGTTCGAGATTCCGAGAACGGTCTTAACGAACGGGATCTTCTCCTTGATCAGCCTCACGCCTTCGATGGTTTCGACGGCGCCGCCGATATAGTTCTCGTCACCCGTGGCGCAGGGAAAAACGAGCGGATCAAAGATGATATCTTCCGGCTGGATGCCGTATTTCCCGGTCAAAAGCCTATAGCTGCGTTCAGCGATTTCGAGTTTGCGCTCTCGTGTAAATGCCTGCGCCTGCAGCTTGTCTTCATCGATGCACCCCACCACCAATGCGGCGCCGTAGGCTCGCGCGATGGGACACATCCTCTCGAATTTCTCCTCACCATCCTCGAGATTGATCGAGTTGATAATACTCTTCCCCTGGCAATAGGTAAGCGACAGTTCCACCGCCTTCGGGTCGGTGGTGTCGATCATGATGGGAGCGTATACCTTCTTGATGAGCTTCTCGTAGAACTGTGGGATGTCCTTCATCTCATCGCGCTCGCTCTGCTGGAGACACACATCGACAATGTGGGCGCCATTTCGAACCTGCCGCTTGCCGATCTCGGTGGACTCTTCCCATTTGTCCTCGTTGATCACCTTCTTGAAGGCACGCGACCCGATGACGTTGGTGCGCTCGCCCACGATCAGGGGACGCGTGCTGTCGTCGGCTTCCACCAAATCAATTCCGGAATAATAGGCGCGGTGATTTCGAGATGGCATTGGACGTGGTTTCCGTCCCTCGGTCATCTTTGCGATCACGCGAATATGCGCGGGAGTAGTCCCGCAACAGCCGCCTACCAGATTGAGCCATCCATTGTCTACAAACCGCCGCAGTTGTGCTGAAAGGCTGTCGGGGGTTTCATTGAACTCGAGCTTCTCGTTCGGAAGACCCGCATTGGGATAGCACGAAAGCCTCGTGTGCGCCATTTCATGGAGCGTCCGAAGGTGGTCGGTCATGAACTCCGGTCCTGTACCGCAGTTCAGGCCGATGGAAATCAATTCCGCGTGCGAGATCGAAGTCCAGAACGCTTCCGCCTTCTGCCCGGCCAACATGGTTCCGTTGCTCTCGATTGTGCCGGAAATCATGAGAGGGAGGGCGTATCCGGCCTCCCGGCTCAACTGCTGGACGCCGAGCACTGCGGCTTTGACGGCGCGTGTGTCGTTGCACGTCTCAACCAGAAGTATGTCCGCGCCACCCTCCCACAACGCCCGTGCCTGCTCGTAATAACTCTCCCGCAACTCTTGGAATGTAACGCCACCGTTGACACTAATCACCTTGGTCGTCGGCCCGATGGAACCAGCAACCCATCTTGGCCGGTCCGAGGTTGAAAACTCGTCCGCCGTCTTCCTGGCAAGCAGCGCGGCAGCCAGGTTGATCTCCCTCACGTGATGACTGATGTGAAAATCCGCCAGCCCTATGCGAGTTGCGTTGAACGTATCGGTCTCGATGATTTCTGCCCCGGCTTCCAGGTACGACCGGTGAATCCCTTCGATGATGTCCGGCCGGGACATCAGCACCATTTCCGGACAGTTCTCATAATAGGCTCCGCCGTAGTCGTCGACCTTGCAGCGCTGCTGCAGTAGGGCGCCCATGGAGCCATCCATGATGACAATATGATGCTCCAGGGCGTCGAGCAGAGCTTGACGCCGTATCGTGCGATTTTCCATGTGAATAGAGACTTTTGTCTCATTTTATCATTCGCTCCGATTCCGTTCGATGTGGCGCACGCTTCAGTGCGCTTCAGTGTGGTGCCACGGTTCGGGGCGGCGAGTTGAAACACGCCGCAGCACGCTGAATCGTGCGCCACATCGATCATCGGCGAAAATAGAGGAGTGATCTGGCTCTTGCTTGCCGCGGGATTCGCCTTCGCTGTTGAACCGGCTCGCATCCGCTTTCAGGATGTCGCTGCGGCAGCCGGCATCGATTTCGTCCTTCGCAATCACCCGACTCCGGAAAAACACATGATCGAAACCATGGCCGGCGGTCTCGCGGCTTTCGACTATGACAACGACGGCCGCATCGATATCTTCTTCACCAACGGAGCGGTGATTCCTTCCATGAAGAAAGAATCCTCCAAGTATTTCAATCGTCTGTTCCGCAACGAGGGAGAGTGGAAGTTTCGAGATGTAACCGGAAGCTCGGGGCTCGCCGGGGACGGCTATTCGATGGGCGCCGCCGCCGCTGACTTCGATAATGACGGCCATGCGGACCTGTTTGTCTCGGGCGTCTATCGCAACATCCTTTACCGTAATCTCGGAAACGGAAAGTTCCAGGACATCACAACCTCCTCCGGAATCAAGAGCGACCGCTGGTCCGTCACTGCCGGTTGGTTCGACTACGACAACAATGGCCTCCTCGATCTGCTGGTGGTGAATTACTCCCACTGGTCCGCCAACGATCCACGCTTCTGCGGCGACTCCGCCCGCGGCCTTCGTATCTACTGCCACCCGAAGTATTTCGATCCAGTTCCGAACCAGCTCTACCGGAACCTTGGCGGCGGCAGGTTCGAAGACGTTTCGGCAAAGTCCGGAATCGCCTCGCATGCCGGGCGCGGGATGGGGATCGCGTTCGCCGACTATGATGACGACGGTCGCATGGACGCTTTCGTCACGAACGACAATCTCCCTAACTTCCTGTTCCGCAATCTCGGCTCGGGTAAGTTTGAGGAGACGGCGTTGCTTGCCGGCTGCGCCTTGCTCGACCATGGCAGGCCGGTCGCCAGCATGGGAGCTGATTTTCGCGACTACGATAATGACGGCCGCCCGGATATCGCCATCACGGCCCTAGCGGGCGAAACTTTCCCCCTATTCCGCAATGCAGGCGGAACTTTCCGCGACGTTACCTATTCCTCCAAACTGGGGCCGCTCGTAGCGCGCCGCTCCGGGTGGGGTGTGGCCTTCGTGGACTTCAACAATGATGGCCGCAAAGATCTATTCACCGCGAACTCGCATGTCAATGACATCGTCGAAAAGTTCGAAGCATTCCCATATAGGGAAACCAATCTGGTGTTAGCGAACATGGGAAATGGATGGAGAGACGATTCGGCAACATTCGATTCCGTAAGGGCGCACCGCGGCGCTGCCTTCGCGGACTTCGACCACGACGGCCGCATGGATGCCGTCGTGTCTTGCCTGGGCGAGCGCGCCGAGCTCTGGCGCAACATCAGCGAACCCGTCGGAGCCTGGCTTGCGGCCCACCTCGAAGGCAGTTCCTCCAACCACAGTGCTCTGGGGGCTCGCATCACGATTGCCGGCCAAAGCAACGAGATGACCTCCGCGATCAGTTACTCTTCCTCGAGCTTGATTCCCGTCCACTTCGGACTCCCGTCGACAGAACCGATCGATCTGACGATCCGCTGGCGTAGTGGGCGGAGCCAGCAGATTGAAAAGATTGCCCCAAACCAACGGCTGCGCGTAAGGGAACCAAGAGAATGAAAGCCTGCTCGAAGTGATGGTGGAATCGCTAGCTGCATTTCTCACCAGAGCTTGAAGGCCTAGCGTCCACACGAGTGTGGACGCGGCACGCTGAAGCGTGCGCCACGAATCTCGGCATCGCGGACACTCGTTTCTGCCGCGTCGAACTGCAGCCGTCGGGGACGGCCCTCAGACAAACTGATGAGGGGGCAGCTCACGCTTTCCATTTGTAGAAGTAGAACAGCAACGGCGCCTTGCCGGTGTTCACAATGCCGTGGAGATGGTTGGCTGCACAATACATCATCGAGCCCGGACCCACTTGCGTCACCTTTCCGTCCAGGCTGATCTCCCCATTGCCTTCCGTCACCACGAGGAATTCCTCTTCCGGATGCTGATGCGGGGCATGGGGCGTGGCGCCAGGTTTCAGGCGCAGGCTCCCGGCTGTCATCGACTTCACCTGATCCGTCGCCCCATCAAAGTAAATCAGCAGATCGCCGAACGGCTCCTTGGTTAGCTTCGCCTGCCTGGCCGAAAGTGTCGCATTTGGAATCGACGCGCCGTGAGCGGGGACAAACGCCATTCCTCCCAGTCCAGCCAGTTTCAACAAGTCTCTGCGGTTTGCCATTTCTCACCTCAAAGCAGCACCGGACTCCAGACGCCGGATGACTTCCAGAATCAAGTTTCCCAGCACCTGAAAACTGTCCGCGCTCAGTTTGTCCACCGTATCTTCCGCCGTATGCCAGTACGTGTTCGACGGACCGTACTCAAAATCAATCAGATCGACGGCCGCGACTCCACGCCGAACAAACGGCATGTGATCGTCCTCGATATAGCTGGGGACGCGATCCAAGTAGGCGCCATAGCCCAGATCCTCCGCCGTCTGCCAGATCAACCGCCGCAGAGCCGGGTTCGAGTTGTGCTCGGCCAATAGCTTCAGATTGCGGTCGCCGATCATGTCCACGTTGATCAGGGCCAGGATCTTCGCCAGCATCCCTTCGCGTTGCCATCGTTCCGCGAGGTGCCGGCTCCCGTGAAGACCGTCCTTCTCCGACCATGGACCGATAGCCTCCTCGCCGTCAAACCAAACCAGATACAGATCATGCGCCCGCGGTTTCTTCGCGGCGGCCCGCGCCAGTTCGAGTAGAAATCCCGTCGAGGAACCGCCGTCGTTGGCGCCTACGAAATTTCCGGGCAGAAGCTTGGTGTCGTAGTGACCGGTAATCACGACCGCCTTCCCGGATTTGCCTGGAAACCGGGCAATGATATTTTCCATCGCCATGGGACCTTTTGGGGTCACGGCTGTGAACTTGTCCGGGACCACCTGGCAACCCGTGCTTCGCAGCTCGGCCACGATCATGGCACGCAGTTTTGCAATTGCGGCTGAAGCCGGTGGGCGAGGTCCAAGGGACACGGCCTTCCTGGTTGCATTGAGTGCCCGAGTGCCGGAGAAATCGGACGCCGCTAAAGCCAGCGATGACAATAGCAGGATCAAGACTTGATGGCAGTACATATATATCCGAGGGTGAAGTGACGCTGGCGGTCCAGCCCGTCCAGCAAGGGTAGCAGCATCGCGGGCACCGCTACCAATATACCGGCGACAATGAATAGAGGCCCTGGAAAGAATTGCAAGCCATTCAACAGGCGCCGCGCCAGAAGCCGAAAATAGCCGCCTACCGGCTCGATCCGCATCTCCGCAAACCCAGCCGCTTCCAGCAGGTACCGGACCCCATGCAGCGTGTAGCGGTAATAATCATGCGGTTCCTGATGAACTTCCCACTCGTGCGGGACCACGAGTAGCAGACTGCCCCCGGGCCGGAGGACCCGTCCGAGCTCCGCAAGCACCTCACGTGGCTCGCGGATATGCTCGAGCGTCACAATGTTGATGCAGGCATCGAAGGCGCCGCTAGCCAGCGGAAGGAGAGCGAGATCGGCGATACAATCCAGTCGCGAGTAGTTCCAACGCGCGTCACCGATTCCCAGATCCACTGCGATGTAGCGCCTGCCCTCGAACAGCCGGGCATACTGCAGCTCCCCCGCACCGGCATCCAGCACGCACGCTCCTGCGGGTAACGATTGCGCAAACGCCCCGGCCGCTTGCTCGATCGACCATTCGAAATGCAGCACCCAGCGGCGCAGATACTTCGGTAGCAGGCGGCCCAGCGCCTGATACATCATGACTTCTTCCGCGCCTCGATCATCACGGTGGACCCCGCACGGCACGCCGCTTCCAAGATGGTAAACGGAAGCGCGGCCAGCACCAGTCCGAGATAAAGCAGATCCTTCAGCAACTTCTTTCCCGGCGTCTCGACTATGCCTCGCACGCGGCGGGCCATCGGATCAAGGGACGGCGCGAGACTGGTCGCCAGCCCCGCGGGGTTGTCGCGCAGCGAAAAATACTTCGTCCGCACCACATCAAAGCCGCAGCGGTCCAGCAGTATCTTGAGATCGCTCGTCCGGAAATCGAACAGATGCCTGGGCACATCAGCTCCAGACCAACTCTCGCCGAGCAGCAAAAACTGCCAGCAAGCCGCGTTCGGCACCTGCACGATCAATCGCCCGTTCGGGGCGAGCAGCTCGTGCGCGGCTTCCAGATAGGACACCGGATCGTAGAGATGTTCGAGTACATGAAACATCGTTACGGCGGCGCAACTTGCCGGAGGCAGCGGCGCTCGCGACAATATTCCACAGACCACCGGCACCCCATGGACACGCCATGCAGCAGCAGCAGCCGGCAGCGAAAAATCGAGGCCAATCACCCTGCGCCCGCGCTCCGCGAGCATGCGTAGAAACAGTCCGCCACCGCACCCGACGTCCAACACGGCTCCGCTCTCGCTGCTGGCTTCGATGGCTCTGTGCACAAACCGCACATGGTCCTGCAGGACCAACCGTCGGTAAGACTCCTCCATCCGCGAAACAGCATCCTGCTCGGAAACGTACCAATACTGCGACGGATAATACCGCCGCAGATCATCAGGCGCCGGCCACGGCGACAGGCGCACCAGACGGCAGGTTTCACACTCGACAACCGCAAAAACGCGGTCAGTCGTGTGATAGAGACGGTCAGTTCCCTGGAATAGAACTTTCGCCTCGGTATGGGCGCAGGCAGGACACCCTTCCGAGGCGCCCGAATTCGGCGCCACTGGAACCTCCTTCGCCTCGGTCTCTGGCAAGCGCTTCAGAGCGCCTGCTCGGAGAGCTCCTTCAACCCGATCTGATGCCGCGCCAGGAGACTCCTCACCTGGGAAGAGCGCAATCTGCGGATCGGACGCAGGCGCAGACGCTTGCGCAACATCTTCGGCGCCATCCAAAACGCTTTCAAGTCCGCTTTCAAGATTGTGCAGACGATTCCCAACTTCCCCCGCAACCCAGGAAACCGGCTGACCTCCCCCCGATTTCGGGCCCCGGCCCAAATCCCCGCGCCAACCCTCGCGAGAAAGTACACGCCGTTCAGACACAACAGACTCCATGGAAATAGCTTGACCGCGAGCAAAACACGGTTCCGCTCAATCAGTTCCAGCCTTCGCCAGGAAAGCAATCCAAGTGTTGCCCCGCGATGGTGACGCACCCGAGCCGTGGGGATGTAGAGACAACTCCATCCGGCTATTCTAGCGCGCAGTCCGAGCTCGGCGTCGTCACCGTAAGCGAAGAAATCTTCATCGAATCCGCCGATTTCGTCGAGCATCGACCTGCGGTACATGGCTGCGCAGCCGTCCGGCCACAACACTTCCTCCACGGAATCGTATTGCCCCCGGTCGATCTCGCCGGTGCCGCGTCCACGGTTCTGTCCGTCCAGATAAATCAGGTGTCCCACCTTGTCAATCCGTGACGGATCCTCCCATACCAGAATCTTCGACGCCGCCATCCCAACCTCGGATCTTCCTTCAAAGGCGCGCAAGAGCTCCTCAAGCCAGCCGGGCTCGGCTTCGGCATCGTTGTTCAGCAAAGCAACAAATTCCCCTTGCGCCACCGCGAATCCTTGATTGTTTGCCTCACAAAATCCGCGGTTGTCGCGGTTGGCCACGATCCTGAGCCGAAAAGCTTCGCTCTTCCCGAATTTTTTCTCCATCATTTCGCGGCTTCCGTCGGTGGATCCGTTGTCCACCAGAATGACTTCAAAAGGCTGTAAGTGCTGCCTTTCCAATGATTTCAGGCAGGCCTCCAACAGCTCGCGGCGGTTCCAGTTCACCACCACCACGGACAGTTTCACCGCCTCGGCCATTTTTACCTTTTCTTGACTTGTCGCCCCGTAACTTTTATGTATACTCTACCTTATGGCTCACGTCGGGGAACGGCTGTGCCAGCGTCGTCTGGCTCAAAATATCGACCTGAAATTCATCGCCGATGAGACGCGGATCAGCGCGCGGTATCTCGAGGCACTCGAGCAAGGTGACTGGAAGCAACTGCCTGGATCAATCTTCGCGCGAAGCTTTGCGCGGCAATACGCATCCCTGATCGGGATGGACGAAGCCGAGATTGAATCAGATTTGCAAGCGACCTTCCCGCTGGAAGACAACGTGCCTCAAGCGGAAACTCTCGTTGCGGCGAGGGGAATCCAGGTCAAGCCTTTGCCCGAGCTCGCGTACAACGGTTCACTTTCGCGCTGGCTCCAACCCCTCGCTTCTTTCGCCGCCGTCATGGCTGTTTGTTCCGGAATCTATGTCGGCTGGCAACGATTCATCTCACGGCCCGCCGAGCGCGTCGATGAGGCTCGAGTCTCGCAACAGCTTCCGGCCACCAGGTTGCCCCTTCCCAGTGTTCCGGTTACCGCCCTCGAAGCAACTCCTGAGGCTGTCCCGGCAAGTCCCGCCGAGGCCCAGCCTTTGGATACGACCTCGGTAGAACTGCGTGTTCCGCCCGGACACTCTTCCGGGATGTCGGTGCGCATCACGGCTTCCCAAAAGACCTGGGTTTCCATTACCGCGAATGGACAGAAACTTTTCAGGGGCATCCTCCAGCCCAACGAAGCCCGTCAAATGGCCGGGGTGGAAAAAGCAAAATTCGTCATCGGAAATGCCGGTGGAGTCGAGATCACAACGGACGGACGCCCCATCGGCCCGATTGGACCCAACGGGCAAGTGCGAGTTCTGGTACTGACTCCGGAAGGTCCCCAGATCTTTCGCAACACCCGCTCGGAAGGCCCTACAGAATCGGAATCCTCCCAGACCGAATGATCACGCGCCGACGTTGGATCGAGCCGCCATTTCGGTTCCAGATGCCATCGCCCGCTGCCGCCTGCGTTCCAGCACAAGCAACTCCCGCCGCCGCCGCAGCTTGATCCGCTCATCCACCTTCCGCCAGAACTTTCGGAAGTACATTGCGGCCGATAGCATGCTGAAGAACACCACCGTCCACATGAACAGGCTCGCGGGGCCGCGGAGCTGGGGAAAGCGCATGCCGAGCAGCATCAACGAAACAGCGATCACCTGGCTCACCATCTTGGTCTTGCCCAGATCGCTCGCATGGATGGTGTAGCCTGCCGTCGCGGCGATGCCACGGAGTCCGGTGACGGCGAATTCGCGGGCGATCAGGAGAATCGCCATCCAACCAGCGAGAGCCCGCACCTCGACCAATGAGATCAACGCCGCGGAAATCAGCAGCTTGTCGGCGATCGGATCGAGCAGAGTGCCGACAGTTGTAATCTGGCCCCACCGCCGTGCGAGGTAGCCGTCCAGCAGATCCGTGCCGGCGGCGGCGAGAAAAATCCCCAGCGCCAGAATCTCATTGGTGATCTCGATCCCTGCGACCTCCAGGCGGAGACTCTCCTGCACTAACGCCGCCACCAGCAGCGGCACAAAGAAGATCCGGAGGAGAGTGAGGATGTTCGGGACGTTCATCCGGTCAAATCAACTATAACAGCATCATCGCGAATTCACCAAGAATGCCCGCAAGCGGCCGCGAATCGATTCCGGGACGTCAGCTTCCAAGTCACAGCCAGACTCGTCCCAGTGCTCCCATAGAACACGGCCGTACTCGTGAATGAGGGCAAGCTTGGAGGCGTCCCGCGTTGGAATTCGAAGATATACGTGGTGAATCGGATCGATCGGTATAAGCTCGTCGATCAGGTGAAGCAGATTGGAGATTCCCGCACCGGTGCGGGCGGAGACCGCTGCCACCGGTAGCGGTTTGGGTTCGGCCTCCGCCTCTTTTAGAATCCGCCGGCCAAGCACCTCCGCCTCAATGTTTGGCGGCGCCAAGTCGAGCTTGGTAAGCACAAGAACTTGGGGCCTTTCCGCCGCGCCGATTTCGGTCAGCACCTGGCGGACATGAGCAGTTTGCTCGACCGCCCGGGGCGAGGAGCAGTCCACCAGGTGAAGGACCAAAGCGGCTTCAGATACCTCCTCCAGCGTGGCGCGAAAGGCCTTCACCAATGTTGGTGGGAGATTTCGAATAAAGCCAACGGTATCGCTTAGAAGGACTTTGCGGCGGCTGGGCAGACGCAGTTGGCGCACCGTCGGGTCGAGCGTAGCGAACATCTTGGCGTCCGCGAGCACGTCCGCGCCGGTCAGAGCATTGAATAGCGTCGACTTGCCGGCGTTGGTGTAGCCCGCCAGCGCCACCGTCGCCAAGGGAACCGCACCTCTCTTGCGGCGCTGTACCGAACGGTGACGCCGGACCGCCTCCAGTTGATGGCCGATTTTTCCGATGCGGCGCGCGATGCGGCGCCTGTCTGTTTCGAGCTGCGTCTCGCCAGGCCCTCGAGTCCCGATGCCGCCGCCGAGCCGCGACATCTCGACCCCTCGTCCAGTCAATCGCGGGAGCAGGTAATTCAATTGCGCCAACTCCACCTGCAACTGCCCTTCGCGAGTGCGGGCGCGGCGGGCGAAGATGTCGAGAATAAGCTGGGTTCGGTCGAGCACCTTGCAGGGAAGCGCCTGCTCCAGATTGCGGAGTTGAGTCGGCGTCAGGTCGCGATCGAACAGAACCAAATCAGCCCGGAAGGCCTTGGCCTGTTCGGAAAGTTCAGTGACCTTGCCGCTGCCGATCAGCGTGGCGGCTTCGGGTGTGTCGCGAGATTGCAGAGTCTTGTGCAGGACCTCGGCGCCCGCGCTCTCGGCGAGGACTCCAAGTTCTTCCAGCGATTCATCGGCTTCTGTTTCAGAGACTCCGTCGCCCGATCTGCTGCGCTTCAGAGCCAGGCCCACAAGAATCGCTCCCTCTTTGGGCGACCTAGTCGGATGGACGAACCTGCGCAAAGGAGGTGTGCTTACGCCTCGCTCTCGGCGGGGATGCCAGGCGCGGCATGGGTGGCATTGCCCGCGGCCGCGCTGGAGGAGGCATGCATCCCCGGAGATCCATGCGCTGGCCGCGCGACAACGACGGTCGAAATTGCGTGCTTGAAAATCAACTGTTCCTGGTTGTTGGATTCCAGAATGACCGAATACTTGTCGAAGCTCTTGATTCGTCCCGAAAGTTTTACACCGCTCATCAGGTAAATGGTCAGGAAGATCCTCTCTTTGCGTGCGCTATTGAGGAAAGCCTCCTGGATGTTCTGGGCTGCCTTTTCCATATTGTTTCCTTTGGCCCGGTGGGCTGTTATTCTCTTTTTTTGAAGCGGCTTGGCTCGCCCCTATGCGGACGGACCAAACTTGGAAGCGCATCGAATTATTTTACATCACTGTAACAAGGAGCGGGTCAACGGATTCGTTTCCAGGTATCATGAAGTGGCCCTGGTCTCCTCACGACTGATGCGTGCGCCACGAAAGCCGTTTCTCCGCACAATCGCCACTCTCGAAGAACGAGTTGACCCTACCGAGTTTCCTTTCACGCTGCCTCTGCTCAAGAACGGCTTTCGCCTCGACCTCACCACCATGGTGACGCTCTTGGTGGGCGAAAATGGCAGCGGAAAGTCCACACTGTTGGAAGCTATCGCGCAACAGTGCCGCTTCAATCCGGAAGGAGGGTCAAAATTCACCAACTTCGGCACCCGCGAGGAGACGTCTCCGCTCGCCCGCGCTCTACGCCTCTCCTGGTCCACCAAAGTCTTTGACGGCTTCTTCCTCCGTGCCGAAAGCTTTTTCAATTTCGCCTCTTATCTGGATCGGCTCAACCAGGAGGATGCCCGGGCGTTGCTCTCCTATGGCGGACGGTCTCTTCACGAGCAGTCGCACGGCGATGCGTTCCTTGCTCTTTTTAACAACCGCTTCGAGCAGGGGATCTACATTCTCGACGAACCGGAAGCCGCGCTCTCCCCCCAGCGCCAACTCGCATTCCTGGCGCTGGTGCATCAATTGGAACAATCCGGCATGTCCCAATTCCTGATCGCTACCCACTCCCCGATTCTTCTCGCCTACGCTGGAGCCACTCTGTTTAGTCTCGATGGTAGCTCGATCCAACCGATCGACTATCATGACACCGACCATTACCGCATCACCAAGAGCTTTCTCGAGAGTCCGGAGCGCTACTTCCGCCACCTTTTCTCAGATGAGTGACTGATTGGGTTCCCAACCCGATCCGATATACTGGCCAGAGTGGCAGGGGAAACCGCCTGCTCACCCGATGGCGAGCCAGGAGGCTTGCCCAAGCATGAACCGTCGAACCTTCCTACAAAACACCGCCGCGGCTCTCGTGGCCGCCCGCGGCAACGCCCAATCCGCTTCCTCCGAATGGCGCTTCTATGGCGGTGACGAGGGCGCTTCACGCTACTCACCCTCGGCCCAAATCAACAAGGCCAACGTCAAGAAGCTTCAAGTCGCCTGGAGTCACCATACCGGAGACGCGCAGGAGCGTCCCGCTACCGCCATCGAATGCACGCCGATCGTGGTCGATGGCGTCATGTACATTACCACGGCGCAGATAAAGGTCCGTGCGCTCGACCCCGTTACCGGTCAAACCAAGTGGACCTTCGATCCTCTGGGAGGCCGGCGCACCCGATCGAGTCCGGGCGTCAATCGTGGAGTCACCTGGTGGCAGGACGGCAAGGACAAACGCATCTTCGCCACGTTCAGGGACATGCTGTACGCCATCGACGCGGTGACCGGCGAGCTCGATCAGCAGTTCGGCGCCAAAGGTATCGTCTATCTCAAAGAGAATTTCGATCATGACATGACTGGCCTTTCCTTCAGACACACGTCTCCGCCAGTGGTGTTTGAAGACCTTGTGATCGTCGGCGGCGGGGGCGGCGAAGGTCCCTACCCGGAAGCGCCGGGACACATTCGCGCCTATGACGCACGTACCGGCCAGCGTCGCTGGATTTTCCACACCGTGGCACGGCCGGGCGAGTTCGGCGGTGACACGTGGGAAAAGGATTCCTGGAAATCCACCGGCGGAACGAACTGTTGGGCCGGGATGAGCATCGATCGCAAACGGGGACTCGTTTTCGCCGGGATCGGATCGCCCGCCTTCGATTTCTACGGCGGCGATCGTAAAGGGTCGAATCTTTTTGGTAACTGCGTTCTGGCCTTGAACTGCCGGACGGGGCAACGCGCATGGCACTTCCAAACGATCCATCACGATATCTGGGACTACGATCTCCCCGCCCAGCCCGCTCTACTCACCATCCGCCATAAAGGCCGCAATGTCGAAGCCCTGGCCCAAGTGACCAAACAGAGTTTCATTTTCCTGCTGGACCGCGAAACCGGCAAGCCCCTCTTCTCAGTCGAAGAGCGCCCCATCCCTAAATCCGACCTGGAGGGTGAGCAGCTCTGGGCGACCCAGCCTGTTCCGGTGAAGCCACCGCCGGTGAGCAAGCAGGGATTCTTCGAGAAGGATATCACCGACATTTCAGCCGAGTCGCACGCACACGTTCGCAAGATTTGGGAAGCTGCGAGGGCCGGCGAGTTGTTCACTCCGATCCGCAA
>Ga0187893_10003319_pt1 | contig 32963 bp, 33 predicted proteins | sample MA1701074metaG_FD_139574 | JGI IMG/M metagenome (GOLD analysis project Ga0187893, IMG submission 139574) | White microbial mat communities from a basaltic lava cave in the Kipuka Kanohina Cave System on the Island of Hawaii, USA - MA170107-4 metaG ...
CTGAGGATGATCTGGCCGAGGTTGGTCCGGCGAGGGGTGAATATACACCGCCAACGGCGGTATAGTACGCGCCATGACCAACGGCCCCCTCTCGCTCGACGGCATCCGCGTCATCGATCTGTCCCGCGTCATCGCCGGGCCCTGGTGCGGGGCCCTCCTCGCCGATCTCGGCGCCGACGTCATCAAGGTGGAGGACACCGGGCCCGGCGACGAGTCGCGCACCTGGCCGCCCCACAAGGACGGCGAGGCCGCCGCGTACCTGCTCTTCAATCGCAACAAGCGCGGCATCGCGCTCGATCTCAAGACGCCGGAGGCGGTGGAGGTGGTCAAGCGCCTCGTGACGGGCGCCGACGTCCTCGTCGAGAACTTCCGCACCGGCACCATGGAGTCCTTCGGACTGGGCTACGACGTGCTCGCCGCGATCAACCCGCGGCTCATCTATTGCTCGGTCTCCGCCTTCGGGCGGACCGGCCCCCGCAAGGACAGCCCGGGCTACGAGGCGCTGATGCAGGCCTTCAGCGGCATCATGTCGATCACCGGCGAGCCGGGGGGCCAGCCGGTCCGCGCGGGCGTGTCGTTCCTCGATCTCACCACCGGCATCCTCTGCGCGCTCGGCATCTCCAACGCGATCATCCAGCGCCAGCGCACCGGGCTCGGCCAGCGGGTGGACGGCTCGCTGCTGGAGACCGCGGTGAGCCTGCTCGCCTTCCACGCCGAGGGGTATCTCCTGACCGGCGCGATGCCACGTGCGCTCGGCTCGGGCCACCCGTCGCTCTCGCCCTATCGCAACTTCAAGTGCCGCGACGGGCAATGGATCTTCATCGCGGCCGCCAACGACCGCTTCTGGCTGAAGCTCGCCAAGGCGCTCGGTCTGACCGAGCTCGCCGTGGATCCACGCTTCGAGAAGAACCAGGGCCGGGTGGCCAACCGCGCCGAGCTCGAGGGCATTCTCGAGCGGACGATCGGCGCGCTCGAGCGCGAGCCTCTCCTCAAACGCCTGGAAGAGGCCGACGTGCCCGCCACCCCGGTGAACACGGTGGACCAGGTGATGAACGACCCGCAGACCGCCGAGCGCGGCATCGTGCAGCGGGTGATGCATCCGCGCCTCGGGGAGATCCCGGTGGTCGGCACCCCGCTCAGATTCTCGCGCATGTCACCCGGCGTCCGCCGCGCGGCGCCGCTCCGCGGCGAACACACCGACACCGTCCTCGCCGATCTCGGCTACACCCCCGAGCAAATCCAGGCTCTCCGCGACAAGAAGGTCGCGCTCTGACCCCGGCCTACCCGAACTTGCGGGACTCTTCGCGCTTGTAGGCGCGCAACGCGATCAGGAGGAAGAGCGCGGTGTAGCCGGCGAGCCAGGCGATGCTCACCGACAGACGCTCGGTATTGGCGCCGACCGCGCTCCAGCCGAGCTGGCCGTAGTGGTAGGCGGGCAGGTAGGGCGCGATGCTACGGACGAAGGCGGGCAGCTGCGAGAGCGGCATGAAGAGCCCGGAGGCGAACGACAGCGGCAGGTACACCAGGTTCGCCACCGCGGGCGCGACGTTGGGGCCGCAGAGGTAGCCGATGGCGAAGCCGAGCGCGATGAAGGGCACCGAGCCGGCGAGCAGGCGCGCGATCATGTCGATCCACACCACGGGGTCCTGGCGCACGCCGCCCACCACCACGCCGTAGGCGATCAGGATCACCAGCGAGAGCAGCGCGTAGGCCAGCGCGTTCAGCACCTTGGCCAGGAGCGCGATCAGCGGAGGCAGTGGGGTGGCGCGCATCAGCACGTCGACTTTCAGTCCACGCTCGGTGGCCACGCCGATACCGAAGCCGAAGACCATCACGCTGCCCACGCTGTAGGCCGCGAACGAGGCCAGCAGGTAGGCGCCGAGGCTCGTGCCGTTGGCCAGGGTCTGCCGCGCGAAGGGCAGCCCGAAGAAGGTGAAGAAGAGCACGGGCAAGGCCACGATGGTCAGGCTGAAGGCGGGGATACGCCAGCGGATGCGCAGCTCGCTCCAGGTCTGCGCGAGCAGCATGCGCCCGAGCGGCGCGACCTCGGGCTTCGTGGTGGCGGTGGGCGCCGGCGCGAGCGCGGTCATGGGGCGCTCTCGGGCCGCCGGGTCAGCGCGAGGAAGGCTTCCTCCAGGTCCGCCCCGGTGACCTCGAGATCGGCCACGTCCACCCCGCGCCGAAACAGCTCGCGCAGGACGGCCACCGGCTCGTTGCTGAGGAGGCTCGCGCGGTTGCCGTCCACGCTCAGCACGCTCGCCGGCAGGTCTTCGAGATCCCGGTTCGCGAACGGGCGTCCCGCGATCAGGGTGATCTTCTTGCCCGGCACGCGCGCCTTCAGCTCCTGCGGGCTCGCGTCGGCGATGACGGTGCCGTGGTCGATCACCACGATGCGGCGCGCCATCTCCTCGGCCTCGCGCAGGTAGTGGGTCGTGAACACGATGGTCTTGCCGGCCGCGGCCAGGGTCTGGATGCTCGCCACGAACGCGCGGCGGGCCTCCACGTCCATGCCCACGGTGGGCTCGTCGAGAAAGAGGATCTCGGGGTCGCCGCAGATGGCGAGGGCGAAGTAGAGCCGCTGCCGCTGGCCGCCCGACAGGGTGCCGACGCGCACGGCGGCCTGCTCGGTGAGGCCGGCCATGGCGATGGCCCGCGCGGCGGCCAGCGGCGCCGGGTAGTAGGCGCGGAAGACCTCGACGATCTCCCCAACCGTCAGCACGCTGGAGGTGCCGGATTCCTGCAGCATGACTCCGCAGCGGCTCCGCGCGCGGCGATCGGTCGGCGGTCGGCCGAAGAGGCGCACCTGGCCGGCGGTGGGCTGGCGCAGCCCGAGCATCAGGCTGATCGAGGTGGTCTTGCCCGCGCCGTTGGGCCCGAGCATCGCGACGACCTCGCCGCCGCGAATGGAGAGGTCGACGCCGCGTAGCGCCTCCACCGCGCCGTAGCGCTTGCGGGCGCCGATGAGGGCTACCGCGACGGAGGCGTCGGGGCTCGCTTCACCCCTTGAGTCCGTAGAGCCTCCGCGCGTTGTCGGCGAGCAGCTTGCGCTTCTGCGTCTCGGTGATGTCGCCGCGATCGCGGATCTCGTCGAGCGAGGCGGGATAGCTGTGGTCCCAGTGCGGGAAGTCGGAGGCGTAGACGATCTGGTTCTCCCCGACGAGCTTGAGCGCCTGGGGCAGCAGCCACTCGTCGGCCTCGCAGGAGAAGAAGATGGACCCGCTCCGCACGTAGTCGCTCGGCTTGCGCTTGAGCGCGGGGGCCTCGGCGGCGCGCTTGGCGTACTCGTCGTCCATGCGCTCCATCCAGTAGGGGGCCCAGCCGCAGCCCGCCTCCAGGAACGCGATGCGCAGCCGCGGGAAGCGCTCCGGGATGCCCTCGAAGACCATCGAGGTGATCTGCCGCATCTGGCCGAAGGCGTGCGAGCAGGTGTGGGCCTGGATGAAGCGCGGGAAGAGCTCCACGCCGGCTCCGCCCAGGTGCGAGCCGGAGGCGTGCACGCCCAGCATCACGTCGAGGCGGTCGGCCTCCTCGTAGATCGGCAGGAAGCGCGAGTCGCCGAGCAGGTGACTTCCGTCGGCGGCCAGCATGGCGCCCACCAGCCCGAGCTCGGTCACCGCCCGGCGCAGCTCGCGCGCGGCCGCGTCCGGATCCTGCACGGGCAGGAGCGCGACCGCGTGCAGCCGCGGGCTCTGCGTGACGAACTCCTCGTGGAGGAAGGTGTTGTAGGCGCGGCAGAGCGCCACCGCCCACTCGCGGTCCTTGAGAAAGCTCAAGAAGAGCCCGAGGGTGGGGTAGAGCACGGCCTGCTCCATGCCCCCCCGGTCGAGCGCGCGCAGCCAGACCTCGGCGGTACCCGCGGCTTCGCCCAGGGTACCGAGCAACCGGCGGTCCCAGCCGTCCCACGGGTAGAAGGAGAAGTTCAGCGGCCGCTGATTGAACGGCGCGTCGAGGTACCTGGCCACCTGCTCGAGGGACTCGGTGACGTGGCCGTCGGCGTCGAGGATGGAGAAGGCGGTCGGGCTCATCGGGGGGTCCTCCAGCGGGCAATCGCCTCCGGGTTGACACAATGGGCGGGCGCCTCGCCGCGCCCGGCGGCCAGGATCTGCTCGAACGCGAGCTGCAGGTTGGCCCGGCGTCCCGCCTCGCTGTGGCTCACGTTGTGGGGCGTCAGGATCAGGATCGAAGGGTCCACGGCGCGGAGCGGGCTCGAGGCGGGCAGCGGCTCGCGGGTGAAGGCGTCGAGCGCCGCGCCCGCGATCCAGCCCTCGGTGAGGGCCCGCGCCACCGCTTCCTCGTCCGCGATCTCGCCGCGGGCGGTATTGACGAGGATCGCGCTGGGCTTCATGGCCCGCAGCGCCTTCTCCCCGATGAGGCCGCGCGTCTCGTCGGTGAGCGAGGCGTGCAGCGAGACCACGTCGCTCTCGGCCAGCAGCGTGGGCAGGTCCACGAGGGTGGCCCCGAGCGGCCGGGCGCGCTCCTCGGAGACGTAAGGGTCAGCGGAGAGCAGGCGCACGTCCCAGTTCACGAGGCGGCGCGCCACCTGCGAGCCCACGCGGCCGAGCCCGACCAGGCCCACCGTCTTGCCGAAGAGGAACTCGCCGCGGTCCTGCCGCTGCGCCCATTCCCCGCGCCGGAGCTTGGCCTCGTTGTGCTTGATACGCTTCTGCAGCATCAGGATGACCGCCACCGTGGCCTCGGCCACCGCGATGAAGTTCTCGGGAGTCGGGCTGTTGGCGACCAGGATCCCGAGCCTCGAAGCGGCCGGGACGTCGATCTTGTCGGTGCCGATGAAGGGCACGATGACGAGCCGCAGCTGCGAGGCCGCCTCCATGACCCCGCGGCTGATCCAGTCGAGATGCGAGGCGAGGATGACGTGGGCGTCCCGCGCGGCCGCCCCCAGCTCGGCTTCGGTGTAGGCCGCGCGCCCGGGCTGATCCAGCGGCCGCCCGATCACGACCTCGTGGCCGCCCGCGCGGAGCGGGTCCAGCTCGCTCGCCGGTCCGCTGGGGCCCGAGGCGAGGATCTTCACGGCTTCTTGCAGATCACGTTCAGGACGACCTGGCGCTTCTCTCCCTTGACGATGCGAAGCCCCCGCCGGAGGGCGTCGGGCAACGCGGCCGGATCCTCGACCCGCTCGCCGTGCCCACCCGAGGCGCGGCAGATCATCTCGTAGTCGGGCGCGGGCTCGAGCGCGGTGAGCGGCATCGAGCCGGTGCGCACCGCCCAGCCGTCGCGCGCGTAGGTCTGCACCGCGCGCTTCACTGCGTTCCAGGTCTGGTTGTTGAAGACCACGAAGAGCACCGGCAGGTTGTAGGCGCGCGAGACGAAGTGCGACGCGGTGGGCGAGCCGAAGATGTAGGCCCCGTCGCCCACGCAGCAGATGACGCTGTGATCGGGCGCGGCCAGCTTGGCCCCCAGCGCGGCCCCCAGGCCCCAGCCGAGCCCGCCCGAGGGCGGCGCCGCGAAGTAGCTGCCCGGCCGCGTGAAGGTGCACTGGGTGGCGTCCAGATCGTACTCGTTGACCACGATGGTGCGGTCGTCCACGACGTCGCCGATCGCCCGGGAGAGCCACTGCATGTCGATGGGCGCGTCGCCCCGCACCCCCTGGCTCTTGGCCGCCGCGGCCTCGCGCCGGCGGACGCCCGCGGCCGTCCAGCGCGCGCGCCGCTCCGCCACCGCCGTCGCGTCTGCGCGCCGGACCAGTTCGCGGGTCACCGCCTCGGCCAGCGCGGCCAGGGCCAGGCGCGGCGTGCCCGCGAGGGCCAGGTCCGCGGGGAAGCCGCGCACCGGGTAGCGCGAGAAGAGCGGATCCACGCCCAGGTGGATGACGCGCGCCTCGGGCTTCGTACGGTTCATCTGTGGGAGCCACGGCACGTCCGACTCGAGGACGAGGATCGCGTCGGCGTCGCCCAGGTGCGGTGCGGCCTCGAAGCCGCCGTGCAGCGCGTGATCCTGGGGGAAGTTCACGTAGGTGTGGAACTGGTCGAAGACCGGCACGCCGAGCGTCTCGGCGAGCCGCACCAGCGCGGGCACCGCGGCCGGATCGCGCCCGAGCGCCTTGGTGATGATGATCGGGTTGCGCGCCGCGGCCAGGATGGCCGCCGCCTCCCGCACCGCGTCCGGATCCGGCAGCGTCGCGGCCGGCACGACCGCGCGGGCGGGATCCGCGTACTCGATGGCCTCGTGGCGCTCGGCCAGGACCTCGCGCGGCAGCGTGAGGTAGACCGGCCCGCGCGGCTCCGACTGGGCCAGGGTCAGGGCGCGGTCCACCACCGTCTCCAGCTGGTCGAAACGCTTGAGCTCGTAATCCCACTTCACGAACTCGCGCAGCATGCCGGCCTGGTCGAAGGCCTCCTGCGCCCAGTGGATGGGACGGTCGCGACTGCCCGAGTTCCCGGCCTCGGTGATGGGGTTGCGCCCGGCCGAGAAGAGCATGGGGATGTTCGAGCGCGCCGCGTTGATCACACCGCCCGCCGCGTTGCCGGCGCCCACGATGACGTGGACCATCACCGCCTGCGCCCGCCCCGACACCATCGTGTAGCCGTGCGCCATCGATACCGCCGGCACCTCGTGCGGCACCGTGATGGGGCGCGGGCTCGCCTGGCCCTGCGCGCCGCGGCGCGCGTAGGCCTCGATGATCGGTGCGAAATCGGTGCCTGCGTTGGCGAAGAAGTACTCGACTCCGCGCGCGGCCAGCAGCTCCAGATAGGCGTCGGCGGTGGACTCGACGGTCGCACGTTTCATCATGGTGCTGGGGAGGGTAGCGCCCGGGCGGTGGGGTGGTCAAGGACCATGCGCTTGCCGTAGAGTAGGCCCCCATGACGACTCCCGACCTCGTGATCCGGGGTGGACTTCTCGGCGCCGGCGTCCTGCGCGGGGCATGACGATCAGGCGGCGGCTCGCCGAGTTCGAGGCCACCAACGTGGACCAGGTCATCCTGCTCAACCAGACAGGGCGCACGAGCCACGAGGATATCTGCTCGAGCCTCGAGCTCTTCGCGCGCGAGGTGATGCCCGAGTTCCACGCGCGCGAAGCGGCGCACCAGCGTTGGAAGGCGGACGTGCTGGCCGGCCGCGTCCAGCTCGAGTCCCTCGACACCGCGGGCTACAAGGTGTACGCCCACCAGAACGAGGACATCGTGCGGCTCACCCCCGAGGAGCTGAAGCGGAAGATGGCGGCCAAGGAAGCGGAGCGCCGGGCGTGAGCGGCCTCCGCATGCGCCAGATCTGCCTGGTCGCCCGCTATCTGGCGCCAGTGGTGGATGAGCTCCAGTCCGTGCTCGGCCTCGAGGTCTGCCACCGAGATCCAGGCGTGGGCAAGTACGGGCTCGAGAACGCGCTCTTCCCGGTGGGCGACAAGTTCCTGGAGGTGGTGGCGCCGGTGCGCGAGGGTACGACCGCGGGGCGCTATCTCGACCGGCGCGGCGGGGATGGCGGCTACATGGTGATCACCCAGTGCGACGACCTGGCCCCGCGCCGCCAGCGCTGCGAGGCACTCGGGGTCCGGATCGTCAACGAGATCGGCTATCCTGCGTACCGGGAGCTGCAGCTGCACCCGCGCGACGTGGGCGCCGCCATGCTGTCCTTCGGCTGGCAGGAGGGCGCCCGCGCGCCAGGTGGGCCGTGGCACCCCGCCGGGGTAGGGCGAGGTGCCGCCGAAGGCGAGCCGAGCGAATACAAGAAGAGCAGTGCCGCGAGCCGATCGGCCGCCATCACCGGCATGACTGCGGCCGAATTGCAGAGCGAGGATCCTGACCGCCTGGCGCGTCGCTGGAGCCAGGTGACCGAGCGCCCGGTGCGCATGCAGGGCGACCAGCGGGTCATCGCGCTCGACGACGCCCTGCTCCGCTTCACCGAAGCCACCGACGGCCGCGGCGAGGGGCTGGCCGGCCTCGATCTGAGCTGCGCCGATCCCGGGCGCCGCGGTCTTGCCGTGATCGGCGGCGTCCGGTTCCGCTTGCTCGCCTGATCCTCCGCGCTGGTGCCCCGTGGACACCGGACGGCAGCCCCTGTCAACGAGTGGCAGGAGGCCAGCCGCCACCCCACTGTTCGCTCTCGATATTCCACGCACTTAGCCCCCTGGGTCGGGTGGCAAGAATGTTGCCGCGTGCTAGCCTATGCGGCGGTCGCGTCATCGGTCGATTCGGAGGCTCGCCGGGCTCGCCCTCGTGGTCACCGTCCTGCTCATGGGCTGCAACGGGCCGGACTCGAGGGCGCGCGGCCCGATCCAGTCGGGCGATTCGGCGGCGCGCCAGCGGGCCCTGCGCGAAGCGCTCGATCACTACCGGGCGGCCGCGGCGGCCGAGCCCGCCTCGTTCGAGGCCCAGACGCGGCGCGGCGCGATGGCCGAGGTGCTGGGCGAGTTCGACGAAGCACTCGACGCCTACGGGCGTGCCTCGCGACTGCAGCGCTCGTCGCTCGCCTACTACCGGGCCGGGGCCCTCGCCGCCCGCATGGGCAACACTGGGCTCGCCGCCGACTATCTCGGCGCCAGCCTGGGCGCGCCGCCGACGCGGTCGGAGCGCGCGGCGCGGATGGGACTCCGCTGGATCGAAGGGTTGTCCGCGTCGCTCAACGGCTCCCGGCTCTCCCGCATGCTGCCCGACTGGGTGCCCAAGTCGCTCAACGTCGGCCGGATGCTCCTGAGCAATGTCAGTCTCGATCACGACGTGGTGGCGACCACCCTCTTCACCACGCTGCTCGAGAACGGGGAGACCACGCGCGCCCTGGACCTGGCGCGCGCCCGGGGCTGGGTGCGGGAGGGCACGGACTACTGCGCCGGGGGGCGCGGACCCGGCTCGGCGGAGACGCGGGCGCTGGTGGGCATGCTCGTCGCGCCCGACCGCGCGGACTGTCTGCTGCCGCTGGGCCGCGCGCTGACCGACGGCGGCCTGGTCCGGCTCTCCCGGATGGTCCTGCTGGACCGGAGCCGGCGCTCGGCCGATGCGCGCGTACGCCGGGAGGCCGAGGCGTTCCTCCGCCATCGCCTGCCCGCTCACGACGTGCCCAAGCTCGCGGAGTCGCTCAACGTGGCCGGCTACAACCTCCAGCACCGCTTCGCGGATCCGGGAGCAGCGGTGGCCGCCTACCAGCGCGCCATCGCGACGGACCCCCGGTTCTCCTGGCCGCACGGCAACCTCGGTCGCCTCTACATGGATATGGACCAGCACGAGCTGGCGCTCGACTGGCTGAAGAGCGCGGTCCGCGTGAATCCCAACCACTTCCGCGCCCAGGTGAACCTCGGCGTCACCCTCTACACGCTCGAGCGGTTCGAGGAAGCGGTCACGGCCTATCGGGCGGCGCTGGCGCTCCGGCCGGACGACGCGGTGGTCCACGCCGACCTCGGGCGAAGCCTGCTGAAGCTCGGTCAGGACGGCGAAGGGATCCGCGAGGTGCAGACCGCCGTCCGCCTCGATCCGAACCTCGCCGCCGAGCGCGAGCTCCTCAACCGCCGGCAGAGCCGCGATCCCCGAGGGAGCCTCACCCCGTTCGCTTCACGATGACGAGCCGCTCGCCCGCTCCGGATCCGTTCATCGGCTGGTCCCTCGACTGACGGCGGGCATGGTGGGGCGCCCATGCCCCTCGCCCTGGCGGCCTCCCGCGCTCCCGCGTATCGCGCTCTCGCCGTCACCGTCGTCACGCTGGCGCTGAAGCCGCTCCGTGCTCGCGGGCGCCTTCTCCGTCCTCACGCAATCCTGGCCGACGGCGCGCTGCTGGCCGCGGTGTTCCGGTCGGACAGCTCACGCGCCTGGCACCTCTGCCTGGCGTTCGGCCTGCTCACCGCCGTCGGCGTGGCGACCGCGGGATTGACGCCCGCGGTGGTGATGGTGCAGCATTGCGGGTCGATCTTCGGGGCCACCCAGGTGGCGAGCGCGCCAGGCAGCGCCCTGGGCGCGTGGCTGGCCGGCCGGATCTTCGATGCGACGGGGAGCTACGCGGTCGCGTTCACGATCGCGGCCGCGGCGGCGCCGGTGGCCGCGTTGCCGGTGTGGGCGGCCGGGTGCCCCCGGCGCCCCTAGGGGCTCACGTCGCGAACGGGCGCGGCAGATCTCGGGCCGGGGTCGGAGGCGCCGCGCTCGCTCCGAGCGGCATTCTCGTATCCGCGCGCCTCGCCTGCGGCTGCGCCTCGCCCTGCCGTGAGGCCGCGTGCGGGATCCGGGATCTCGGAGGCGCGCACAGGGGCCGGCGCGGGGACGCGCTCTGGCGGCGGTGCCTGGGTGGCGGCCGGGGCGGCGGGTGCCGATGGCGCGGCGGGTTCGGCGGTGGCGACGGACGATGCGGCGGCGACGGGAGCGGGATCGCCCGGGCGCCTGGAGGGCTCGAGGAGATGGAAGAGGTAGGGGACGAACACGAGGGCCACGAGGCCGACCGCGGCCAGCAGCAGGGAGGCGCGGACCCAGCCGCGGGCGAGCAAGCCGTGGGAGAGGAACGCGGGATCGCCGCCCCAATCTGCCTCCTCGTCGGCGAGCCAGCGGATGTCGTCCTGCAGGGCGGCCACCTCCGCGCGCAGGCGCTCCGCCTCGCCCTCGAGACTCGCAAGTCGCGCCTCCACGCCGGCCGGCGGGTCCGTGCCGGGAGGCGGGACCACGCTGATCGTGCCTTCCGATGAGGCCATTGCGCCCTCGAGTGCAGCAAGACACGCGCCAGCGGGCGAGGGTCGAAAAGACGGCCGCTTACGAGCCGGACGCGTCCGGGCGACCGTTCCCCCCGTGTCAGAGCGGTGTCGCGCCATGACCATCCCGGACATTCTGGCGCTCGACTTCGACGGGGTCTGCTGCGACGGCCTGCGGGAGTACTTCGAGGCGAGCCGTCGCGCTCACGCGCGCGTGTGGCCACGGGAGCCCATGCCCGGCGAGGACCGATTCCCCGCCTTCTGCGCGCTCCGGCCGGTGATCCTGAGCGGCTGGGAGATGCCGGTCCTGTTGCGGGCGATCGTGGCGGGGCGCTCGCATGCCGAGATCCTGGCCGGCTGGGAGCGGGTGCGTGATGAGATCACCGCGGCGGGGCCCCTGCCGGCCGGGGCACTGATCAGGCGTGTCGGGCATGCGCTCGACGCGGTGCGGCGCGAGTGGATCACGGCCGACCCGACGGGCTGGCTCGCGCTGCACGTTCCGTACTGCACCATCGCGGAGCTGTCCCGGCTGGTCGGGGAGCCGCGGCGGACGGTGCTCGTGACGACCAAGGAGGGCGAGTTCGCCCGTCTCGTCGTCGACCACTGGCGCGTGCGGCTCGCGGAGGTGCAGGGCAAGGAGAGCGGCGCCCACAAGTGCGAGAACCTGCGCGCGCTCATCGCGGCCTGGGCCGCCGCCCACGGGCGGAGGGCGCGCCTGACGTTCGTCGAGGATCGCCTGGAGACGCTCCAGCACGTCACGAGCCATCCCGACCTCGCCGACGTCACCTTCTTCCTCGCCGCGTGGGGCTACAACACAGAAGCCGCGCGGGCGACCGCGCGCGCCGACGCCCGGATCCGTCTCCTCACGCTCGAGCAGTTCCGCCAGGGCTTGATCGACTGGCCGTGACTTGTCCGCGCGCGGCGGCTATGGCATCGTCCTCTGCCATGAAGATCGCGCGTGTCGAGGCGCTCCACTGTGACGGCGGCTGGCGGCCCTGGACCTTCGTCCGCATCGAGACCGACGGCGGCCTCGTGGGCTGGGGGGAATGCAGCGACAACCGGAGCCCGCACGGCATCGCGGGCTGCGTGCGCGACCTGGCGCCTCTGCTCGTCGGCCAGGACCCGCGGCCGGTCGAGCGCCTCTACTGGGACATGCTCCGCGCCACCCGGCAGAACCTGGGCGGGGTAACCCACAAAGCCATGGCGGGCATCGAGCTGGCCCTCTGGGACATCAAGGCCAAGGCGCTCGGCGTCCCGGTCTACGAGCTGTTCGGGGGCCCGCTGCGCGATCGCATGCGTCTCTACTGGTCGCACTGCGGGACCACCAGAGCGCGCCTCGGCCACGTGCTGGGCACGCCCCCGCTCCGCACCTACGACGACATCGCCGCGCTCGGGCGGGAGGTGGTGGCGCGCGGATTCACGGCGCTCAAGACCAACATGGTGATCCCGGGCGACCCGGCCACCGTGTACTTCCCCGGCTTCGCGAGCGGCATCAACACCACCGACGGCGCCCCGAGCGTGGAGATCCTGGAGGCCATCGAGCGACTCATCGGCACCTTCCGCGACGCGGTGGGGCCGCGGGTCGGCCTCTGCCTCGATCTCAACTACAACTTCCGCACCGAGGGCGTGCTGCGCATCGCCAAGCTGCTCGAGCCGTTCGACATGCAGTGGGTCGAGTACGACAACTGGGACCCGCAGGCGCTGCTGCAGATCAAGCAGTCCACCTCCACGCGCCTGGCCTCCTGCGAGAGTCTCGTGACCACGCGCCAGTACCGGCCCTTCCTCGAGCTGCACGCCGTCGACGTGGCCATCATCGACGTGCCGTGGAACGGCTTCTCCCAGGCCGTGCAGATCGGGCGCATGGCCGAGGCCTACGAGATCAACGTGGCCCCCCACAACTACTACAGCCACCTGGCCGATCTCCATTCGCTCCACCTCTGCGCGGTCCTACCCAACGTGCGCATCATGGAGATCGACATCGACGACGTGTCGTGGAAGGCGGAGCTGGTGACCAAGCCGCCGGTCATCAAGGACGGGCACATCTTCCTGAGTGACGCGCCGGGCTGGGGCGCCGACATCAACGAGGAGGTGCTGCGCGCCCATCCGTGGTCGGGGCCGGGCGCGGGCGCCCGGATGTTCTACGGGATGAGCCCGGACAAGATGGGGACGCGCCCCCTCACGTGACCTTCGGCCGGACCTGACGTTTCTGGGCGCGCTCGACCGCGCGCCAGAGATACCAGGCGGCTACCGATCGGTAGGGCCGCCAGCGCTCGCCGTAGCGGAGGAGCTGCTTGGGCGTCGGCTGTTTGCGCCGCCCGTAGGCGACCTTGAAGCCCTCGCGCACCCCGAAGTCGTCCACCGGCAGCACGTCCGGGCGGCCGAGCGTGAAGAGCAGCAGCATCTCCACCGTCCACTGGCCGACCCCGTGCAGCTCGGTCAGCCGCTCGATGATGACCTCGTCGCTCAGCCGATGGCAGGCCCGCCGCGTGGGCACGAGGCCGGCGCGCGCCTTGCGAGCGATGTGCTTGATGGCTCGGATCTTCCCCCGAGAAAACCCCGCGCGCCGCATCCTGCCGGCGGGCATCGCCGCGACGTCGGCCGGCGCAGGAAAACGTCGGCCCGGAAAGAGCGCGAGGAAGCGCCCCAGGATGGCCGCGGCGGCGCGGCCGTGGATCTGCTGGTGCGCGATGGCGCGAACCAGCGTCTCGAAGGGCTGCTGATTGCGCACCGCGAGACCACAGGGGCCGACGCGAAGGATGAGCGCGCGCATCACCGGATCCACCTTGGAGAGATGCCGCACTGCGAGCTTGCTCATCGCCGCGTGACTGTAGCACAAGGGGATTGACTTCTCTTGCGGGAGTGGCCACCATCCGGGGGCCATGCTGACCGCGCCCGTCCGCTACCCGGATCCCGCCGTGCAGGTCCTCGACGAGAGCTTCGCGAGATACCGCATCTTCAACGCGGCGGTGGAGCGGCTGGCCACCGGCTTCCGCTGGGCGGAGGGGCCGGTGTGGTTCGGCGACGGCCGGCATCTCCTCTGGAGCGACATCCCCAACGATCGCATCATTCGCTGGGATGAGGAGACGGGCGCGGTCAGCGTGTTTCGCAAGCCCTCGCACTACGCCAACGGCAACACGCGGGACCGCCAGGGCCGGCTCGTCACCTGCGAGCACGACAGCCGTCGCGTCACCCGCACCGAGTACGACGGCACCGTCACGGTGCTCTTGGACTCGTTCGCGAGCAAGCGGCTGAACTCGCCGAACGACGTGGTGGTCAAGTCCGACGACTCGGTGTGGTTCACCGACCCGCCCTTCGGGGTGCTCTCGAACTACGAGGGCCACACCGCCCCGCTCGAGCTGCCCACCAACGTCTACCGTCTCGACGTCAGGACCGGCAAGGCCACCGTGGCCACCGGCGACATCCCGCGGCCCAACGGGCTCTGTTTCTCGCCCGACGAGAGCCGGCTCTACGTGGTGGTCAGCGGCGCGATGCCGCGGGAGATCCGCGTCTTCGACGTGGTGGCGAGCGGCACCGCGCTCGCCAACGGGCGCGTCTTCATCAACGCGGGGGCGGGCATTCCGGACGGCCTCCGCTGCGACACCGACGGCAATCTCTGGTGCGGGTGGGGTGGCGGCGAGGGGCTCGACGGCGTCGCGGTCTACAACCCCGAGGCACGCCTCATCGGCCGCATCCTGCTCCCCGAGCGCTGCGCCAATCTCTGCTTCGGGGGGACGAAGCGCAACCGGCTCTTCCTCGCATCGAGCCAGTCGCTCTACTCGATCTTCGTCAACACCCAGGGCGTGGTCGGCGGCTGAGCGGCCGCCGATGGCCCTGCCGACCGGACTGCGCGCGTTTCGCCATGCCGATTTCCGCCGCTTCTTCGCGGCGCAGCTCGTGGCCCAGATCGGCTCCTGGATGCAGACGGTGGCCCAGTCGTGGCTGGTGCTGCAGCTCACCTCCTCCCCACTCCTGCTGGGGCTCATCGGCACGCTCGAGTTCGCTCCGATCCTGCTCTTCTCGATCGTGTCGGGCGCCCTCGCCGACCGGCTGCCCAAGCGACGACTCCTGATCGTGACCCAGACCGTCCTGGGCTGCCAGGCCCTCGCGCTCGGCGCGCTCGTGTACTCGGGCCACGTCGAGTACTGGCACGTAGCGGTGCTGGCCACCGGGGTCGGGCTCGCCAACGTCCTCGACTCGCCGGCGCGGCAGTCGTTCGTGGCCGAGATGGTGGGCCGGGCGGACCTGAGCAGCGCGCTGTCGCTCAACTCGGCCTCCTTCAACGCGGCGCGCATCGTGGGGCCGAGCATCGGCGGCCTCCTGATCGCGCGCTTCGGGGTGGCCCCCGCCTTCGTGTGCAACGGCGTCGGCTTCGCCATCGCCATCGCGGTGATGCTGAGCCTGCGCGCGCGCGGGCTGCCCCAGCGGCGCCCGGGGGCGGGCGTGGTCGAGGAGATCCTCACCGGTATCCGCTACGTGTGGCGCACCCGCGAGATGGTGCTGGCCCTGGGGCTCTGCTTCATGGTCAGCTTCTGCGTGTTCAACTTCACGGTCTACGTGCCGCTGGTGGTCCGCGACGTCCTCGGGCTTGGCGCGGAGGGCTTCGGGTTCCTCATGGCCTCGCTCGGGGTGGGCGCGGTGAGCGGCGCGCTCACCCTGGGCGCGCTGGGCTCGCAGCGGCCGCCGCGCCCGCTGATGTTCGTGGCGGCCGCGCTCGCCTGCGGCGGGCTGCTCGGCCTCTCGGTGGTGCGCGGGTTCTGGCCGGCGGTCACGATGTTGTTCGTGACCGGCTTCTTCGGCATCGTTTGCGTCGTGTCCTGCAACACCACCATGCAGCTCGCCTCCACCGATGCGCTGCGCGGGCGCGTCATGAGCATCTACACGCTGGTGTGGGGCGGGGTGTTCCCGATCGGGGCCTTCCTGGTGGGCGCGATGTCCGAGCGCTGGGGCGTCCAGCGCGCGCTCATGACCAACGGAAGCATCGGGCTGGCCGGGGTGGCGGCGCTGCTGGGCTGGTGGCGGCTGCGCGCGCGCTGAGCGCCGGCCGCGACGAGGAGGGGGATCGCGATGGCGACACGGCCGAGAGTGCGGGTGGGCGTCGTTGGGGCGGGCTTCGTCGCGCACATCCACGGAGAGGCTTATCGACACGTGCGCGGCGTGGACGTCGAGCTCGCCTGCGTCACCGCCGCGCGGCCCGAGCGCGCGCAGGCCTACGCGCGCGAGTTCGGCGTCGCGCGCGCGGTGGCCGACTTCCGCGCGGTGCTCGCTGACCCGGCGGTCGACCTGGTGGATCTGTGCGTCCCCGCGCACCACCACGCGCCGATGGCGATCGAGGCCGCGCGCGCGGGTAAGCACGTGATCGTGGAGAAGCCGCTCACCGGCTTCTTCGGCCCGCCCACGACGCCCCGCGAGGAGATGCTGCGGAGCGCGCTGGCCACCGCCGACCAGGTGCTGGCCGCCGCGGCGGCCGCGCGTGTCCGCCTCTGCTACGCGGAGAACTGGGTCTACGCGCCGCCCATCCAGAAGGCACGCCGGCTCCTCGCCGCGTCCGGGGGCCCGATCTTGAGGATGGTCGGCGAGGAGAGCCACTCCGGCACGCACGCCCCGGTCAACAAGCACTGGGTGACCGGCGGCGGCGGCTCGCTGATCGGCAAGGCCTGCCACCCGCTCGGCGGCGCGCTCTACCTGAAGGCCGACGAGGGACGACGGCTGCGCGGGACGCCGATCCGGCCGGTCTCGGTCATGGCCGAGGTGGCCCATCTGGCCGACACCGCCACCTTCCGGGCCTCGACGCCGCGCTACCTGAACACGGTCGAGGGCGCCGACGTGGAGGACTGGGGCAGCATGCTCGTCACCTTCGACGACGGGACGGTGGCCCAGATCTCGGCCGCCGACACCGTGCTGGGCGGCATCCGCAACCAGATGGCGATCTACGGGGCCAAGGCGGTGGTGATCTGCAATATCAACCCCAACGACGTCGTGCAGGCCTACGCGCCCGATCCGGCCGTGTTCGCCGACGAGTACATCGTGGAGAAGATCGAGACCAAGGCGGGCTGGACCGCCCCGCAGCCCGACGAGGAGTGGACGACCGGCTACCCGCAGGAGATCCAGGACTTCGTGGAGTGCGTGGCGCTCGGCCGCGAGCCGCTTTCGAACGGCCCGCTCGCCCGCGACGTGACCGCGGTCATCTACGGCGCCTATCTCTCCGCGACCGAAGGCCGCCGCATCGACCTCCGCCCCTACCTCTGACGGGGTCAGGTCTTGAATTACGACATTTCCTGGCGCTTCGCGACGCTCTCCCGGCTCGAAATGTCGTAATTCAAGACCTGACCCCGATCTCGGTGAGGTAGCGGCGGACGCCGGGGTGCAGCAGCTCGGGGCGCGCGACCGCGGCGGCAGTGTTGGCGGCGGTGGTCTCGCGCGCCTGCGCGAGGCTCGCGCCCAGCGCCGATTCGCCCCGATGCAGCGCGCGGGCCAGCCGGTAGGCCACGTCGTCGGACAGGCCGGGCCGCGCCATGATGAAGCTCCACGAGCCCACCGAGTGCAGCTCGGCGGCCTGCCCCGGGGAGGAGCCGGCGGGCACCGCCATCAGCTTGAGGAACGGGTGCTTGCGCTGGATGCGGTGGATGCCCTCCAGATCGGGGACGAGGAAGCGCCCCCCGGCCGGGTCGCGCGACACCGCGGCGAAGCCGGGCCAGCCGATGCCGCCGCCCCACAGGGCGGCCACGCGCCCGTCCAACACCATGGTCGGTCCGTCGCCGGCGGCGTCGAGCAGCACGGCCTGGAAGTCGCGGTCGCGGTCCAGCCCGAGCCCGTCGAGTACGTAGCGGGCGAGGATGATCAGGCCCGAGCCGCGCGCGCCGAAGGCGACCGGCCGTCCCTTGAGATCCTCGATCGTCCGGTAGGGCGAATCCGCGCGCACCACGAACATCCCCGGCGTCGAGTACATCGCGGCGGGGATGCGCAGATCGGCGGGCGCCCGTCCGATGCCGGCGAGCGCCTCGTGGGCGACCTCGCCCTGCACGAGGGCCAGGTCGAGCTGCCCGGCCTCGAGCAGCGGCACGTTCTCGATGCTGCCCTTGGTATTGCGCGGGCGCACCTCGAGTGTCGGATCCACCTGGTTGATGGTGTCGGCCACCGCCTGGCCGTAGACGGGAAAGCCGCCGCCGGGGGTGGCGGTGCCGAGCGTCACCGGGTCGCTCACGGCGCGTACCGTAGCACAGGAGCGCGATCACGCGCGGCGCGACGCGTTCCTGCGTGGTCGCCCGTTCTGTGCCAGAATGGGCGCTCCATGGAGCTCACCGGCAAGGACGGCTACCGGCATATCCTCGCGGGCTCGGTGGTCTTCGAGCACTTGCCGCCGGCCGCGCTCGACCACATCATCGCGCGCGGGCTCCTGGTCGAGGTGGCGCCATTCGAGGTGGTGCTCGCCGAGGGCACGCGCGGCCCCGGGCTGTACGTGGTGCTCGAAGGCCTGGTCGAGGTGTTCCTCCCCGACGGCGCGGGCGCGCGGGTGCGGCGGCCGAGCGAGGTGCACCTCAACACGCTCGGGCCGGGCCGCTGCCTCGGCGAGTACTCCCTCATCGACAAGCACTCGACCTCCGCGGCGGCGCGCTCGATGACCGGCGCCAAGCTCTTCTTCCTTTCGCGCGAGGAGTTCCGCAGCATCGCGGAGGGCGACGCGCGCGTCGGCAAGGTGATCTACCTGAACCTGCTGCGCTTCCTCATCACCCGGTTGCGCGCGAAGGACGAAGAGCTGGACCTCTTCATGATGGGCTCCCTCTGATGCGCCTCGCCCGGATGGGCGGTGCGATGCCGCGAGCGACTCTGGCCCTGGCGCTGGTGGGGCTGGCGCTCGCCGCGTGCGCCCGCATGGGCGGCCCCGACGGGATGCCGCGGCGGCCCTCCACCGTCACGGTGTCCGGCCTGGGGACGGTGACGGCGGCCCCCGACATGGCGGAGATCACCATCGGCGTGGTGACGCAGGCGCTCGCCGCGGCCCAGGCGCTCGCCGCCAACAGCCTGGCCGCGGAGCGGCTGCTGCAGGGGCTCGGCGGCCTCGGCATCGCGGGGCGAGATGTCCAGACCACGAACATCAGCGTCTCGCCCCTGCGGCGGCCGGGCAAGGACGGGCAGCCGCCTGAGATCACCGGCTACGAGGTGAGCAATCAGGTGCGGGTGAGGGTGCGCGAGCTGGCCCGCCTCGGCCGCGTGCTCGATCAGCAAGTGGGGCAGGGCGCGAATCTCGTGCATGGGATTCGCTTCGGCCTCCAGGAACCGGCGCCGCGGCTCGACGAGGCGCGGAAGCTGGCCATGGCCGACGCGCGCCGCAAGGCCGAGCTGTACGCGGTGGCCGCCGCGCTCAAGCTCGGGCGCGTGGTGGCGGTGCACGAAGCGGGCGCCGCGTCGCCGCGCCCGGAGATGGCGCCCCGCGCGATGATATCGGCGGCGGTGCCGGTGGCGCCGGGTGAGCAGGAGATCCAGGCGTCCCTGACCGTGACGTTCACCCTCGAACCGTGAGGATCCCATGACCGATCTCCACTTCCGCAGCGGCAAGCAGCTCGCGTCCGACATCCGCCGTCGCAAGGTTGGCTGTCTCGAGGCGCTCGACGCCTTCCTCGCGCGCGTGGAGCGCTACAACGGCAAGCTCAACGCGATCGTGGTCAGCGACGTGGATGGGGCGCGTCGCCGCGCGAGACAGGCCGACGCCGCGCTTCGAAGGGGCAAGGTCTGGGGCCCTCTCCACGGCGTGCCGATGACCATCAAGGAATCGTACGACGTCGTCGGGATGCCGACCACCTGGGGACTCCCGGAGCTGAAGGACAACGTCCCCTCGCGCAACGCGCTCGCGGTGGACCGGCTCCTGGCGTCTGGCGTGGTGCTCTTCGGCAAGACCAACGTACCGGCGTGGCTGGCCGACTGGCAGAGCTTCAACGCGGTCTACGGCACGACCAACAATCCCTGGGATCTCTCCCGCACGCCGGGCGGCTCCTCGGGTGGCTCGGCCGCCGCGCTGGCCGCCGGCCTCACCGGCCTCGAGGCGGGCAGCGACATCGGCTCGTCCCTTCGCAACCCGGCCCACTACTGTGGGGTCTACGCCCACAAGCCCACGTTCGGGATCGTGCCACCGCGCGGGCAGGCCCTGCCCGGTCGGGTGGCCCAGGGCGACATCTCGGTGATCGGCCCGATGGGGCGGAGCGCGGAGGACCTGGCGCTCGGGCTCTCGGTGATGGCGGGCGCCGACGAGATCGACGGGGTGGGCTGGCGGCTCGCGCTGCCCGCGCCCCGCCAGAAGAGCCTGCGCGACTTCAAGGTGGCGGTCATGCTCACCGATCCCGCCTCGGAGGTGGACCTGGAGGTCCAGGCGCGACTGCAGGCGCTCGCCGACTTCCTCGCGAAGAAGAAGGCGAAGGTGAGCGACGCCGCGCGGCCCGACATCGACACCGCCGAGGCGCAGCGCGTCTACGTTTTCCTCCTGCGCGCGGCCACCGCGGGGCGGCAGACGCCCGAGGAGTTCCGGCAGAACCTCGAGATCGCGCGGACCCTGTCGCCCGGCGACGAGCGCTACTACGCGCGGATGATGCGCGCCAATACCGCCTCGCACCGTGACTGGCTGGCCGCCAACGAGGCGCGGCACCAGATGCGCTGGCGCTGGGCCGAGTTCTTCCGCGACTGGGATCTGCTGCTCTGCCCGGTGGCGGCGGGGGCCGCCTTCCCGCACGACCACGAGGGCGAGCGCCACGACCGGACGATCCTGGTCAACCGCCGCCGGGTGCCCACCACCGATCAGCTGTTCTGGGCCGGCTACACCGGGATGGCCTACCTGCCCTCCACCGCGGCGCCGTGCGGCTTCACGCGCGCGGGGCTGCCGGTCGGGGTGCAGATCGTGGGGCCGCAGTACGGCGACCGCGCGTGCATCGACTTCGCGCGGCTGCTGGAGCGCGAATTCCAGGGGTTCGTGCCCCCGCCGGGCTACTGAGGAGCCGCCGATGGCCAATCGACGCGTGGTGGTGACCGGGGCGGCCGGCTACGTCGCCCAGCGGATGTTCCCGGAGCTGACCGAGCGGTGGGACGTGGTCCCGCTGGACGTGCGGCCCACGACCCGCGACGGCGACAAGGTACCGGGTCTGATCGTGACCGACCTCACGCGCCCGAACCGAGACGAGTACCGCCAGCACTTCCGTGGGGCAGACGCGGTCATCCACTGCGGCTTCGTGAGCGCGCCCGGGCTCGACGCCACCACCTGGCAGGACAACAGCGACGCGAAGTTCTGGGCCGAGCACACCAACGTGGCGCTCTGCTACAACGTCTACCGGGTCGCCCTCGAGGAAGGTGTGCGGCGCGTGGTGGTGTGCAGCTCCAACCACGCCGCCGACTACTACGAGCGGCTCGTCTGGGACGGGCGGCTCGACATGGTGACCCCCGAGATGCCGCCGCGCTCCGACAACTGGTACGGCTGGGCCAAGGCGGCCTACGAGCTGCTGGGCTTCGTCTTCGCCACCGGCCAGGTGGACGGCCGCCGGCTCGAGATCGTGCAGTGGCGCATCGGGGGGCCGCGTGATGACGACATCGATCACGTGAAGCCGGGCGACATCAAGGTGATGCACCGGGCGCTCGGCGCCTACCTCTCGCGGGGCGATCAGGTGCAGCAGGCGGTGCGCATGGTCGAGACCGAGGACATCCGGGACGCGCACGGCGTGCCGTTCCAGATCATCTACGGCATCAGCGGCAATACCCACCGGTTCTGGTCGATCGCGAACGCGCGCGAGGCGATCGGCTACGAGCCCCAAGACGACAGCCAGGTGAACTTCGCGGACAAGATCGAGGCCATCGCCCGCGCCGCGCGGAAGGACAAAGCATGAACCCGGAAGACGAGCTGAAGGCGCTGGAGAATATGCTCTCCACCTACCGTGAAAACCTGAAGGAAGTGAACCGGCTGGGCGGGGATGGTATGACGGCCGTCCGGGCCGAGTGGCTGCTCCGCATCACGGAGCTGGAGCTGCAGCGCGCGCATCTTTCGCACGTCGTGCGCAAGAATCGCCGTCGCGCGGGCTAGACACGGGCCGGGGGCGGGGGGGCGCGGGGGCCCTCCCCGGGGCACGCTGAGTCGCAGGCGGTTTGCGTCGTCTCGATGGAGCCACGAGATCGGATGTTGGCGGCTTCGATGGCGCGCAGAAGACACGGCCCCGGGGAGGGCCCCCCGCCCCCGGGCCCTCTGCGCGGTTGGTCATCTGTCCATCTCCCTCTCCCCCGTCAGGGGGAGAGGGTGGGGTGAGGGGGGGCGACGTGAGTCGGGAGTATCGGTTTGTACAGGTCGATGTATTCACCGCGCGGGTCTTCGGCGGGAACCCGCTCGCGGTGGTCTTCGACGCGAGGGATCTCGGCGATGACGAGATGCAAGCCATCGCCCGTGAGATGAACTGCTCGGAGACCACCTTCTTGTTGCCGCCCACGCGGCCCGACTGCGCGGCGCGGGTGCGAATCTTCACGCCGGCGCGCGAGGTGCCCTTCGCGGGGCATCCCACCATCGGCACGGCGTGGGTGTTGGCGACCGAGAAGCTGCTGCCCACGGGTACCACGCGGTTCGACCTAGAGGAGGGGATCGGGCCGGTCGCGGTGACGCTCGAGGGAGACCCGGCGCGGCCGAGCTTCCTCTGGATGCGGCACGGCGAGGCGCGGTTCGGGCCCGAGCTGACCAACCGCGCAGGATTCGCGGGGGCGCTGGGTCTGGCCGAGGCGGACCTGCTGGCCGGCGCGCCGGTCCGCACCGGATCCACCGGCAACACCTTCCTCTATGTACCGCTGCGGGACCGGGAGACGGTGGATCGGGCCCGCCTCGACGTGCCCGCCCTCCTCGCCGCACAGGGGGAAGGACCGAATCTCGGCGTATTCGTGTTCGCGCCCGATCCCGATCCACGCGTGGCAGGTCGAGGCGCAGCCGAAGGCGAGCCGAGCGGATATAAGAGAGGGGTCACCGTGGATAGGCCAGCCCGGGTCTACTCGCGCATGTTCGCGCCGCATACCTCCGGGATTCCCGAGGACCCCGCCACCGGCTCGGCCAGCGGTCCGCTCGGCGCCTATCTGGTCGAGCGCGGGCTGGTGGCGGCCGGTGACACCGTCGAGATCGTGAGCGAGCAGGGCACCCGCATGGGCCGCCAGAGCTTTCTCCGGATCCGCATCGGCATGAGCAGCGGGCGGATCAGCGACATCCGCGTGGGCGGCAGCGTGGTCCCGGTGATCGAGGGCCGCCTGCGCGTCCCCTGATCGGCGAGGACCATGTACATTCCCAAGCACTTCGAGATCACCGACACCGCGTGGTGTCACGGGCTCATGCGCGCGCAGAGTTTCGCGGCGATGATCACCGCGGACGACGCGGGCGTGTCCTTCGCCACGCACCTGCCGTTCCTGGTCGACGACACGCGCGGGCCTCTCGGCACGCTGCGCGGCCACGTGGCGCGGGCCAACCCGCACTGGCGCTACCTGGCCGCCGGCCGCCCGACTCTGGTGGTCTTCTCGGGCGCGCACGCGTATGTCTCGCCCTCGTGGTACGCGAGTCATCCAAGCGTGCCCACCTGGAACTACGTCGCGGTCCACGCGAGCGGAACCGGAGTGCTGGTCGAGGACCCCGCGCGCGTCAAGGCGCTGCTCGCCGACCTGGTGCGCATCTATGAAGGAGAAGGCCCGGGGGCGTGGTCCTTCGAGTCGCTGCCCGGGGACTACGTGGAGGGCATGCAGCGCGGCATCGTGGCCTTCGAGATCCCCATCGAGGGGCTCGAGGGCAAGGCCAAGCTCAGCCAGAATCGCAGCGCGGTGGATCAGACGCGCACGCGCGAGGCCCTCTCCGCGGCGGACGATCCGCTGGCCCGGACGGTGGCGGCGCTGATGGCGGGCGCCCCGCCGCGCTGACCGGCTGCTCGCCCCGCCCTACTCGCCCCGGAAGACCGGCTTCCGCTTCTCGAGCATCGCGCGGCGCCCCTCATGGGCGTCCGCGCTCGTCCGCGCCTTCGTGGCCGCCGCGTCCAGATCGTCGTGCGCGATGCTGTCTCGCTGGGCGACGGTCCGGAGGATGCTGGCCTTGATCCCGGCGAGGGAGAGCGGCGCGTTGTCCGCGATGCGGCGAGCGAGGGCCTGGACGGTCGCGGGCAGCCCGGCGGCCGGCACCACCTGGTGAACCATGCCGATTTCGTAGGCCCGGCGCGCGTCGACGGGCTGGCCGGTGAACAGGAGCTGGCGGGTCTGGGCCGGTCCGATGATCTCGACCAGCTTCTGGCCGAGCGGGAAGGGGATCACGAGCCCGATGCGCGCGAGCGGCATGCCGAGCCGCGCGGGCTCCGCGGCGATGCGCAGGTCGCAGTGCAGCGCCAGCTCGCAGCCGCCCGCGATGGCGTCGCCGTGGAGCGCGGCGATGGTGGGGTGCTTCGAGCGCTCCACCCGGCGCAGCACGTCGACCACGTTGCCCTCCGGATCGGCCTCCCCGCGGCGCTGCTCCATCTCCTTGAGGTCCATGCCCGCGCAGAAGGCGGGACCCGCCCCTTTCACCACCACCACCCGGACGTCACGGCGCCCATCGAGCTCGTCGAAGGATGACTGCAGGGCCTGTAGCAGGGCGGTGTTCATGGCGTTGCGCTGGTCCGGCCGGTTCAGGGTGACGGTGGCGATGCCGGCGTCGACGGCGACGAGGACTTCATCGGCCATGTCTCTCTCCTCAGGCGTGTGGTGCGAGCGCGCGCACGGCACTCAGCATCAGATCGCGCTTCTTCTTGGGGTCCGGTTCGGTCGTCATCAGCGACAGGAACGCCGTGTCGATGCCCCGATCCAGGTAGCGCTGGATCCGGGCCTTCAGCTCGGAGAGGCTGCCGCGCGGGATCAGGTCGTCCATCACCTGCTCGGGGATCGCGGCCACCGCGCCCTTGCGATCGCCGGCGCCCCACGCGGCCCACATGGGGCCGAGCGACTCGGTGCGGCCCAGCCACTCCTGGAACGCGCGGTAGACCGGCACGTTCAGATAGCCGGCGATGTGCCGCCGCACCACCAGGTCGGACTCGGGGCCAGGCGGGTCCAGGTTCACGAAGAGCCGCGCGGTGACCTCGATGGCCTCCGGATCGCGTCCCGCCTGCTTCGCGGCCTCGCGCACCACTCCTACGGAGCGGGGCACGTCGTCGGGCGAGAGCCAGTTGAGGATGACCCCGTCGCCCACCTGGCCCGCGACCCGCAACATCCCTTCGCGGAGGGCGGCGATGTAGATCGGTACCGGTCGCGCCGGGGGATTCGTCAGGCGGAAGCCGGCCACGGTGAAGGTCTCGCCCTTGAACACGACGCGCTCGCCGGCCAGGGCCGCGCGGAGGAACTGGGCGGTCTCGCGCACGCGGGTGGCGGGCCGGCTGAACTTGCCGCCGTTCCACGACTCGACGATGGGCTGCGAGCCGGCGCCGATGCCGAGGACGAAGCGCCCGGGCGCCACGTCGGCGAGGCCGGCCGCGGTGGAGGCGAGCGTCGCGGGTCCGCGGGTGTAGACGTTGGCGATGGCGGTGCCGATCCGCATGCCGGTGTGGAGTCCGATCACGGCCAGCGGCGTGAAGCAGTCCACCCCGTCCACCTCGAAGGACCACGCGTCCGTGTAGCCCCACCGCTCGGCCTCGCGGGCGACCTCGGCCAGCTCGGGCAGGGCGAAGCCTTCCATCGGCACCGACAGGGACCAACGCTTCTGCATGTTCGGGCTCTCTCCTCGGGTTGTCCGCCTGCCGGCCCGCCGGGCCGCCCCCGAGTGTACAGGGTTTCCGCGCGGGGAGGTTCAGCGGAAATTGACCGACCTGGAGTTTGCCTGCAAGTGGTTGCGGGCTGCGGATCTCAGGTAGCGACTCGTCAGACAGATTCGTGCGACGGCTCTCGCTTGGGGAAAAGCGGCACCGGCGCGGCAACCTGCCCGCCGGCAGAAAGAGCACCCCACTGCAGGCCCTGAGTCCAATTCGCGGCTAGCGTCACCCCAAGCTGCGTGGCGATACGATCGGCGGTCTCACGAAGAAATGGCCGCAAAGCCTCGGCCACCAGGCGTAAACACTCGGCGAGATTCCACAGCACATGGTCGAGGCGCTGTCCCGCGTCCACATCGCCACCGCCCTCAGCCCGCGCCAACACCCAGGGCTTCGTATCCTCCACGAATCGGTTGGCAGCCCCCACCATGTTGAAGACTGCCTCGAGGCCCAGGCGGGGATCCCATCTGTCACCGAGCGTCCGGTGCAATACCGCCGGCAGCTGTTCCGCCGCGGCCTGAAGCGGCGACGTCACGCCTGACGTCGGCGCCGGGATCACGCCGGCTCGGTAGCGATGTATCATGCTCGTGGTCCGCTGCAGCAGGTTCCCGAGATCGTTCGCCAGATCAGCGGTATAGGCGCGAGCCAGGCTCATCTCCGTGTAGTCGGCGTCGTCGGCGGGCGGCACCTCGCGCAGCAACCAGTAGCGGACGGCGTCGACACCCCATGATGCGGCGAGTGCGGCGGGATCGATGCCGGTGCCGAGCGTCTTGCTCATCCGCCGCCCGTCCCTCGTGAGGAAGCCGTGGACGATGATCCGGGCCGGTACCGGGAGACCTGCCGACAGCAGCAGGGCGGGCCAGTACACGGCGTGGAACCGGAGGATATCCTTGCCGATGACGTGGACGCGGTGGGGGTTGTTGATCCAATAGCGCCGAAAGCGGGCCGACTCGCTTCCGTAGCCAAGGGCGGTGATGTAGTTCGTCAGCGCATCGAGCCAGACGTACATGACCTGGTCGGGATCACCCGGGACCGGAATCCCCCAGCCTCTCGCCCGAGCCTGCGTTCGCGAGATGCTGAAGTCCGTCAAGCCGCGCGTGATGAACGCCTGAACCTCACCGTGGCGCGACTCCGGGCACACGCGCAGCGCCCGCGACGTGAGCAGCGCGATGAGCTGATCCGCATAGCGGGAGAGCCGGAAGAAGTAGTTCTCCTCTTCAACGACTTCGGGCTCGATCTCGTGTTCGGGGCAGCGCCCGCCGACCAGCTCATCGGTCGTGTAGAAGCGCTCACAGCGGACACAGTAGAAGCCGCGGTAGGGTCGCTTGTAGATGTCGCCGGCCGCGGCGCAGGCCGCCCAGAAGCGTTGTGCCCCGTCGCGGTGACGCCGGTCGGTGGCGGTCCGAATGAAATCATCCTGGCTGAGGTGAAGCGTGTGGGTCAGGGCCCGAGAGACCTCGGCGTTCCGATCGACGAGCGCCCGGATCGGGACCCCTTCCCGCTCGGCGGCCAGCACATTCGTCAGGCTGTTTTCATCGGTGCCGGTCAAGAACCACGTATCGTCGCCACGAAGCCGGTGGTAGCGGGCCAGCACGTCGGCCTGCACGAGCTCGAGCGCGAAGCCCAGGTGCGGCGCGGCGTTGACGTAGGGGATAGCGGTGGTGACGTAGAACGAAGCCATCTCGTGCCTCCTCCAGGTGTCTTCGGCCCGTGGCCGATACCGAGAAAGCACGACGGCCACGGGAGTGGGAAACCCCACCCGTGGCCAAGCGCGTGTGGCTAGTGCGCCGCCCTCCGGGTGGGTGGACTCATACCCATAGCCATCATGGAAAGTCGACGGGGGCGGTGCATGGGCCGACTATAGTCCGAACGCCTCCTCTTGGGCAAGACGGACGGGCGGCGCCGAGCCGGATACCGACCTTCGGGAGCTGATCCCCAAGCCTCTGGTGGTCTGCCAGTCCGCCGAAGGGTGGACGTCCCCGGGTGGCATGGACCTGAGTGGTGTCCTACGGCCCACTAAAGCTCGGTGGTATGATCCCCCACATCACGGTCTCGAGGAGCCACGCCACCATGACGGTGTTCCCCGGCTTCACGCTCCCGGAGGAGCTGCGCCTGCTCGGCGATCAGATCCGCCGGTTCGTCCACGACGAGATCATCCCGCTGGAGCAGACCATCGATCCCGACGCGCCCGAGCTCCCGCGCGAGGACTTCCTGCGCCTCTCCGCCAAGACCAAGGCGGCTGGCCTCTGGACGCTCGGCGCCCCAGAGGCCTACGGGGGTGGCGGGCTCGATACATTCAGCATGTGCGTTGTTCTTGAGGCTATGGCGCAGCACCGCATGGGCCTGTACAACCCGGGCTGCGGCGTCTTCGGCCGCTACCCGCCGCCCGCGATCTGGGCCGGCAGCAAGGCGCAGATCGAGAAGTACGCGTTGCCCGCGCTGCGCGAGGGCTACGAGACCTTCTTCGCGATCACCGAGCCGTCGGGCGGCTCCGATCCGGCCGGCGCCATCCAGACCCGGGCGGAGCGGCGCGGGAACAAGTGGGTGCTCAACGGTAGAAAAGTCTTCATCTCGCGCGCGCACGACGCCCCCTGGGGCATCGTGTTCGCGCGCACGGACCGGGCGAAGGGCCGCGCCGGCATCTCGTGCTTCATCCTGGAGCACGGCACGCCCGGCTTCACCGCCAAGCCCATCCGGGTCATTCGCACCTCGGCGATCCCCAACGACGTGAGCTTCGAGGAGTGTGAGATTCCCGCCGAGAACCTCATCGGCCAGGAGGGCCAGGGCCTCGATCTCGCCTTCGATCTCCTGGTCAAGAACCGCTTCCCGTATTCGGCCTGCAATCTCGGCGTGGCGACGGCGGCGCACCGCATGGCGGTCGAGCACGCCAAGCAGCGCTCGACGTTCGGGGCGCCGCTGAGCCAGCGCCAGGCCATCCAGTGGATGCTGGCCGACGCGGAGGTGGAGCTCCGCGCATGCCGCTGGCTCATCTGGGAAGGCGCCTGGAAGGCCGACCGCGGTGAGGATGCGCGGGTCGAGGCTTCCATCGCCAAGCTCTACTCGAGCGAGGTGCTGGGTCGCGTGATCGACGCCGCGGTGCAGATCCACGGCGGCTATGGAGTGTCCAAGGAGTTCCCGCTGGAGCGCTGGTATCGCGAGGCCCGCGTCCGCCGCATCGGTGAGGGGCCGTCGGAAGTGCACCGCATGGTCATCGCGCGGTCTCTGTTCCGATAGCCGAGAGGAGTCAGGCCCATGGCGACATTCAACTTCGAGCTGTCCACGCTTCCCCCCGAAGCGGAAGCGCTGCGCGACGAGGTCCGCACCTTCCTCAAGCAGGAGATGGCCCAGTACCGCCCCGCGGAGCGGGCGCGCTCCTGGGGCGGCTTCAACCGGAACTTCTCGCGGCGCATGGGCGAGCGTGGCTGGATCGGCATGACGTGGCCGAAGAAGTACGGCGGCCACGAGCGCACCGCGCTCGAGCGCTACGTGGTGCTCGAGGAGACGCTGGCCGCGGGCGCGCCGGTGAGCGCGCACTGGGTGGCTGACCGCCAGAGCGGCCCGCTGCTCCTGCGCTTCGGCACCGAGGAGCAGCGCCAGCGCTTCCTGCCCCGCATCGCGCGGGGCGAGCTGGCCTTCGCCATCGGCATGAGCGAGCCGGACTCGGGCTCCGACCTCGCCTCCATCCGGACGCGGGCCGAGAAGGTGAGCGGCGGCTACAAGGTGAACGGGACCAAGATCTGGACAAGCAACGCGCATCTCTCCGACTATGCCATCGCGCTCTTCCGCACCAAGGTGGTCCCCGACAAGAAGCACGAGGGGCTCTCGCAGTTCCTGGTGGACCTCAAGTCGCTCGGCATCTCCATCCGGCCGATCATCGACCTGGCGGGCGGGCACCACTTCAACGAGGTGCACTTCCAGGACTGCCTGGTGCCGGACGACATGCTGGTGGGCAAGGACGGCGAGGGCTGGAGGCAGGTCACCACCGAGCTCGGCTTCGAGCGCAGCGGCCCCGAGCGCTACCTCTCTTCGCTGCAGCTCGTCATCGAGCTGATCCGCGAGGCGGGGAAGGAGCCCGGGGAGCGGGCCGCCGCGCTGATCGGCCACTTCACCGCGCACCTGGTGACCCTGCGGCAGATGTCGCTCTCGATCGCGACCATGCTCCAGGCCGGGCAGAACCCGAACCTCGAGGCGGCGGTGGTCAAGGATGTCGGCACCACGTTCGAGCAGGAGATCCCGGAGGCGGTGCACGCGCTCACCGGCGCCGAGCCCCGCATCGGTAGCGGGACCGAGTTCGAGAAGACGCTGGGCTATCTGGTCCAGCACGCGCCGTCGTTCTCGTTGCGCGGCGGCACCCGCGAAGTGCTACGAGGCATCATCGCTCGCGGCTTGGGTCTGCGTTAGGAGGCGGTGATGAACGAGCTGCAGACGATCCTCACCGAGACGTGCACGCGCCTCTTCACCGATCACGTCACCCCCGCGGTGCTGGAAGCAGCCGAGAAGGGCGAGTGGCCCGCCGCGCTCTGGCAGGCTTTGGAGGAGAACGGTCTCACGCTGCCGCAGGTGCCGGAGGCGCGCGGCGGCGCGGGTGGCTCCTGGAACGACGCCTTCGTGGTGCTGATGGCGGCCGGCCGCTTCGCGGCGCCGGTGCCGCTGGCCGAGACCATGCTGGCCGGCTCGATCCTGGCCGAGGCGGGCCTGGATGCGCCGCTGGAGCCGATGACCGTGGCGCCCGTGCACATAGATGAAGGGCTCAGCCTGACCCGGCAGGGAACTGGCTGGACGCTGAGCGGCCGCGCAACGCGGGTACCGTGGGGCGCCCGTGCCGAGCACGTGCTGGTGGTGGCCGACGGCGGCGGCTCACCCATGATCGCGCTGGTGGCGGGCCGCCACGCCAAGAGTGAGGCCGACGCGAGCCTCGCGCGCGAGCCGCGCGACACCCTCGTTTGGTCCGGCGCACCCGTCGTGGCGTCGGCCCCGTTGCGAGGCCGGCTCGGCCCGCGGCCCGTCTGGGCAGGCGGCGCACTGGTGCGCTCGGCGCAGATGGCGGGCGGCCTCGAGTTCCTGCTCGCCCAGTCCGTGAAATACGTGACCGAGCGCAAGCAGTTCGGGCGCCCGCTCGCCGCGTTCCAGGCCATCCAGCAGAACCTGGCCCTCCTGGCCGGGCACACCGCGGCGGCCGGCATGGCGGCCCAGCAGGCCTTCCACGCGGTGGAGCGCACCGGCGAGGGCGGGGACGCCTCGTTCGAGATCGCGGTCGCCAAGGTGCGCACGGGCGAGGCGTCCGGCCTGGGCGCGGGGATCGCGCATCAGGCGCACGGCGCCATCGGGTTCACCTACGAGCACTCGCTGCACTTCGTGACGCGGCGGCTCTGGTCCTGGCGGGCGGAGTTCGGCGCCGAGAGCCACTGGACGGTAGCGCTGGGCCGCGAGGTCGCCGCCCGCGGCGCGGAGGCGCTCTGGCCTCACATGGCTTCACGCTAGGAGAGAGATCATGAACGCGCTCACCCTCGGAGACGTCTCGATCTCGCGCATCGTCGAGATCGGCCGCTCGTCCTTCCCCACCGCCCAGATGCTGCCCGAGTCCGACGCGGGACGGATCGTCCAGCACCACCGGTGGATCAAGCCGCACTTCTTCGACGACGTGACGGGCGACCTGGGCTCGCGCATCCAGACCTGGATCGTGCGCACGCCGCGGCATACAGTATTGATAGACACCGGCGTGGGGAACGACAAAGATCGGGGCGAGAACGCCCTGTGGAACAAGCGGCAGGGCGGCTACGTTGACGACCTTCGCGCCGCCGGGGTCACCCCCGAGCAGGTGGACATGGTCCTGTGCACGCATCTCCACGTCGATCACGTCGGCTGGAACACGCGGCTCGTGAACGGACGCTGGGTGCCCACGTTCCCCAAGGCCCGATACGTCTTCCCGGGCGAGGAGTGGGAGTTCTGGAAGCACGAGAACGAGGCGGGCCGCGAGAAGTCGGGCTGCATCGCGGACAGCGTAGTGCCGGTGGTCGAGGCGGGACAGGCGGTGATGGTCGACAGCACCTACCAGGTGGACCCGTGGCTCTCCTACGAGCCGTGGGTGGGCCACACCCCTGGGCACGTGGGCGTGCGCGTGCACACCAGCGCAGGTGACGCGGTCTTCTCGGGCGATCTCATGCACCGGGTGGTGCAGGTGGCGGAGCCGCAGTGGAGCAGCATCTTCTGCTACGACGCCAGGCGGGCCGCGGCGACCCGCAAGGTCTTCGTGGAGCGCCACGCCGCCTCCGCCGAGCTGGTGCTGCCCGCCCACTTCCCGCATCCCGGGCGCATCGTGCGCGACGGCGACAGTCACCGCTTCGAGCCGCTCAAGCTCGACGCCATCGCCGCCGCGGCCTGAGCGCCAGGCCGATGCTTCCTCTCGACGGCGTCCGGGTGGTGGAGATCGCGCAGAACCTGGCGGGGCCGATGGCCGCCGAGATCCTGGCCCACATGGGGGCCGACGTCATCAAGGTGGAGCGGCCCGAAGGCGACGACGCGCGCACCTGGGGCCCGCCCTTCTGGAAGGGCGTCTCGCCGGGCTTCCTCGCGGTCAACGCCAACAAGCGCGGCATCAGCCTCGATCTCAAGGACCCGAAGGCGGTGGCGTGGCTGATGGACTTCCTGGGGAGCGCCGACGTGCTGGTCCAGAACCTGCGCCCCGGCTCGCTCGAGGAGCTGGGGCTCGGGCCGGACGTGCTGCTCGCGCGCCACCCGCGCCTCATCTACTGCTCGGTGTGGGCTTTCGGGCGCTCGGGGCCGCTCAAGATGAAGCCCGGATTCGAGCCGATGGTGCAGGCCTTCTCGGGCCTCATGATGATGAACGGCGACGAGGGCGGGCCGCCCACCCGCATCGGCACCTCCATCCTCGACTACGGTACCGGGATGTGGACCGCGATGGGCGCGCTCGCCGGGCTGGTGCAGCGCCAGCGCACCGGGCGCGGCTGCGTGGTGGACGCCTCGCTCTTCGAAACCGGGCTGGCGTGGCTGAAGGGCCACTTCGCGAGCTATCGCGCCTCCGGCGAGGTGCCGGAGCGCCACCGCACGGGCAGCAAGCGCGTCGTGCCGTTCCAGGGCTTCGAGACCAAGACCGGCACCATCATCGTGGCTGCGGGCAACGATCGCCTCTTCGCCAAGCTCGCGGGTGTGGTGGGCCATCCGGAGTGGGCGAGGGATCCGCGCTTCACCACCAATGCCGCGCGGGTAGCCAACAAACCCGCGCTGCTCGCCGAGCTCGACGCGATCTTTCTCACCCGGACCAAGGGCGAGTGGATCGACCTGCTCGAGGCCGGCGGGGTGCCGTGTGGGCCGATCCATACGCTGCCCGAAGCGGTGGCGCAGCCGCAGGCCGAGGCCATCGGTATCATCCAGCGACTGCCCGGTGACGACTACGACGTGGTCGCGCTACCCCTGTCCTTCGACGGCGCGCGCCCGCCCATCCGCCGCGCCCCCCCGCGCATCGGCGAGCACGACGCCGAGATCAAGTAGCCCCTCATCACCCCAGCCCCCGCCAGGGACCTGCTCCCCGGTACAAGACCAACCTCCGGTGTTTCGCAGCCTGGGAGTTTGAGCGGCGGTCGGCGC
>Ga0187893_10003320_pt1 | contig 32949 bp, 31 predicted proteins | sample MA1701074metaG_FD_139574 | JGI IMG/M metagenome (GOLD analysis project Ga0187893, IMG submission 139574) | White microbial mat communities from a basaltic lava cave in the Kipuka Kanohina Cave System on the Island of Hawaii, USA - MA170107-4 metaG ...
GGCATGGATGAGGGCACTGACCGGTGTCGGGCCTTCCATGGCGTCGGGCAGCCAGACGTAAAGCGGCACCTGCGCCGATTTCCCCATCGCTCCTATGAACAGTAGTATGCAGACGGCGGTGAGTACTCCCAAGGTGCCCAGCGGCTCGAGAGTGTTGGTTTTAGCTTGGTTGAAGACCGTCTGGAAGTCGATACTCCCGAAAGTCCAGAAGATAAGCATTACGGCTAGGGTGAAACCAAAATCACCGACGCGGTTAACGATGAACGCCTTCTTGCCAGCGTCGCCTGCGCTCTTCTTATGAAAGTAAAAACCGATCAGCAGATAGGAACAGAGGCCCACGCCCTCCCAGCCCACAAACATCAGGAGGAAGTTGTTGGCGAGAATCAGCACCAGCATCGAGAACATGAAGAGATTGAGGTAGGTGAAGAAACGGTAATAGCCCTCTTCATGGGCCATGTAGCCAGCCGAGTATATGTGGATGAGGAAACCGATGCCGGTGACGACGAGAATCATCACTCCAGTCAGTTGATCGAACTGGAACCCAAAATTGGCGGTGAACGTTCCAGCCTGAATCCAGCGGAAGTAGTTAAAGTTGAGTTGAGGCACCTCTTCAACGGGGGTCTTGAGGAGTTGCGCGAAAGCCAGTAGCCCCAGCAAGAACGACAGTCCCGTGGAGGCGCAGGCCGTCATCGTGACCGCTCGCTTCGACAGGCGCTTGCCTAGAAGGCCATTGACCAGAAAACCTGCGAGGGGAAGCAAAACGAGCGTGAGAAGAATTCTGGAGAGACTCATGGAGAATCCGGCAGACCGGGCGAAAGGGGGTGACTCACCATTTCATCAGATTGAGTTCGTCGACGTTCAACGTTTGGCGATTCCGAAACAACGCCACAATGATGCCAAGCCCGACGGCTGCCTCAGCCGCAGCGACAGCCATGACGAAGAAGACAAACACCTGGCCATCAAGGAGTGAATAGAATCGTGCAAACGCAACGAAGGAGAGATTGACGGCATTCAGCATCAACTCGATGCACATGAAAATAGTGATAATGTTACGCTTGATCAAAAATCCGTAAGCGCCTATTGTGAAAAGAATTGCGCTTACAACCAGATAGAATCCAAGCGGAATCATGAGGCGTTAGATCTCCTTCTTGGCCATGACGATGGCCCCGACAATTGCAACCAGCAACAAGATTGAAGTGACTTCAAAAGGCAGAGCGTATCGCGTGTAGAGCGCCTTCCCAATGAGCTGAGTGTTACCGCTGAGATTGATGGATGCTGATTCGACAGAAACCCCCTCACTTGAAAAGGCGCGCGAAACGACGAGTCCGATTTCCACAACGAGCAGGCCGGCCAGCGGAAGTCCAAAATATTTCACGACGTGAACTTCGTTGGGAACTCGCTGTTCGGCACCCACATTGAGCAGCATGATGACGAAGATAAACAGCACCATGATTGCGCCTGTGTAGACAACAATCTGCATCACGGCAATGAACTCCGCGTGCATCTGGATGTAGATCCCCGCCAATGCCATAAAAGTAACAATCAGAGACAAGGCACTGTAGATGGGATGGCGCTGAATGAGAATGTTGGCAGCCGAGACGATGGCAACGCCGGCGAAAAGAAGAAATATTGCAATTTCCATGTTTGCAGCCAGAGGATGCGGCACGGCGCTATGCCCGCCCCTTTAATTCCTGCAGGACTTGATCAACTTTTTCGAAAGTCAGATCGTCGTGGTATGCGTAGTTCACCTGCATCGCCGGCGCGTTACAACAGGCTCCCAGGCACTCAACTTCAGTCAACGAAAACTGCCCATCGCCAGTGGTCTCACCTTCCTTGATGCCGAGTCGCTTCGATACGTGTTCGAAGATTTCATCGCCGCCCAGCAACAAGCACGAAATGTTGGTGCAAACCTGGATGTGGTGCTTCCCGACCGGCTGCCGGCGCAGCATGCTGTAGAACGTGACGACTTCGTATACCTCGATCTCAGGCAACTCCAAGTAGCGCGCGATCACGGCGATGGACTCGTCGGACAGATGGCCGAGGTGCTCCTGGGTGGTCAGAAGAATCGGAATGAGAGCCGACCGTTTGACGGGATAGTTCTGTACGAGGGAGTCAAATTTTGCAAGCAGTTGATCGGGAATCATGAAGTGGAGGAGGCGATTTAGGGAGTGAAGCGGGTGATTGCGCGACCGAACGCCAGAAGCCGGGTTCTCGGATGCCGCATGCAATAGGATTTTTGAGCGTTCGTCCGTTCAAGAAGATGAGCTTGGAGTCGCGATGCAACTAACGTCTGAGATCGTTCTTTAAAGTTGAGATCGTACCCGACGAAAAGCTCTAGGGTGTTTGTTAATTGAGTGCTCAAGAATGCGGGAGATGCGGGACCAAATTTCCATGTATCTTACAGATACCGCCTGTCCAAAGCGCCGCAAACATAGCGACCAGCGCGGGTTTTGTCAACATTTTTTTAATCTTGCGGGGAGTTTGCGTATACTAGCGCTCCTTGAATCTCAGAGTCTCTCCTGCTTCCGCGATTGCTCGCTGAGGTGTGTCCCCATCCCTGTCATCTAGGTGTCATGATTACTGGATTTAACACTGACGTAAAGCACGGTGATACCGTCTACCATGTGCAGACCGAAGACAAGGGACTGAAGAATCCCCTAATCTTGTCGTTGATCTACGTCAAAGGCACGATTCTGGACGCGTTTCGGATCCGCTACGAGGATTTTCTGGCCTCGGATCGTTTTAGTGAAGCGCTGCTCCAAAAGATCCTCGAATTTCAGCACCGCCAAATTGTGGGCGCAATCAAGCGCGGAAAATACCACAAAGGGATGTTGCTTGAGGACTACGTAGATGGCGATTTCCTATTTCATTTGACCTCGGTTGGGGAGCCCACCGCACCGCGCAAGCCCGAAGCGGCGATTCCAGTTGTGCCGGTGCCTCCTCCCGTACCGCTTTTGCCTGTTGAGATTCCGGAGACGGTTGTTCCTCCAAGCGCGCGCGCCACGCATGACGACACGCCACCCACAGAGCCGGCGCCCCTGAATCGAGCGCGGCCAAGCTTGAGTAGGATTCAGATTGCGGAGCCAGAGCCCGTCGTTTCTCAGGGCCCTCTCGGAGTGGACATCAGCGAGCTTTCCGGCGATGAAGGCATCGAGATTTGCGTAGAGGGCTCAAAGGACTTTGTGGCGGGAGAGCAGGTTGATTTACAGCTCTATGTTCAAAGCAGGCAGGGACGCATTCGGCTTGAGAATGTACAAGTCGTCATCAAGTTGATCGGAACAACTTTCTCTCCTAGACTCTACGCGGGCAAGACGGATCGGTTTGGGTATCTGCGGATGAACTTCAGTCTGCCGACGTTTTCAGGCGGCAGCGCCGCGCTGATCCTCCAGGTTTCGACGTCTATTGGAAGCGATGAAGTGAAGTACCTGGTGCGAAGGCGGAGGTAACAGCCTGTGATCGCCATAGTCGTCAATGGGGAATCGAAACAAATCGCCCGAGGGCAGAGCATTCTGGATCTCGTGCAGTCGCTCGAGCTACCCATTGAGCGGCTTGCCGTCGAACACAACCGAAAGATTATCAAGCGCGATCACTGGAGCACGCAGGCACTTGTGGACGGGGATAAAGTAGAGATTGTTCAATTCGTTGGCGGTGGGAGCGCAGGGATTGTTGAAGAATGTCGGAGCGCCGACATCCGTCACGATGAGATCACGCCCTGCCCAACATCCTCGACAATTTTCGTCTCACCACGGCCCTCGCGATCTCGATCTCCTCGATCCGCATCAATTGACACGCACCATAAAGTGTGAGAAGACCCAAGCCGATTGAAAGCCCCAGCAGCAACGCCTCAAATCCGACGCTCGCAGGCTTTCCCAGTTGGGAGAGCCAGAGGTGAGTCTTCATGGACACCGCACCCATGACTATTGAAGCCATCAGCATCTTCAGTCCAAGTGTGAATATCGGTGCCTTGGCGAACGGCCCCGCGATACTCTGAAGTTGGCTGAACAGCAAGCCAAAATTTCCAATGGCGGTGAGCGAAGTCCCGAGGGCCAAGCCAAGATATCCTAGGGGGCCGATCAGCCACAGATTTAAGCCGATGTTTCCCGCCACGCAAATTGCGCCGATAACTACCGGAACTCGCGAACGCCCCAGCGCATAAAACGCGGGGACGAGTACCTTGATTCCGGAATATGCAAACAACCCTATCGCATAAAATATCAATGCATTAGATGTTGCATTCGTATCCGTTTGTCTAAATTTACCGTGTTCGTAAATCAAAGCGATGATCGGTCGGCTGAGAAAGATCAACCCCATGGTGGCCGGGATGTTGATGACGAAAACCATGCGCAGCGCCGACGATAGGGTCTTGCGCAGCCCTTCAAGTTCTCCGGTTGCAGCGTGTGCGGAAACCGTTGGCAACGCGGCTGACGCAATCGCGACCCCAAAGATTCCGAGGGGAAATTGCATCAAGCGAAATGCATAGTTCAGCCACGACACCGGCCCCTCTCCCTGGCTGGTGGCAAGCCAGGTATTCACAAAGATGTTCACTTGTGTCGAAGCGAGCCCGATCATTCCGGGTCCCATCAGCAACAGGATGCGACGTACGCCCGGATGTCTGAAATTCACGGAACTGGAATACGCAAAGCCTTTCTTCAGCAGTTGTGGAATCTGGATGAGCAACTGCAATGCACCACCACAAAGCGTCCCGATCGCCATTCCCAAGACTGCATCGTATCCCCAGCCGGGAAGCCAGAAGTACAGACCCACGGCGACAACGAGCGACCCAATGTTGAAGAGGGCAGGAGCCAGGGCAGGGACAAAAAAATTTCCATGAGAGTTGAGGATTCCCATCAACACCGCTGCCAAGGCCACCATGGGCAGGAATGGAAACATGACCTGCGTCAGAAGAACTGTCAGTTCAAATTTCCCGGGCGTGTTCTTGAACTCACCTGCGAACATCGAGACCAAGGGACCAGAGTACAGAATTCCCAAGAGCGTGAGGAGGCTGAGACCGACAAGAAGGATGTTGAGAATATTTGAAGCCAGTACCCATGCCTCCTTCTTTCCACGATTCTTCAAGTACTCCGTGAACGTCGGAACAAAAGCCGAGCTCATGGCGCCTTCGGCAAAGAGGTCACGCAGCAGGTTGGGAATCCGAAAGGCGACATAGAAAGCATCGGTAGCAGTTCTCGAGAAGAGTGTAGCGATAAGCTGCTCGCGGATCAGACCCAGAATTCGGCTGAGCATAGTCGCCAGGCTCATAACTCCTGCTGACTTAGCAAGTTGTATGCTAATTTGTGACATTAAAAATGAGATTTTGAGCGGCGGATGGCAGGATCACTGGGTGGATCGTTTGGCGATCAAATTGTCCAACGTCTGCTGAAGCTTTTTCAGTGAATGATTGATTTCAGGAAGTTTGCTAAACAATACCGAGCACTTGAGCCAGCGCTTATTGTCCATTGCCGGATAGCCTGACACCATCTTTCCCGCTTCGACATCGGATGGAATTCCGGTTTGGGCCGTCGCGATAACATTGTCGCCAACCGAGCAGTGACCGGCGACGCCCACTTGGCCGGTGAGTATGACATTCCTGCCGACTTTCGTGCTGCCGGCCAAGCCCACTTGTGCGCAGAGCAGGGAATTCTCGCCCACCAGCGAGCCATGCCCAACCTGCACAAGGTTGTCGATCTTAGCACCCCTACGAATACGGGTTTCGCCGATCGCAGCACGGTCGATGGTTGCATTAGCTTGAACCTCAACGTCGTCCTCCAGGACGACGTTGCCGGACTGAGTGATTTTCTGATAACTACCGTCGCTGGTCTTCGCAAATCCAAATCCATCGGCACCAATGACCACCCCATTTTGCAGCCGAACCCGGTCGCCGATCTCTGAATACTCACGAACCGACACATGGGAGTGCGCCACAAAATCGCAGCCGATTCGGACACCCCGATAGATTGACACATGAGAATACAATACTGCGTTATCACCAAGTTCAACGTCTGCGTCGACGAAACAGAAGGGCCCAATGCGCGGGTTCCGGCCGATGCGCACACTCTTTGCAAGCACGGAAGTCGGATGGATCCCGGGAGCAGCCTCGGGGGGCGCGTAAAACAAATCGATGGCGCGGGCAAAGGTGAGGTAGGGATCGCTGGTTCGAAGGGTAGCTACTTCCAGTGGTTCGGCACTGTTGGAAATAATGACTGCGCTAGCATGGGTTGATCGAAGCCGAGCTTGGTACTTTGGATTGGAAAGAAAGGTCAGGTCACCGGGTCCCGCTTCGTCAAGACCTGTGATCCCATGAATATCAATGGTGCCGTCTCCAACGAGTTCACAGCTGAGTCGGTCGGCAATGACCTGAAGTTTCATGTTTTTGGCTTAAGCCTTTCTGGTAGAGCAAGGATGCTATATAAAGGGTTTGGTAGTGTCAAGAAGGGTACGCCTCGAACCAAGAGCTGAACGGGAGCAATTCCGCTGGGGTTAGTAATTATAATGCAAAGTGAAATATCAAGTTTTATTAATTATATAATTGTAGAACAAGGTCTTACATACAATACACAAGCGGCCTATCGGCGGGACTTGGAGAAGTTCGCGGAGTTCCTGCGTCTGAAAGAGGTTCCAGTGGGCGCTGTCAGTAGGGCTGTTGTACAGGAGTTCCTGGTTGAACTTCAGGCTCGAAAGCTCAACGCACGCACGGTGGCTAGAGCCCTTGTGACCTTGCGCAGCTTCTTTCAGTTTCTTGTTTTTGACCGGGATTTTCCGCAGAACCCGTGTCTGAACTTGGAAGGCCCCAAGGCCTCGAAGACGCTTCCCAAGGTGCTCAGCGTCACTCAGGTTGATCAATTGTTATCAAAGCCAGATATAACAAATATATACGGACTAAGAGATAAGGCAATGCTCGAGATATTGTACGCTACAGGATTGCGAGTTTCTGAACTCACTTCGCTTGAACTTCAAGCGGTCAACTCTGAGCTTGGCTATGTTACTTGTGTCGGAAAGGGTGGAAAGGCCCGCGTGGTGCCTGTCGGCCGCTCAGCCTTGAGCGCCCTGGAGTCCTATCTCCGCCACGGTCGCCTGGGACTCTTGAAAGGGGAGGCCTCAAACTGGCTCTTTCTGAACCGGCATGGCGCAAAACTCACGCGCCAGGGATTCTGGAAGATCATCGTGGACTATGGCAGAAAAGCCCAAATTGGAATTCCCCTCAAGCCACACTTGTTGCGCCACTCTTTCGCCACCCATCTATTGCAGCGAGGCGCCGATCTGCGATCTGTGCAGATGATGCTAGGCCACTCAGACATCTCGACGACCCAGATTTACACGCACATCCTGAAGGAGCGTCTCCGCGGAATTTACGAGCAGCACCATCCGCGATCCTAGCCAGTAGCCGCACTGGCTCGTGGGCTGGCAACCGCCAGGGGCAGCCAGATAGAGAAGGTCGTTCCCTTTCCTGACTCACTCTGAAGTTCGATTCTGCCCGCGTGATCCCTAATAATTCGCTGCGTGATGGACATTCCCAACCCAAATCCTTTGAGTGACTTACCGTGAGTAAAGAAGGGTTCGAAGATCTTCGCTCGGATTTCCTCGGGAATTCCACTGCCAGTGTCTTCAACATGAATGATAGCGTGGCCGTCGATCGACTCGGTCTTGAGCCGAATTTCACCCTCTCCCTTAAGAGCTTCGCGCGCATTTGCAACGAGGTTCAGGATCGCCCTGCGAAGCTTGTCTTTGTCAACGCGGACGAGGGCGGCGCTGTGAAGATCGCTGGAAAGCTGAATCTGCGTCGTCCTCAGTAGTATCCTAATTTCAGTACAACATTCCCTGACAAAATCGTCCAAGTGTTCGTCGCGAAATACCAGGGAAGTCTTGCGCTCGACCGCATACTGTAGGATTTCGTCGAGCATCCGTTCCATTCGGTCAACCTCAAACTCAATGAAATCGAGACATTCACGCTGTTGTGCGGGCGAGGTTTCAAATTCCTGCATCACTGAGGCAAAGCCTTTGATCACTGCGATTGGAGTCCGGCAATCATGGACTACGGTGTTGACCATGTAGCCCACGGCGGCCAGTTTTTCTGCCCGGATTCGCTCCTCCTGATGCGATTTTATTTGGGCGATCATGTAGTCGAAGTTCTTCGCTAGGGCTTCAAGTTCGTCGCCGGAGTGGACTTCGATGATCGAAGACAGATCACCCGCTGCGGCTCGCAGCGAGCCCTCCTTCAGCCGAATGATGGGCGTTGTGATTCGAGTGCCCAACAAAGCGGCACCGAGCAATCCCATAGACAACGCCACCAAGCCAATTTGAAGGATATGAAACTGGGTCTCGCGTACTGTGCTGTCCCGGGGTGCCGTCGCAATACCGATTCGCACGGTTGCCCATGCCCTTGGAGAATCGTCCGGGGTAATTGGGACGAAGGTGTCGAAGACGATTTCTGAAGCGCCGCCGGCACCCGGGGTGAACGCAATCTCGCGAGAAAGAACAGTGGCTTGAGCGAGCAAACTCCTGACGGAAGGCTCGGCGGGCAAGGGGTTCAAAACGTGTGGATCCTCAGTATCCGCCACACGTAGTCCTTCCTTGTTATAAACCACCAAATAGGCAAGTCCATTGTCACCCTTGGCAGCGTTGGCATTCTGCTGAACGCGGAACCAACTGTACGCTCGGATGGACTCGCGGTTACTGGCGCCAAAGGAAGTGGCAATTGCCAAACTCCGCTTGAGGGTCTCATCCTCGATGACACTCCGCATGTTCCAGCTGACAAAAATGACAACCATCGCGACAACAAAAAGCATGACCACGCTGGTCAGAAGCATGAGCTTGGCCCGTAGTCCTAGTTGTGTCCTGGGGAAGTAGCGGGGAGCCGTAGCCATAAGGTGCGACCGAGCTGGAAAATTTGCTTTGAGTGGCGGATAACGGGGCCATCTTAGCAAGGCTAGTGAGCCATGGTCAACACAGAAGGTGAAAGCCCTAGAGGTCGACGTGTCGACATAGACTCAAGGTCTGATAATATTAGCAACCAAGCAGAACCTTTCCATTTAGTCAACATAATTATATAATGTATTTGATTACATATGTTGCAATTCACTGAGACTGCCATTGTAGGCTTGTCGACCTTTCAGCAGCTCCTTGGATCAAGGTCCTAGTTGTTGGCGACTTCGCTACGGTCGCTTCGCAAATAGTTAAAATAATAAATATTTTAAAATGATTTGCTTGACACATCAAATATAAACTTTCAAATGACTATTTGTGAGTATCCGACTGATTCTTATATTCCAATGTATGGATCTGTCGCTAGCTCAAAGTGTTTGCACTTTGAAAAGATTCGAGCTTGTGCTAATGTGTCGCGCCTTAAGCCAGTTCGTGATGTCGGCACGACGACATGCCTTGGTGAAGTGGTGATCGACGGTCCATGTTCCAGTGAAGCGGTGGTGCTGAGGAGTTACCCTCTCCGTGAGAGCGACTTGATTGCAGTTCTTTATACCCGTCGATACGGCAGGGTTAGCGGCGTAGCTCGCGGTGCCCGGCGAAGCAAAAGTCGCTTTGCGGGAAAGCTTGAGCCGTTGAGTTGGGCTGACTTGGTTCTCTTTGGCAGTAAGAGTTCAGACCTTGTCACCATTGACAGCGCTGATCTAATCGATTCATTTTCCCAACGGACCCATGACTACCGCTGCTTGTTACAGCTCAGCTTCTTGGCTGAACTGCTCGCGGATACCACGCCCGAGAGGGAGCCAAGCGATGCGGTCTTTCGCCTGGCGTTGCTGGTTTTGCCGCACCTGACTCAACCTGCAACTGCCGACTTGGCCCAGCTATATCTTGAGATCTGGTATCTGAAGCTCGCTGGCTTGTATCCTACCCACCGCCATTGTCACCAATGTCAACTTCGGTTAGGTGACGATGAGGCCGTCTTTGTGGGTGCTGGTCGCAGTCTCTTTGTATGCAGCCGATGTCAGACCGGCAGCCGAAGCATATCGGTGGATGCAGTGGGATTACTCGATACCATTGGGCGTTCACACTTGGCGAGTGTTCTTCGAAGTTGCGTGGCACCAGCAGTTGTGACTGAAGTACGCACCATAACCGAATCTCTCTTGCAGCAGAGTTTTGAGCGCTCATTTCGGTCTCTCAAACTCCTCTGCCAACCAACCTGAAGGGCGTATGGCTGTTAGGTTTCAAGACCTCTTTTTAGAGCTGCTGAGATTCTGGGGAGAGCGTGGATGTGTGATCCAGATGCCCTACGATGTTGAGAAGGGTGCAGGCACAATGAATCCGGAAACCTTCCTGCGTGTGCTGGGTCCCGATCCCTACTCGGTTGCCTATGTCGAACCCAGTAGGCGCCCAGCGGACGGACGCTATGGAGAGAACCCGAATCGCGTTCAAAAGCACCATCAGCTGCAGGTTCTTTTGAAGCCTTCCCCGGCGGATATTCAGCTCACTTATCTGCAGAGTTTGGAGCGGATCGGCATTCGGCTCGTCGAGCATGACGTGCGCTTTGAGGAGGACAATTGGGAGTCACCCACTCTCGGCGCCTGGGGGGTGGGTTGGCAGGTGCTTCTGGACGGACTTGAAATCACACAGTTCACGTACTTTCAGCAGGCAGGCGGATTGGACCTCGACCCGTGCTCAGTGGAGATTACTTATGGCCTCGAGCGCATCGGAATGTTTCTAAACAATGCCGAGAGTTGCTTCGATTTAGAGTGGAGTCCTCACACATCCTATCGCACGATTCGCATGCGTGACGAAGTGGAGTTCTCGCGATACAACTTCGAAGAGGCCGATCCAGAGCTCCACTTCAAGTGGTTCAACGATTTTGAGCGCGAGGCTGCGAGGTTGATTGAGATCAATTTGGTCTTGCCTGCCTATGACTACTGTTTGAAGTGCTCCCATGTGTTTAACGTGTTGGATGCCCGCGGGGCGCTGAGTGTTTCAGAGCGGGCTAGCTTGATCCAAAGAGTTCGCACCTTGGCTTGCCAGATAGCTGCAGGCTATATGAAGTCACCCCAACGCGAAGAGCAGCCCAGTACAAAGTAATCTAATAGTTTAGATTTACTATTCAGGAGACTGTAATAATTGTCTTTACAGTTCATAGTAGAAGTCGGATGCGAAGAGATTCCTGCCCGGCATATCGACAGTACTCTTTCGCAGCTTCGTGAGAATCTAGCGAAGAAGCTACAGGACCATTCGCTGGGGCACGGGGCCATCGACGGTTACGCAACACCGCGCCGGCTCGTTCTGGTGACACCCACACTTGAAGAGCGTCAGGCGGATCGCACGGAACGGGTCACTGGCCCTCCTCGGTCTGCTGCATTCGATGCAGCCGGTAACCCGACGCCTGCCGCACGTGGGTTTGCCGCCAAGCATGGACTGGCAACGGACGCACTGAAGTGTGTGCAGACCGAAAAGGGGGAGTACCTTGGCTTTGAGAAGAGAATTCCTGGCAAGAGCGCACTCGAACTCCTGAGTCAGGAACTTCCGCAGCTGCTGTCGGCGGTGAGTTTTCCGAAAAGCATGCGATGGGAATCGAGTCGGTTTTCCTTTGTTCGGCCAGTCCGGTGGATCTTGTGCCTCTTAGGCGATCAAGTGGTCCAGTTTAGTCTTGCAGGTGTGACTGCTGGGAGTTTGACCTATGGGCACCGGATTCTCGCGCAAAACCAAGAGCTAAAGATAACTTCTTTTGAATCATATAAGGATGAACTTCGAAACCATAAGGTTCAATTTGATGCAAAAGTTCGACTGGAGACCATCAGATCCGCATTGAAAGCTGAGGCGGACAAGGCTGGAGCCAGGCTCATTCCTGATCCTCGACTCCTAAGCTTGGTGGTGAACTTGAACGAGTATCCGTCCGTGGTGTGCGGAAGTTTCAGCAGTGATTTCCTTCGTCTCCCGAAGGAAGTTCTAGTCACGGTCATGCGCGAGCATCAGAAGTATTTCTCGTTGGTGAACGCCGAGGATCGGCTGGTTCCACGTTTTCTGGCGGTCGTCGATTCCGATGGAACGAATGCCGAACTGATCCGCAAGGGTCATGAGCGCGTGCTCAAAGCCCGTTTGGCGGACGCGGGTTTCTTCTGGGATGTTGATCTGAAAGTAAAACTTGAGGATCGCACCGAGAAACTTGAACGTGTAGTTTTCCAGCAGAAGCTCGGAACGATGCTGCAGAAGACACAGCGACTGGTTACTCTGACTGCTTTCTTGGGGAAAACACTGCGGGTCAAGACTCTTGATGAGGCGAAGCAGGCTGCCAGACTGTGCAAGGCGGATTTGGTGACTGACATGGTTAAGGAGTTTACCGACCTGCAAGGCATCATGGGTGGGTTGTACGCCAAGGAACAAGGGCTCCCAACCTCTGTCTCCGATGCCATCTACGAACACTATCGCCCGCAGACTCTCGCAGACATCAGTCCGGAAACCACAGTTGGAGCGATCCTCTCGATTGCCGACAAGCTCGACTCGGTTGTGGGATCCTTCGCCATCGGCCAGGTTCCAACCGGCTCAAAAGATCCTCTGGCGCTCCGACGTCAAACCCTCGGCATAATCAAAGTTTTGCTCGACAAAAAGATTTCCATATCACTAAGGAAAATCTTTGACAGGTCGTTCACCTTGTTCAAAAAGAAGGCGACACGGACCCAGGCTGAGACTTGGCAAGATGTAGCGTCGTTCGTGAAGGATCGATTGCGCTTTATTCTGTTGGAGCAGGGATTTCGCTACGACGAAATTAATGCGGTGGTTGAGGTTTGTTTCGATAACCCATACGACTGTCTAAAGAGATTAGGTGCCATCGCTTCGATGCGAAATGGTGCGGACTTCGAAGCCGTGGCCCAAGGGTTCAAGCGCATTAAGAACATCCTGCTGAAATCTGGACCTGAAATCTCGGCTGAAGCAGAGCAGCGGATCGATAGTGCACTTTTCGAAAGCGACGAGGAGCGAATGCTCGCAGCTGCGGTGCAGGTAGTTCAGCCGAAGGTTCGGAAAGCCGTACGCATGGGAAACTATGAACGGGCATTCGAATCGATGGCCTCGCTTCGACCGGCCATCGATCTGTTTTTCGACAAGGTGTTGGTAATGGCCACCGATCCGAGAGTCAGAATCAATCGTCTGAATTTGCTCAGGGAACTCCTGCGCACCTTCCTCGATATTGCGGATGTCTCTGAGATTGTGCCCGCCTCCAAGGAGGCTTAGCGTGTCGGCGCGTCGACCTGGCAAGAGGCCCGTCGGCTCTTCCTCGGTTTTTTCCTCAAAAATAAAAAGGAGCGAACTACTGCATGGCTAGCAAGTACGCGTATTTCTTTGGAAGTGGAAAAGCGGATGGCAAGGCTGAGATGAAAGGTTTGCTGGGTGGCAAGGGTGCTAACCTGGCGGAGATGACCAATATCGGGTTGCCCGTGCCAGCGGGGTTCACCATCTCCACCGAGGTTTGTACCTACTACTACGACAACAAGCGAAAATACCCAAAAGAGCTTGAGAAACAGGTCAAAGCTGCACTACAGAAAGTGGAGAAGTCGGTGGGAATGAGGTTTGGCAATCCCAAAGATCCGCTGCTGGTTTCCGTTCGTTCCGGTGCGCGTGCCTCGATGCCAGGAATGATGGATACCATCCTGAATCTTGGGCTGAACGACGACACGATCAAAGGCCTTATTCACAAGACGGGCAACGAACGCTTCGCCTGGGATTCCTATCGCCGTTTTGTGCAAATGTATGGAGATGTCGTCCTGGGGTTGAAACCACAACACAAGGATGAGATCGATCCGTTTGAACACATCATCGAACAAGTCAAGCACGAGAAAGGTGTCGCGCTCGACACCGACCTAACAACGGCCGACCTGCAGGAGCTTGTCCGTCGCTTCAAGCAAGCCATCCATCAGCGCCTCAAGATCGGTTTCCCCAGCGATCCCTTCGAGCAACTGTGGGGAGCGGTCGGCGCAGTCTTTGGTTCGTGGATGAACGATCGCGCCATTGCCTACCGTAAGATGAACGACATCCCGGCCAGCTGGGGTACGGCAGTCAACATTCAGGCCATGGTGTTCGGTAACATGGGCAGTGACTCAGGCTCTGGCGTTGCCTTCACACGCGACGCAGCCACCGGTGAGAACGTTTTCTATGGCGAGTACCTCATCAACGCTCAAGGTGAAGATGTTGTTTCAGGCGCCCGTACACCGGAACCCATTGCTCAACTCGCGAAAGAGAATCCCAAGATCTACGGCCAACTGGAAAAGGTTCGCAAGATCCTGGAGAAGCACTATCGCGACATGTTGGACGTCGAGTTCACCATCCAACAGGGAAAGCTGTATATGCTGCAATGCCGCGTTGGCAAGCGAACCGCTTTTGCCGCGATTAACATTGCCGTAGACATGGTTGACGAGAAGTTGATTTCGGAGAAAGAAGCGATCCTCAGAATCGAACCGGACCAACTCAACCAGTTGCTGCGTCCGATCTTCGATCCCAGGGAAAAGAAGAAGGCAGTCGATGAGGGACGGCTGCTGGCGAAGGGGCTGAATGCCGGTCCGGGTGCCGCTTGCGGTCGCGTGGTGTTTAACGCACCCGACGCGGAAGAGTGGAAGGCCCGTGGCGAGCGAGTGATACTGACTCGGATTGAAACCTCACCGGAAGATATCAAAGGCATGGACGCGGCCGAGGGCATCGTGACAGGCCGCGGCGGCGCCACTTCTCACGCAGCTTTGGTCGCGCGTCAAATGGGCAAGGTGTGCGTGGCGGGTTGCAGCGCCTTAAACATTGACTATGGCAAGCGTGAAATGCGCGTCGGAGACCGCGTTGTCAAAGAGGGGGACTACATCTCCATTGACGGTTCAACGGGCGAAGTCATTGTCGGGGAAGTTCGGACCAGGCCTTCTGAGGTGCTGCAGGTACTACTCGATAAAACCCTCGATCCCAAGGACGCGCCCATTTACCAACAGTACGCGAAGATCATGAAGTGGGCCGACAAACATCGTACGCTGAAGGTTCGCACCAACGCCGATCAGCCGGACCAGGCATCCACTGCCATTTCGTTTGGAGCCGAGGGCATTGGTCTCTGCAGGACGGAACACATGTTCTTTGGCGAAGGCAAGATCGGCCCAATGCGTGAGATGATCCTGGCAGACACCGTCGAACAACGCCGCGCCGCGCTCGACAAGTTACTACCGCTCCAGCGGGCGGATTTCGAGGGAATCTTTGAAGCGATGGACGGCCGGCCCGTGACCATTCGTACCATCGACCCGCCCCTTCATGAGTTCGTTCCTCATGAAGAGGCCGCTCAACGCGAGTTGGCAAAACAAATGGGCATCGGTTATGAAAAGGTCCATCAAAAGGTGGAGTCGCTGCACGAGTTTAATCCAATGCTCGGGTTTAGAGGCTGCCGCCTGGGAATCATTTTTCCGGAAATTACCGAGATGCAGGCCCGGGCTATCTTTCAAGCTGCGGCCAACGTTCGCAAGAAGGGGAAGAAAGTTGAGCCGGAGGTGATGATTCCCCTGGTTGGAAATGTGAAGGAACTTGAGCACCAGGCCGCGATTGTGCGGCGGGTAGCCGATGAAGTCATGAAAACCGAAAAGGTAAAGCTTTCCTACCTTGTTGGCACCATGATCGAAGTTCCCCGTGGAGCGCTCACGGCCGACGAGATTGCCGAAGTGGCTGAGTTCTTCAGCTTTGGAACGAATGACCTCACGCAAACCACACTCGGCGTGAGTCGTGACGATTCAGGCAGGTTCCTGGTTCCCTATGTACAGATGGACATCTACGGGAAGGACCCGTTCGAAGCCATTGATCGGGCCGGTGTCGGCGAACTCATGAAGATTGCCGTGGCCAAGGGACGCGAGGCTCGGCCTGGCATGAAGATTGGGATTTGTGGCGAGCATGGCGGTGAACCTTCCAGTGTGGAGTTCTGCCACAACATCGGACAAGACTACGTAAGCTGCTCACCCTTCCGGGTTCCCATTGCGCGTCTTGCTGCAGCGCGGGCGGCGTTGAAAGAGGTCAGTGGCAAGAAGAAGAAAGACAAGAAAAAGAAGAAAGGGAAGAAGTGAAGTTAATTGTTTAGATGAGAACATCTAATGATTTGATTAAAAAATAACTTATCTCCTTCGTCATTTCGGTCTCTCTCGAATAGCGGAGGAGGGTTCTTCTTCTATTGAAGGTTTTCCTCTATTTCCCGTCGGTCGCTACGCGTTTCGCTTGCCAGCTCCCAGAACGCCCGGTATCGTCCTTCCAGGTTCCTTTCATCTCATCTCCTTCAAGCGCCGCCACTGACGTAAACTGTCTGTCGTCGGCAAACGTTATCAGCTCAATCTGGTTGTCCTGAAGCTTACCTTCGCGAATAGGAACCTCGTCGTTGCCGATAATCCAGAAACCGCCCACGCTGCTGCCTGATTGCTTGAGCTCCAGACCAAAGCTGATGGTTTCCGCTTCCAAGCCTGTTCCAGTGCATTGCCAGCGTCCGGCCACCGAAGCTTGAGCGCCAAGGTGCACGGTATTCGCAACCAGATGGATGATGATCAATAAGAGAATCAATCGTAAGTTATGAAGTCGCATCAAAACTGCTCCTATGAAAACCTGCGGCCTGAAGGTGAAAAACAATTTCGCCGATCGTTGTTGTGGGAGGGCGAGGCTCCCGCCGAGCCTGAATCACGAGCTTGCGTATTCCCGGCCCGGCAGGAGCCTCGCCCTCCCGAATCGAAGTGTGCTGGAGCAAGGCCACAGGCTCAGAGCGTTTCATTTTCTAACGGAACTCCCAACGCCAGCGCAACACGGTTTTCAAAACTAAGATAACTACACAGCATCGTCAACTGCAGAATCGCGTGATCATCCATATCTGCATCCCTCAGTTGCTGGATGTGTTCCTGCCTTGTGGTCGCCGGCTCATGCGTCAGCCGCATGGCATGCGCAAAGAGTAACTGTTCCCTTCTCGGGAGGCTCGCTGGAAGCTCTCCGGAAGCAAGCTGTTCGCACAGGCGGCGCGATTCACCCAGGCGTTCCAGATCCTTTTGATTCCAGTAAACACTGTATTCACAGTAATTCAATCCAGAAATATAAAGTGCCAGTTGAGATCGAAGACGAGTTCCAAGGTGTTCCGTTCCGCGCAACTGAAAACTCCGCCACTCGCACGCCAGATCGCGCGCCTCCCGATTGTATGACATCAGCCAGTGCAGGTTATAAGGTTGCTCCATGTCAGCGATCGGCTTGTCTGATTCAGGAAACGCAATCCACGCCGAACTCGTCGGTGAAGACGCTGGCATGGACCCACCCCAGTTAGTGGCGAGAGGTTTGGCGAACTGCTGCTCTGAGGGAACTGACGCGTCCGGAACCTGCGTCTGGTATTCGAAGCGAATGCCGATTCCGTCTGCCATTCGATTCAGGTAATTGAAGTGGGCGCTGCCTAAGATGATGTGGAGAATCGTCGAGTCAGAGAATCCGGCGTCCCGGAGCCCTGTCACGTCGCTTCGTACGAGAAGCCACGGGCAGAGCGTCAGCTTCTCCACAAACTCGAGCATTCGACGATCCTGTTCCGTCAAGCTTGCGCTGCGGAAGTCGTCTTTGAGCCGGGTGGCCAGCTCGAGATCATTCGACGCGACACGCAGAAACTCTGCGTGAGCAGATACTCAATAGAAACAGTTGTTGGCACGGGAAGTGACTGTATTGATCATCTCCCGTTTTGTCCAAGGCAGAGACTTGTCGCTCCAGTGAATCGCAGTGCTCATACTGAACGCCAGTCGCAGTCCCTCGGGATCCAGACTGTGTGATTTGACGATGTTAGGGGCATCGCCGTTGGGGGTGCTGTAAACCGCCGGGCGGGAACCCATATTGGCTCTCATCGCGGCATAGACTTCCTTGAGAGCACCCTCGGCTTCACGCGCACCGATCATTCTTATCCAGCCTTGATCCAGGGAGCCGTCTGATACCATTCTTTTTTCCACGAAGTGAGAACCTCCGGACTTGAGAAATGAATGGCGAATGACGAAGCTCTAGTGACGAATCAATAACGAAACCCTAACGTCTGAATCCAGCACCAGCCATTCGGATTTTGGACTTCCTTCCTCATTCGTCATTCAGTTTTCGTCTTTGCCTATTCTTCCAGCTTGATAAACCAGAGTCTGGGGATTGTAAAGCTTCCAATCGAACCAGTAGTCCTTCAATGTCTGAATCCGTGGAAGTTGCTTTCCCGCCAATGGTCCCTGCACGGCTTTCCCCGAAAAATCCCATTCGCTGCCGGTCTGCGCATCCACTAACCGGAACGGATTGCTGCCAGGTTCGAGGTACAAATCAAGTGTTCGTTCGCCCGCAGTCCGTTCGAACGCTCGCACCGATCGCCCGTCGGGTCCTGCCACCACCAGAATGGGCTTCGCCGCCAGAGTGTCCACAATGGGATTCTCGAGCAGTAGCTGTTGCATTGGGTAAGCCTTCGACACACCCTCGATGCGAACGCCTATCACCAGACTACGGGGCTTTAGCGAATCTTTCGGATCAACCTCCGTGACCGTTGGGTTGGAAAGCATCCGCAGCTCCCAATCTGGTTTGGCGTACTTCTTCTCATAGCCTGCATCGGCTAACAGAACTTGTCCCAGCGGATGCTCCTGTTTCCAAAGCGCGAAACTCATTTCATCAAAGGCCACCCACGGCAATTGCTTGCCTTTGAGGGGCCCGTGAATCGCTTTGCCGGAGATCTGTTGCCACCAGCTTCCGGTCTCCTCGTCCCTCATGATGAAATTCTGATTGTTAATCCCAAAAAGCCGGAAATGAAGGACGCGGCTATCCACCGTCGATTTCCACACCAGACCGGTGTGGCAGAGTGTTCAATACGTAGCGACGATGGGTTCTCCTCCCACCGTCGTGTTCACCAGATGATGATAGGCCATGAGAGGAATCGGATAGGCCCGTGCTTCACCGCCGAGTTCCAGACTCAAGACCATGTCACCATCCTTGACATGGCTTGCCTTGGCCGCTTCCACGTAGCCCGGTTGTGACAGCGGATGGAACATCCATTCAAAGTGGTTCTGCCGGGCCAGAATCGCCAGCGCTGTCAGTAAGACCCCAGCGACAGCAAGTCCAGTTCGGCGAAGGCGGCTGGCTGTGGATTTCCAGAGCGCATAGGCGCAGAGCAAGCCCAGAACCAGCGCCGCCAGAGTCAAAAGCGGGCTCAGGCTGCGCAAGGCGTAGGAAACCTGCAGGTCTGACGCCGTTTGGGGCGTGAAGGGTCGAATAAGGTAGACAGGGATAAAGACGATCAAAAACGACGCAAGAACAAGCAGTACAAGCAATCCGCAGAGCACTTTTTTCATTGAGAGCTTCCTCTGGCTGATCGGTGCCCGAGCCTGGTCCGGATGGCAACATCGAGGTTGTGAACCTCCATACCATCGTGAAGGACCAGGACCAAAGGCCGGCCATCCGGCATTTTCCCCGCTGAAGTTCCCCGATTAAATGAGAGAACGATACGACAGATGTCATGAAAATGTAAAAACTAGATGTTGCCCAATTAGTACCTTTCTCCGAAGACCGTATGGACCGCTGGTTCAAGACTCCAGGCTTGTTCAAGTCCCCTCTTGGGAGGGGCAGAAGGCGAGGGCTTCGGGGTGGGTGTGAGGAGGGGCCACACGAAAACATGTGAGGAATGTTTACGTCGGTATGCTCTCGAAGCAGCGTGACAAAGTCCGGCCTTCATGGATCAGCAGGAACTACTGTATGATTCCTGCCCAAAACCTATCCGGAGAATCCACGCCATGTCCCGTAGCGATCAGGTGACACGCCACTGGCTCTTGCTTCAGCGGTTGGAAGGGCCGCGAGGCGCCACCCTTCAAGAACTGGCGGAGTGTCTACCTCAAGACATGACGCGTCATCCACGGACCGTTCGGCGCGACCTGGAAGCGCTGGAGACGCACTTCCCCTTGATGGTAGAGCGATCGGGCTCCGCAACCCGCTGGCGGCTCGTGGACGGCTATCGTCACGTGCCCAAGCTGGCCTTCTCGTCCACGGAACTGATGGCCTTGGTCTTCAGCCGCGATCTTCTAAAACCGCTGCAAGGGACTTCGTTGAAGGCCTCACTCGATTCTGCTCTGGACAAGGCTGAAGCCACTTTGCCGCGTGATGCGCTGAACTACGTTCGCCAGATGCAAGGCTACTTCTCGGTTGGACTGGGGCCGCATCGTCTCTATCGGCGGCATCAAGAAACTATCGATCAACTCATGCGAGCCATTGGACAGACTCGCACCATTCAAATGCGCTACTACTCGGCGTCGCGTGGCCGGGTCACACGCCGCGATGTCGATCCCTATCGTCTCTGGTACAGCATTGGGGCGCTGTACCTCATCGGCTACTGCCATCTTCGCAAGGACGTTCGGCTCTTCGCGGTGGAACGAATCCGCTCACTGAACATTTCAAACCGTCCCTGCCAGATGCCACTTGGGTTCGACCTGGAGGCTTATGTCCGCGACGCTTTAGGCGTGATGCGAGGGCCACTCATCGAGATTGAGCTGTTGTTCAATCAAGCCACGGCTGCGTGGGTCAAAGATCAGATCTGGCACTCCAGCCAGAAGCTCAAATCACTCAAGGATGGTCGGCTCAGGATGGCTCTCGAGGTCAGCGATACGCCGGAACTGGTCGGCTGGGTCTTGCATTTCGGCTCTGGAGTTGAGGTCATCAAGCCAGACTCGCTAAAGAACCAAGTGCGCGGAGAGGCTGAAAAGATTTTTTCGAAGGAATGACCTTGGATGTCACATGTGTATGCGAAGCTTTGGAGTCTGGTGGAATCAGGGCCCTGTCAAAGGTGCCGAAAGTCATTTCGTTGTGGCGCGGCCCTTGCTAACGCGAGGGCTACTGACGTGAGCCTGGATCTGTTCAGTAGCCCGACCGTAAGGGAGGGCTGACGATTTTGACGGGCCCAAGCTTTGGAGTGTGGTGGCTTGACACCGCTTTCTAACCGGAGGGAGATTGATCCTGAAGACGCAGCCCTTGCTAACGCGCGGGCTACTGAGACTTAAGCCTCGTCCTGTTCAGTAGCCCGACCGTAAGGGAGGGCCGGAGGCTTTGACCGGACTCAAGCTCTGGAGCACGGTGGCTTGACACCGCTTTCTAACCCGACAGAGATTGATCCTGACAAACTGAAGAGTCGGCAATAGGCTACATTTGCGGAAAGAGACATGAATTTCTACGCGCATACTGCTGAAGATGACGAAGGGCGAACACTTTACACGCTGAAGGATGGTCGCCAAACTAACAAGAAGCCACGCATCGCCGACTTAGCCGAGGAGCAAATCGGTTGGCAGCTGCTACGAACGCACGTCATCAATGTCGCCGATACTGCGCAGAATTTCGCCAAGCCGTTCGGTTTCGGCGATGAAGCTTACAGGGCTGGGCTGTTGCACGATCTGGGCAAATACGGTCACGCGTTTCAGGTTCGGCTGCGAGGGCAGGGATCAGGCATCAATCATTGGACCGCTGGCGCATTCGAAGCATATCGAGCCAAAGCGCAAGCCGGCGCCTTTGCCATTGATGGCCATCACAAAGGCATTCCGGCTTTTGCCGAACTGCAAAACGTTCTCAAAGCTTACCAGCAAAACAGCAACTTGAATCAGTTCGGAATCACAGAGACCGTTGCTGCGCTGGTTGAGCGCGCCCGTGTAGATGGCGTGGACTTACCGACGGGCCGCAGTCCTGAGCAATTCTGCAAGTGTTTCTCTTCCGCGCTTCACACACGCTTCTTGTTTAGCTGTCTCGTGGATGCTGATTTCCTCGACACGGAGGCACATTTCAAACCTGCAATCTCCCCGATGCGCGCCACCACGAGTCTTCATGCCGAGGCAAACCTGAAAGCGCTCCTGACGCTTCTCCGTTCCAAGCCACTGGACGTGGAGGTGAACCGTCGCCGCCGTCAGTTGCTTCAGGATTGTCTCTCCAAAGCCAAGAACCCACCTGGCCTGTTCACGCTGACGGCTCCAACCGGCAGCGGCAAGACCCTCTCCTCACTTGCCTTCGCTCTGCAACACGTCACTGCGCACAATGACATGCTGCCTGCTAACGATCCGCGCCGCTTCCGTAGAATCATCGTCGTCATTCCCTACACGACCATCATTGAGCAGACCGCCCGCGAGTATCGCAAGGTATTCGAGCCGCACTTTGGCCACGATTACGTGCTCGAACATCATAGTGCGGTGGCACCACGCCCGACCGAATCGGATTGCGAGCGCGATGCAGAAGAAGGGCGACTGCGTCGTGCCCGGCTGGCGACGGAAAACTGGGACGTGCCCATTGTCGTTACCACCAGCGTTCAATTCTTCGAGAGCCTGTTCAGCAATCGGACGAGCGACTGCCGGAAGCTTCACAACATCACGGGGTCGGTCGTGCTCTTCGACGAGGTGCAAACGCTTCCGCCACGGCTTGTGCCCTCACTGCTCTCCGCTGTGAACCTGCTCGTGAAAGACTTCGGTGTGACAGCGGTGTTCGGCACCGCCACCCAACCCGCGTTCGAGTGCGCCGGAGCTGCCATCTTGGGCGAATGGAAACCTACGCCCATAGCCGCAGATTCCGAAGCGTTGGCCGAAACCATGCGCCGCACTCGCATTGAGATCGCGCCTCCTGACCGGCAGATGACTTGGCAGGAAGTTGCCGCCACGATGACCGACCCGAATCAACCGCAGCAAGCTCTTTGTGTGGTCAACACGACCAAAGACGCGCGGACGCTGTTTCAACTGCTTAAGTTGTCGCCGCTGGGCGCTCACTGTTTCCACCTGTCTTCCCGAATGTGTGCCGCGCACCGGCAATTCAAGCTCAAGGAAATTTGCCGCCGTCTTGATCCCAAGGTCAAAGAACCATGCCTCTTGGTCTCGACTCAACTGATCGAAGCCGGGGTGGACGTGGATTTTCCGGGGGTCTGGCGCGCGTTGGGTCCACTCGATTCGATCATCCAGAGTGCCGGTCGCTGCAATCGCGAGGGGCACTCCCCGGAGCCTCGACCGGTCCATGTGTTCCGGCCCACAGACGGCGGCCTGCCGCGCGGCGCTTACGAGATTGCCATGAAGCGAACCGAAGCCTTTCTCGCCGCCAATCCGGGTATTGACCAGAAGCTGCACCTGCCCGAGACCTACCGCGCCTACTTCGCCTGTCTCTACCGTGATCTTGGGTGCGACTCAGCCGAGCAGGACCCCGTATTCAAAGCCAGCGCGGAACTCAGGTTTCCCGACGCCGCCGACGCCTGTCGCCTTATCGGCGATGAAACGCGCGGCGTGCTGGTGCCGATGAACCACGAGAGCAGCAGCTTGGGATCATGGGCGGACCAAGGCATCAAGTTGATCGAAACCATCCGCGGCCAGCATTACCTCGACGCGAAGCTCGCCCGCCAATGCCAGCGTTTCACCGTGAATCTTTACCAGCGAGAGTTCGACCGCGCGGAGCGCCAAGGTGCGATCATTCCGCTGACACCTGACAAGACCGTCTATGCTTGGTCGTCGAAATACGACGAAGATCTGGGCGCAACCCACCATGCTGCTGATGAACTGATTGTATGAACGAATCCATCTATCTCCGAACATGGGGCGATCTCGCCTGTTTCACGCGGCCGGAAATGAAGGTCGAACGGGTGAGCTATTCCGTGATGACGCCCAGCGCCGCACGTGGCTTGCTGGAAGCCATTCTCTACAAGCCGCAGTTCCGCTGGCGAGTCCATCGCATAGCGGTGAAGAAACCGATTCGTTTCCTGGCACTCCGGCGCAATGAGGTCAAATGCCGGATTCCCACGCGCAATCCAAAGCCGATTTGCGCGGAAGACGAGCGGACTCAACGCAATACTCTCGCCCTCCGCAATGTGGAGTATGTCATCGAAGCGAGTTTGGAACTCACATCGCTGGCCAACCAGCTACGCCGCAGACCGCCGTGTGAGGACGAGCCGGACGGTGACGACAACCTCGGCAAATACTACGGCATGTTTCGCCGTCGTGCTGGCGGTGGGCAATGCTTCACGCGCCCGTGCTTCGGCTGTCGTGAATTCCCGGCTCACTTTGAACTGGCAGATGCGAGCGCGATGCAAGTCTCGCCTGAGACAAACCCAAACACGGATCTCGGCTTGATGCTCTACGAAGTCTTCGACCTTGATCTTCCCTACAACTGGGAAAAGGTGAGGAAACCGCAACCACAAATCACTTTCTTTTCGGCTCGCCTCGAAAACGGCGTGATGACCATTCCCGCCTGGGCAGAAATGAAGGAACGACCTGGATGTGCCACATGATGCTCCAAGCACTCATCGCCTATGCCGACAGAGAGAAGCTCGGCGATCCTGATTTTAGGAAGATGCCCGTGCGTTGGGAGCTTGCTCTGGACGGTGAGGGAAACTTCACCGGCGTTGTCATTCCGCGTGTCAAAGATCCAGACGCGAAGAAAAAGCAGCCAAGGCAAGTCGTGCGGCCATTTACTCGGAACGACGACATTGGTCACGGAAAGGCCCACTTCTTGTGCGACACGCCAGAGCGCGCATTGGGAATGCTGCCAGAGAACGTGAAGGCGAGCACCGCTGTGAGCAGGGCAACACAGTTCATTTACTTCAAGGGCCTCCTTCGGCAGGCTGCAGGAGCGTGCCCCCAAGCGAAATCACAACTTGAAGCGGTCCTGACTGCTCTTGAGAGTACGTACACACTCAAGGCCATGCATGAAGCGTTGAAGGGGGCCAAGGCGAAGGGCACTGAGCCAGTCACCTTCTCCGTCGCCAACAAGTCGCTCTTGGACATCCCTGAACTGAAAGCGTTTTGGCAATCGTTCCGCGGCGAAACCGCTGGTGCATCCGCTGTACAAGACAGGGGCAAGAAAGGGCCCAAGACGAGGGCGCTGAAGATGTGCCTGGCAACGGGCCAGTTGACTCAGCCCGTCAAGACCGCTGGGAAAATTCGTGGTGTGCCAAACACGCAAGGGGGCAGTGCGAACCTGATTGCTTTCGACAAAGACGCCTTTGCCTCCTACGGCCTGAAGCAAGCCTTCAACGCGGCCATTTCTCCAGAGGCAGACGTGAAGATATGTGGCGCTCTTGAGGACTTGGTTGAAAAAGGGATGCTCATCCCACAGCGTGTGAAACCCGTCAACAAGTCGAAGCAGGTCGTTTATGTGCATTGGACGCGTGAGCCGGACGAAGACCCATTCGACATCCTTGAAACGGCAGACGAGGCAACAGTGGCTGAACTCTTGCGCTCTCCGCAAACCGGCACGCCACAAGTGGACTTTAGTGCCAACAAGTTTTATCTGCTCAGCCTCTCTGGAAACACTGCTCGCATCATCGTTCGCGATTGGTTGGAATCTAGCGTACCAGAGGCCAAGGCGAACGTGCGTGATTGGTTCGATCATCTGACGATCATGCGTGAGCGTGACGGTAGTGTCCGCTCGAACTACAAAATCGCCGCGCTGCTTTACGGACTCGTGAGGGAATCGCTCGAGGAACTGGCTCCGCACATACACACGCAACTGCTGCGTGCGGCACTTCGCGGCAACCAGCTTCCGCAGAGTATCTTGGCCGCTGCATTGCGGCGCCAGCAGATCGAACCTGACAGCAACGAATCTGACCCGAACGAACGCGCGAAAAGAAAAGCGACCCTTAACGCCCGCATCGCGCTGATCAAACTCTACATCGTCCGCAACCATTCAACCGATCCAACGAAACGAAAAGCTATGAGTGACCAACTGAAACAACTCGATCCAAGCTCAACCGACATCGCCTACCTGTGCGGCCAATTGTTTGCCGTCATCGGCAGGCTCCAGTTCCTTGCTCTCGGCAAAGTGGGCGCGTCAGTTATTGAACGCACCTACGGAGGTGTTGCTACGCGGCCGGCGTCAACGCTTGGGCCGATCTTCACCAAGGTTCCGGCATACTTGAAGAAGCTTGAGAAACGGCTCGCCGCTACGCGCTACGCCGGAACGGCTGAGAACAAGCTCAAGGAGATTGAATCTCTGTGCGCGCGCATTGATGCCGTAAACAAAGCCGAGGGCAGGCTCGGCTTTCCCGCGTTGCTTGGCCTCGAAGAACAAGGCCGGTTCGCGCTCGGTTACTACTGCCAACTCGCGCAATACCGCGCAGACCGCCAAGAAGAGGAAATCGAAGAAGAAACCGATTGATTCGCCTGAACGGGCTGAAACTTGAATTTCAAACTAAGGACAAAACCATGAGCACTGTAATCAATAATCGGTACGACATCGTTTATCTGTTCGACTGCAAGGACGGAAATCCCAATGGCGACCCCGACGCCGCCAACGCTCCTCGCATTGACCCGCAGGACATGCGCGGCCTTGTCTCCGATGTCTGCCTTAAGCGCAAGATCCGCAACTTCGTCCTAAGCACGGGTGGAGCAGGCAACGACATCTTCATCCAGCAGAAGTCACCGCTGAACCCACGAATTGAACAGGCATGTTTGGAGCGGAAGCCTCCGTTGCCCACCCACCGCACGGCAGACGGAAAATGGGACAAGAAGGGAGCGAAGGAACGACCGCCGGACCAGATTGAAAAGCTCCAAGTGGCACTTTGCGCACGCTACTTCGACGTGCGCGCGTTCGGTGGCGTGCTGTCCACAGGCCCGAACGCGGGTCAGATTCGCGGCCCCGTCCAATTCACGTTCTCTCGCTCGATTGATGCCGTTCAGCCGCTTGATCTCGGTATCACGCGCGTTGCGGACGTGGACAAGCCAGAAGGTGAGATGGGCCGCAAGAACCTCATTCCCTACGGCCTCTATCGCTGCCAAGGTTTCATCTCGGCCAATCTCGCTAAGCCACCGAGCAACTTCACAGAAGACGACTTGGCCACGCTTTTCCGCGCCTTGTGCGGGCGTGCTTCGCGCAATGAGGAGTTCACCAGAAACATGTTCATGGGCGACGAGTCATCCTCGCATGGTCTTATGGCACCGCGAAAGCTCGTCGTTTTCAAGCACCAGTCGCCCCTCGGAAATGCTCCCGCGCACCAGCTTTTTGATCGCGTCATTGTGAAGTTGAAGCCTGAAGTTGTGGCGTCAAAGAGAGCGCCTCGCTCGTTCGCCGAGGATTATGCCGTTTCCATCAATCGGGATGACCTGTCCAGGAACGTCGAGTTGATCGAGCTGCTTTGACGCAATCTTTTTCCAAGCCACGAACGGCCGTATGGAGCGCAGGTCGAATTGAGGCGTTTCGATCTCTCTTACAGGACGGCATGTATCACTTTTATCAAAGCTCGACGCGCAGGATTAGAAACGCTAATGGTCGAAACACTTGCCCTCTCCCTCCTCAACGACTTTCTCTTCTGCCATCGGCGGGCGGCGTTGAAGGGGATTGAAGGTCTTTGGGGAGAGAATGAACACACTGCCCAGGGTGATCTGCTCCACGAACATGCCGATGAGCCCGGCTACGAAACAGACGAGGGAGTGATCGTGTTGCGTGCCCTGCCGTTGTTCTCCAACCGCTATGGCTTGAGCGGCAAAGCCGACATTGTGGAGCTGTGGAACGGGAAACCGCGACCGGTGGAATACAAGAAGAGTAAGCGGCGGACCTTTGACAACGACGACGTGCAGCTCTGTGCCCAGTCCCTCTGTCTGGAAGAAATGTTCGGTACCGACGTTCCGGAGGGGTGCGTGTACCATGCGGCGAGCAAACGCCGTCGTCGAGTTGTCTTCACGCCGGAACTACGAGCCGAGACTGTAAGCACAATTGAAGCTGTTCGCGAACTCCTGGGGGCCGGCCTGGTGCCTCCTGCGATCCTCATGCCACGCTGTGATGGCTGCTCACTCCGGCCGGTCTGCCTTCCGGAGCTGACTGGAGCAATACCTTCTGAATCCTGGCGGCAGGGACAGCTCGATCTTTGGAAACCGTGAGAGCCCTTGCTGACGCGCGGGCTACTGAGGCGCGCGCTGCCGATCACGCTCATAGATAGGCGACAGACTGCTGTATCAGCAGCCCGACCGTTAGGGAGGGCTCCAATCACCAATCCAGGTCCAATCAGTAATCATGGGCGTATGAGCACAGCACCCCTAGCCTATCTCATCACGATTCGCTGCTATGGAACCTGGCTCCACGGGGATCCGCGCGGCTCCATGAACCGGAAGGAACACCATCAGTATGGCGGGCCACAGATTGAGCCGAACAGGAAGCTACGTGAAGCGGAGGAGGCAGAGCTCAAGCATGCGCCTGTGGTTCTGACGGATCCACAACGGACGATTGTGGAAGGGGCCATCCGCGAGGTGTGTGATCATCGGGGCTATCAGCTGTTAGCCGTCAATGCCAGAACGAATCATGTGCACACGGTGATTGCCGCAAACTGTAGACCTGAAGCGGTAATGAATGCTCTTAAAGCGTACGCGACTAGACAACTGCGCGGAGCAGGCTTGCTAGCGAACGGAGTCCGACCTTGGGCAAGACATGGGAGCAGTCCGTATCTGTGGACGAGCGAGCAGGTGAGACGGGCAATGGACTATGTCCTGAACGGTCAGGATGACAAGCCGTTTGATCGAGAAGCTCCTCAGCAAGCCTTGGACGGAGGGAGTTAAGCCCTTGCTGACGCGCGGGCTACTGATTGGTCGGCCGCTCACGCGAAAGTGCAGATAGGCGGGCCACGATAGACGCTGGACGACAATAGGAGGAGCCCTGTCGTGAGGGAGGGCTCCAACTACCTTGCATGGAAGTCAAACAGAACACCCTCTATCTGACAACCCCTGGCAGCTATGTTTCGCGGGACCACTTAACCTTGCGAATCGAAGTCCAGCGCGAGGTGAAGCTCTCTGTTCCCATCCACCACCTGGAATCGGTGTGCATCTTTGGTCAGAGTTCCATAAGTCCGTTTGCGCTGGAACTGTGCTGGGAGCGAGGCGTGCCCGTAAACTACTTCAGCGAAAACGGCTATTTCCTGGGCCGCTGGGAAGGAGTAGCGAACACCAGTGTGCTGCTGCGTCGAGCGCAGTATCGAGCTGCTGACAGCGAGGCAGCCTCTCTCAGCATAGCCCGCCAGTGTGTGGCAGGTAAGCTGCAGAACTCCAGAATCAGCCTGCTCCGCTCTGCCCGGGAAACGGACATCTCAGGCGATCGCGACCGACTTCAGTCCTGTGCCGAGGACATAGGTGAGATTCTCCGCAGGCTGGAACGCGGTGAGTCCGTTGACCAGGTGAGAGGCTACGAAGGCCAGTCGGCTCATCTTTATTTCTCGGTGTTCGATCTGCACCTTCGCCAGCAGAGGTCCGACTTCCAATTTACAACGCGGAGCCGCCGCCCAGCACGGGACCCGATCAACTGCCTCCTGTCTTATCTCTACGCTTTGCTGCGGCACGATCTGATCGCTGCTTTGACAGCCACCGGGCTCGATCCGTTTGTAGGTTACTTGCACGTCGAACGCCCTAACCGTCCTGCGCTGGCTCTGGACCTGATGGAAGAGTTTCGTCCCATGCTGTGCGACCGTCTGGCGATCACTCTGGTAAATCGTCGGCAAATCGGGCCGAAAGAGTTCGTAAGGCGCGAAGGTGGAGCGGTGGAATTTTCGACCGCTGGTCGCAAGGCGGTCATCAGCGCTTATCAACTGCGAAAGCAAGAGGTGGTGCGGCACCCAATCGTGGACGAGGAACACAGGCTGGGCCAGTTCATGCTGGTGCAAGCCCGCATCCTGGCTCGCCATTTGCGCGGGGATCTCGCAGAGTATTTGCCCTGTGTCTTGCGTTGAGCAGTGATGACCTTGGGCGTCACTTGCAATCCTGGGAGCATCGCAACCGGCCAACCCAACCATGTTTGTCCTTGTGACCTACGACGTTTCCACTTCCACAAAGGCGGGCACACGCCGCCTGCGACGGGTTGCCCGTGCTTGCAAGGACTATGGCATTCGGGTTCAGAAGTCTGTCTTTGAATGCAAGGTGGAGAAAAAGGACTGGGTTGTTTTCAGAGGCCGCCTCCTGAGAGAGATCAATGAGGCCCAGGACTCCCTCCGCTTCTATTTCTTGGATGCCGGAGTTGCTGTAGAGCATCATGGAACCAAAGAGCCGGTGGATTTGGAAGCACCACTGGTTCTGTAGGAGAGGAATCATGCGCGAACCTGAAGTGACGACCTGGTTCTGGAGTTTTCGCGGGACTTCCAAACCCTTGCTATGCCGTTCGGTTAGTTTGGGGGTCGGGCTCCGTGGGGAGAGTCTAACTGAAGTTGCAAGTCACTTTCGTGCAACAGACCTTTTAACTTCTAGTAGTTACAGGGCTTGATAGCGCGACTGTTCACCCCGCTCGCAAGGCGGGGTGCGGATTGAAACCAGGCTTCCACCGCCGGTAACACCCAGCTCCATCGTTCACCCCGCTCGCAAGGCGGGGTGCGGATTGAAACTCGGTCGACCGCAAGACCGCTCTCCAGGAACAGCGTTCACCCCGCGCGCAAGGCGGGGTGCGGATTGAAACATGGTCACCAGCACGTCGGCCGTCACACAGAATGGTTCACCCCGCTCGCAAGGCGGGGTGCGGATTGAAACCACAAGGTGGCTGCCGCCAAAGCGCTCCACTTGAGTTCACCCCGCTCGCAAGGCGGGGTGCGGATTGAAACAAGCAATTGTCGGAGTCATTGTCGTCAAGCCGGGGTTCACCCCGCTCGCAAGGCGGGGTGCGGATTGAAACAAAGCCACCGGCAAACCCACCGCCGATGCCGGCGTTCACCCCGCTCGCAAGGCGGGGTGCGGATTGAAACAAGCAATTGTCGGAGTCATTGTCGTCAAGCCGGGGTTCACCCCGCTCGCAAGGCGGGGTGCGGATTGAAACCACGATCGGGCGGAGATAGCCCTCCGGCTCTCAGGTTCACCCCGCTCGCAAGGCGGGGTGCGGATTGAAACGACAGATGCTGTCGGAGTGCGCCTCCCGGCCAACGGTTCACCCCGCTCGCAAGGCGGGGTGCGGATTGAAACAAGACTGAGTTTGACACGGTTGCGTATGACCGTAGTTCACCCCGCTCGCAAGGCGGGGTGCGGATTGAAACTTATACGTTTGGGCGCGAGGGCACCAATGACCGGGGTTCACCCCGCTCGCAAGGCGGGGTGCGGATTGAAACACACTCGCAATAAACGTCGTATTCTCCGGTGAGGGTTCACCCCGCTCGCAACGCGGGGTGCGGATTGAAACCCATGGTTCAAGGTTCCCTTAGAGTTCCTCGTGGTTCACCCCGCTCGCAAGGCGGGGTGCGGATTGAAACCCAGCCGTAGCCGATGGCAGGAAGTCAGTTTTTGGTTCACCCCGCTCGCAAGGCGGGGTGCGGATTGAAACGCGCATTGTGCCGAAACCATGAAATGAACAAGGAACGTTCACCCCGCTCGCAAGGCGGGGTGCGGATTGAAACGACGGGTTGGCGCTAATGTCGTCAAAATAAGCCGTTCACCCCGCTCGCAAGGCGGGGTGCGGATTGAAACTCGTTGGCTGGGACTGTGCCAGTGATTCCCATGGTTCACCCCGCTCGCAAGGCGGGGTGCGGATTGAAACGACGAGGATGCTTTGTTGCTGACCAGCCCTGAAGTTCACCCCGCTCGCAAGGCGGGGTGCGGATTGAAACAACCGCACTTGGGACAGCGCGCGTGCGCAGTTGTGGTTCACCCCGCTCGCAAGGCGGGGTGCGGATTGAAACGCGGCAGGGTTGTACGGAATATGACCAAGCTTGACGTTCACCCCGCTCGCAAGGCGGGGTGCGGATTGAAACCTGTCATTTGCCTTCGGGGCTTTCACGATTATCTCAGTTCACCCCGCTCGCAAGGCGGGGTGCGGATTGAAACTGCGAATGGTTGCCTTCATATTCTACCCCTTGTCGTTCACCCCGCTCGCAAGGCGGGGTGCGGATTGAAACCTCGGCAAGGTCTTGCTTAGCGCGCAGTTCCTTGTGTTCACCCCGCTCGCAAGGCGGGGTGCGGATTGAAACAGCTGCAGCCGCGGAATGCGCATTCAACACACGCGTTCACCCCGCTCGCAAGGCGGGGTGCGGATTGAAACTGAACAGAAGCAGAAACTGAAAGACAAATTCAAGTTCACCCCGCTCGCAAGGCGGGGTGCGGATTGAAACCGGTTGTTGCTGGTAAGGTTGCCGTAGAGAATCGTTCACCCCGCTCGCAAGGCGGGGTGCGGATTGAAACAACCGCAACCGTAATATCTACGTCGTCCCCATTGGGTTCACCCCGCTCGCAAGGCGGGGTGCGGATTGAAACTTGTACCAAGTGCCGGGCTGGTCTCCCAAAGGAGGTTCACCCCGCTCGCAAGGCGGGGTGCGGATTGAAACATTTGTCACTCCCCACTGGAGACCGCCGTCTCCGTGTTCACCCCGCTCGCAAGGCGGGGTGCGGATTGAAACTCATCGTAGGTGATGCCCAGCGTGCGGCCAAGGAGTTCACCCCGCTCGCAAGGCGGGGTGCGGATTGAAACGGTAAGTTTGCTTTGCAACATGTATAGCCAAGTGTTCACCCCGCTCGCAAGGCGGGGTGCGGATTGAAACTGCCGTTGACGTGGTAACCAGAAAGTCACCCGCCGTTCACCCCGCTCGCAAGGCGGGGTGCGGATTGAAACCTCGAATATGCCGCATGGAAGAACGAGGTACAGGGTTCACCCCGCTCGCAAGGCGGGGTGCGGATTGAAACAGAGCCGCTGATGTAGCGTTCATGGCGGGCAGCGTTCACCCCGCTCGCAAGGCGGGGTGCGGATTGAAACTGGCTGATATCGCGCAATGTATTGCCTTCGTTGGGGTTCACCCCGCTCGCAAGGCGGGGTGCGGATTGAAACTGCTTCCAGAGCTTCGGCAACAACTTCCTCGTTGGTTCACCCCGCTCGCAAGGCGGGGTGCGGATTGAAACACAGGAGGCTGCTCGCCAGTTGCAGGACATTACGTTCACCCCGCTCGCAAGGCGGGGTGCGGATTGAAACCCGTTGCTGAACGAAGGCTGCCAGATATTGCATGGTTCACCCCGCTCGCAAGGCGGGGTGCGGATTGAAACAACTACAGCCGCGGAATGCGCACTCGACACACACGCGTTCACCCCGCTCGCAAGGCGGGGTGCGGATTGAAAC
>Ga0187893_10003321_pt1 | contig 32949 bp, 21 predicted proteins | sample MA1701074metaG_FD_139574 | JGI IMG/M metagenome (GOLD analysis project Ga0187893, IMG submission 139574) | White microbial mat communities from a basaltic lava cave in the Kipuka Kanohina Cave System on the Island of Hawaii, USA - MA170107-4 metaG ...
GCCACTCCTCCAGCAGCGACGGTCCAATTGCTGTGAGGCTGCCGCCCCATCACTCATGCTGCCCGTCCAAGGAAGCTTGTCGGCCGCGACGGCTTCCCCGTATTCATCATACTGAATCGCTGTCTGGATAGTGCCGATCCCAAAGATCGGCAGCGTCGTTGGCCACGAGCTCATCCACCATGTTTCGAATCGGACCGCCAATCACGACGGATCCCGGACAGCGACGTTCGCGTCCGAGATCACGGCCACCCAATCACCCGCAAGTCCTGCATCGGTCGCAAAAGCCTGGCATGCACCGTCCGCGACGTCGATGCCCCAAAAGTTGGGGGGCAATTGTCCGCTCGATAAGAAAATCAAATGCCGCTCGGCGGTGCCTTCGGACTCTCCGGTCGTGGAGGCGGTGCCCGAACCGATCGTGGTAGCGGCATCCGCTTCCACGGACGAATCGGTCGATCCGCTGTCTGGCACAGAGGTCGAGCTTTGCTCGGAGGCAGCTCCGACAATGCCCATGCCCCCGCTGTCATCGGAGCCTGATCCCTGGCCGGAGCTCGTTTTGAAATCTGGGTTGGGTTGCAGACAGCCTGCGTGCAGGACAAGGACGAGACAGGCTTTGGGCATCCTGCTTTCACCCAGTGACGACTTTAGCGCCGTGTTTACGGCGAGCTTCGGCGAATGTACGAGTCGTGGAAAATGCGATCAGGTCACGCAGCTCGTCACTTTGGTCGACCAGTTTGCGCAACGTGGAGGGATCGATCGACTCCTCGCCGGTGACGACACGCACGGCGGCCTCGATGTCCCCACACAACAATAGTCCGATGCGGTTGCCCGCCTGTCTCACCCATACGCGCCAAAGCCGGCTGTCGAAGCTCTCGTGATCATGCTCTTTGAACACAGCGGCAAGCTGACGAGAGACCCGAATGGGCAACTTGCGCACCAATTCCTGGCTGAGCTGCCCGATTGAGTCGTCCTCACGCGTGTAGTGTTTGCGTCGGGCGTGTCGCGGGTGGAACGCATGCAGGGTCGCCGATAGAATTTCTGCAAACGTTTGTCGGGGAACACCCATGGCGAAAATTGACTCTGGACGTGTGAAGTAAAGCGCTCGCGCCAATGCAAAGCGGAGCTCCGACTCGTCACGACAATCCTTGGCTTTACGACCGGCCAGGATGAGCGGTGGTTGTTGGCAGCGAATCTGGAAGTACTCGGCATCGGGGCTCGCGGCGGCGAAGAAGCTCGGATCCACCAAAGTTGCGTCCGCCAGAGCCACCTTGCTTTGGCCGAGACGTTTGAGCATCTCTGCCCAGATCTGCGAGAGCAGTGTGTCTCCGACCGGCGAGATGCGAGTTTCCTGCGGCACTTCGAGCCGCGGAAGGTGCTCACCCAGGAGTCCGAGATTGCCTTCCCAAAGCAGCAGCAGCGCCTGGCTCACTCCCGCGGTCGGCGATTCGGGCGCGACCACGTCGGCTGGTTCGAGCTCGCCGGTGGTACCGCCGACGATACCGTTTGTCGCCAGGAATTCGAGCGCTTCGCTGTGACTGGGATCGGCCAACAGGAGCACGCCGTAATATGCATAGGCACGATCGAGCTCCCCCGAGCGTTCGAAACGTCTAGCCTGCGCCACGAGACTCGGAACATATAGAGGATCGAGCTCGACCAAAGCCTCATGGTTGTCGAACGCAGGCTCCGTCAGTCTACCCAAGCGCCCGTGCAGGCTTGCCAAGCGCTTGCGCACGTCGATCGAGAGCGCTCGTGGATCCAGTGTTGCCGCGTGCTCGAGCGAGGAAACTGCTTTTTCTGGACGACCTTCCTGCATTTCGGAAAGCCGCACCAGTAGAGCGACGCGGTCGGCCTTGTCGTCCGTACGCCCGCTATTCGCATCGAGGTTACCGAAGAAACCCGTGACCATCGTCTCCACTTCGACGGTTCGATCGGCAAGCTCGAGCACGCGGGCGAGCGCCAGAACCGGAGCCGAGGCCGTGGGAGCGAGCGCTCGGGCACTTTGAGCATGAGCTTCGGCAGCCACCAAGAGTTCGCGATCGTCGCTTTCGGTAGCGACACGAACACCTTCGAGCAAAACGTCGATCCGGCGCTCCAGCGACAGGTCGGTGCAAGCGAGTAGCCGATCCAGCCAACGTAGCGCCAGACCGGCGTTCATCATGGCAGTGGCCTGGAACGCTCGTTCTAGTGTTTGGGTTTCGAGCTCGATGGACGGATGGCTGTCGATCAACGCGAGAGCCATGCGTAGACACTCGATTCCTGCTCTCCGCAATGGCTGTAGCTCGCTGACGCCAGGGCTGGTGTCTTGAGTCGTCGCAGCGGTGGCAGTAGCGGCTTCGTCGTAGAGCAGGCCTGCCTCGACCAAGCGCAGCCCGCGTTCGATCGGATCGTTGGTCTGACGCGCAAGTGTATCTGCGTATTTGGCAGCATCCACGAACGCACCTTGCTCTTGTGAGACCGGAATCAACGCTTCCAGTGCGCGTGGGTTGGAGGGATCGATGTCGAGAGCCCTGCGATAGCGAGCGATGACTTTGTCGGTTTTGAGTTGTGCTTCACAATCGGCCGCGAGGACCATCACATTGCTGACGAGGCGGGCGTGTTTGGGTGACAACTGTCCACCTTCGGCGAGGCGCTTCTCGAGCTGATCGACGACCGTCAGGGCATCCCGCCAACGCTTCGCGCCATGACGATTTCGCACGATTGCTGCCCTGATTTCGTTGCTGTCGGGGTCGTGGCGTTGCGCGGTCGTGAGCCTACGATAGGCCTCGCCCACGCGATCGGTCATTTCCAACAGTCTCGCCAATAACACGAGTCCTTCGACCAGTGGCTCTTGGTCGCGGACCAATGTGAGTGCTTCCACTGCGGATTCGATGAGCTGTTCGGCTTCCGCCAACTGGCCGGCTTCGAACAGGATCTCGCCGAGTCCCAGCTTGGCGCGTGCGTATTCTGGGTCTTCGTGCAGCGCAGCGTCGAACCGAGCGCGAGCGGCGTCCACGTCTCCGGTGTTGCGATAGATGATACGACCCATGTGCGAGAGCAGGTGGGCACGGACCGTCGAGCCTTTGACCTCGGCAAGCTGACGATCCATGAATTCCATCGCACCTTCCACGTCACGGTCTTCGATACGAAGGCGAACTAGCCCTTCGATGGCAGACACCGTACGTCGCGTCGCGTTGGGATCGTTGACGGCGATGCGACTCTGCGCAAGTACCTTGGCATACAGCTCGAGTGCACGTGCCGGGTTGCGAAGGCGCGTACGCGCGAGCTCGGCGGCCTCCAGCCATCCGTCCAGATCGGCCAAGCCCGCCAGACTGTCGACCAGCAGTGGGATATCGTGCAACGCACGAGCAAGCTCGGTGCGCCGCAGCAAGAGTAGCGGTGCGTTTGGCGTGTGCTTCAACGCCGCCTCGACGAGTGCGAGCGCATCATCGGGCTCCTGCGCTTCGTCGGCGAGGATCTTTGCGAGTGCATCCGTGAGCGTGACGCGACGTTCGTGTGCCTTGGCGGATAGTTTTGCGATGCGACCCTTCAGCAGGTCGACGCCCTCTCGGAACCTTCCGGCTCTGCGGTATAAACGCGATAGGCCGAGCGCGACCTCATCGTTCGCTGGGGCCTCGGCCATGAGCTGCTCGAGCGTGTCTGTGGCTGCGCGCTCGTCGTTGATGCCTTCCTGGAGCGCTCGTGCCTTGGCGACCAGCAGGGGAATGCGTGCCTCGCGGTCTTTTTCGGGCGTCAGCTCGAGCAGCTCGTCGATGACCGGAAGCAACAGTTCGTAGCGCCCTGTCGAAAGATACAGCTCCTGCAACTTCGACAACGCCAATCGATCGGCCGAAACCACCTCGCGATGTTGATTCCACGAGTCGATCGCACGATCCTGGAGATGCAACTTGGTCTCATAGATGTCGGCGATGCGTTCGAGATTGCGTGCGCGCAGCTGATCGTCCCCTGCCGCATCGGAGCTGTTGCGTAGCGCTTCGATGGCTTTTTGCCAGTATTCGCAGCGGATCAGGATATCGATCAAATGTTCATGTACATCGACGTGGGTTGGGAACACTTGGATGAGCTGCTCGAGTCGCTCGATGGCTTCAGGGTGTCTAGCGAGCTTGCCGTCGAGCAGGTCGGCCAGCTTGCGTGTACGAGCGATGCGCTGATCGTCCTCCAATTTGGGGACCTGCACGTCGAGCAAGCGCGCGAACACCTCGACATAGCCGTTGTGATCCTCGGCCGTTTCGTAGATCCGACACAGCGCTTCGAGTGCTTCCTCGTGTTTGGTCTGTACGGACAACACCGCTCGGTAGCGTTTTTCTGCGTTGTGTGGCTCGTCCAGCCGCTCGTGCAGCTTGGCGATACGTATGTTGTACGCGACGACCTGCTCCGGTAACGCAGCCTCGGACAGCAAATGTTCATATGCCTGCAGTAGACGACGTGTGGCGTCGTGACGAGTGGCGAGCTCGACGATACCTTCGAGGGCTTCCGACAGCTCGGGCACGAGCAGCAGCGCTTGCTCGTAATGTGCGAAGGCCCGTTCGACCTGTCCGGCGCCGTCTTCCCACATGCGCGCCAACACCAGCGCAACACGAGATTTCTCGGCCTTGCTCGGCGCGGGTACGTCGGCATAGGCCAGGGCGAGCTCATCCCATGCCGTGGCCACGCGCGGGCGCGGGCGAAGCAGTGGCTCCGACAGCTCCGGTAACGATGGTAGCTGCACGGTTGGCGGTGCAGGAGGTTTTCGTCGTGTGCCTATGAGCTCGTCCAACACGACCAGGTCCGAATCATCCGCACCGAGCTCCACAGGCTCGCTGGCGTCGGCAAGCTCCTCGACGTGTTCGTCCGCTGATTCGACGGCGTCGAGAATTTCCTCCACGTCGAGCTCGAGTGTCATGGGGGCAACCGATTTGAGCGCGCGACCAACGGCTGTATTGGTAGTGCTGGACTCGAGCAGCGCTGCGGGGAGCCCCACCTTGCGCAACATCTCGCCGTCCTGTTGTTCCGGCGCCCGCAATTCGGGATGCACGAGCGGATCTTTCGGCAATGTGGGCGTGTGGTAGGGACCCGTGGCTTTGGCGAGACGCCAAAGCACTTCGTGGTCGTTGGTGAGAGGACCTCCTCGATCTGGCAGCTCCGGCTGCATTCGCCAGGCTTCGATACGAGCCCGCAAGGCATATTCGTAGCGCAGCAACTTGGTCTCGTAGATGTCGGAGATCCGCGTGTAGAGGTCGGCCTGTTGCTCACGGTCTAGCGTGCGTTCGATTTCCCAGGCGGGCAACAGTATATAAACGTGCCATAGCCCGTGAGCGTCGGCGATGCGTTCGAGCTCGTTGCGTGCGAGTGATGACGCCGGGTCGAGCCGAAGCACACGCATCCATTCAGCCATCGCGCCTTCGACGTCACCCAAGCGCTGCTCACGGATGCGAGCACGTTCTTCCAGAAGCTCGATACGCTGTCGTGGTTCAGTCGAGCCAGCCAGCACTCGCTGGATCGCCTGCAAATGAGCGATGCTACCGATGGCAGGCGCTCCGTTTTGGCGTGCTTCATCGAGTTTTTCGCCGAGCGCCCGAATGGTGGGCAACAGCCGCTGCCCAGCGGAATCGTGCTCGAGACCGCTCGAAAGCAAGCGAATACCAGACAAGGGATCATCCAATGATTCGTCGTGGATGCGTGCAGCTTCGAGCAGGGTATCCAGGGCGACATCCACGTTGCCAGCGTCGATGGCCTCGTGGGCCACTTCCGTGTGGTGCCGTGCGAGCCGATGCCACAACTTGTGTCGCTCGGCCAGAGCGATCATCGCCTCGTGCGCCTCGTCCATCATCGACCCGCCGCCTTGACGTAGGTCCGACCATCCCCGCCGCAACCAATCGAACGCTTTCTCGTAGTCGTTCAGTTGTTGTTCATAAACCTTGGCGATGGCTACACAAGCGTCCAAGCGGCCAAGATCGGTCTCGGCACGTGCAAGCCGGCTCTCGTACAGCGCGATCACGGCCGGCCAAAGTTGATGTTGCTTGGCAGTCTGTTCTAGACGTTGGGAAAGTTCGTTGTCTTCGGGTTTCAGCTGGTGAGCTCGTTGCAAATAGCCCACGGCTCGTGGCGGATCTTTGGTCTGGTGCTCGGCGATCTCGGCCGCAGCCAACAAGCGTGTCGGAACGTCGAGCGCGCGCTCGTTGACCACACCGGATTGCTTGAGATCAATCTCCTGTTCGATGACTTCGAGCAATGATGGCCATAGGTCGTGGTCTTCCGCGAGCTGTTGAAGGCGATCATGGATCTCTCGTACGTCGAGATCGTATTCCAACGCCACGAAGTACCCACGCCGCGCCCAGTTGAACGCAAGTGGTGCTTCGGACAACCCGTGCTCGGCCAAGCGCGCGGCGTCCATGCATATCTCCACCTGGGTGCGTGGTCGCTCCAGGTCGCCCATTTGGTCGAAACGTTCGTCTGCGATGGCCAGCAGCTCGAGCCACATCGCGTGGCGGGTAGCGAACTCTTCGACTTTGTTTTTTAGACCGTCGTTGAGCGGATCGATTGCAAGGGCTCGACGTAGATGCACGAGCGCTTGCTCGTGCTCTCCGAGCCCACGCTCGCACACCTCGGCCATGTGCTCGAGCGTGGTGACCTGTACGAACGGATCGGCCGCGAGCTCCAGCCTGCGCTGCAGTGTGGCCAGCGTACCCTGCCAATCGCCGGTCTCTTCCTGGAGGTTGGCCATCGTCCACAAGCCATCCAGGTCATCGGAAAATTCGTCGATGAACCGATGGTATGCCGCCAACGCGGCATGTTTATCGTCGAGATTGCGCAGCCAGGTGTCTGCGATGACTTCGAACAAATGCCGGCGCTCACCGGCCGACTCTGCGGCGAGCAACATGAGCTCGGCATGACGCACCAATTTTCCGTACTCCCCCGCCGTTTGATAGAGCTCCAGCAGGCGTTCGTTGATCTGGTGATTGCCAGGAACGACGTTGTTGCCCACGTCCTCGAGTACACGTGCTGCCGCCGGCGCCTCACCCAACTGTTCGGCGAGAATCGTTGCGCGCTCCCACGCGATTTGAAAGATCCGATCGTCGGTCTCGGCCAACTGTTGCAACGTCGCGAGCACGTTTGCCAGACCGCTCCAAGTCCGTTCGTCTCGGTATAGCCGCGCAAGTGCTTCGAGCGCGGGCCGACAATCGGGTTGGATGCGGATCACGCGTTCGAACGCTCCACGCGCCAGGTCGGGATCGTCGAGCGAACGCTCTGCCAGTGCGCCGAGGCGCAGTAGATAGTGCTGCTGTCGGATGAGCGGCGTTTTGGCGGAAGCGGCCGCCTTGCCCAGCAGCGCTGCCATTTGCTCGAACTCATCGGCTTGCTCGTAGGCCGAGATCATCTTGTCCACGAAATCGAGGTTGTTGGGTTGCAGCGCCAGCAACTGGGCCCATATATCGAGCGTACGCTCGTGATCGTGAAGATTGACTTCCGCGATACGGGCCATACGACGAAGCAATTTGATCTTGTCTTCGGGTGTGGCGGCCAGCTTGAGCTCGCGTTCGAGCACGGACAGCAGAGCGTCGTGATTTTCACGTTCGTCGTGGATGGTTTGCAGCCGATGCAATGCCTCCTTGTCGCCTGCGACGTGAGACAGGATTTGCTCGCAGGCCCAAATGGCTTCGTCTGGATTGTCCAACTCGTGATGCCAGAGCTCGGCCATGCGACGAAGCAGGGAGATACGTTCGGTGTTGCTGCGGGATTGTTGGTATTGATCCCGTAGCATCTTGACCACTTCCGCGTAGTCGCCGGTGCGATCGTAGAGCGCGGCTAGGGCACGACTCGCCTGCACGTCTCCGGGATGGCTCTCGAGGATCTCGTGATAGAGTTGAATGGCTCTGGCTGGATTCGCTTGTCGATCGCGATAGACTTGAGTGAGTCGTTTGACGATCTCGATGCGCTTGTCTGGATCGCTCGTGCGCTCCAGCTCGGCTTCTTGCACACGCACCATGTTGTCCCACATGCGTGTACGCTTCTCGATGCGTGCGATGTGTTCCTTGGGTCGAGCATCGTCGGGGTAGGCTGAAGCCATGCGGTGCCAAGCGTCGAGTGCGGCATCGATGTCACCGAGTCGACGCTCGCAAAGGTCGGCCAGCTCGACGAATTCTTCCGCGAACGCGGGTGTCGTGAGGGGATTGTCGCGCCCCTGATAGGCCCCCGCTTGTTCGATCTGATAGAGGATGAGATCCCGCAGATGGACCCAGTTGTGCTTGCGTCGCCAATGCTCCTTGTAGCCCTCGAATGCGACGGGATCGAACGGTTCGCGTTCGAGTACCTTGTAGTAGAACACCGCCGCACGCTCATCGTTGCCGAGCTCGTCGCGGTAGATCTGTGCGGCGCGGAGCAGCTTGTCGGGGGGCAACGAGTCGGGAGCGATGTCTGCGGCACGCTCGAACAGATCGGCGAGCGCGTAGTAGTCGCCCGATTCCGCATAGATGCGCTCGAGCGCAACCCAGGAGTCACTGTCGGGCGACTGGTGCGACGACGCCTGCTCGTAAGCGCCGCGAGCTTCCTCACGTCGCTCGAGCTTGTTCTCTAGCAAGTCTGCGCGTCGAAGCAGCAGTGAAACCGTTCCGCGACCAGACAGATGTGAGAGCCATTCGTGGTAGAGAGCGTCGAGTGTGAGCCAATCCCCAGCAATGGCCAGCGTTTGTTCGAGCAGCATCGAGGCCGCATCATGGTTGGGACGCAGTTGTAGTGCGCGGTTGAGCAACTTGCGCGCGTCGCTGTGATTTGCGGTCCTTTGGGCAATCTCGGCTGCCTTGAAAAAAATATCCGCGGCTTTGGTCATGCCGTCTTCGGTCGCTTTGCCAGAGCCGAGATAGAGGTTGCCGAACGCCTTCAAGCCGAGCACGCTTTCGGGTTGGGCTTTGAGCGCAACCTGCAGGTGCCGCGCTGCACTGGCGACGTTTTCGAGGTGTTCGGCTTCGACGCGTGCGAGACGAATGTGCAGGTCGGCCACCTGTTCGGCAGCGTGCGCAACATCGAGCCGGTCCAACGCTTTCGAAATGAGCGAAGCGGCTTTTCGCCAAGCACCCGCGGCGACGTGCAGCGCGATGAGGTGCTCGCCTGCCCCTGAAATGGTCGGATCGAGTGTTAGCGCGCGCTCGTAGTACGAAACCGCATTCGCGAGATCGGACAACTGCTGCTCGTATACGCGGGCGATTTCGAGGTAGAGCGGAGCCAGCTCGGCTCCCTGGCTGCCAGTGGCCTCGATGCGCCAGGTAAGTAGTTGAGCCAACTCTTTGTACCAACCGAGTGTTTCGTAGAGCTTGCGCAGGCGTTCGTAGGCGCGCGCGTTCTCCGGTTGAGACAGCACGACACGAGCAAGCGCATGGGCGGCCTGGGGTTTGTCGCGGACGCGCTCGAGCCAGAGCTCGTAGGCTTGCACCAGCATCTCCGCCGACTTGGCGGGCTTTTCACCGTGGGTCGCATGCAACACGAGCAACGTGGCTAGCGATCGCCAGTCTTCGCTCTCCCGGTACCCTCGGCGTAGCTTCATGAAAGTCCGCTCATCGCCCGGATTTCCGCGAAATGCCTTGAGATCCGGCGGCTCTTCGGAAAGCACCGGAGGAAGCGGGCAGGGCAGTAGCAGCTCTCGGGCGGGGGGATCGGTCGCTACGGACACTTCGGGCATAAATGGCTCCTCAAAAAAACGCGCGAAGTCCTCGTCTCGGGAGGTGGAAACTTACCATGGAGGGGTGAGCAGATCTTTGCGGCATTCTGGTGTCCCGGGGTTTTTCTCGCGTGTCCCGCCGGCCACACGGGGTTTTCGCGACAGGAGAAGGTGCGCGGGGCCAGCGGCGAAAACGCGCAGGTCAGCAGTCATGTTACAAACCGCGCGTGCTCGACCACGAGGCCCTGCTCGATCGTCGATTGCACGGCGGCGCGCGTGTGCTCGTATTGCCGACGCCAGACCAACAAAGCGCCATTGCGGCCATTCAGGTGTGGGTTCGTGCGGGTACGTCCGATGAACAACGCCACGAGCACGGCTGTGCACATCTGCTCGAGCATATGGTGTTCAAGCCATTTTCGGGACGCACGAGCGGAACGGGCAACGATCTCGCCAGCTACATCGAGGCACTCGGAGGCGACGTGAATGCCTTCACGACGCATGATGAGACCGTGTTCCACGCGACAGTCCCAGCAGCAGCCGTAGAACAAGCTGCCTCGGCACTCGTTCGCGCCGTACTCGAACCGGTGCTCGATGCCGACGCACTTTCTCACGAAAAACAGGTCGTCGTGGAAGAGATCAAAGAGGCCGACGACGATCCCAATCAGCTCGCGACCCAAGCCGTTATCGCACGGCTGTTCGGGCGACACAGCTACGCGCGCCCCGTGCTCGGCACGGCAAAAAAAGTCCTCGCACACTCCTCGCCACGCCTTCGCGCATTTCACCGACGCAACTATCTCGGCCGTGGCCTCGTGGTGGTGATCGTCGGACCGGTGAATACGGGTCGCCTCTTGAGCAGGATCGAGCGCGCGCTCGAACCGTTGCGGAGCAGGAAGACTCGTGAGGTCAGTTTACCCAGCGGGCGGCCCAATCGTGTGCGGGTATGGGTGGATCGAGCCGAAGTGGCAGAGACCCAGCTGCTGCTTGCGTGGCAGACACCGCCCTTTGGTAGCCAAGACGCGGTTGCCCTCGATGTCGCCGCGGTGGTGCTCGGGCATGGCGATGCATCACGGCTGTCGACGCGTACGCGTCGTCGGGACCACGTGGTCAGCGACATCTATGCTAGCTGCCACGCGTCCCGATTGGCCAGTACGTTTTCGGTCACGGCACATACTCGTGGTGCCCAGACGGAATCTGCGGCGCGTGCCATTGCCGTGGAGGTGAGACGGATCGCCGATCTCCCGATCGAGGCCGAAGAGCTCGCGCGTGCGCGTGCCGTACTCGAAAGTGATCTCGTGTACCGACAGGAAACCGTGCAGGGTCGGGCACATGCACTTGGATATTATGCGTCGCTCACGGGCGAGCTCGCCAGCGAGCAACGCTACTATCAGGCACTTGCAGCTTTGACACCCGAGGTCGTGCGGCGTGCATGTGGCGAATACCTGCAAATGCCCCGAGCGGTCATCGGGGCGCTCGTTCCCATCACAGACGTATCGAGCGCGGATGTTCGCAGGCTCGTGCGTGCGTTCGAACGTGTTGGTGGGACCGCTCGCCACCACAAGCGACGCATGGCGCCAGACCGTCATGGGATCCATTGTTTCGGGCTCGATTGTGGCTTGCGAGTGCGCGTTCAAATGGACCGCAGCGTTCCGGTGTGCGCAGCGTGGTTGGTGTGGCGGGGCGGACAGTCGAGCGAGTATGCGCGAGACGCTGGCGCGAAAGCGATGATCGCCTCACTGCTCACCCGTGGTGCCAGTGCGCACAGCGGCGATGCGCTGGCCCGCGAGCTCGACGCGCAGGCAGCAGTGTTGGAAGGTTTTAGCGGCCTTTCGAGCATGGGATTGCACATCGAATGTACTTCGCAACATGTTTTCACGGTGCTGCGGCGGGCCTTCGAATGTGCACTGCGGCCGCGCTTCGAGCACGCAGAGGTCGAAGAAGAACGACGGGTGGCGCTGCAAGAGATCGCCGCAGAACAAGACGATCTCGCCAATGTTGCAATCTCGAAAATGCTCGAACGACTCTACGGTCTGCATCCGTTCCATCGCTCACTTCGCGGCAACAAACGGTCGGTTCGTGAGCTCACGCGCGATCGTTTGGCCGCGTTGTGGCGACGCGGGTATCCCATGGCACACGCGGTGCTCGGCATTGCTGGTGATGTCGACCCAGACGACGTCGCGAGCTTCGTGCGTGAGCTGTTCGAGCTCGAGCACGTGCCCGGTGCGCGTGGTACATCAAGCCTGGGGGCACCTCCCAAATGGCCATCCGGCGCCACCGAGCAAGTGCTGGTGAAGCGACGAGAGCAGGCACACATCGCCATCGGCTATCCGGGTACTTCCATCGCAGATCCCGACGCCGAGGCGCTCGAGCTATTGACTGCGGTGTTGGGAGGACCTTCGGGACGGCTGTTCGTGGCCCTCCGTGAACAGGAAGGTTTGGTGTACGGGGTGAGCGCGAGCTCGATCGAAAGCGTCGTCGCTGGTCACGTGGTCATCCATGCGTCGACGAGCCAGTCCAAGTTGGTCCGAGCGCTCGATCGATTGAAGCGTGAAGAACGACGGATCGTCGAGGAGAGGATCCCCAAAGTCGAGCTCGAGCATGCCAAAGCATGGCTCATCGGACAGCACCACATTGCACTGCAACGTCGTAGCCGCATTGCATCCGCGCTGGCGTTTGGAACCTTGAACGAGCTTGGACACGCGCATCATCTCGCATACCCAGCTCGAATCGAACGCATTGGAGCCGCCCGGCTGCTCGAGCTGGCGCGCCGGATCTTCGTATCCTCGCGTCGTGTGCAGGTCGTGATGGCCAAATCTCGGCATTTTCACCGGCCGAGCGATGAAGATCGTTAGGCCAAGATGCCGAGTACGTAGAGGTCGTAGAGCGCGTGCGTCCAGGCGGCGACGGCGAAGCCACGAACCTGATAAACGATGGCGAAGAACACGCCCGCGAGCGTGCGGTAGATGAATGCCGCGAACGCAAATGGCTCGCCCATCGGCCCCAAGTGGTGCGCGAGACTGAACACGAGGGATGAAACGACGAGCGCAACGAGCCAAGCGCTGCGCGCTCCGATGCCCGAGAGAAGCCATGCCAAACCACCCATGACCACTACCCGGAACACCAGCTCTTCGTGTAGTCCTGCGCCCGCAGAAATTACCAGGATGTCCAGTGGGCTCGCATTCCCCGTGGCCAACTCCGGCAGCACGGGAACCGACAGACCGGGAAAGAAGCTCGTTACTTTCGACATGGCGAACAAAATGAGCGATCCCATCGATAATGCGTAGAAGCCCGATTCCAGCAGGACCGGCAAAAACCGGTTCGGGTGAAAGCTGCCGTGGTGCCGCAAAATCACCAAAATCGCGGCGTAGCCGACGAGCATGGCTGCGAGCGCCAACAGGTAGTTCGCGAGGTCGTGTTTGCACAGCTCGATCAACGCTCGGGTCACCAAATCGACACCGTTTTGCCCGTGCCCACCCAAAATGCCGAGCTGATACGTGAGAAACAACGGGAACACGAGAATTGCGCTCGTGAGGGGATCGACACGACCGGAAAAGTGTCTGCGAAACGCGCCCGCTCGTGGTCGTAATGGTTTCGTCGTTGTCATGCGGTGCAGCTCGATCGTGCGCTATGGAGGCGCACACGGCAAGCTCCGTGTCGTTCGTGGCACGTTTTCGCCACGGCGGAATCGTCGCAAACCTCGAGATGTCCGAATGTCCGAAGTGTCAGCGGCGCCGTGTGGCACGGGCTGCATTTCGCTTGGCGGTTTTGACGGGTTTGCCTGCCCGCTTAGCTTGGCTGTGTCGTGATGTGCGGGCAGCTTTGGCTCGTGATTTCGCGACCGCGTGCGACCGCGCCTTCGTGGGCGACTTGCCACGAGCTACCGGTTTTTTGGTCGGAGATTTTTTCTTGGATGGGGTACTTGCTCGCTGCCCACGAGAACGAGTTTTGGCGGCCTTGCTGCGGGATTTTTGGGCTAAAGCGTTGCGTTCCCGCTCTTTCTTTTGGCGTTCCCGCTCGCGTTGAAGTTGCAGGCGCTCTCGCTCCTTCTGTTTGGCGAGTTTTTCGCGTTCACGTGTAAGCTGCAGGCGCTCCCGTTCCTTCTGTTTGACGAGTTTTTCGCGTTCGCGTTCTTTGCCGAGCTGTTCGCGCTCTTTCTGCTTTTCCTTGAGAACGCGCTCTCTCTGTTTTTGGACGGCGAGTTTTTCACGTTCGCGTTCCTTGACCAGCCGTTCGCGCTCTTTCTCCTTTTCTTTGGTCAAGCGCTCCCGCTCTTTGTCTTTGGCGAGCCGTTCCTTCTCCTTTTCTTTGAGAAGGCGTTCGCGCTCCTTTTGCTTGGCTTCACGCTCCTCGTCGCGCTTGCTCTGGAGCTCCAGCCGGCGCTGCTCAGCCTCGAATTTCTTGTGTTCGATCTGCCGCTGTCGCTCTTCTTGTTGTTGCTGTTTCAAGGAGAGTCGCTCGGCTTCTTTCTCCACGCGTAACCGTTGTCGCTCTTCTTCCTTGCGTTGCCGCTCCTCGTCGCGTTCACGACGCTTCTTTTCTCGTTCTTCCTCTCGACGTTGGCGTTCCTCTTCGCGTCGCGCGGCGGCCTCGGCACGCGCCCGTTCAGCGGCGAGGCGCTTCTCTTCACGCTGGCGTGCCGCCTCCGCTTCTTCCTCGGCCAGTTTGCGCTCTCGTTCCGCAGCGATCTCTTCGGGGGACGGGCCCAGCTCGAGGCCGAGCACCTGCTTGACCTCATCGATGGGCACGCGTTCCCCACGTCGTTCATCTTCGCTTTCACCGCGCCCGTGGACCAAGATGCGCGGCACATTGCCGCGAAACAGGAGCTCGACCTTGTTGTCCCCAAGGACTTCGCTGACAAACCCGACCCCAAACGTGCGATGCACGACGATCTGATGCAGTGACAACTGCGCGTGCGGGCTGTAGCGCACCGCAGACTCGAGCTCGTACGAGTTCATGCCCTCGAGCCACTCGAGCTTCTTGATGTTTTTTCGACGCGAGACGCTGATCGGCTCAGGGATGTCCTCTTCACCACCGCGAGGCGCTTTGAACGCATGGGTATCGCCGCATACCCCGCACTGCACCCTGCGTACTTCGTCACCATAACTTTCCAGGATGATGTGCGACGTGTCTGTCCGGCATTTCGGGCAGTACGCGTCGGTTTCCCCGCCGTTGGAATTCTGATTGCCTCCAAAATGGCTTTCGAAGATCTGGTCCATGGTCAATCTCCGAAGCTGCGTGGCTTCTTGGACTCAGGTATCATGGCCCGATTCTGCCAGACAAGGTCCAATTGCCCGAAAATGCACGCAAATTCGTCGGTCGACGAGCCCGCCATTTCGGCTCGTCACGTCCAAGTGGCTCGAACTATTGAGGAAACCTTGGAGACGACGGAAAGGACTGGTGTTCTGGGTGAAAGAGATCGTGGCGAATCCCGGGATCGAACGATCCCGGCGAGACTGCTAGACCCTCGGCGGTTCATCCAGGAGAGGTCCATCGGGTGCGGGTTCGACGCCCATGATGGCCATGACTTTTTGGACTTCTTTCACGGCACCTTTGGCCTGGTCTGCGAGCGCGCCCAACTCCCTACACACGACGCGGAATGCTCGGCCCGATTCGCCAGCCTGCGCTGCAATGATGTTTCCGTTGAGCGCCAGAAGTTGGAGCTTTCGCGCGACGTCATCGATAAAGAGCATGACCGCTTCCATTTGTTCGCCTCCGCTACGCAGCGATCCAGACTCGCCCTCCATGCCCATACGCACACCCGCCGACAGCATTTCGAAGTACGCCTGCTCGTCTTGAAAGCACTCCACCATGCCGATTGGACCGTGCTCGTCCGGATGCTCGCCTGCGTAAAGCGGTCGCGTCGCCACGAAGTGATTCCTGCCGCTTCTGGACAGCGTTCCTCGAAACGATTCGCGCTTGCGCAGGGTGGTTTCCACCAATACGGCGTCCGCGAAACCACCCACCTCGAGAACGGATCCGGTATCGAGCACGCTCGCCGCGGCGATTCGTCGATTCCCGAGATAGATGGCGAGCCCCAGGCCGGTCGCGTGGGCGATGCGAGGCAGAATTTCTCGGTCGTGGTTGAGCACGCGATCACCCGCACGCAACTCGGTCTCGCTGCGATGCAAGTGTCCGTATGCATGAATCGCATAGTCACATAGTTCTGCGGTCGCTACGGCTCGCTCGCTCGTGCGGCGCGCGAGGATCGTCCAAATCGCGTTCATCACGCGATTTTCGCCGGTCGGTTCGTTCACCCGCTGGATTGTAACGAACCGACCGACGTTGTGGTAGGCACGCTTGCCATGTCGAGCCGCGTTCCACCCGGGAAACTGCCGCCTCGTGTTCGCATCGCACCAAGCCCGACCGGCGATCCCCATGTCGGCACGGCCTATATTGCACTGTTCAACTTCGTGTTTGCGCACAAATACCAGGGGCGTTTCATCCTGAGAATCGAAGATACCGATCGAGAACGCTCGACCCCCGGCAGTGAAGCAGCGATTTTCGAAGCGTTGCGTTGGCTCGGGCTCGAATGGGACGAAGGGCCCGACAAAGGTGGGCCGTTCGGTCCCTACCGTCAGTCGGAACGCCTGCTGCTGTATCACGAGCAGGTCACAGCGTTGCTGGAACGCGGTCACGCCTACCGGTGCTTTTGCACACGCGAACGCCTCGACGAGCTACGCAAGATTCGAGTCGCCGAGCGACAAGCCCCGGGTTACGATGGCCACTGTCGCGATTTGGATGCCCAGCACGCGAGCTCGCGCGCAGCCGCAGGCGAGCAACACGTTGTCAGAATGAAAGTTCCCCATAGCGGGGAAACCATCGTGCGCGACGAGCTGCGTGGTAGCGTGCATTTCGAAAACAAACTCATCGACGATCAAGTCATTTTGAAATCCGATGGGTTCCCTACCTATCACTTGGCGAACGTCGTGGATGATCATTTCATGGAGATCACGCACGTGATTCGTGGTGATGAATGGATCACCTCGACACCCAAGCACATCCTACTCTACGAGGCGTTTGGCTGGGATGCGCCGCGGTTCTATCATCTGGGATTGCTTCGCAATGCCGACCGGTCGAAACTATCCAAGCGCAAGAACCCAGTGTCCGTATTCCACTATCGCGACCTCGGCTATCTGCCCGAGACGTTTCGCAATTTTCTCGGCACATTGGGGTTTAGCATGCCGGATGAACGCGAGCGGTTTGGCATCGAGGAGATGATCGCGGAATTCGACTGGGCCAGGGTCAGTGCAGGTGGGCCGGTATTCGATGCAAAAAAGCTCGAGGCGTTCAATGCCGCGGACATCCGCGCGATGCCCTTGGACTCCTTGTATCAACGGATCATGAGCGAAACGCTGGCACCGTTGCGTGTACGCAAGTTGCTCGCCCACGCGCAAGAGCGCATCACGCGGCTCGACGATTTCGTGCCGTATGTCTCGTTGTTTTTTGGAGGGAGCATCGACTACGAACCCGTTGCCCAGCATTTGTGCGTGCAAGCGCGTTCACGGGAAGACTGTATCGGCGTGCTCGACGACTTCATTCAGGAGCTCGAGATCGACGTCGAGGCGCGATCGTTCACCGCGCCCGCGCTGGATCGTTTCGCGCGCGCATTTTGTCAGCGAAAAGCGTGGAAAACCAAGGAGTTGTTTACACTGTTGCGTGTGGCTAGCACGGGACGCACTGCGTCACCGCCGCTGTTCGACAGCTTGGAAACACTAGGCAAAGATCGTGTTCGGTTGCGCTTGCGGGACGCGATCGCGTTTCTGCGCGCGCGAGCATAGACATAACACCACCGACAGGCGAAGCCACTTCCGCGCCCGTCGTGATGGTTGCTTGCTCATCCCGCTCAAAAGCGACAACATATCGCTCGGAGGTGTCCACATGCGCTGGTACGTATTTCCCTGTGTGCTCGCCATCGCGTTTGCGAGCGGCTGTCCACGCAATGACGACGATGACAAAGACGAATCGACTTCGTCCAGCGGCAGCGGAGCGTGGATCGTCGGTGACGACGCCACCATGCTGCGCGTCGCTGGTGTCAGCGTGTCCGACGGTTATGACCTCGACACGGAAGCCGACCTGCTTGCCATCGCTTGCAAGGGCCAAGCGAGCGCGTTCGTTGTCGGCACCGCAGGCACCTTGCTCGCAACACACGATCGTGGAGAAACTTGGCGTGCTGTCCAACTGGACACGCATGCGGTGCTACGAGCCGTGGCCACCGCACCAATGTCGCAGGTCGTCTACGTTGCTGGCGATACGGGTGCCGTGATGCGCTCGAACGATCTTGCCGAGAGCTTCCAGCGGGTGGAATCTCCCGTCCATGACTATGTCGGAATAGCGCTGGACGATGCTGGCACAACCGCGTTCTTGTTGGCGGGCGACGGCACGATCGTGCGCCATGATTCCGATGGAAGTGAGCCGGTGCGAACGGATCGTGGCTCGAACCTGCGTGCAATCGCTGCCAGTGGCGATGGTCGTATCGTGGTCGCCGTGGGTGACGGTGGCACCATGCTCCTCAGCGACAATTCTGGTGGAAGCTGGACCGCCGTATCCACCACGACTGCCAGAGATCTTCACGCCGTACGCTTGCTCGATGGCGGCGAACGGATCCTCGCCATTGGTGATGCCGGCGTGCTCGTCGACATCGATCCTTCGGGTGCTGCCGTCACCGAATTACTCGAAAATGACTCCGTACTTCACGGAATGCACATCGATGCGAACGGACACGGATTCCTGGTGGGCAGCGACGGCATCGTGCTCGCCAGCCATGATGCTGGACGAACCTGGGAGGCACTCCATAGCGGCACTAAAGCAGCGCTGTTCGGCATCGACGTGCCTGGCGCAGCGCATCCGCACTGATGGAAAAATGGCTCGGCGACGTGGCCGTTCGCGCTCAACCCCTACGCCAAGTAGGTGGGCGCTGCGATAACCGCTTCGGGCTTCCCGCCGAACGGGCATGCACACCTGCGGACAGCGGCAGCTCCCGAGTCGAGCGTTGTAGGTAAGAGCGTGGACGCCACGGTCGCCGAGCCGTGGGCAGTTTAGCACGGGCACGGGACAGTCAACACGCGCGTCCGCAAGCCGCTCAGGCCGGCTGGCGCACGATGTCATTGCGCGTGCTCGCGACGACGCCGAGCACGGTGTCCACGTCGCGTGGCTCGACACCGGATTCTTCGAGTGTTTGTTTGAGAAGCGTGGCGACATCACCGAACGCTGCTTCGGTGATGTTGAGATGCGCGTGGGCAGCTTTGAGCATGCGGCCCGTATAGTTGTCGGGGCCACCGAGAACCTTGCACAAGAACTTGACTTGATGATCGATGAGGCGAGCCATGTCGACGCCATCGAAGTATGGTCGTAGAGCCTGGGATGCGAGGATCTTGTCGTAGAAACGTCGTACGACAGCGCTGATCGTCGCGAAGCCACCGTATTTGTCGTAGAGACTCTGGGTCATGGTCGTGTGCCTCGGAGGATGGAAGTTGGTCGATCGGGCTGCGATGCTACGCTGCCCGGGCGCCAGAGTCGAGCTTGGAAACACTCACATGATCACCGATCGGGATCTCGATCGTGAACGTGGCCCGTTTACCGAACTCGCTGGACACACGGAGACGCCCGCCTAGCTTCTCTACGCTGGCTCGCGCCACGTCCATTCCCACGCCTCGGCCGGACATGTGCGTGACGGCATCGGCCGTTGTCAGACCGGGCACGAAGATGAGATTCATGCGCTCTTGAGCGGACATTAATGGGACGGCTTCGGGTACCACCAGTCCGCGAGCGATACCCTTGGCCACCACGGCATCGACATCGATGCCCCGTCCGTCATCCTCCAAAACGATGCGGAACTCTCGTTCGTGACGCTCGAATTTGAGCTCCAATGTGCCTTCGGCGCGTTTTCCCAGCGCTCGTCGTTCTGCCTCGGTCTCGATGCCGTGATCGACCGCGTTGCGTACCATGTGGAGTAGTGCGTCATACAACGAGGGAAGCAGGCCGCGGTGTATCGGCATCGCCGCGCCCTTCACGACCAACATGATGCGCTTGCCCAAAGTCGGCGCGATGTCTTCTACGATGTGCTTGAGACGACCCACGATGGTTCCAACGGGCAGGTCGAACAAGCGAACGAGCGCACGCTCGAGATCCGTGCCTACGACTACAGGCGCGTGCTGGCCGTTCAAGAGGGTTGCGATCCCGGACAAGTGCGCGTCCATCACCGAAACGAGCCGAGGCAGTGCTGCCGATTGCGCGCTCGAGCGTAGGCGAAATGCCTGAAGCAACTGCACCATGCCGAGGCGTACGAGATAAGGTGGTATTGCGGCTTCGCCGAGCGTGACAAGCTCGCGGAAGATGCGGGTTGTGCCGTGATGCTCGAGCGAAAGGCGGTCAAGCGCGACCCGGGCGTCGATATGCCCGCCGGTGGTACGAAGAAGAGTCTCGATCTGCAGTGCCTCGGCCCCACTCGGAGCCATGCTCAGCAATCGGCCGGCCACGGCATCTGGTTCGATGCGTAGTGCACGAGCCATGGCATGAACGATGGTCGACCGCGAGCGCTCTTGCTCGGCGGACATGCTAGAAACCGCGGCTCCGAGACACCCGGGAAGTGACGGCTGCGGGCCGCTGCCGTGCGTGGTGGTGGGAGCCATCCGCAGCATGTTCGCCCATGTTGCGCGGACGGTCTCTTCCGTAGCCGTGGACGCTTCCAAGAACGTAAGCAAGGCCAGCTCGCGCCATACGACATCGAGCAAGTTACTTACGGTTTTGACTGCGCAGGGCTGTACGCCCAAGAGGCCTTCCACGATTCTGAACACCGAAGCAAGCGAGACCAGCTCGTGTGCCTGGCAATGCGCTGTCAAGGAGTGGGTCACGCCGAGACTGGGTTCGTGGCCGGCAGTAATGCTGTTCTCCAGCTGCACCATACCGACAATCACGGGAACCCACGTATCCGGCTCGACGGAAATGCCTGCGCGGCTGGACGGTGCGAACACCACTGGCAGGAGTGTCCGTAGGCACTCTGCCCAGCTCCGCTCTACGGGCGACCACTGGTCGTGTGTTTCGTTCGCCTTGCTCGCGGTCTCCAGGGCTTGTTCGAATGTCGCGACCGCTTCTGCAAGAGGCTTTTCGCCCAGCGAGCGAGCGAGTGCTTTGAGGGTGTGTGCACGCCGACGCACGAGCGGTAGCGATCCCTCGGGCTGCGGGCTCGCATCCATGACAGAGGCCACGAAGCCATCCACATCGGCCGTACATTCATGGATCTCCGAAACTGCCGTGCGAAGCACCTGGTCTTCGACGCCGAGCACGCGCTGTGCAAGACGACTGTATTCGGCCAGCTCCAGGCGAATGTCGCCCAATTTCGCACGCAGTTGCTTCGATACCGTGGGATCGGGCGCGCTGCCGCTTTCGACGCTGGTGCGAAGCTGAGCTGCGTCGTTCTCGGCACTGTGCGCCAAGCTCGTCACGCCCGAAAGTCGCATCGTTTTAGCGTTGCCTTTGAGTGTGTGAATGTGGCGAAACAGCACGTGCACACGATCAGTGTCGTCGTCGATGCGCGTGAGACATACCAGTGCTTCACGAATGCTGGTGCCGGACTCGCGAAAAAAGCTTTCGAGCAGTGTACGTTCGATCGCGGCCAGTTCCTGCAGTCGTGCGAGGTTGCGGACGTTGAGCTGACGTTCTTCGGCGATGCGCTCGTGCAGCCGCTCCACTTCCGTTATGTCCTCGACGATCAGCATGATCTTCTCCAGACATTCGTCGTCGCCCCACAATGGTTCGTAGCTGATTTTCAGGATGCGATGCTGGTCGGAAAGATCGCTGCCGTCCCGACGAAGCTCCAGACGGGTCGGGAGGTTGTCACGTACGAGCTGCCACTGCAGCTCATCCGCGCCAAACACGATATTGAGCGTCGTTCGCACGATGGCCAGCGTTTCGCCTGCTGGATCGAGTCCCGCATACACCGTGTCGAACACGCTTTCGCCCTCGATGTCGCGGTCGAACACCACCTGGCCATGCCGTGAAACCGGCGCCACGATACGTCCGCTCGCGTCGATGGCAAACACAGCTTGACGCATGGTGTCGAGCAGCTCGGCCAGGGCTCGTTTCTGGTGCCGAAGCAGGCGGTTGTTGGAATCGATCAGCTTGGTGAACGACTGCAGCATCAGCTCGGATTCCACGACCCGAGACATGTCTCGGCCTTCGAGCAAAACGAGAGAACTGCCCTCGACCTCCACCGGTCGAAGCTGATACTCCACCGGACGCGGACCGTGGTGTGTGCCTTCGATTTGGCCTCGAACCACGAGCCGGCCGTCGGCGACCATCTGTTTGCGCCAGTCCATGGCCGCCAGTCCGGGCACCGCCTCGCTAACACGAGCCGCCGTGGAAACGCTCGTCCAGCGATAAAACGCCGGGTTGGCGTCGACCATGACGCCATCCAACGTGAACAGCGCGACTGGTGTATCGATGAGCTCGTACGAACTGCATCCATTGCGCTTGAGGTCCTTCATCACGTCTCCTATAGGAAGCTGAGCTCGCCGGCTCGCAGGCCGTCGATTTCGGTGGCCGTGGGATCTGCACTCACATCCATCGACGTGACCGAGAACTCCACATACAAGTGCCGTCCCAACGCATAGAAATCGAACACGATGCCCGGTGCGGCACGTGGGAAGCGCAGTGTCACTTTTTCTCCAGTGACCACCATTGGCAAGCCGAGCTCGATGGTAATGCCGTATCGCAGGCAGTGTGCTTTCAGTCGACCGAGGATCTGGTTGAGCATTTCGCCGCCCAAGTCGCCGAGGTCGGCGCTCTCTTCGACTGGCGTACGAACCACTTTGCGCCTCAGCATGCGAAATTCGGATTCTGAAGCGTTTAGCACCAGGTGCCCCGACAGGTCACGGCCGGCGAACGCGAGTATGGGGATGATGTTGCCGAGGGGAGTGCGCGTGAGCTTGAGCGAGACCGACAGCAGCTCGGCATCGGTGGAGAAGGCCTCCTGCAACGCATCGGTTGTGCACGTGGTGAGGCCCTCGACGATGAACGCCGGATAGTAGCGTCGCCCGAGCAAGCCTTCGGTCTTCTGGATGACGTCCTTCTCGCGAGAGGAAGCCACCATCATGTCAGGAACCAAGTCGACGTCCGGCACTTCGTCGGGCGTCACCCACAACACCGGAAGCTCGGGATGCTTGTCGCGCACCCTGCGAATGGCCAGCGGTGGTGAGCGGTCGACGGCACTTCCGTCCACGACGAGCAGAGACAGCCAAGGCATGCGCTCGATGATCGTCAACGTGTCCTCGAGAGAGTGGGCTAGCGCCACGCGAAAACCGTTGGCACGTAGCCGCATCACCAGAGACTCGAGCGCCTTTGGGTGTGGACTCACGACCAGGGCATACTTGCGCCCGGCGATCAGCGGCCGAGTGTCCGAGAGAGTTCGTACGGTTGCACTGGTCACGCCGACAGCACCTTTCGAATGGCCGGAAGCAGCACCTCCGGTTTGAATGGTTTAACGATCCAAGCCGTAGCTCCCACCTCTTTGCCGCGTCGCACGTAGTCGCTGGAGGACTCGGTCGTGAGTACGAAAATGGGAGTCTTTGCGTGTCCGGGCAGCTTGCGCACGTGATCGATCATCTCGATGCCATTCATGACAGGCATGTTCACGTCGACGATGATCAAGTGGACTGGAGCGTTTTTGACTTGCTCCACCCCCTGTGCGCCGTCCGCAGCTTCGACGACGCTATATCCCTTGGACTCGAGAAGCGTTCTTGTCTGCTGGCGGATCGTCGCGGAATCGTCGACCACGAGGATTGTGTGTTGCATCCATTGTCTCCGGGCGAGTTCCACATCGGCGCCTCCTTGACCGACTTGAGGTGGATGGACACGGGCGTCCCATTGCCGGACGGCGACCATGCGTGCCGCGGAATTTCCTCAGCTACCACTAAGATTGGCCGATGGGAGGCCGCAGGAGCCATGGAATCGCGCCACGTCATCCTCGTCGATCCATTGGAAACCCGCGATGTGCTGGCAGAGCGGTTGCGGATGCAGGGTTACACGGTCATCGTGACGTCCGACCCAGTCGAAGGAGCCCACCTCGCGCTGTCCGATCCCCCGGCGGCCGTGATCGCCGATCTTTGGATGCCCGGCATTTCCGGTGTTCAGTTGTGTCGCTTGATGCGGGCAGAGCCCGCCACGCAGCACGTACCAGTGATTCTCCGCGGTTCGGAGCAGGACCAGCGCAGCCGGTTCTGGTCGGAGCGAGCGGGCGCAGCCGCTTATGTAGGAAAGGGTCGTATGGGTGATCTGGTGCGAGCACTCGCCAACGCGATCGCTACGGCAGCCCCGAGCAGCCTGTTCATGCAACTAAGCGGCGGAGAGCCGGACATTCGTGACCGGATCGCTCACCATCTCGACGACGCTCTGTTCGACTCCGTGCTTGCGGCCGAGGTCCGAGCGCTGACTGCCTGCGGCACGTTCAGCAGGCTATTCGACCTCTTGTCGCAATTCGTAGCACGAGTCACCAGCTATCGCTGGCTCGCAGTTTCCGGCTTCGATCCACCACGAATCGGCCTACACGTGCATCCAAGGTTGCGAGCGCAGGCAGAACAAGAGGCGCGCCTGGCCCTGAATGTTGGAGACGAAGACGTGCAGCTGCTCGTGGTCGAAGACGAGGACGCCCACGAGGACGCCGAGGGACCCACACCGTTCGTCCAAACGATCCAGCTTGGCGACGCATCGTTGGGTGAGTTGGCCCTGGCCGTTCGCCATCCACCTCATCCCAAGGACAGGGAGCTGGTGTCCGTGGTCGCGCGTGAGCTCGGGGGACCGATACGGTTTGCCAGCCTCGTGGAGGAATCGCAACGCCTCGCGACCGTGGACCCACTCACGAATCTCTTGAACCGTCGCGCGTTTTCGCTCGCATTAGCCAAAGACATCGCTCGTTGCAAGCGACATGGGCATCCACTGTGCCTGATCCTACTCGACATCGACCATTTCAAAGCCATCAACGACACCAAGGGGCACGCCGTGGGAGACAAGGTGCTCGTAGCGGTTGGACAGACGCTCACGCAGCAGCTTCGTACGAGTGACAGCGTGGGAAGGTGGGGGGGAGAGGAGTTCGTTGCGATCCTCAACGTCACGGACGCTTCAGGTGGATTGATTGCGGCCGAACGGCTGCGTGCCAAAATTGCGGCCACGCAAGTGGATGACGAGGCAGGCCAAATGATCTCGGTCACGTCCTCCATCGGTCTTTCGGTGTTCGAGCCTGGAGACAGCGTCAACACCCTCGTCGATCGAGCGGACATAGCCATGTACGCTGCGAAGACAGCGGGCCGCGACCGGGTCGTGCGCGCGCCCGTGCTTCCCGAATCGCTCATGAGCCCTCTTGATCGCGTCGGCTAACGCCCGCCGCAGTCGTCCTCGTCTCACGCACACACGTCAAGACGTTAGCTCCGACGCGAGCGGAAGCAGCTGACGCCTGATCTCGATTCGAGCACGGTGAAGCCGACTTTTCACGGCCTCCACGGTGAGTGCCAGTCGGCTTGCGGTCTCTGGAGCGGTGAGGCCTTTGCGCCAATCGTGCGCACGAGCGGCGTTTTGGCGGCCTCGTCAGTACGACCTTGACGGCGTTCCCGGAGCCGTGGACATGCACCACGGGCTGCTAGGGCTCACCGTCCTTGCAGTCGACGGATCCATTCGAGTTGTTGCCTAAGTTGGTAGGACTCAGCTTCGGCAGCGCGAGCGCGCTCGGCTTCGGCTTGGGCTCGCTCTTCGGCTGTTGCACGCAAGACTTCTCCATCGGCCCCGGTGGCGAGCCGCAGCCGCTGCCGCGATCCTTCTCCAACGACCCGCAACCAGCATCGGAGCACGCGTGATGCCACGCGATCGCGGTTTGTCGCATCGCTGGTCCGTAGTTCGCCGCCTTGGCGTTGCATCACTTGCCACTGGATCCGGCTCGGGTTGTCGCTTGCGTCGGGGTCGAACACAATGAGCTCGTCGACGCCGAGCTCTGCGTAACGAAGTGGCGCACGCACGTAATCTTTGGGGACACTGCGTGAAACGATCTCGAGCGCAAAGCTCGGGCGGATGCCGGTTTCCCAGACTTTCCAGGCGCCGATGCGCAGGTCGGGATCGACTCCCGGAAGCACATACACGTCCGGAGAAACACAGCGGAAGGGATCGTGCTGCTTCCAGTAGATGAATTGGTCCGCGCCGGCCAGGGCTTGCTCACCTTGTTCGGCGAGCCAGCGCCGGACTTCCGGCAAAAGCTCGGTCACGATCATTCGCTGAAGCAAGTCTTCGCCCACATCGTCCTCGACCGGGTAGACCGTGGGGTCTACCGCTGGGTCTGGTGCAAAGCGGGGGTGCGAACTGCCATGCAGCACGTTTGAAAGCGTAGCATCGTAGTGGTTCGTCACCGGGCTCCAAGGCGCCAATCGGCCGCGAGTCCGGTTTGTTGCACGGCCGGGGAGCTCGAGCATGGGCGCATCTTGCACTCCAACCGGGTTACCCGCTGGCAGCGCTCCGTTTCGGCCCAGGTTGGAAGTGGCTCCCCGGCGAGGTGGCATCGCCTATGCACCAATCCTCCATCGACCATGAGTCATGTATTTGACCCAGCCCGGCTCCATGACATTGCGTGTCGATCCATGGGCCGTCCACGGGAACAAATGGTCGAGCAATGCATCGAAGAGCTCGCTGCAACGTATCCCGAGCACATCGACACCAGTCTCGATTGGATCTTCAGTCTAACGAGCGGTGCGGTGGGAACCATGAAGATCCTCCACGCGTCGATCAGCGAATACGTGCTCATCTTCGGTACGCCCGTAGGAACCGAGGCATTCTCGGGTCGATATCCATTGGACATCCACGATTTCGTGCTCTCGGGGCAAATGTGGACGTACACCGAGCGCGATAGCCTCACCCGGCACGAATATGGTCCAGGCGATCACGCGGTGCTCGAGCGCGGGCAGGTCAAGGGCTTTCGCCTGCCAGACGCTTGCTGGATGCTCGAGTACGCACGCGGGTTTCTACCAGCAGCCTTGCCCGTGGTCCTGGGCGACGTCGTATTCAGTGCCGTGGATGGCCGCACGCTGTTCAAGACCCTCCAAATGTACGTCCGCTTGGCAGGACGCGAGCTCATGCACGGAAAGGTGTGAGCAACGTGACCACTTCAGCTTCAGCGCATACCGTTTCATCTCGCGACAATCTCGGTTCCACTGACGCAACGTCGGTTCGTTATGCATTCGATGCTTCGTGGTTGTTGCTCATGGTGGCGTTGCCGCCGTTTGTCTATTACCTATGGATCTGCGCGACGTTTTATGGCGGCGCATTGGTATGGCCGACTTCGTGGCTCGAGTGGCGTGAGCTCGTGGCCCACGTACCTGGCCTGACGTTTTCAGGGGTCGCGTTGTATGTCGGGTGGTTCGCGCTCCAGGCAGCCTTGCAAGCGGCGATGCCCGGTAAGCAGCGCATGGGCATGCCATTGTCCAATGGGACCCGCCTCACGTATCGCATGAATGGCTGGTGGTCGTTCGTGGTGACGCTCGCGGTGGTCGGCGCCTTGGTTTGGGGAGGTGTGGTCCCGGCCACCTTGTTTTACGACCAGTTCGGCACGATGCTCACCGCCGCCAACGTGTTCACGTTCGGTCTGGCATTGTTTCTCTACTGGCACGGTAAGCGCAATGGACAGACAACGCGCTGGCATCCTGCGTACGAGTATTTCATGGGTACCGAGCTCAACCCGCGCTCACGCTCGTTCGATTGGAAGCTGTTTTGCGAGGCCCGGCCAGGACTGATTCTTTGGATCATCATCGACTTTTCGATGATGGCCAAACAATACCAGCTCAACGGCTTCGTGAGCGTGCCGATGATCATGGTGTGTGCATTCCAGTTGTTCTACGTCGTCGACTATTTTTGGCACGAAGATGCAATCTTGACCACCTGGGACATCAAGCACGAAAAGTTCGGCTGGATGCTCGCGTGGGGAGACCTGGTATGGGTACCTTTCACGTATACGCTCCAGGCGCTGTATCTCGTGAATCATACGCACGAGCTGTCGGTATGGGCGATTGTCGGCATCGTGGCACTCAACCTGGCAGGTTATGCCATGTTTCGCGGAGCCAACATCCAAAAGCATCGTTTTCGCCTGGATCCTTCGCGTCCGGTGTGGGGCAAGCCGCCCGAGTTCATCCAGACCGCTGCAGGAAACAAGCTGCTCGTGTCCGGATGGTGGGGGAAAGCCCGCCACGTCAACTACCTCGGTGATCTCATGCACGCGTGGTCGTGGAGCCTTCCCTGTGGTTTCATGCACGTGCTCCCGTACTTCTATCCCATCTACTTCACGATCTTGCTGGTGCATCGTGAGCGGCGCGACGACGCCATGTGCCACGCGAAATACGGCTCGGATTGGGATCGATACCGCGAACGCGTCCCCTGGCGCATCGTCCCCGGCGTGTATTGAATGCGGTCGCTGCGCTTACTCGCGATGAACGCTCGTCGTCGTGTGAAGGTGTGTGCTGCTTGGAGTGCGCTGGCGTTGCTCGGCTGCGAGGGACCCTTGTCCACGCTCACACCCGCAGGGCAGGGCGCCGAACGCATCGCGCGTATGTTCTGGTGGATGGCTGGGGGGACCATCGTCATCTGGCTGGCAGTCGTGGGTCTTGCCGTTTACGCCGTTTTCGTCGCACCGAAGCGACACGCTGGCAAGGCGGCGAGGCGCCTCATCGTCGTGGGTGGGGTCGCGGTGCCTGTCGTGGTGTTGACGGGACTCCTGATCTACGGGCTCGCCTCGTTGCCACCGCTCATGGCTCCGGCCCCCGATGGCAGCCTGACCGTCTTGGTCACGGGAGAGCAATGGTGGTGGCGCGTCCGTTATCGCGTACCGGGCCACGATCCCGTCGAATTGGCCAACGAGATCGTCGTGCCCGTCGGCGAGCCTGTGGAGTTCCACCTGGACAGCCACGACGTGATCCATTCGTTTTGGATTCCTTCGTTGGGCGGCAAGGTCGATATGATTCCGGGTCATCGGACGAGACTCACGCTCGAGCCCACCGAGATCGGCGTATTTCGGGGTGTGTGTGCCGAGTACTGCGGTACGTCCCACGCGTGGATGGGTTTCTCCGTCATGGTCCTCGCGCAAGAGCATTTCGCCCACTGGTTGGCTCGGCAAGCGGAGCCCGCGAGATCGCCTAGCGAACCGCTCGCCATACGGGGTCAGGAGTCGTTCATCGTGAACGGCTGCGGCGCATGCCATACCATTCGCGGAACCGCGGCCCAGGGCGTCGTGGGTCCCGACCTCACCCACGTGGGTAGCCGAAACACGTTGGCGGCGGGGCTGCTGGACAACTCACCAAATGCGTTCTGGCGCTGGATTGCCTACACGAACGAGCTGAAACCCGGTGTGTACATGCCGGCGTTCGGCATGCTGCCGTCGGACGACTTGCAGGCACTCGCCGCCTATTTGGAAAGCCTGCAATGAGCAACGAACACGAAGAAAGCGTTGCGCAGATCCGAGTCGACGTGGAGCCGCTCACACGAGCCCCACCCGAGTCACTGCAATGTGCGCAGGCCGAGCGACTGCTGCAGGTGTGGGAAACCCCGAAGGGCTGGCGATATTTCTCGTCGGTCAACAATACCGACGTGGGACTGTGGTACACGGCCACGGCGTTGTTGTTCTTCCTGTTCGCTGGCGTATTGGCTTTGCTCATGCGCACGCAGCTCGCCGTTCCAAACAACGACTTGCTGTCTGCCGAACTCTACAACCAAGTGTTCACCGTGCATGGTTCGGTGATGATGTTCCTGTTCGCCATCCCGATTTTCGAAGCCATCGCTGTCTTACTTGTGCCGCAAATGCTCGGCTCCCGCGATCTGCCGTTCCCACGTCTGTCCGCGTTCGGCTTGTGGTGCTTCGTGCTGGGTGGAGTGTTCCTGTGTGGGTCGATCTTGTTCGATGCCGCACCGAGCGGTGGCTGGTTCATGTACCCACCTCTCACGTCTGCGTATCAGCGAGGCATCGGACCGGACATTTGGTTGCTCGGTTTTTCGTTCATCGAAGTGGCCGCCATCGCAGCCGCGGTGGAGTTGATCGTCGGCGCGCTCAAATGCCGCTCCCCGGGCATGCGCATCAATCTGATCCCGCTTTACGTTTGGTACACGCTCGTGGCCGCGGCGATGATTGTGTTCGCGTTTCCACCGCTGATTGTCGGGAGCATGCTGCTCGAGATCGAGCGCGCGTTCGACTGGCCGTTTTTCGACCCTACTAGGGGTGGCGATCCGTTGCTATGGCAGCACCTGTTTTGGCTGTTCGGTCATCCAGAGGTCTATGTCGTGTTTCTGCCGTCTGTCGCTTTGGTGGCAATGATCGTGCCCACGTTCGCACGCACACCGATCGTCGGCTACAGTTGGATCGTCCTCGCCGCGGTAGGCACAGGCTTCTTGAGCTTTGGCTTGTGGGTGCATCACATGTACACCACGGGGCTTCCCGGCATCGCGCTCGGGCTGTTTTCCGCTGCTTCGACGGCCGTGGCGATTCCAACGGGCGTGCAGTTGTTTTGCTTCGTGGCCACGCTGTTGGTAGGGCGCGTCACTCATTCCGTGCCGATGCTGTACGCGCTTGGAGGCCTGGCCATCTTCGTGCTTGGTGGGTTGACCGGAGTGATGGTGGCGATGGCTCCATTCGATTTCCAGGCCCACGACACGTTTTTCGTCGTGGCGCATTTTCACTATGTCCTGGTCGGAGGCATGTTGTTTCCGATCCTCGCGGGCTTTTACTATTTCTTTCCCGTGGTGTGCGGCAAGAAGCTGTCCGACAGGTTGGGGAAGCTTTCGTTTTGGCTCGCGTTCATCGGCTTCAACGTGGCGTTTCTGCCCATGCATGTCACGGGATTACGTGGCATGCCACGTCGTGTCTTCACGTATCCCGCGGGGATCGGCTTCGATGGCTTGAACCTCGTTTCGACCATTGGAGCGTTCGTCCTGGCATTGGGTATTGCGGTGCTGGTGTGGGATCTCGTGCGTCCCAAGGGAAGGCAGCCATATGCCACCAGAAATCCATGGAACGCCGGTACCTTGGAATGGGTGCAAGAGATGCCGGGCAAATCGTGGGGAATTCGCTCGATTCCCGAGATCGACAGCCGCTATCCCATTTGGGATCAGGCCAACTTCGTACGTGATATCGACGAAGGGCGCTTTTACCTCCCGGACGCCGAGGAAGGACACCGGGAAACGCTCGTCACGTCCACGATCGACGCCGAGCCGCTTCAATGCCAACGCCTTCCGGGGTCCAGCTACGTCACGCTGATTGCTGCGTCGACCGTCGGCGGTTTTTTCATTTTCGGCACCTTCCACCTGTGGTGGTTGGCGCTGGCGAGTCTCGTGCTGGCGTTATTCGTCATCTGCTATTGGCTGTGGACCGGAACGGCACATCGTCCGGAGAAGGAGCACAAGCACGTTGGCCTGGGAGTGAGACTTCCGCTCTACGTGTCCGGACAGGCATCGGTCGGTTGGTGGGGGATGTTCATCACGATGCTGGCCGACGCGACGGCGTTCGTATGCATCGTGTTCGGCTATTTGTACTTCTGGACCATTCACGATGACTTCCCACCCGAGCCGTCGGCAGGGCCAGCGGAGGGTTGGTCCATGCTTGCTGCGTTGCTTCTAGTGTTCGGGTGGGGGCTGATCGTGCTGGCGCGTCGCTGGAACAAACGCGATTTTGTGGCTGGGTTCTATTTGGCAGTGCTGTTCGCCATGATTTTGGCCCTACTCGGTGCCGGGGCGCTCGTCGCAGGCCTCACGGGTCTCGATCCGTCGAGTCATGTGTACCCGGCAACGGTGTGGTTCTTGGCCATCTGGACTGTGTTTCACGTCGTGATAGGAGTGATCATGCTGATCTATTGTCTGCTGCGTCGAGTGGCAGGTCACATGACTGCGCGTCACGACATCGACATCAGTAATGTCGTTCTCTATTGGCATTTCACGATTTTCAACGTTTTGCTGGCGGTCTCGGTGATCGCAGGTTTTCCTCGGCTGGCTTCGGTGTGACGATGACGAGTGTGCTTTCCGAACGACGCGAAAGCCTGTGGGTGCTCGTGGCTTCACCGATGATTTGGGCTGCACACTTCCTGGTGTGCTACTGCACCGCGGCCGTTGCGTGCGCAAAAATCATTCCGCCCAATGGCTCGTTGTGGAAGGTTCGCGTGGCAATCGCGATCTACACGGGTATTGCTTTGCTCGGGGTTGCAGCCGTAGGCTGGCATGGGCTCGCACGCCATCGTTTTGGTGGCTCCAGCTTGCCGCACGACGACGATTCACCGGAGGATCGCCATCGTTTCCTCGGCTTCGCGACCATGTTGCTGTCGGGACTGAGCGCGGTCGCAATCGCGTATGCGGCCCTAGCCGCGTTGTTCATCGAGAGCTGTCGATGATGCGCCTCGTTGTTCTGTCGTTCGGGGTGGTGATGCTCATCGCCACGTGGTTCGGTCCGCTGCCGCAAATGGCACGCGGATCATTCTCGGCGCACATGGCCATTCACATGGTAATCGTCGCTGTCGCGGCGCCTGCTGTCGCGATTGGCATGGCCAACACCAGGCTCGACCCCGTCCGCGGCGTTCCCGGGTTGTTCGCTGCCATTCCCGCCTCGATTGTGGAATTGGTGATCGTGTGGGCCTGGCACACGCCCGGGCTTCATCATGTGGCCCGCCACTCCACATGGGGATTCGTGCTCGAACAGGGGACGTTTTTCGTGAGCGGGCTGTTCGTGTGGTTGGCCGCATTCGGGGGCGACGGGCGCGCAGGCCAGCGAACTGCGGCAGGCATTGTCGCGTTGCTTCTCACTTCCATGCACATGACGTTGCTTGGTGCATTGTTGGCCCTACCGCCGCGCCCGCTCTATGTCCATCACACCTCGGACGCTGTGCTCACGTCGCTGCAAGACCAGCATTTGGGAGGCGCAATCATGCTGGTCGTGGGGGGCATGTCTTATCTTCTCGGAGGTCTTGGCCTCACGGTGCGATTGCTGGCGCGCGCCCGCCGACACAAACGCATGCAATCGTATGGGACCATGTTGCTCGGCGATCGGAGTCCAAACGCGTGAGTGGTGCCGGGAGCAAGCGTTGGTTGACGAGAGTCGTCGTGCTCGCGCTCGCGCTCGCCGCGGCCGGGTTTCTCGGGGCAGCTTCGGGAGTCGTTCCGATCCGGGCGAGCTCGGGACATCTTGCGATCACCGAATGGTTTTTGCAGTTTTCCAAGAAGCGTTCGGTGGCCACGTACGCACTCGGAGTCGACGCACTCGAGCTCGACGAACCTTGGCTGGTGCTCAAAGGCGCGGGTCACTACGAGCTTGGCTGCCGACCTTGCCACGGCAGCCC
>Ga0187893_10003323_pt1 | contig 32914 bp, 27 predicted proteins | sample MA1701074metaG_FD_139574 | JGI IMG/M metagenome (GOLD analysis project Ga0187893, IMG submission 139574) | White microbial mat communities from a basaltic lava cave in the Kipuka Kanohina Cave System on the Island of Hawaii, USA - MA170107-4 metaG ...
CGCGGGCCCGACAACTTTTCCACCCTGATTTCTGGAAACGCTGGCTTCGCCCACAATCGCCTGAGCATCATCGACCCCACCGAAGCAGGCAACCAGCCGTTCGCCAACGAGCGCTATGTCCTGACTTACAACGGGGAGATCTACAACTACCTCGACCTCAAACGGGCCCTGGTCGAGCAAGGAGTCTTCTTCCGCTCGACCTCCGACACGGAGGTGCTCTTCCACAGCCTGATCAGAAATGGGGTCGAGGCAACCACCAAGTCCATCGATGGTATGTTTGCCTTTGCATTCTACGACAAGCGAGAGGGCACGATCGTCCTGTGCCGAGACCGACTGGGCATCAAACCGCTCTACTGGACACATCGCGCGGGCAGCCTGTTCTACGGATCGGAGATCAAAGCGATCGCAGCCGCCGTTCCCGTCGAAGCAGATTCCATCAGGGCACTGTACTCTCTCTCTCTGAGACCAGAGATCCGCCGAACGACGTCATTGTTCCGAAACGTGAACTCGCTCGAGCCCGGGACCTATCTCAAGTTCAAGCCAAGCGATTCTCCGAAGATCATCCGATACTTCAGCCTGGTCGATCTGGTCGACGAGAACCATCATCGGGAGCTGGGTCGATTGAATCTACAGACGGCCCAGGAGATGTTCCTGGAGAGGATGAAGGAGAGCGTTCGGAGCATGCTGATGAGCGATGTTCCGATGGGAGTGTTCGTGAGTGGGGGTGTCGACTCGAGTCTGGTGGCTGCGCTGGTCAAGGATGCGGGGTCGAACGTGAATCTGTTCACCGCGAACATCCTCGGGAAGCTCTCGGAGTTCGGGTCGGCGCAAGCCTTGGCACGATCGATCGATCTACCGCTGAGTGACTATCGATTCTCTCCTGAGATGCTGGTCAGGGATCTGGTCCATGTCACCTGGCACAATGAATCTCCACTCATTCACAATCACGAAGCAGCTGCCCTGATGAACGTTGCCCGTCTGGCCAGAAGCGAGGGTGTCAAGCCTGTGCTGACCGGAGAAGGGGCTGATGAGCTCTTTCTCGGGTACTCGTGGATGTCTCGCCAATGGCTCAAGGCGAAGTTTCCCGGTCTCACGGGGATTCTGCAGAAGCTGATCGGCCGGTCGAAGCAGGCGCGGCATGAGCAGAGAGAATTCATCGAGAGCTTGATCGAAGAAGGGTGCGAACAAAGGAAGTTTCAGGCGGAGGCTAGCGCAGCTCTCGAGAGCTTCTCCGCAGAGGATGCGAAGCTCAGCTCCACAACACTCGATGTCCTACGCACGAACGTCTATGCACTCTTGCATCGCAACGATCGGATGGGGATGACTGCTTCCATCGAGTCACGCTTTCCATTCTTGGATGAGGAGCTGATTCGGTTCGGGGTGAACCTTCCTACGAAATGGAAGATACGTTGGACAGCAAGCCTTCATGACAAGAGGCATCCCTTTCTGAAAGACAAGTTCATTCTGCGCAAGGCCGCCGAACGGTGTCTTCCGCCAAGGCTGGCGAGGAATCCAAAGAACCCCTTCCCGACCTACGGACCGAGATTCTTCCAGGTCAGGAGAGGGTTCTTCAAGGATGGGTACGTCTCCGAGCTATTGAGTCTCAACCGGGCAGTCGCGGACGCCACATTGGACGAGAGCCAATCCGTCCATACTGGCAAGCTCGTCTCGCTCGAAGTGTTCGGGCGCCTGTTCGCACGGCGGGAGTCGGAGGATGACGTTGACTCGCACGTGCAGCGTTTCGTGTCGATGAAGTAGGGGCGAAGCGCCTGGAGCTGGCGCGGATTGTGTGTCGCGGAGCTTCCGGAGCGCGCGTGCCTCGAGCTGCCGCGCGCGTTCGCGCGAAGGGCTGAGCGACTGCCCGATCTGCCACGGATGAGAACTCCGAGGGGCTTCGAGGTCCGAGAACCCCGCAGCATGGCCGATCCCCCCGGGATCTCTGGCCAGGCCGACGAGGGGAGATGTGGAGATGCGCATCGCGGTGGTCGGGGCCGGTCCGGCAGGGGCGGCCGTCTCGTTGCTGCTCGCTCGCAACGGCGTCGAGGTGGTGCTGCTCGAGCGGGAGACCGACTTCCAGCGGGTCTTCCGGGGCGAAGGCCTGATGCCGCTCGGTCTCGAGGTGCTGCACCAGATGGGCTTCCGCGAAAAGCTGCGCGAGCTGCCTGGTCAGCCGATCGACGCCTGGTCCATCCACCTCGATCGCATCCGCATCCTGCACATCGTGGAGCCGAGCCGCGAGCTCGGCGACCTCGGCCTCCGGATCGTGTCGCAGCCGGCGCTGCTCGAGGCCCTGATCGGAGAGGCCCGGCGCCACCCGAGCTTCCGCTTCGAGGCGGGCGTGACGGTTCGCGACCTGCTGCGCCGCGGCGACCGCGTCAGCGGCCTGCGGGTGTCGCGGTCGGCCGGAGAGGGGTGGCTCGAGGCGGACCTGGTGATCGGCGCCGACGGCCGCAGCTCGCTGGTCCGAAAACGCGCCGGCCTCGAGCTGCAGCTGCTGAACGAGTCCTACGATGTGCTCTGGTTCAAGACGGCGCCGCCCCCGGATCTCGCCGGGCAGAATCCCATCCAGATCTTCGCCTCCGGCGCTCGCGTCGCGCTCGCCTACACGTCGTGGGACGGGCGCTGGCAGATCGCGTGGCTGCTGCCGAAGGGCGGCTGGCTCCATGCGCGCAAACGCGACTGGCTGGCCGAGTGCGCCGCCCTGATGCCGGCGCCGCTGGACGCCCATCTGCTCTCCCAGCGCGCGGCGCTCGAGGGCCCCTCGCTGCTCGACGTCGTGGTCGGGCGCTGTCGGAGCTGGCATGCGCCCGGCATGCTCCTGCTGGGCGACGCCGCACATCCCATGTCTCCGATCCGGGCACAGGGCATCAACCTGGCGCTGCGCGACGCGGTCGTCGCCGCGAATCACCTGGTGCCGGCCATTCGCGCCGGCGCGGGCGTCGACGCCGCGGTCGCAGCCATCCAGCGGGAGCGCGAGCGCGAAGTGGTCGGCGCTCAAAGGCTCCAGTACCGCGAGGCCCGCGGCCAGCGCTGGGCGCGCGAGCGCCCGTGGCTGATGCGGCCGCTGCTCGCGCTCGTTCCGTGGCTGACCCGCTCCGAGGCGATCCAGGGCCTGATCCGGCGCAGCTGGCTGCGGCAACAGCGCCCGCTGCGCATGGGGATCAGCGAGGTGCGCCTCGCGGTCTAGCTCCGAGTCCTCGTGTTCAGTTGAGGTCCGAGAATCCCGCATCACGACCAATCCAGGGGGGCTGGAGGCGACCGTAGGCGGGATTCAAGCGGCTGCGGCGCTGCCGGCCGAAGGTGGCGCCCGCCGCGGGCCAGCGCGTGAGGGTGGTCGTGGAGTCGGCCTACCTCGTCGCCGCTGCGGCGCGCCGCCTCCGCGCGAGCGCGCTCACCAGCCAGAGCAGCTCGGGCGCGAGGCCGCAGCCGAAGCTCGGCGGGCGGGGCGGCGACTCCTTCGTGTGGTCGAGGTGTGTGCAGTGCGGGTCGGCGAGGTCCATGAGCCCGTCGCCGTCGTTGTCGATGCCGTCCGAGCACCGGCGCGGCGGGTACGCCCCGAGATCGCCACCGCCTCACCCGCGCCCGGCTCGCGGCGGAGAGGGGGTAGTCCGCCGTGAAGAGCGCGCATCGCCCCGCTCGCGCGCGGCACCCGCCCGCGGACGTCGGCCACCTCTTCCGCGCCTGCCTCTGCGCGGCCGCCCGCGGCCTCGGTATGCGCCGCCGCGGCGCGCGAGAGCCGCTCGCGGGATCGCGCCGTCAGCCCCGCGCCAGCAGCGCCTCGGCGATCTGGACGGCGTTGAGCGCCGCGCCCTTCCTCAGGTTGTCGCCCGACACGAAGAACGCGAGGCCGTTCTCTACGGTGGGGTCGCGACGGATGCGACCGACGAGGCTGTCGTCGATGCCCGCGGCCTCGAGCGGCGTCGGGATCTCGCGCACCTGCACGCCGGGTGCGCGCGACAGGATCTCGGTGGCGCGCTCGGGACTGAGCGGATGCGCGAACCGCGCGTTGATCGAGAGGGAGTGGCCGGTGTACACGGGCACGCGCACGCAGAGCCCCGACACCAGCAGATCCGGCAGCTCGAGGATCTTCCGGGCCTCGTTCGCGAGCTTCCGCTCCTCGTCCGTCTCGCCCGAGTCGTCGTCGATCAGCGTGTAGTTCAGCGGCACGACGTTGTAGGCGATCGGCGCGCGGAACTTGCGGGGCACGCCGGGATCGACCGCGCGGCCGTCGTGGGCCAGCCGCGGCGCCGCGCTGCCGGCCTTCCGGATCTGCTCGTCGAGCTCGGCGACCCCCGCGCGCCCGCCGCCCGACACGGCCTGGTAGGTGCTGACGACCAGCGCCACGAGGCCCGCCTCGCGATCGAGCGGCTTGAGCACCGGGATCGCCACCATCGTGGTGCAGTTGGGGTTCGCGACGATGCCCTTCGGGATCCTTGCCAGCGCGTGCGCATTGGCCTCGGGCACGACGAGCGGCACGTCGGGGTCCATCCGCCACGCGGATGAGTTGTCGATCACCGTCGCGCCGGCGGCGGCAACGCGCGGAGCCAGCGCGCGGCTCGCGGTCGCGCCTGCGGAGAAGAGAGCGATGTCGAGGCCGGCGTAGTCGGCCGTGGCGGCATCCTCGACGACGACGTCGCGTCCCTGCCACGCGACCTTCGAGCCCGCGGACCGCTCGGACGCGAAAAGCCGCAGCTCGTCGACCGGGAACCCGCGCTCGGCGAGGACCTCGCGCATCACGCCGCCGACCTGACCCGTCGCCCCGAAGATGCCGACCCGCATAGCCGGGCAGGCTAGCAATGCCTAGAGCCGATCCAGGATCGGCACCGTGATGCTGGCCTGCGTGTCGCCGAGCTGCTTGTCGCCCACGATGCCCTGGAAGAACTCGCTCTGCACCATCTCGGCGAAGAAATCGACGCCGGGGTAGTAGACGAGCACGACCGCGCCGAAGTCGTAGTCACGCTCGATGCGGACGGCGCGGCCGACGTGCATGGGTCCGTAGCCGCCTTCGGCCATGGCGCCGAACATGGAGGCCCCGTAGCGGCGATCGGCGGCCTGCTGCTCCGGTGTGCCTCGCTTGATGAGGTTCACGATCACGACGGCCTTCGCCCCGAGCTCGCGTTCCGCGCGCAGCCGCTGCGCGTAGGCCTCGGCCTGGGGCACCGCGTCCGCGCGCCCGGACCGCACGAACGGGAAGTGCGAGGGCCGGCCGCGAAGGATCTGTCCCACCCGCTGGGCGAGGAAGAGCTGGGGAAGCAGCGCGCTCGCGAGGGGCCAGCGCTGGAAGCCCTGCGTGTAGACCTCCCGGAAGCGTCCGAGCGCCGTTCGCAGGGGCTCCGACTGCGCTTGGCGGTCGTAGGCCGCGCGCGACGGGTACTGGAGGAGCACGATGGCGCTCCAGTCCTTCTCGCCGATCTGCGACGACGCGACGGCGGTGAGCACGACCTTCCCCGCGTAGATCCAGCGGGCCTCGGAGCCCTCGGTGGCGCGCTTCAGGGTCCGCACCTCCTCGACGGCGTCCGCGCCCGGCGCCGCTTCGAGGAAGATCAGGACGTGGAAGACGCCGGGCGAGTGGAAGACGGGCTGGTGGTCCTGGACGATGTCGCGTCGCAGCCGGAGGTAGCGCCAGTGCTGCCAGAGCATGGCGGAGCCGGCCACCAGCACGACGAGTCCCAGAAGGATGGCGACGACCCTCACGGCCGGGCCTCGGCGATGCGCCCCCGCTCCGCCGCCTCGAGGATCACCTCGACGAGCGCGTCGGGCTCCTCCTCCTGGATGAAGTGCTGGCCCTGCGGGAACGCGCGATGCGGCTGGCCCCGCGCGCCCGGCACGTGCTCCTGGAAGATCGTGTCGAAGGAGCCGAGGATGGGGTCGGCCTTGCCGTAGGCGGTGAGGAAGGGCCGCTCCCATCTCTCGAGGACGCGCCAGGCGGCGTGGAACAAGGCCGCGCCCTCCGGCCCGAGCCGCTCGGGCGAGATGAGCGAGGGGAACACCAGGGCGCCGGCCTGGTAGCGCTTGTCGGGGAAGGGCGCGTCGTACGCGGCGCGCTCGGCCGCCGAGAGTCGCGCGCGGCCGAGCGCGATGCCGAAGCCGCCGAAGGACCCAGCCAGCATGCCCCCGACGTCGAGCGCGTCGACGGAGGCGGCGTACGCCTGCCAGCGGGCGAACGCTCCGGGATCGGGCGACCGCTGCTGCGCGGCGGCCATCCGCTCCAGATGCGCCGGATCGGGGAGCGCCGCGTTCGCGGCGACGATCGCGCGGAAGCGATCGGCTTCGTGGAGCGCCGCGGTGAAGCCGATCAGGCTCCCCCAGTCCTGCCCGAAGAAGGTCGCATCGCGCAGCTCGATCCGCTGCATGAGCTGGCGCACCCAGCCGACGTGTCGCGCGACGCTGTAGTCCGACTGCTCGGTCGGCTTGTCGCTGCGCCCGAAGCCGATCAGGTCGGGCGCGATCACGCGCTGACCCGCGGCGAGCAGACCCGGAATCATCTTGCGGTAGAGGTAGGACCAGGTCGGCTCGCCGTGCAGCAGCACGACGGGCGGCGCATCGCGGGGCCCCTCGTCGACGAAGTGCATCCGCAGCGCGCCGCCGTCCGGGTCGTCGACCTCCACGTAGTGGGGCGCGAACGGGTAACCCGGCAGGTGCTCGAACCGCTCGTCCGGGGTTCGCAGCGCCTTCATCGCGACGGGGCGCCGAGGATCCGGCTCACGACGCCCTCCTGGCTGCGCGCGCGCCGCGGCGGCTGGCCGGCTCTTCCTCCGGCCCGACGTTCTGGAAGCTCGCATTCACCATGCGGATGCCCGGCACGATCAGCGCCAGCCAGGCCACGAACAGCAGCGCCACGCCCCAGACGGGCAACACCCAGGCTGCCGCGATCCACAGCGCTGCGAACAGCGGAATCCGAAGCAGTGCGTTGCGTTGCCGCTTCGGCACGGTGTCGACCCCCGGTCTCTGATCGAAGCCGACGGGGCGGAGGAACCAGCCGTTCGCGAGCAGCAGGGTGACGAAGAGGGGCCACGGGACGTGGGGCGAATCGAGAACCGGAGCGTCGTCGTACGGTGCGTCGGCGGGCTCGGCGAGCGCTGCCCGCACGCGCTGCCAGACGTGGCCGGGAAGCGGTCGTGCGATCGCGCCCCCGGCGTTCCTGCGGTCGGGTCGGCAGCGCCAGCGGTACAACACCCGCCCTTCGCGTGAGAGCGCGAGCAGGCCGGGCTGGAAGTAGCCCTTCGGATGCGACACCCAGCCCGAGAGAGACCGGCGCGCGCGATCCGGGAACTCGTTCTTGAAGAGCGAGAGCCAGCCACGGCTGGCGCACCGGTCCGCGATCTCCTGGTGCGGATCGCCGACGTGCACGAGGCCCGTCTTCCAGTCTTCCTGTGCGTTGGTCGCGAGGGACTGCGGCTCACTCGTGATCGCATACACCTCACCGCCCGCCCGGCGGATCGCGTCGGTTACGCCGTGCTCACCGTAGCCGCGCAACTCGCGGCGACAGGGCGGTCACCAGAAGCCGCGGTAGAAGAGCAGCACGGTGAACGCGTGCTTCGGGAGTACCTCGTCGAACCACCGCGCGCGCACGCCGATCGGCGGATCGAGCAGCGGTGCAGGCGACCCGACGGCGGGCGTCTCGTCCCGAAGCAACGCCACGTCGAATCCGCCGTTCGCGCGGGACACCCGGAAGCGCTCGCGCAGGCAGACGTCCTGCCCGTCGCGGACGCCGCAGAGGATCAGCTGGAGCTCGCGCGACGAGGGTCCCGAGGCAACCGGGGCCGCGGCGTCGGGATCCACGATGCCGGTCACCTCGAACGCGCTGCCCTGCTGCGCCGAGAGCCACGCGCGGACCGCATCCGCTTCGGCGCGGAGGTGCGCGGGGATCTCTTCGGCGATGTGCGACACGGCCGGCTCTCCCGTCGCGGCTGGAGTAGCATTGTGGCACGACGAGTGCCACAAGAATCCGAACCGTTGCCAGGAGAAGAGATGAAGCGCGTGTCGCTGGCCATCCTCACGGTCCTCGTCGGCGCCATCCTCTGGCTGATGGCCGCAACGAGCGGCTGGCTCGGGAGTGACGAGCAGCCCGGCACGGTCCACCGCGAGGCGCGCCCCGTTGCGACGACGCAGGAGCGCGCGGCCCGCCAGACGGAGACTGCGCGGCTCCTCGGCGCCTCGCCGGCGAAGCAGGTCCTGTTCGGCGACTTCCACGTTCACACGACCTTCAGCTTCGACGCCTTCCTGGGGAGCCTGCCGATCGCGGGTGGCGCCGGGACCCACCCGCCGGCCGACGCCTGCGACTTCGCGCGCTTCTGCTCGGCGCTCGACTTCTGGTCGATCAACGACCACGCCGAGAACCTGACCGCGGACCTCTGGCGCAAGACGGTGGACTCCGTGCGCGAGTGCAACGCGGTGGCTGGAGATTCCGCGGACCCCGACCTCGTGACCTACCTCGGCTGGGAATGGAGCCAGATCGGCAGCACGCCGGACGACCACTACGGCCACAAGAACGTGGTGCTCCGCGGGACGGACGACGACGAGATCCCCCTGCGACCGATCGCCTCGCGCGGCCCAGCGACGGGCAGCGGGTTCGGCCTGCCGTTCTTCGCGCGCGCGGCCCTCGCCACGGCCGGCGGCGAGCGCGGCCGCAGCTTCGTACGACTGATCCGCGAGGTATCCGCGGCCGAGCGCTGTCCGGACGACGTCCCGGTTCGCGACCTGCCGGCCGACTGCCTCGAGTCGGCCCCGACGCCGGAGGGGCTGTTCGAGAAGCTCGACGACTGGGGATTCGAGTCGATCGTGATCCCGCACGGCACGGCGTGGGGCCTCTACACGCCGGCCGGCTCCGACTGGCGCAAGCAGCTCCCCGGCCACGATCCCGCGCGCCAGACGCTCGTCGAGGTGTACTCGGGGCACGGGAACTCGGAGCAGCTCCCGAGCTGGCGGCCGGTCGAGGTGGCCGCCGACGGGGCGCTCACGTGTCCGGCCCCGAAGGACGGCTACCTCCCGAGCTGCTGGCGCGCCGGCGAGCTCGTCGAGGCGCGCTGCAAGCAGCTCGGCGAGAGCGCCGCGGAGTGCGCGGGCCGCGCGGAGCAGGCGCGCACGAACTACGTCGCCGCGTTCCAGGCCGGCTGGAAGACGCTGCCGGGCTACCGGGCGACGGACTGGCTGGACGCGGGTCAGGCGCCGGACATGTTCCAGCCCGCCTTCAACTACCGTCCCCTCGGTTCGGCCCAGTACATGCTCGCGATCCGCGACTTCAGCGACCCCGCGCGCCCGAAGCGCTTCGACTTCGGCTTCATCGGCTCGAGCGACAACCACACGGCGCGCCCGGGGACGGGATACAAGGAGTTCGCGCGGGGCGACATGACCGATGGCCCCGGACGCCGCGGGCGGTCGGGCCTCGGGGGCGGGGGCGTGTTCGGCTCGAGCAACGAGGCCGACGAGCCGGCCGCCGAGTCGGTCCCCTGGGAGAGCCGCGGCGAGAGCCCGCTCCAGCTCTTCGAGGTCGAGCGGGCGGCGGCGTACTTCGTGACGGGCGGCCTGGTCGCCGTCCATTCCGCGGGCCGCGACCGCGGCTCGATCTGGGAGGCGCTCCAGCGCAAGGAGGTCTATGCGACGAGCGGCCGGCGCACCCTCCTCTGGTTCGATCTGATCCACGACGCCATGTCGCTTCCGATGGGCTCCACGACGACGCGGAGCGAGAACCCGCGCTTCCGCGTGCGCGCGATCGGCTCCTTCGAGCAGGAGCCGGGCTGCCCGGAGCAAGTCCTCGACGCGCTCGGCGAGGCACGCGTCGAGCGCATCTGTCGAGGTGAGTGCTACCACCCGAGCGAGAAGCGCCGCCCGATCACGCGCATCGAGGTCGTGCGCATCCGTCCGCAGATCGCGCCCGACGAGCCCGTGGACGGCCTGGTCGAAGACCCGTGGCGTGTCCTCCCCTGTCCGGCCGACGGCTCGGGCTGCGTGGTCGAGTTCGCCGACGCCGACTTCGCGGGCGCCGGGCGGGACGCGGTCTACTACGTGCGCGCCCTCGAGGCGCCCGACGCCCTCGTCCATGGGACGAACCCGCTCGGTTGCCGCTACGACCAGAGCGGCCGCTGCGTCGAGATCGCGCCGTGCGGCGCGAACGCGCCGGCGGACGACTGCCTCTCGGAGGCCGAGCCGCGAGCCTGGTCGTCGCCGATCCACGTGAACCACGCGGGTTCGTGACGAGTCGCGCGGCGGGGGCTTGCGGAGGCGCTACCGCGCCCGCTCGCCCTCGAAGCGCCGCGAAGCAGGCGGCGGCGGCGAGAGACCCCCGGCGCGACCGCCATCGCGACGCCGAGGTCGAACGAGTCCGACAGCGCACCGACCAGCAGTGGGCCGGGCGCGAGGCCGAGCGGGTTGTTCACGAGGCGGCAGCGCGAAGGCGGCGCCCAGCAGCACGCAGGTGCCGAGCGCGCGCGGCTCGTCGACCGGGAGCTCCTCGGCGAGCTACTCGGGAACGCGCATGCCCTTCTGCACCGCGGGGCGCGCGCCGATGCGCTCGAGCCAGGCGACGACGCGCTTCTGCTCGGTGAGGTCCTTCGCGCCGAGGCCGAGCAGGATCGAGAGCCACGGGTAGTGCATGATGTCGCCGATCGAGTAGGGGCCCGCGAGGTAGGGGCGGCCGTCGGCGAGGATGCGGTCCAGCACGCCGATCAGGCGGCGCACCTCCGCCGTGAAGAGGTCGATCATCTCCTGGTTCTTGTCGCCGGGCTTCCGGAGCGCGGCGCCGAGGCGGCCGAGATTCGGGCCGATGCCGCCGGTCTGGAAGAAGGCGTACTGGATCGCGGCGAGGCGCTGGCGCGGGTCCTTCGGGAGGATCCGGCCCTCGGGATCGTGACGCTCGCCGAGGTGCAGCAGGATCGCGCCCGACTCCCACACGACAAGGTCGCCGTCCTCGAGGACGGGGATCTTGTGGTTCGGATTCAGCGCGAGGAACTCGGGGCGGAGCTGCTCCTCCGCCTGAAGGTTCACGCGGCGCACCTCGTAGGGCAGGCCGAGCTCTTCGAGCGCGATCGAGATCTTCCGGCCGTTCGGCGTGGTCCAGGTGTGAAGGCGGAGCATATGACCTCCGGGCGTGCGGTGCTGTGATAGCGTGCGCGGCGCAGGACCGGGAGGGGATCGCGTGCTGCGCAAGCTGGGCCTCGCGCTGTTCGGGCTCTTCGCCGCGGGCGTGCTGCTGACGTGGGCGGCGGGCAAGGGCTGGTTCGGCGCGCACGAAGGGAAGGGCGAGCCGGTCGCCGCGGACCGGCCGGCAGCCGCGATCGCCGCGGAGCGGAAGGCGCTCGCCGAGGCCGCCACCGGGGTCGGCGTGTGGAAGCCGAAGCAGATCCTGTTCGGCGACCTCCACGTGCACACCACGTTCTCGCTCGACGCGTTCCTGTTCAGCGTGCCGCCGATCGGGAGCGAGGGCGCGCACCCGCCCGCCGACGCCTGCGACTTCGCGCGCCACTGCTCGGCGCTCGACTTCTGGTCGATCAACGATCACGCGGAGGGAATCACGCCCGCGCATTGGCGCGAGACGGTCGAGTCGATCCGCGAGTGCAACGCGCTCGCCGGCGACCCGGCGAACCCCGACACGGTCGCCTTCCTCGGCTGGGAGTGGACGCAGGTCGGCAACACGCCCGCCGACCACTACGGCCACAAGAACGTCGTGCTCCGCGAGACGGAGGACGGGCGCATCCCGCGCCGGCCGATTGCAGCCGTGCGCGGGGGCTTCCTCGCCGCGCCGCGCATCTACGGGCGCGGGCTCATCGCACTCCTCGCGGGCGGGCGCATGCACGACTTCGCGCGCTACTCGACGGAACGCGAGGCCGTTCCGCTCTGCGACCCGGACGCGCGCGTGCACGACCTGCCGAACGACTGCCTCGAATCGGCGCAGACGCCGGAGCAGCTCTTCCGGAAGCTCCGCGAGTGGGGCTTCGACGCGCTCGTGATCCCGCACGGCACGACGTGGGGCTTCTACACGCCGCCCGGCTCGTCGTGGGACAAGCAGCTCGCGGGGGCGCAGCACGACCCGGAGCTGCAGCGCCTGCTCGAGATCTATTCGGGCCACGGCGACTCGGAGGTGTACCGGAGCTGGCGCGAGGTCGAGTTCGACGCCGACGGGAAGGCGGTCTGCCCCGAGGCGCGCCCCGACTATCTGCCGATGTGCGTGCGCGCCGGGCAGCTCATCCGCGCGCGCTGCGAGACCGCCGGAGAGAGCGCGGAGGAGTGCGCGCGGCGCGAGCTCGAGGCGCGCTCGTACGCCGCCGCCGCGGGCGTCGCCGCGCACCGGACGGTGCCCGGCGCGCGCGGCGCCGACTGGCTCGACGCCGGCCAGTGCCGCGACTGCGCGGAGCCCGCCTACCACTACCGGCCGAGGAGCTCGGCGCAGTACATGCTGGCGCTCGGGAACTTCGACGACCCCGAGGCCGAGCCGCGCCGCTTCCGGTTCGGCTTCATGGCGTCCAGCGACAACCACTATGCGCGGCCCGGCACCGGTTACAAGGAGGTGGCCCGCCGCGGCTTCACCGAGTCGCTCGGCGGCACCGGGTCCGCGAGCGGGCCGCTCGCGCGCATGCTGCAGCCGCCGCCCGAGGAGCCGGTGGCCGAGGCGCGGCCCTTCACCTTCGACACGCCGGGCTTCCAGGTGTTCGAGACGGAGCGGCAGGCGTCGTTCCTCACTACGGGCGGCCTCGTGGCCGTGCACGCCGACGGCCGGAGCCGCGACTCGATCTGGGACTCGCTCCTGCGCAAGGAGGTCTACGGCACCACGGGCCAGCGCACGCTGCTCTGGTTCGAGCTCCTGAATCCGCCGGGCTCGCGCGGGCGCACGCTCCCGATGGGCGGCGAGATCGCGATGGCCGAGGATCCGATCTTCGAGGTGCGGGCGGTCGGCTCCTTCGAGCAGCAGCCCGGCTGCCCGGAGACCTCGCTCTCGGCGCTCGGGACCGACGAGCTCGAACGGCTCTGCAAGGGCGAGTGCTACCACCCGGGCGATCAGCGCCGCGTCGTGACCCGGATCGAGGTCGTGAAGATCCGGCCGCAGGCGAAGGAAGGCGAGGACGTGGGGCCCCTGATCGAGGACCCCTGGCGCACGCAGCTCTGCGAGCCGAGCGCGTCCGGCTGCATCGGCCACTTCCCCGACCCGGACTTCGCGAGCGAGGGGCGCGACGCCGTCTACTACGCGCGCGTGTTCGAGGCCCCGATCCAGGCGATCAACGGCGACAACCTGCGCTGCGAGCGGAATGCGGCAGGCGAGTGCACGAAGGTGACGCTCTGCCCCGGGCCCGACGGCGACGCCGATCAATGCCTCGGTGAGAAGGAGCCGCGCGCCTGGAGCTCACCGATCTTCGTGGACTACGGCCGGGGCGAGCCGTGATCCGCTACGCGGTCGAGGACGAGATCGCCGTCATCACCCTCGACCGGCCCGAGAAGCGGAACGCGCTGACCTATGCGCTGCTCGGCGACTTCCTCGCCGCCGTGAAGGGCGCCGGCGAGGACGCCGCGGCGCGTGTCGTGATCGTGACCGGAGCCGGCGGCGCATTCTGCGCCGGAACCGACCTCGCCGACCTTGCGACCGTGCCGGGACCCCAGCGCGGCCTCCGCGGCCGCGCCGAGGACGCCCCGCGCTGGTGGCCGCTCGTCGCCTGCCCGAAGCCCGTGATCGGCGCGATCGATGGGGTCGCGGTCGGGATGGGCGCCGAGTTCACGAGCCAGTGCGATGTGCGCATCGCCTCGAGCCGCGCGCGCTTCGCCTGGAACTTCGCGCATCGCGGGCTGGTGCCCGACACCGGCGCCGGCACCTGGCTCCTGCCGCGGCTCCTCGGCCCCGAGCGCGCCCTCGAGCTGCTCTACACGGGGCGCTTCGTGTCCGCCGAGGAGGCGCTGGCCCTGGGCTACGTCGCGCGCGTGGTCTCGCCCGAGGAGTGTCTGCCGGCGGCGCGGGAGCTCGCGCGCACCATGCTCGCCGGCTCGCCGTTCTCCCACCGCCACATGAAGGAGCTCGTCTACCGGGGCCTCGAGCGCGGGCAGGGAGAGCACATGGCGGCGCACGCCGCGGCGCTCCGCGCCTGCTTCGACTCCGTGGATCACAAGGAGGGCGTTGCCGCCTTCCTGGAGAAGCGGCCGGCGCGTTTCACCGGGCGGTGATCAGGGCGCGAGGTAGGCGTGCGTCTGCGACGCGACCCACTCGTCGGAGCCGATCTCGACCGCCGTCACCGGGGTGGAGAGCACCACCGTACCGCTCTCCGCCGGATCGGTGAAGTCTCCATCGTTGTTCCGGTCGCGGAGCTGGACGAGGCCCGTGCCCCCGTGCACGAACAGGAGGCCGCCTGCCGAGGTGCGCTCCCCGTCGCAGACCGCAGCCGGCCCGTACTCGACCCGCTCGCCGGCGTCGTTCACTTCGCCGTCCCCGTTCCCGTCGCGCGCGAGCACGGCGGCCCCGTTCGCGGGGTTCTGGTACGTGAGCGCGAGCCGGCCGGCTGAATCGAAGGTCACGCCGAAGCAGTCGGTGTCGCCGCTGCCGCTCGCGATGACGATGCGCTCGGGCGTGCCGCCGACCGTGTCGGCGAAGTCGCCGTCGCCGTTGAGGTCGTAGGCGAAGCGCAGCGTGTTGCCGACCGCGACCTGATACAGGTACGCGGCCCGTCCGGCAGCGTCGAAGGCCAGCTCGCTGCGGCGCACGGTCGTCCCGCCGAAGGACTGGACCAGGACGAGCTCTCCGGCATCCACGAAATCGCCGTCGGCGGTGAGGTCGCGCGCCAGCATCACCTGGGTGCCCAACGTGTTCTTGAGGTAGCCGATCGCGGGGCGGCCGCTCGGATCGAAGACGAGGGAGGCGTGCGCCACGCCGACGCCGCTCTCGATCGTGGAGCCGCCATCCACCACGAAGTCGCCGTTGGTGTCGACCGCGTAGGAGAGGACCGAGCTCGCGAATCTCGCCACCGCGACGCGGCCGAGCGGATCCCAGGCCGTCGCGATGTTGTTCGCGGCGATGGGCGCGCTGAACGGTCCGGCGGTCGCCACGCTGTGGCTCCCGCTCCGGCCCACGAGCAGAGCCGAGGTGGACACGTCGAAGTCGAGCGCGGCGCCGGCCACCGCGGTGGTGCTGTGCTGGACGCTGGGTGCGTCGCCGAACTCGAAGATCGTGCTGGCCGACTGGCCGTTCAGGCGGGTCACCGTCACGGTGACCTCCCCCGTCTGAGGTCCGACGAGCACGTCGAAGCCGGTGGCGGTCAGGTTGGAGGGCGTCGGCGTCTGGCTGCCGAACACGACGCTGAGGCCGGGCTCGAAGAAGGTGCCCGCCACGTGCACGGTGGCCTGCGCTCCGCCGGGCACCGGCGGGCCGATGCTGCTGATGGTCGGCGTGATCAGGTTGATGTCGCTGCCCTGGGCCACTTCCGCGCTGTCGGACTGGGCGTCGGCGTCGTTGTCGGAGTCGAGGAAGTTCGCGACGCCGTCGCCGTCGACGTCCCCCAGGCCCTCGCTCGGATCGCTGTTCGGAGGCCCGCCGTCGCCGAAGTCGAAGTTCGCGAAGATCTGGCCCAGCACCTCGGGCGGGACGCCGCCGACGTGCGTCACCGAGTTCGCGCTCTCGGCCGTCTCCGCGCTCTCGGCGCTCGCGGCGCGCAGCGCGAACGGCACCGCGAGGACCCGCTCGCGCGGCAGCGGCGGATCCGTGTTCACGGTGACCTCGACGAAGCGGCCGGGCGCGGTCGCCGCCAGGTCCCCGGCGAGCGCGGCCACCAGGCTCGTGGTGAGCGGGTCCGTCGGCGCGTCCGTGGCTCGGCCGGTCGGGCCGAGCGCGAGCGTGAAGGCGCCGTCCACGAGCGGGACGTCCGCGAAGTCCTGCACGTAGAGCAGGGTGCCGCTCGCCGCGGCGTCGTAGATGCGGAGCGTGAGGTCCACCGGGCCGGCACCGCCGCCCGGGACCACGGCGGAGTACGGCACCTGGTCGGGAATCTCGGGCGGCGCCGCGAGGGCCGCACCGGCGAGGGTGAGGGTCAGGAGCGTCGGGGCCAGTCGCACGGAGTGCATGACGGGCACCTCCTCGCAGGCCGGCCATTCTAGCCCCGTTCTGGTAAGAAGGGGCACCTTCGGAGGCCAGCCAGATGGACTGGGGCACGCTCCTGACCGGCACCACGCCCGGTCTCGTCGATCTCGGGGTATTCGTCGGCCGCGTCGCGATCGGCGTCTGCTTCGTGATCCACGCGCTCGGAAAGCTCGGGCTCGTCGGCACGGGCAACCTGGCGGGCTTCACGGGGTGGCTCGGGAGCCTGGGCGTCCCGTACCCCTGGGTCCAGGCGCGCATGGCGATGCTCTCCGAGCTCGCCGGCGGGACGCTCCTCACGCTCGGCCTCTTCACGCGCCCCGCATGCCTGCTCCTGATCTTCACGATGGGCGTGGCGGGGATGCTCGGCCACAAGGGCGCGGGCTACCTGATCACGAACAACCCGCCCGGCGCCGAGTACACCGTCAACCTCGCCGTGATCTGCTTCGTGTTCCTGCTCACCGGGCCGGGCGCGCTCTCGCTCGACTCGATTCTGTTTTGAGATTCCAGGGAAGAAGAAGAAGAAGAACATGAGACGCCTCGAGGGTAAAGTCGCGCTGGTGACGGGCGCCGCGCGCGGGACGGGCGAGCAGGTCGCGCGGCTCTTCGTGGCCGAAGGCGCGCGTGTGCTGATCGGCGACGTGCTCGAGAGCGAGGGCGAGGCGCTCGCGAAGGACCTCGGCGACGCGGCGGCGTTCGTGCGACTCGACGTGGGGTCGGAGGCCGACTGGGCGCGCGCCGTCGAGCGCGCGCTCGCGCGCTTCGGCGGGCTCTCCGTGCTGGTGAACAACGCCGGCGTCCTCGCGATGCGGCCGCTCGAGGAGACGACGCTCGTCGAGTTCGAGCGTCACGTGCGCGTGAACCAGACCGGCCCCTTCCTCGGCATGCGCGCCGTCGTTACCGCCATGAAACGGGCCGGGGGCGGCTCGATCGTGAACGTGTCGTCGGTCGACGGCCTGAGCGCGAAGCCGAACATCGTGGCCTACGCCGCGACCAAGTGGGCGCTCCGCGGCATGACGCGCGTGGCGGCGCTCGAGCTCGGCAAGCACGGCATCCGCGTGAACACGGTCTGCCCCGAGGTGGGCGGGCCGGCGATGCGCGCGCCGTACGTGCCCGCCGGCATCGAGGTGGAGAAGACGCTCGCCTTCGCGCATGGCGTCATCCCGTACCAGCGGCAGCGCGAGCCGCTCGAGCTGCTGCGCGACGTCGCGCGCATGATCCTCTTTCTCGCCTCCGACGAGAGCCTGTCCTGCACGGGCGGCGACTTCCCGGTGGACGCCGGCTGGACCGCGGGCCGGCTGTCCCCGAAGGCCTGAGCCGTGCGGAGCGGCCTGCGCGCGCTCGCGGAGATCGCCCGCATCGACGAAGAGGCGGACGTGGTCGTGGTGGGCCTCGGCTGCGCCGGGGCCGCGGCGGCGATCGAGGCCGCCGGTGCGGGCGCGCGGACCGTCGTGCTCGAGCGCGCGAGCGGCGGCGGCGGCACCTCGGGGCTCTCCGGCGGCGTGCTCTACCTCGGCGGCGGCACGAAGCTCCAGCGCGCGTGCGGCTTCGAGGACTCGCCCGAGGCCATGTTCGCGTACCTGATGGCCTCGGTCGGCGACGCGCCCGACGAGCTGAAGACGCGCCTCTACTGCGAGGGCAGTGTGGCGCACTACGACTGGCTCCTCGCGCAGGGTGTGCCCTTCAAGGAGACCTTCTACCTCGGCGTGTCGGGCGAGCCACCCACCGACGACGGCCTCGTCTGGTCGGGCTCGGAGCGCTGCCATCCGTTCCGTGACCTCGCGCGGCCCGCGCCGCGCGGCCACGTGCCGCAACATCCGCACCAGACGGGCCACGTGCTGATGCGTTTCCTGATCGAGAGCGCGAAGCGGAGTGGCGCCCGCATCGAGACCGACGCCCGCGTCACGGCCCTCGTGCTCGACGCCGATGGGGCCGTGGTGGGCGTGGTCGCGTCGCGCTTCGGCGTCGAGCGCACGATCCGGGCGCGGGCGGTGATCCTCGCCACGGGCGGCTTCATCCACGCCGACGACATGCTCCGGCGCCACGTCCCGCTCGCGCTCCGCTGCAAGGTGCGCGTCGGCGCGGAGGGCGACGACGGCTCCGGCATCCGCCTCGGCATGGCGGCGGGCGCCGCGACCCTCCACATGGACAAGGCCTCGATCTCGCTGCCCGTCACGCAGCCCTGGGGGCTCAAGCGCGGGATCCTCGTGAACGCGCAGGGCCAGCGCTTCATCAACGAGGATGCCTACTATGGACGCCTCGGAGAGGCCGCTTTGTTCCACCAGGGCGGGCGCGTCTGGCTCGTCGTGGACGACGAGGTCTTCGAGGAGCCGGACTACGTGAAGCGCGTGGCGGCGGCAGGCGAGACGCCCGACGAGCTCGAGCGCGAGCTCGGGCTGCCCGGCGGGAGCCTCGGGGCGACGCTCGCGCTCTACAACCGCTTCGCGAAGGAAGGCCGGGACCCGCAGTTCGGGAAGCAGGCGGACTACCTGAAGCCGCTCGAGCGCGCGCCCTTCGGCGCGATCGATTGCACGACCGACAAGGCGATCTATGCGGCCTTCACGCTGGGTGGGCTCGCCACCGACGCCGACGGCCGCGTGCTCGATCCGGAAGGCGTCCCGATCCCCGGCCTGTTCGCCGCGGGCCGCGCGACCTCCGGCCTTGCGGTAGGAAGCTACTCGAGCGGTCTCTCGCTCGGCGACGGCACGTTCTTCGGACGTCGCGCCGGGCGCACGGCGGCCGCGGGGTAGGAGCGCGGATGCGCCGTGTCCGCTCCCTCGCGCCGCTGCTCGCGGTGAGCCTCGCGCTGGCATGCGCGTCGCCCACGGGCATCCGCCGGGTCGACGGGCGCGAGGTCCACCGCACGCTGACCGCGAACGTGCTCAGCACCGGCGAGCCGAGCGTCCCCACGCGCAACGTCCTCCAGCGCATGGGTCTGCGCGAGCTCTTCGAGCGCGATCCGGCCGCGGCGATCGATGCAATCCACGGCTCGGAGCTCCGGCCGGGCCGCGTCTTCGCGCTCGCCGAGCTCTCGTTCTGGCTCGGCGAGAAGAATCGGGACCGCGCGCGCTATCTCGCGGCCGCGGTCTACGCCTGGGCGTACCTGTTCCCGGGCCCGGGCGGTGAGAAGCCGCGCGCTACCGATCCGCGCTACCGGCTCGCGTGCGATCTCTACAATCGCGGGCTCACCGAAGGGATCGATCTGCCCGCGCTCGAGGACGCGCGCTGGTCCGGTGGTCGGATCCAGCTCCCCTTCGGCGTGCTCGACGTCCAGTTCGACCGGAGCGAGCTCGCGTGGGGCGGCTGGCAGCTCGGGAACTTCCTGCCCGCGGCGTACTTCGAGGTGCGCGGGCTCCGGAACCGCTACCGCTTCCCCGGCGTCGGCGCCCCCGTCGTCGCGAGCCTCGGGGAGCCGATCGCCGGCGAGAGCGCGAAGCAGCTCCGGGTCCACATCTCGAGGCGGCTCAAGGTGCCCGCCACCGCGCTGCTCCGCATCGAGCACGCCCGCGAGCGCCTCACGACGGGCTCGCTCCCGGCGCGGCTCGAGCTGATCACCCAGGACGAGCGGCGCGCGGTCGAGATCGAGGGCGAGATGGTGCCGCTCGAGTTCGAGACGAGCTCGGCGCTCGCCTACACCGTCGAGGGCCCGCCGGTCTGGCTGCGGGAGCTCGGCGCCTTCTTCTACGGCGGCATCCTGCCGCGCCTCACCGCCCCGGCCGTGGAGCAGATCCTGTTCCTGCAGCCGTATCGGCCCGGTCGCATGCCCGTCGTGCTCGTCCACGGCACGGCCTCGAGCGTCGTGCGCTGGGCCGAGCTCGTGAACGAGCTCCAGAGCGACCCGCTCATCTGGGACCGCTACCAGATCTGGCTCTACAGCTACGACTCGGGCAACCCCATCGGCTACTCGGCGGGCGTGTTCCGCGAGGCGCTCCGCGCCACCGTGGATTCGCTCGATCCGGAGGGCCGGGACGCGGCGCTCCGCCAGATGGTGGTGATCGGTCACAGCCAGGGCGGCCTCCTCACGAAGCTCACCGCCGTGGACAGCGGCGATCGCTTCTGGCGCAACCTGAGCCGCAAGACATTCGCGGACATGAAGCTCGCACCCGAGGAGCGCATCGTGCTCGAGCGCAGCATCTTCTTCACCCCCTTGCCGTTCGTGAAGCGTGTGATCTTCATGGCGACGCCGCATCGCGGCAGCTACCTCACCCTCGAGCGACTCGGGCGCTGGGCGGCCGGCTTCGTCGAGGTGCCGAACGGCCTCTCGCAGCTCACCTACGACTTCGTCGCGCGGAATCGGGACGACCTCCTGATCCGGCGGCTCGATCGCCCCGCGACCGCGCTCGACAATATGACGCCGGGGAATCCCTTCCTGAAGACGCTCCTCGAGCTGCACGTCGCGCCGGAGGTCACCGCGCACTCGATCATCGCCGTCGAGGGCGACGGCGCGCCCGAGGAGGGCGCGGACGGGGTGGTGAGGTACAAGAGCGCCTACCTCGAGCACGTCGAGTCCACCCTCGTGGTGCGCTCGTCCCACTCGTGCCAGGGCAACCCCGGCGTGATCGAGGAGGTGCGCCGCATCCTGCGCGAGCACGCCGCGCTAACGCGCCCGTCGAGCGGTGACGCACGATGAGCCGTCCGCGCCCGTCCATCCGCCAGCTCGAGTGCGCCGTCGCCGTCGCCGACACGCTCCACTTCGGCCGCGCGGCGCGCGCCTGCTCGATCACGCAGCCGGCTCTCTCCGCGCAGATCCAGTCCTTCGAGGAGCTGCTCGGCGTGAAGCTCTTCGAGCGCGGCCGGCGCCGGGTGATCGTGACCGCTGCGGGCGCGCGCGTGATCGAGCAGGCGCGGAGCGCGCTGGCCCAGCTCGACGGGCTGGTCGAGAGCGCGGGCGGCTTCGCGGAGCCGCTCTCGGGGACGATCCGGCTCGGCGTGATCCCGACGGTGGCGCCCTATCTCTTGCCCGCGATGCTGCCGGGCGTGCGGCGCGCCTGGCCGAGGCTCCGCCTCGTGCTCCGCGAGGAGCAGACGGCGCGCCTCGTCGAGCAGCTCGGCGCCGGCACGCTCGACCTGCTCCTGCTCGCGCTGCCCGTCGAAGGCGCCGGGCTCGAGGAGCTCCCGCTCCTCCGCGAGCCCTTCCACTTCGTGGCGCCCGCGCGGCATCCGCTCGCGAAGGCGGTCGAGAAGAGCGTGCCGGAGTCGGCGCTGCGGGGGGAGGAGATCCTCCTCCTCGAGGACGGGCACTGCCTGCGCGCGCAGGCGCTCGACGTGTGCCGGCGCGCGGGCGCGCTCGCGCCGGGCCGCATCCAGGCCACGAGCCTCTCGACGCTCGTGCAGATGGTGGCGAACGGCCTCGGCGTGACGCTGCTTCCCGAGCGCGCGCTCCCGATCGAGCTCCGGCGCGGCACCGGGCTCGTGGCGAAGCCGTTCCGCAGCCCGCCGCCCACGCGCACGATCGGCCTGGCCTGGCGGCCGGGCGCGGCGCGCGCTGGCGAGTACCGGCTCCTCGGCGAGGCGCTCGCCGCCGAGCTCGAGCGCGAACGGAAAGCCCGATGAGCACGCCCGAGCGGAGCGTCTGCGTCTACTGCGCGTCGAGCGCGAGCTGCGCGCCCGCGTATCACGAGGCGGCCTTCCGGCTCGGCGCCGTCCTCGCGGCCGCGGGCTTCACCGTGGTCTACGGCGGCAGCACGCTCGGCTCGATGGGCGCGCTCGCGGACGGCGTCCTCTCGCGCGGCGGCCGCGTCGTGGGCGTGATCCCGCGCTTCATGGCGGAGCTCGAGTGGGCGCACGACCGGCTCTCGGAGCTCCACCTCGTCGACGACATGCGGACGCGAAAGCACGAGATGCTCTCGCGGAGCCAGGCGGTGGTGGCGCTGCCGGGCGGCTCGGGCACCCTCGAGGAGCTCTTCGAGGTGATCAGCTTGAAGCGGCTCGGCGTCTACCTCGGGCCGATCGTGCTGGTGAACACACGCGGCTTCTTCGAGCCGCTCCTCACGCTCCTCGCGCGCGCGGTCGCGGAGCGCTTCATGGATCCGCGCCACCTCGCGATGTGGCAGGTGGTGGCCGAGCCCGAGGAGGTACCGGCCGCGCTCGCGAGCGCCCCCGCCTGGACTGCCGAAGCCCGGAAGTTTGCGGCGGTCTGAAGGCGCTAGGCGGCGATCTCGTTCCGCCGCGCGAACTCCTCGACGAGCGCGACCGTGACGGAGAGCAGCACGGGGCCGAGAAAGAGGCCGAGCATGCCGAACGAGGCGAGGCCGCCGAGCACGCCGAAGAACACCACGAGGAAGTGGATCGGCACCTCACCGCCGCTGATCAGGATCGGGCGGAGCACGTTGTCGATCGAGCTGATCAGGAGCAGCCCGTAGACGGCCATGCCGATCGCGGCGGGGACGCTACCGCCCAGCAGGAGCCAGACCGCGGCGCCGACCCAGAGCAGCATCGGACCCGCCGGGATGAACGAGGCCACGAAGGTGAGTGCGCCGAGCGCCACCGGCGAGGGCACGCCGAACAGTGCGAAGCCGATGCCGGCGATCGTGCCCTGCACGATCGCGGTGCCGATCAGGCCGAAGACGACCGCGCGCACCACGCCGCCGACGTGTTCGAGCACCTGCGGCGCGGTCGGGAAGGCGATCCGCAGCAGGCGGCCCGCGTAGGCGCCGAGCCGCTCCCCTTCGAGATAGAAGAAGAAGAGCGAGAGGACGGTGATCGCGAACTTGAACACGTTGGTGGCGAGCCCACCCGCGACGTCGACGAGCCGTCCCGAGACCTGCGACGCGTACTTCGTGACGTACTGGAGCACGGCGGTCGGATTCACGATCGCGTTGTCGCGGAACTCGGTGACGCGCACGGCGAGCCAGGCGCGGGACATCACGAACTCCGGCAGCGGCGCGCCGGCGTCGAGCCACTGGCGCGTGAGCCCGATCAGGTGCGTGGCCTCGCCGGCGAGCGCGACGAGGAGCCAGGCCACCGGGATGCCGACGCCGAGCGCGACGGTGCCCGTGAAGAGCCCCGCCGAGAGCTTCGGGCGGCGCGTGTGCCGCCGGACGGCGCGGAACAGCGGCCAGGTGACGTAGGCGAGGATGCCGGCCCAGACCATCGGCACCAGGAACGGGCGCATCACCCAGAGCGCGGCCGCGAGGAGGGCGAGCCCGCCGCCGACGCGCGCCACCGCAGAGCCCGTGCGGGGCTCGCCGTGCGGCGCGGCCGAGGGCTCGGGCGGTGCGCTCACCGCGGCGCCTCGAGGAGCGCATCGAGCGCGGCGAGCGCGGCGCGGAGGTCGGGCCGCACGAGCACGGCGCGGAGGCCGATCCGCTCCGCGGCGGCGACGTTGCTCGGGGCGTCGTCGAGGAAGAGCGCGCGCTCGGGCGCGATGCCGCCGAGCCGTGTGAGCGTCAGCTCGAAGATCCGCGGGTCGGGCTTGCGCACGCCGACCTCGCTCGAGTCCACGATCACTTCGAAGAGCTCGTCGGCCGGCACGAGCCGGCGCCAGGCGTCGCGGAACTCGTGCGCGTTGTTCGTGACGAGCGCGGTCCGGTAGCCGCGCGCGAGCAGGCGCCGCGCGCGCTCCACCATCGGCTCGCGCGCACCCTCGCCGCGGCCGAGCTTCGCGAAGAGCCGGTACGGGTCGGAGTCGATGCCCTCGGCGCGGCCGAGCGCGACGATCGCGTCGCGCGCCTCCGCGAGCGGAATCTCGCCGCGCTCGAGCCGGTGCCACGGATGGTCCGTGTCCTCGTGGTAAGGCCCGAACACGATCTCGAGCACGCGGCCCGGCGCAGCACCCAGCTCCGCGCCGAGCTCCTCGGCCGCGTCGAACGGCGAGGGCGTGAACACGCCGCCGAAGTCGAAGAGGACGGCGTCGATGCCGTTCACGCCGGCCGGCACCCGGCGAGATCCGCCATCAGCTCGAGCGCCTCGTCCTGCTGGGTGTGGAGCGTGAGGCCGGTGACGCCGAGGTCCTGCCAGGCGCGGAAGCGCGCGCGGATCCGCGCGGGCGGGCCGATCAGCGCGCCCTGGTCGACGTACTCGTCCGGCACCGCGGTCGCCGCCTCTTCGCGCCGCCCGGCGAGGAAGAGCTCCTGGATGCGCGCCGCCGCTTCGGGGTAGCCGCGCCGCGCCATCATGTCCTTGTGGAAGTTCTTCGTCGGAGCACCCATGCCGCCCACGTAGAGCGAGAGGAAGGGCTTCAGCGACGCGAGGGCGGACTTCACGTCGTCCGTCACGATCACCTGGCAGCCGGCCTGGATCGCGAGGTCTTCCCACTTGCGGCCCGCGCGCGCGAGGCCCTCCTCGAGCCAGGGCCGGTACACGCGCTTCGTCTCGGGGTTGTATCCCATCGGGAGCCAGCCGTCGGCGAGCTCGGCGGTGAGCTTCACGTTCGCGGGCGTGCCGGTGCCGAGGTAGATCGGTGTCGAGGGGTCGGTGTGCAGCACGGACTTGAGGGGCTTGCCGAGGCCCGAAGAGCCCGGCCCGCGATAGGGGAGGGCGATCTCCTTCCCGTCGTGCGCGACCGGCCCCTCGCGGCGGAGCACCTTGCGCATGATCGTCACGTAGTCGCGGAGCCGGACGCGCGGGTCGCCCCAGGGCTGGCCGTACCAGCCCTCCACGATCTGCGGGCCGGAGAGCCCGACGCCGATGATCACGCGGCTCCCGCCCGCGAGCTGATCGACGGTGGCCATGGCGAGCGCGGTCGCGGCGGGCGTGCGCGCTGCCGCCTGGATCACCGCGGTGCCGAGGCGGATGCGCTTCGTGTGCGCGGCGAGGAACGCGAGCGGCGTGATCGCGTCCTGCCCGTAGATCTCGGCGGTCCACACGGAGTCGAAGCCGAGCCGCTCGGCGCGCTGCACGCGCTCGACCGGGAGCTTCACCTTCGGGTTCGCCCACGGCAGGGCCAGACCGAGCTTCATGGCGGCGCAGTATACTCGGCCGCGTGCTGCGCGGTCTCACGCGTGTTCTCGGCAGCCTCGTCCTGCTCCTGCTCGCGGCCGCGCTGATCGGAGCCGCCTGGATCGCGCTCCGCATCGCACGCTTCGAGCAGACGGAGGACGAAGCGTCGCTCGCGGCGAAGAAGACGGCGCTGGCCGCGATGGGGGCCCTGGCCGCGGCCGAGAGCGGCGAGCGGCCCAACGTCGTGCTGATCGTGTTCGACGACCTCGGCTATGGCGACCTCGGCGCGTATCGCAGCGCCGCGCCGGCCACGCCCCGTCTCGATCGCCTCGCGACGCAAGGCGCGGTGTTCGAGACCTTCTACTCGCCGATGCCCTACTGCACGCCGGCGCGCGCCGGCCTGCTCACCGGGCGCTGGCCGATCCGCACGGGCCTCACGCAGGTCGTGTTCCCGGAAGGCCACCCGATCGACTCGATCCAGCGCTTCGCGGGCGGCCCGGTGCGGCTGCCGGCGGACGAGATCACGCTCGCCGAGGCGCTCCGTGCCGCGGGCTACGCGACGGCGATGGTCGGCAAGTGGCACCTCGGTGACGCCGCGCCCTCGCTCCCGAACGACCTCGGCTTCGAGCACTACTTCGGCGTGCTCCACAGCAACGACATGGCGCCGCTCCCGCTCTGGCGCGACCGCGAGATCGCCGAGCCAGATCCGATCGATCAGCGCACGCTCACCCGGAAGTACACGGAGGAGGCGGTCGCGTTCGTGGAGGCGAAGCGCGAGAAGCCCTTCTTCCTGTACGTCGCGCACAACTTCCCCCACGTCCCGCTCCATGCGTCGCCGGAGCAGGCCGGCAAGAGCACGTCCGGTCTCTACGGCGACGTGATCGCGGACCTCGACGCGAGCACCGGGGCGATCCTCGACGCGCTCGAGCGCCGTGGTATCGCGAGGAAGACGCTGGTGCTGGTCACGAGCGACAACGGCCCGTGGTACCAGGGCAGCGCCGGCGTGGTGCGCGGCCGGAAGAACGAGGTGTTCGAGGGGGGCATGCGCGTGCCGCTCCTCGCGCGCTGGCCGGGGCGCATCCCGGCCGGACAGCGCATCGAAGAGGTCGCGGCGGGCGTCGATCTGTTCCCGACGGTGCTCGCGCGAGCGGGCGTGCCGTTGCCCGCCGATCGGGTCGTGGACGGCGTCGACCTGTGGCCACTCCTCACCGCGCGCGCGAGCCCGCCCGAGCGGCCGATCTGGTACTACCAGGGCGACTCGCTCCTCGCGGTGCGCGTCGGGCGCTGGAAGGCGCACCGCCGGCACGGCGTGTTCGGCGGCTTCGTGCTGAACTGGCCGGTAGCGCCACTCGCGCCGCAGGGCCCGTGGCTCTTCGACCTCGCGCGCGATCCCGACGAGTCGTACGACGTCTCGCAGAACAACCCCGAGCGCCTCGATCAGCTCCTCGGCGCGATGCGCGGGCTCGAGGCCGAGCTGGCCGCGAACCCGCGCGGCTGGAAGCGCTGATCGAGGCGGGGACGTTCTTCAAAACGTCAAAATGCGAACCATCTCCAGACCATTTTGACGTTTTGAAGAACGTCCCCGCTACCGCGGGCGCTCCTCCGGCAGCTCGGGCGCCCACGGCGAGCCGTTGATGTGCGAGCCGCCGTCCACGAAGAGCGTGTTGCCGGTGACGTAGCGCGAGTCGTCGCTCGCGAGGAAGAGCGCGACGCCGCCGATGTCTTCCTCCGAGTCGCCCATCCGGTGCATCGGGTGCTGTGCGAGGAGCTGTTTCTCGAGCGCCGGGTTCGCGTCCATCACCGCGCGGTACGCCTCCGTCGCCGCGGCGGGGCAGATCACGTTGCAGAGGATGTTCCAAGGCGCCCACTCGCGCGCCGCGGTGCGCGTGAGCGCGCGCACCGCCTCCTTCGCGGCGTTGTAGTGCACGGTGTACATGTGCGCGTTCACGCCGTTCAGCGAGCAGAGGTTGATCACGCGCCCGCCGCCCTGCTTCTTCATGTGCGGGAAGGCGGCCTGCATCGACCAGAAGTTCGAGAGGAAGCCGACGCGGAGCGCCTGCTCCATCTCCTCGGTCGTCTTCCACTCGACGCGGCCCATCGGCGGCCCCGCCCAGGCGTTGTTCACGAGCACGTCGAGGCGGCCCCAGGCGCCGAGCGCGGCCGCGACGGCCGCCTCGACCTGCACCCGCTCGCCGACGTCGGTCGCGACGAAGCGGCCCTCGCCGCCGAGCGCGGCGAGCTCGCCGGCGGTGCGGGCGCCCGTTTCCGCGTTCCGCTCCGCGACGAGCACCCGCGCGCCTTCGCGCGCGAAGCGCCGGGCGATGCCGCGCCCGATCCCCTGCCCGGCGCCCGTCACGAGCGCGACCTTGCCGGCGAGCCTGCCCATCTCTTCTCCTCTTCCGTTGACTGCGGCTTTTGAGCGCAAGAGAATACGCCGGCATGAAGCTCGGGGCCGTGTTCCCCACCTGCGAGATCGGGAGCGATCCCGGCGCGATCCGCGACTTCGCGCAGACCGCCGAGGGCCTCGGCTACTCGCACCTGATCGTCTACGACCACGTGCTCGGCGCCGAGCACGCGGGCCGCGAGCCGAAGCTCGGCGGCCCGTACACCGAGCGCGATCCCTTCCACGAGCCCTTCGTGCTCTACGGCTTCCTCGCGGCCGTCACGACGAAGCTCGAGCTCGCGACCGGCGTGATCATCCTGCCGCAGCGCCAGACGGCGCTCGTCGCCAAGCAGGCCGCCGAGGTCGCCGTGCTCTCGCGCGGGCGGCTCCGGCTCGGCGTCGGCACGGGCTGGAACTGGGTCGAGTACGAGGCGTTGAACGAGTCGTTCGCCACGCGCGGCAAGCGCCTCGACGAGCAGGTCGCGCTGCTGCGTGCGCTCTGGGGCGGGAAGCCGATCGACTTCGACGGCCGCTACCACCGCGTCGATCGCGCCGGCATCCTGCCCGCGCCGCCCGGGCCGATCCCGATCTGGTTCGGCGGCTTCACGCCGCCGGCGATCCAGCGCGCCGCCCGGATCGGCGACGGCTTCCTGTTCGGCGCGGCCACACGCCCGATGCAGGCGCTCTGCGAGTCGCTCGGGAAGGCCCTCGACGCCGCCGGCCGGCCGCGCGCGGGCTTCGGCATCGAGGCCGTCCTCTCCTGGGGTGACGGTCCCGAGAAGTGGCGCGCCCAGGCCGAGGCCTGGAAGTGGCTCGGCGCCACGCACCTCTCGATGCGCGCGATGAGCACCGGCGCCGCGCTGATGGGCGAGAAGCCACCGGGCTTCCAGACGCCGAGTGAGCACATCGGTGCGCTCGAGCCCTTCATCCGCGCGGTGCGGGACGTCTGACGGAGCGCGCGAGCTCGTCGGGCGATGAGATGTCCTGATCCTGCCCGAAGGATCCGCCCGCGAAGTCCCAGCCCGTGAAGCTCATCCACGCGAACAGGCCGGGGCTCGGCTGGTGGGCGAGCCGGTTGCGTGTCCGGCCGCGCGCGCGGAGCTCGCGGCCGAGAGTGTCGTGCGCCTCGATCACGACCTCGCTCGGCCAGCCCGCGCCGGAGCGCTCGACGCGCCGCACGCCCGCCACGAGGTCCGCCTTCTCGCCGTCGAGGAGGTGGAAGCCGGCGACGACGCGCTCCTCCTCGCCCGCGCGGAAGGCGAGGGCGAGGAACGCGTCCCTTTCACCGGCGATCGCGTAGCTGTAGCTGGCGCGCGTACTGCGGTCGTCGGCGCGCACCTGCCAGCTGCGGTCGCGCATGTCGAGCCCCGCGACCTCGTGCCGGACGCCGTGGAGAGTCACGTGGCCCTCGAACCGGCACGGCTGGTCGAGGTGGCCGTGGCCGCCCTGCACGCCGATCTCGTGCGGCGCGATCAGGCCCTCGTAGCGGAGCTCCACGTCGATGAGATCGCCGTCCCGGTAGCGAACCCGGTAGCGGCGCAGTGGCTCGAGCGTCTCGTAGCGGAGGCCGGCCAGCGCGAGGCCGTCGAGGTCGCCGTCCGGCCACGGCAGGTGCCAGTGCGCGCGGTGGTAGGGGACGCGCCACGGCTCAGAGGCGCTCGCGTCCCACACCGCGACCGTGAGCGCCGCGACGCCGAGGTTCCGGCGGAACAGCGGGTAGAACGTGCCGGAGAGGTCACTCCGCGGGTCGCCGAACGAGAACCAGCAGGTCTCCGTCCACCACGGATCGCGCGAGGCCGGCGCGTGGAAGCGGTCGTCTTCGGGACCCGCCATCAGGCGAGCTTCGCGAGCGGCTTCGCCGCGAGCGGCGCGAGGAAGGGCCAGAGCCGGAGGCGCCGCGAGCCGGCCTCCGCGAAGAAGCGGATCCAGCGCACCTCCTCGTCGGGCGGCGCCTCGCTCACGCGCTCGGCGAGCGTGCGCCGTGCCTCGCCGGGATCGGCGAAGGCCCGCCCGAGCGCGTGGGCGAGCGCCGCGCGCTCGGCCTCGCGCACCGCCGGGCCTGCGCGCTCGGCGGCCTGCACGTGGAGCAGGAGCAGCGCGAGCCCGCGGGCGCGCACTTGCGCCGCGGCGGAGAGCGCGGGCAAGACGGTGCCGGTGAAGTCGGCGAGCACGGAGGCGATCACCTCGCTCTCGTCGGCCGGCGGCTCGCTCGCGGGCGGCGCCGGCGTCGGCTCGAGCGGCACGCCGGCGAGCTCCGCGAGCGCCCGCGGGAGGAGCGCGCCGAGCAGCGCGGTGAGCGAGAAGTAGATCGTGCGGTCGAGCGAGGTCGCGCCCGAGTCGAGCGCGGCGAGGCACGACACGAGCATGCGGAGCATCACGAGCGCGCGATACCAGGCGATCCGCTCCGGCGCGGCCGCGAGGCCCGTCGCGCGCGACCAGCGGCGGAGCTGCGCCGCGAGGTCGCCGATCTCGTCGTTCAGGTGATGGCCGCGGAACGCGAGCCAGGCGAGATCGTCGAGCGGATCGCCGAGGTGCGCGAACTCCCAGTCGAGGAGCGCGGTCACCGCCCCGTGCTGGTGGAGGACGTTCCCCGGCCCGACGTCGCCGTGGCAGAGCGAGATGCGGTCCGCGTGGCGAGGCGCGTGGCGCTCGAGCCAGGCGAACGCGAAGCGCGCGAGCGGGGCCGGCCGCTTCACGCGGAGCTCGAGCACGCCGCGCCAGAGCGCGAGCTCGGCGCGGGCGGGGTCCCCCGGCTCGGGCCGTGCGAAGCCCGGCAGCTCGAGCCTTCTCGCGTCGACGCCGTGGAGCGTCGCGAGCGCATCGACGTAGGCGTCCATCACGCGAGCGGCGTCGGCGCCTGCGAGGCTCTCGCTGCCGGGCGCGCGTTCGAGGAGGAGCGCGTCGCCTCCCGGCGCGACCGCGAGGAGGCGCGGGATCGACACGGCGAGGCCTGCGAGCGCGGCGTACACGGCGGACTCGCGCGCGAGGCTGAGCGCGGTGCCGGCCAGCGGGCCGTCGCCGGTGTCGGCGCGCAGCACGCGCTCCGCGCCGTCCGAGGTCGCGACGAGCCAGGTCGCGCGCGAGGCGCCGCTCCCGATCCGCGCGGCGCGCTCCACGCGCGCCCGGGTCGCGGCCTCGACGAAGCTCCGGAGCCGCTCCTCCAAGCCCTCGGCTATTCGGCCGGCGCCTCCTTGGCAGGCTCGTCCACGTAGTACGGGCGGAGCTTGATCAGCGCGCTCCCGACCGAGAACACCTTGTCGAACACGTTCTCCGGGATGTCGGCGCGTTGACCCTCTTCCTCAGCGTCGCGGCGGAGGAGCTCGACGCGCTTGTAGCGCGGGAGCGTCTCGTCGCGGCCCTTGCCGTTCTTCAACGCCGCGGCCAGCCCCTCGGAGGCCGTGTCCAGCAGCTTCACGGTGTCCTGGACCTGATACAACTCGTTCGCATTGGCGATGTTCTGGATGCCGATCGACTCGAGGGACTGGCGCAGATCGTCCGTCGCGACCGCGAGCTCCTCCGCGTACTTCGTGACGCGTGCCTGGTCCCACGTGGCCAACTCGGCGCGCGCGCCTGCGGCCCCGAGCACCGAGACGAAGGCGGCGGCGTACACCGCCGCAAGGATGCCTCTCTGCATGTGCCCCTCCTGGCTGGCGGCCCAGGCTACCACGGCGCGCCGCGTGATCGGCGCCCTTTTCGCGGGCTATGGACCAGGTGCCGCGTCGATGCGGAGCGAGCGGCGTTGCTCCTGGCGTCGCCGTTCCACCTCGGCCCAGGCTTCCATCTCGGCCGTGCGTTGGCGCAGCGCGTCGAGGAGCGCGCGGCCCTGCGCCGCCTCGTCCCCGGCGGCGTCGCCGCCCAACCGGATCACCCTACGGTCGACGCGGAGCCCGCTGCCGTCGAGACCGAAGGCTTCGATGCGCAGCAGGTTCTCGCCCTCGGCGAGCGCGACGAGGCCGTCGAACGAGCCGTCCGGGAAGAGCCGCAGCGCGCGCGCCGGCGTGTTCGTCGTGACGTTGTGGATCGCCACGCGCGAGACGTCGCCCAGGTTGAGCTCGCGGAGCTGCGACACGAGCTGCTCGGGATGCTCGACGCGCTGCGCGCGGCCGTCCGTCCATTCCGCCATCCCCTCGAGCACCTCGGTCGCCTCGGTACCGCCGGTGCCGAACGCGAATGCGAAGATGCGGATGCCGAGCATGCCGGCCTCGCGCGCCGCCTCGAGCGCGGGGTAGCGCCCGCCGTCGCCGTAGAAGACGGGGAGCGAGGGCGCGCCGTCGGAGAGGAAGACGATCGCGCGCTGGCGGTCCTCGCGCGGAGGCTCTCCTTCGGGCACGAGGAGCGCCTGCGCGGCCTTTATCGCAGCGGTGTAGTGCGTACCGCGCAGGTGCTCGCCGAGGTTGCGCCGCAGCTCCGTGAGCGCGGCCTCGAGCGCGGCGGGCGGGCTGCCGAGCTTTGCCAGCACGTGGGCCTTGTCGGAGAAGCCAACGAGGCCCGTGCGGAAGCGCCCGCCGGCGAGCCGCGCGACGAGCACCTCCGCGGCCTCGAGCTCGGCGGCGAGGATCGTGTCCTCGAAGTCGAGCTCGGTCTGGAGCCGCTTCAGCAGGCCGGGGCCCGCGAAGCCGGTGGGGCGGAAGCGCCTGAGCAGATCCGGGTCGGTGCGGCCCTCGGGTCCGTCCCCGTCGAGGTCGAGGCCCGAGGGATGGAGCGTGCTCTCGGAGAGGTCGAGCACGATCACGAGGTCCCAGCCCACGCCCGCGGCGCTCCCCGCACTTCCCTTCACCTCGACGAGCGGCAGGTGCGTCCGCGTGTCGGGCGCGGGCGCGTCGACCTGGAGGGCCGGCGGGGCGGCCCACGCCGCGAGCGGCAGGGCGGCGGCGAGCGCGCTGACGGCGAAGGGTCGCGCGAGGGGCATCACGAAGCGCAGCATGACACGCCACCGGCCGGGCGCCCGTCGGAGCGCCCCTCTATGCTTGCCCGCCGGCCCTTTCGGCGGCCTTTGCTTGGAGGCACGATGCAACCGAGACGACCCTCCGGCGGCCTCGAAGGCCTCGCGGTCCTGGTGACCGGCGGCGGCACCGGCATCGGCGCCGCCTGCGCGGCCCGCCTCGCCGCGGACGGCGGAGCCGTGACGATCTGCGGGCGCCGCGAGGCGCAGCTCGAGGACGCCGCGAAGCGCATCGCCGCAGGCGCGGCGCACGGCGGCAGCGTCCAGTGGATCCGCTGCGACGTGACGGACGAGGAGCAGGTGAAGGCGACGATCCGGCGCGCGCTCGAGCCCACCGGGCGGCTCGACGGCGTGATCGCGAACGCGGGCGGCGGCGGCGGGCTCGCGCCGTACCACGTGCAGGACACGCAGGAGTTCCTGCGCGTCCTCCACCTGAACGTGCTCGGCACCATGCTCTGCATCAAGCACAGCGTGCCGCACCTGGTCGCGGCGGGCGGCGGCTCCTTCGTCGGCATGTCGTCGATCGCCGGCCACGTCGTGCACCCATACTTCGGCGCCTACACCGCCGGCAAGGCGGGCATCGAGGCGATGATGCGGAACGCCGCCGACGAGTTCGGCCCCCAGCAGGTGCGCTTCAACGCGATCCGCCCCGGCTTCATCGCGACCG
>Ga0187893_10003325_pt1 | contig 32903 bp, 61 predicted proteins | sample MA1701074metaG_FD_139574 | JGI IMG/M metagenome (GOLD analysis project Ga0187893, IMG submission 139574) | White microbial mat communities from a basaltic lava cave in the Kipuka Kanohina Cave System on the Island of Hawaii, USA - MA170107-4 metaG ...
CTCGGATCATACCCATGCGATCAGTACAGGTGCTGCATCCTCTCAATCGCCTGACCAGGTAAACGGAATTGGTATTTCTGCCAACCTAGCTAGAGCCGACCACGTTCACAACATTCCTACGGCTACGGCTGTCAGCTTGGATGCTGCTTCTACTAATACTCAAGGTGTAGGAGTTTCGTTTGCTAGAAACGACCATACCCACGCAATCGGTACTGCGTTGGTTGGTGATATTACAACTATTCAGCCAGATGCTACTGCCTCTGCTGGTACCTCGAACAACTATGCTCGCGGTGATCATAGGCACGCAATCGATGCAGCTGCTCCGTCTTCAAACTTGACGGCGACAACCACAAATGCTGAGGGTGCATCTACCAGTTTTGCTAGAGCAGATCATAGCCATGCTATTACAACTGGCGCAGCGTCAACGCAGACTCCTGACCAAGCGAATGCAACTGGTAGCTCTGCTAACGTAGCTCGTGCTGATCACGTCCACAACATACCTACTGCGGCTGCGAGCTCTATTGATACATCGTCTACGAATACGCAAGGTGCAGCAGCAACGTTTGCTCGTGCTGATCACACTCACGCAACCTCTGTCCTTAGTCAGCAAGTAACAGCTACCGCTGATATCACTACTACTTCGGGCACTGACGTATTGATGACTACGATGACCATTACTCCAACAGCAGGTACATACCTAGCTATGTTTAGCGGAAGCGTAGAAACTTCTTCTAACAATGCTGACGTGTTTGTTAACTTGTATGTGGGTGGTTCTATCCTAGCACATACGGAAAGACAGGCAACAAACGCTAACTCTGGTTTCGGAGCGAGCGCTGCAGGAACCTGTTTCCCGATTGCAACACAATCTATCGTGACAGTGAACGGTTCTCAGGCTGTTGAAGCTCGTTGGAGACGTTCTGCTGGTACAGCTACCTCTCACGAAAGAACTTTGACATTGATCAGATTGAGTAATTAATATGAATTTACAGTTGATTAAAGAATGGTGGATTAGCGTAGTCTCTAGGGCCAATCAGTTTGGTATACCGCTCCCAATGGTGCGTGATCCTAAGACTGGACGTGGAGATGTGGCCCTAACGCTTGTCGTTATGAGCTCTGCTTTGATTATGGCGGGGATTATTGGGAAGTGGTCTGGTCATCTGGGAGGGGTTGATGTGCCTCAGGCTCTTCAGTTCTTCTATGCGTCATCTGCTCTGTATTGGGCTCGGAAGCTGAAGTCTGACGGGAAAGAAGTTGAGCTTGACGGTCCTTCTCAGAAATCCGAAGAAGGCTCTCAAACTCAAGGAGAACAGAAGTAACCTCTATCATCCTGCGGTGAGTGCTTTGTAGGGCGTTCTCTAGGGTAATCGAGGTATCTTTGCAGGATTCTAGTTCTTGCTTGAGTTCCAAAACTCTTTGTTTAATTAGATCTTCCATTGATGGATTATACCCTTCTAGAATGCCACGAGATGCATCCCGAATGCCCAAGGATTCATTCCGGTGATGATTCTGTACCCTTCAGTGCCCCTTTGTACCAAATCGGTATCCACAATACTTCTAGGTCACTTGCGTGGTACGATATAGTTAGGTCACTATTTTTGGAGTGGAGTCATGGCGACTAGCGATATCAAAGACGACATCAAAGAACTTAAGTCTGCCGTAGACGGCATCGAACATCAAGTTAATCAACTTGATAAGAGCTTAGCTAAGTATGCTATCACCTTAGAGCATCATCAGCAGCAAGATGAGCGCATGTACGAAGAGCTCAAAAGGATGAACGACATCTTGATGTCTAACACTGATTCGCTAAAGCAACATATGCGCCGTACTGAGCTTCTTGAAGCCGCAGTGATGAAGATGAATGAGCGCATCTCCCCGCTTGAACTCGAAAACATTAAGAAAGCCGCAGTTCGTTCTTGGATCAAAGAGAACGCCATCTTCGCTGGCAAAGTATTAGCAGCTATCTTAGCTCTCGGCAGCGTCATCGCTGGCGGCAAGGCGCTCCTAATTAAGTTCCTCATTCATTAACCTGATAAGATAAGTGTATAAGTTCCAGGTTCAATTTCGAACCTTGGTTCCTAATTTTCAAAGGAGAAAATTATGGCTCTTAGTACTAAAGCAAAGAAACGTCTTGAAGTTGCAATGGCAAGACGTGCAGAAGCTAACGAAGTTATTGCTGCAATTGAGTCTGGCGCTAATACCCCAGCTGCTAACGTAGCTGCACTTGGCACTACTGCTAACTTGGTTGGCGTAGATGGCACCGGCAGCAACGCTGCTCCTCTAGCTGGCACTGAATCTCGCCTTGATGCTATCGAAGCAAAGGTTGACGCGATTCTCGCTGCGCTTAAGGCTGCAGGCTTGATGGCTTCGTCTTAATAAGTTAGTTGTTATTTTGGTTAAGGGCTGCCTAAATTAGGTGGCCCTTTTCTTTTTGTATAAAGTGTTTATGCGAAGATGCTATAAATGCAAAGAAGAAAAAGATTTAACTCTATTTGCTAATGATAAGAAACAACCTAGCGGTAAAGCTTATCTTTGTAAGACTTGCAAGGGTAAGAAAACAAGCCAATGGATTAAATCAAATAAGCAGTTTCAGCTTAAGTCAAAACTTTCTAAATATGGTCTTAAGGAAACTGAGTTTGAGGCTTTGATTAAAGTACAAAATAATTCGTGTGCGATCTGTAAAATTACTTTTGATGGGTCACCAAATATAGATCATTGTCACTTAACTCTTAATATAAGAGGTTTATTGTGTAGACAATGTAATGTTGGGCTGGGTAATTTTAAGGACTCACAGGAATTGTTGAAGTCTGCTCTTCTTTATTTAGAGCAGCAGAAACATAATCAATCAAGCCCTTAATTTTTTCTGCCACATACGCAGGGTCGTTTAGAAGACGATTCCTCCCAGAGGGATGTGGCATTTCGTAGAAATTAGCTTCAATAAGCTCAAGCGCTTTTGTGGCAGTCTTTCCTAGAGCAACGATCGCGTCAGGCTTAATCCACCTAATCTTTTCCTTTAAATCTTCTAAGTTAGACTTAATCTCGCCAACCTTAAGCGGCCGATTGTCCTCTGTCTTTTTGTCCAAGACATTGATGTGCATCTTCATCCCAGGTAAGCCTTCGCACCATCCCGTGAGGATCTTGCTGCTCTTAGTGCTGCCGTGAAACGCTGCATCACAGGTACTTGCATTAGAGGGATTTGAACCTACAAATAACACTACTTTTGGTACTTTTGTTTCGGTGGCCATTCTGGCTGCTCCATGTCTTTTGGGTGCTTGTTCTTAATAAGGCAACTTGCAACGAATAACAGACCAGCTACTATTGCCTTCTCTTTAGCTTCCTTAAGCGACTTAAACGTCGCGTTTCCGAGCCATTTGTTTGGGTAATTGCTTGGTCTTTGGTGCCCGACCATGATATGCCAGCCGGCTGTATTAAACATTTTGGCGTGACGTGAGTACCCACCATAGACACGAACATATATGTCTTTGGTGATGTAAAGATTATGGCCTTCAGAGCGTTTAGCACCCCACCCTGCACCAAAGTCTTCGTCTTTATCCCACTTGATATGTGAGATGCTTGAAACCTTCTTCGTCTTCTTCAAGTGAAACCTTGATATCTTTCATTTGCAAAATGTCATCGAAATCTTTATACAAATTTTTCGCGATTACTTTCGTGATGCCACAATTGATAAGCATCCTCATGCAGTGCTTGCAAGGAGAGTGGGTGCAGACGATTGTGCAGTTCTCCATAGAGATGCCATGGCGAGCGCAGTTGGCAATTAGGTTATCTTCGGCGTGCAAGATATACTCATACTTTTCAGGACGAGTTGTTGGCAACTCAGCATCCTTAGCATGGCGCACGAAGCCATTGTAGCCAGTGGCCAGAATTGCTCCAGAGGTATTGTTCACTAACAATGCACCAACTTTAGTTTGCGAGTCGTGAGAACGAGCTGCACAAACCTCAGCCATGTCCATGTAGTTTTTAGTTTTAGATGACCGACTCATAAAGCCTTGGGTTTCCTGTCATGATATGTCCACCAGCAAGGTTCATTGTGTTGATTCTTTTTGTGCTTGCGTACTTGCCAGTACCAGTTATTAGCATTGTGTAATAGTAGAACTTTTGCTTGCGTTCTTTCTTATTCTTAGGGCGCAAGTAGCGCTCAACCTGAGCTTCCGTCATTTTAACCTTACGGATGCGCTTGATGTTGTAACCGTATTCTTTAACGAAATTCCTAACATTTGCTTTTGGGTTTGAACCCCAGCCGGTATAGACCCAAACGTTTTGGCCCACTTTGAGTGTGGCCATAGCTTTGTTTGCTGCTACGTAATCATCGTTAGGGATCGAGACGACGAGCGTCTTGTTAAACTTATCGATCTCCTCGAACTCTTTTTCTTTTTCGCGAGTGTACCTACCTGGGTCAAATGGACCTTGTTCACCCATAAGAACATGGTCTGCATAGTCAGGATCAACTTCGAATAAGCAGTCAGGACCAATCATGCCAGCAAGGGACATGTATTCGTCGCCGTCGTCTTCGCACCAAGTGCCGTCGCTATCTAATTGAACTACGATGCCGTGACCGTCTTCTGATTCGTAGACGTACTTATATTTCACTGGAAGATCAAAGTCACCGTCTGTTTCGATTAACCATTTGCCAGATTCTTTGTCACGCTCGCGACGAATCAAGACATCTCCGACATTAAACCTTTGGTGATCGCGAACGCGAGCATACTGAACCGCATCGCAATACTTAAGTTGTTCTTCAGCTTGTGCCTCGTTAACCTTTTGTTCTTTGATTTTCTTCTTACGACTCATAAGTTGTCCTCGAATGGAGTAGGAGGAACTGTGATCACCTTCTGATTCAGCAATCTGAACGTGTCCCATGTATCGGTGCGAGTCTTCTTTGGATCGTATGAGTCTTGGAACTCTACAACGATTTCATAGCAGTTCGCCGTGGTCTTATCCCACTGCTGTTGCGCCCAATGTATCAACTGATTTAATGGTTTGTTGCGAATAGCTTTAACTGTATAGTTGGAACGTACGCATTGATATACGTCATACCCAACCCATAGTTGGTCTCCAGGTACAAGTTTCTTCACTATGTTCTCAATGTCGAGAGCTGTAGTGGTAGGCTCCAACAACTTCTTGTTGTCCTTAAGAATTGACTGACGTCTTGCCCTATCTTCCTTAAAGGTGGTATTGTATTCAAACTTAGTTTGATCACCATCAAGAAGCATGTGATCTTGAAAATCCGGATCAACAACGTAGCGAGTATAGCCGAACTCTATGTTGGCCAAGCAGATGACATCACCCTCAGTGAAGCCTTTTCCATTAGCTTTAAGCTGCTTGATATACCCAACGCCGTACTGATTCTCAGCTACGTAAACGAACTTCTTAGGAGCCTTAGAGACAGAGCTCACAGTCTCGGTTTCCCAGACTTCTTTATCTGTTTGGCGCCAGCTCTTCTTCTGTCGAACTAGAACGTCGCCGATTTGAAACCTTAAGTGATCTTGGTTGCGTAGGTACCTTACGATTGCATTGTTCTCGTCTTGATACTTAATGCTATCCTTATCTTTCTGAGACAAATCGTTGTGCGCACTCATTCTCTACCATCCTGGCGTTCCTTCAATGGACCGCAAACTTTACAAACAAGTTTATGGGCATGAACCACACCCTCGTGGTCTTTGATTTCAACCCATTCCCACTTATGGGGAGGACACTTTCCAAATGTTCTGAGTAGCTCGCTCTTTGCCTGGTCTGCATCGCTCTTGGCATTCATGTTAGCAGCGATAATAACTACAAGCATCAAGATAAGGAAGATTTCCATTATTCTTCTACACTTTCTTCCTCGTTGTAGATTTGAAGACCGTCGTCATCACTTTCTAGCTTTTCGATGACGTCGTTTTCTGGTCTAATAGTGTGTTTTGGGTCACCTTCAACTACAGTTTTGTATCTTTTGACTTTGACTTTTTGAGTCACCCAACCACGTTTAGGACACAAGAACTTCACTTCTTGTTCATAAACTTCTTCAATACGAGGATCCAACTTCTGCTTTGTCTTTGGCTTCATGGTTTCCACTCTGCGTCCATGATCTGCTTGATGCCGTTTATGTAGCTGATAAGCGGCGCTGGAACAGATCGTTGTTGTATATACTGAAGCCACTCATTGTATGTTCCGCCAACGATTAAGGTCGTGTAGCAACTTACAGGAGTGAGAATCTGGGCGACGAAGCGATCTGCTCCATCTGCGATGTAAGCTCTTGGGTTGATGAGAAGAGCGTCAGTGGTACGCGAAATATCGTCTGCAATCTCTTCATTTAGTTGTCTATCTCTACTGCCAATCTCACCTGCATTAGGAACGTATGCCTCTAGCTCTACTGCTCTTCCTGGCAAGATTGCTAGGTTGAATTGACTTAAGTTAGTCTGGACAAAAAGTGGACATTTAAAAGCCACAGTCATATAGCCAAACTTCTTTAGTGCTGGCGTATCGTGGGCACCAAAATACTCATCCCTGACTTCATTGAGACGCACGCCGTTGCATGCGCTCGAAATCAGGGCGACGTATCCTTTGTCTAAGCACGGTATCTTATTAAGCAGCAAATGAACCTCTTCTATCGATTATAGATTCGGATCTTTCAACTCTTTGTACGAACGTGGTCTTGCTTTGTAGACGTTTGTTCTATACAAGTCAAGAGGATAGATTGTGACTGATTCACCTTTGTTGTTAACGCACTTTAGGATAGGAACGGTTACGTTCTTGCTGCCGAAGTTGCCTCTGCGATTGTATGGAATAGTGCCGTTAACGATGGAGAGCTTTTCTTGCACAAGGATGGAGCTTCGGGTACTAACCCAATACGATTCTCCTACGTTGATATCGTTCATGAATTGAACGATGTCTTCGAACTTATGACAGTTTACCTTGTTGGCTTTATTGTGATCCGTGACGTCTTTAAAGGTATCGCGTTTCTGCTTGTGGATAGCGGCAGCATCATAGTCATCAACGCTATCTAGGATGACAGCGTCGGTATAGTCTGGATCAAGTTCGAAGTGCCATTCCCATTGGGAAGTGTCGTCGTCGTCAAGTTCTGGAATGCAGCACTCAAGCGAACCAATAGGTGTGCCCTTAGCTGTTATCCTCTTAGCGAAGGGAACTTTGCCCTCTACATGAAGAACTACATACTTAACCGGAACGCCGTACGAATTCTTCTGGACTTCCTTCTGTGGATGTCCATCGTTCATGTGACGTGGCCATTCTCTTGTTTTGATTAAGTAGTCGCCAACCTTGAATTGACCAAGCTTCTCAATCTTAGAGAGGAGGGCATTATAGCCATCTGACATTTCTTTGATTCGAGCTAGCTCATGCTTGCTCGGATTGAATTCCAGTTTCTTCTTCTGATCCAAGCAGTTGCTCCTCGATAGTGGCCTCGTTATGTGCGTCAATGATCTCGTCTTTTGTTATACCGGTAATCATTCTGAAAGGCAATCCGGTTGGAACTGGTCCAGTGTGCACACTGCCGATATATTGGCTTAACATGCCGCCATGCTGGTGTTGTGGCCACAGACCAGCAAACATAGATTGAAAGTTTCCGATGTTGTAAATCCCTTTGCGAGATTGCAGTTCGCGTTCGCGATCAGTTTGAGGAGCTTCTATAGTGTCCGCGACGTTTACGGTGCGTTGCCACATGATGTGGTTAACAACATGCTGCCTAAGCGCAGCTGGAAGTTTTCTTAAACTCCTTGATTTTAAGATGCTTTGTTTCCGCTTGGCGAGCCTCTTCAAGGAGCTTAAGTTCTTTCTCTTCTTCTGGAGTTAAAGGATTAGGAAGCGAAGTAGCGATAGCTGTACCGCTCCAACTAATCTGCTGACCTAGTCCAGACATACCTAGTGGAGCACCACAAGCAGCACTTCCACAGTTGGTGAGACACGACCCATGGTTGATAGGTAAGTTGCCTGCACCATTGCTTCCATAGATCTGGTGTGTATGATTTAGGTGGTTCTGCCAGTTAGCGTTAGACATATCCGAGCATCTTTCTGACCATCTCTTCGTTACGGTCGTAAATGTGAAGTGAGTGAACCGTATGAGTATAGGTTCCCTTTGTGAGCTCAGGATAATGCTCCTTTAGCTCTGCGACCATGCGATCCATGAGAGATACAAACCATGGCAGGTCGTATGACAATCCTAACACTAAATCGTTAGAACGCATTACGACCGATAGGTGCAACTTATTTTCTCGGATCAAGAAGTTACCGTGCATCGTGCACGTTTGATCCTTGTTACCAAACCATTGGTGGGTGGGGAGAGAGAACCTGATGATAGCTTGTCTGCTATCCTTGTCTTGGATGAGACTTTGTTTTGCCCATTCCCAAGGAGTACGCCTATAAACCTCGCTGGCTTTAGCTAAGTTCTGCGAATATTTCCCACCGTTTAAGTCATCTTCAAATGCAGGATGTCCGTGACTCTTATTTTCCCAAATCAAATAGCCATAGGCTGAGTTGACGGTACCATCTGGGTTCGCTAGCTTTTCCCAGAACTTAGAAGCCTTCGCAAAGTCTTCAACCTTGTTCGAACAAGAGTTATATAGTTCAACTTCTTTGTGTGTATAGCTCTCAATGACCTTATTGCGCTCTAAATCCTTTGTGACAATTGGCTCAGCAACTGGTTCAGTGACCTTGAAGGTATAGTCCAGCTTCTCGCGAATCGCTTGACCGCGTGGAGCTGAACGATATTCTGGATTGTTATAAACGTCTGCGAGAGAGCCGAGGTACGCCTCATGGATAGTGCGATAAGTGTTCATCTAAACTTCCCCTTCATGGATGAGCGATATTTATCTAGGGGATTATACGTTTTTGGTTTTTCTTGGCGCTCACGCTTGTAAAATTGTTTCTCTTTTTTATTGAAGAGAAGGTTCTGCATGTATGTTCGCCACAGCTTAGGAACTAGCTCATTTGAGTTATTGATGATGAGCTGAATTTCTTCTTTCTTACCAATCTTAAGCTTATACAAGATCCTAAGGTAGGAATAGAAAGATGAATAGAATGCCGTTGGCGTTACTTCATCCATCATCAGTGGATACATGAAGTCGCCGTTTATGCCTGTGACGGCGTACGTATATGTGCCATGCAGGTATTGAACTTGAACGCCATTCACGGTAATTCTTAGTCCATTAGCTGCTGTAATTAGTCTCGATCCGTTTCCCATAGAGTCTCCTCAAGGTTGGCATGCCAAACGCCATAGCCGTAATGCTTCTTGGTGAGACGCTTCATCAGCTGTCCAATTCGATTGAACAAGTGACGATAAACAAACGTCGACTCCTTGACGCTTTTACCTTCTTTGGTTCTATAGTCCGGATTATAATTATGCAAAGCAACGCATACTTCGGCACGTAAATGCTGCCTAATATCGTTTACAGTCATCCCTGTATTGCCCAGGGAAATATCGCCTTGATCTTTATTGGTCTGTGCTTCGTTCCAGTTCTTTACAACTGAGTCACGAATGTACATCTCAATCAAAGGCTCATACTTGAGCACGTCCTCGTTGGTGATGACTCTCTTCTGCTTTTCACTCATATTTCTTCCTTAAAAGCTCAAGAATACCTAATGTATTCTTCATATGCTCGACATGTTCTGCCTTGAAATGTCCGTTGCTGTCTACATAGGATCGGGAATACTTCCAGAGGTGGATCAAAGCTTCGTAAAGGTAAGTATTGTCTTTATTAAGATAGTTGTAGAACTTGTATAGCTTTGAGTGTCTGGGTTTCTTAATCTCTAAGTTACGCTCAATGATGTTGAGCATGTTAGAGATGATTGTTCCCATGGCTGCCTCTTTAATATGGGACTTAGCAAGTACAAAACAGCCATTCTCTCCGTCAAACATTTCTTGGTGATTGTTGTTAACAAGTTGTTGTACTTCATCATCAGAGGGTTCTGGAGAGTAAGGATATAGTGGTGTTACTTCCAACCTACCGTACCCATAGCTGTCTTTAGTGATCCTAAAGACTGGTCTAGAGACGCCAAGAGTATCGATGCAATCATCTAAAATGTTGCTCATTTCTCCTCCTCGATAGAGTAGATAGGAAGACCTTTGTGGGTCATTACCTTAAGCTTAGTGAGGTTCTTGAGAGCTGCTAGGTTACCTGTTTGGCAGTAGCAAGCGATCCAAAAGCCAACCTTATCTGCTAAATCAACATCCTTAAGGTTCCATTTATTTTCGTTCATGATCTGACGATACTTGTGTCTAATGCCAAAGACCTTAGTACGAACAGAGCGAGACTTCATGACATCGGCGTCGCAACCTAGCAAATCAGCGATCTCTTGGGCATATGCATACTGGTTGTTAGTATAGACGTCAATATAGTCCTTGCCCTTACGACCCATTAAGCCTTGCAACTCTTTTTCTTCTAGAGTTTTCTTTTTCTTGACAAGACGTATGTCGCCGATGATTTTCTGTTGTTCAAAGTCAAGAATGACTTCGTCAGAGAGTTGAAACTCAAAGCACTTGGTGAGTAGGTTGGCTTCTTGCCAGTCTACCTTGCCGTTAACTTCTTTAATTAGTTTAGAAATTATCTGCTCGTTGTTTACGGTTGTGTAACCGCCTCTGATGAGCTCTTGATAGTTGTCAAATGTAAAGACGATTTCATCAGGCAGTTGAGTTAAGAGAACTGCAGTCTTACTTTCAATAGGTTCCACGGCCTGAGAAATCCAGTCCATGTTGTCATACTTCTTGTCGTCGAATAGACCCATCTTCGCCTCCTAAAAGTGCACGCTCTGCTAATGCAGTCTCAGCTCTTCTTAAACGCTGAGTCCAAACAGAAATTGCTTGTTCAAACTGAGTCTCACCAACTCGTTCTTTTAAATGAGTTGAAACTAAGAGTCCTGGCATCTTGACGCCGTACTTATCGGTTAAGTCAACGCCATATAAAGCTTCGTATGCTATCTTGTATTCATACTCAAGAGCTTCTTGAGAGAATTTACTAAGATCCCACTCTAATGCATTCCCGCTAGGGAGTTTGATGTTACTTCTTATCTGACTCAAGGAAGCTCTCAATCACCCTGTCGAGGTAGAGCTGATCAGGACACTGTTCGCGGATTTGTTGAACCATGTCCACGTAAAGAGCATTGGCCTTCTTCTCGTCGTCTTGGATCTTAACGACCACGCTGCCGTCGCCACGCTTGTGGCTTTGGCTGCTTACAGGCTCGAAATCGATGATGATGTTATAGATGCGACGTTTCACCTTGCGACCACGATGGGTGTAGTCCTCGTTCTCTTCGTGAATCGTGACATAGTTGATCTTGTCGGCTACGACGTAGCATTTACGGGTGATGATGACGATCATTCTTTATCCTTTAGAAACGCCTCTTCAAAGGCCTTTTCGACAAGATCTCTGTCAGGATCTTGCATCATTATTTGCGTCTTAAGAGCTTGATATACCTTGTGTGCCGTATCGTAGTTGCTGCAAGTGCTGGTGAAGCACCATTGCCCGTTGTCTTCTTTAAGATAATCCATGGTGACAATGTACTCTTGTCCCACTACGACTTCTTGCGGCTTAGAGAACCAACCGCCTCCACGCACTTCCTTCTTGTCCTTCTTATTGATCATCAAGCTATAAGGACTTTCTTGATATCTGGCAAGTAGCTATCTTCGGTTTGAATAGTCATTAGTGGTCCGCCTTGCTATTTCCGCCGCTATAGACGGTGAACTTGCCAACCTTCTTAGGTCCATTGGTATCGTCACTTGGAGGAGTCGGATCATCCTTCGTGATGCCAATCCTGGCAAGGTACTCAGACAACTTAACGGTTTCCTTCTGATCGCTTGCATTTAGCACAGTGATAGAGGGATCGTAGCCGTCTTTGAGAATCGAGCGTAGAAGTTCGTTCTTCTCTTCCTCGAGCTTCCTAAGCTCGTGGTTCAAGTCATTCTTCCACTTAGAGTGGAGAGCATTCTTACTCGGCTGATCAATCTGTCGAAGTAGAGCAAACTGCTTCTCCGTGATCTCTCGAGCTTGATTAAGACGCTCCGTGACGTTCTTCAACCTCTTCTCTGCTTCTTCAGCAGATTTTTGAAGCTCACCGATAATCTTGTTTCGTGTCTTAGAGAGCTGTCTGAACTTATATACGCCATACCCGATGATGAGTGCAGTAGCTGCCACCAAACCTGCAAAGAAACCTAAAAGAAATTCCATATCACTTCCTCGTGTCGGGATTACTGGCGAGATAAATCTCGTAAGTACTTCTTATGTTTGTCCAATACCATACCGCGCTTAACAGGACCGAACTGATCTATGTAAAGCTTGCCGTTCAGGTGGTCCATCTCGTGTTGGATGGCAATCGCCTTCAATCCATGAAACGTTTCTTCATGACGGATATTGTTAGCAAGATCCATCGTGCGAGTGTATTGCAACGTTAGGGTATTGTACCTTTTTGTTTTTGCAGATGTTCCGGGGATGGATAGACAGGCTTCAGTGAAGTCGATAGGATTCTCGACTGAGACGACTTCTGGGTTGATGAACTCTTCGTTGTTTCCGTCTACGCCTAATACGAACACGGCGTAGTTGACCCCAATTTGATTGGCAGCCAAACCGATACCTTTCTCTCGCTTCATCACTTCAACCATAGTGTGAACCAAGGTAGGCATCTTGCTCAGTTCCTCTGGAGGAACCGGAATGCACTTTTGCCGCAATACAGGATCATTTAAGAGTCTGACAGCAGGTAATTCCATATATGTGATTAGTTTCAGAAATTTATTGTGTTTCTTGACGAATACGTACATGCTCCATTATGTGACAATTCGCACACAGCACTACGCATTTATTGATTTCTTGCTGAATGCGTTTAATTGACCAACCATTGTTGGCCGCTAAACTTAGTTTAATGTCTTTTTTCTTAGGGTCTAGGTGGTGGAACTGTAATACTTGTGCTCTAGAATCTTTACAGTGATTACAACATTGCATGGATTTATGTTTATGCATTGTTTGTTCATGGCCTCCATTATACAATGATTTGGAGGCTAAACATTGGCGGGAGTGCAAGGATTTGAACCCTGATCGTCTGGGTTGGAACCAGGCATGCTAGCCGTTGCACCACACTCCCATTTTTGGAGCACTTGCTGGGAATCGAACCCAGTCATTGAGTTTTGCAGACTCACCCTCATCCCAATCAGGCACAAGTGCAATTTTGGTGTCCAGCGTGGAGTCTAACCACCCAACCCTAAGACGTCTCAAAGGGTCCATCACGCGAATGTGCCGGACATATTTGGCGGTGCTAAGGAGAATCGAACTCCTGACTACCCGTAGACAGCGGGCGATCTTACCACTAAACGATAGCACCAAATTTTTGGGGTGTAATATCGGGTTCGATCCGATCCTTGCTGCTTCACAGGCAACCGTGCTAGCCACTACACTAAAAACACCATCTTAAATTTTGGAGCCGATGCCCGGAATCGAACCGGATTTTCCGCCTTACAAGAGCGGCACATCACCTTTTATGCTTCATCGGCATCTTGCCATGTGGCCTTCTCAAGGAGAAAGTTCATATAGTCTCTGCAATACTGCAGCGAATCTTTTCTATCTCTACCCATGTAATGCCAGCTCAATGAGCTACCTAGGTAGGTATGCATATTTCCAACATACAAACAATCATCTAGCTTCATCAACGGAAGCCACGGAAGGTGCTCGTAGTTGGCTGCTGTGTTGAAGATATCCATGTCCATCTTCCTCTTGCACAGCATGCGTTTAAAGTCAACAATGTATCTATCGTCTTCAAACATAATCTGGAGCCAGTACTGAGAATCGAACTCAGGTCACAATCATACCAAGATCGTGTAATCGCCACTATACTATACCGGCATTATCGCTTTGCTCCTTGATCTACCCACTTTTTAATCACTCTGCGTTCATCAAAAGGCATCGAACTAGGTGGCATGCTTAGATTATCCCAAACACGACGCTTAATCACTAAGCGATTTGCATAAGCTACATCGTACTCCATCCAGTTCTTTGCTGGCCACTTTGCATCGTGGCATTGAGCACATCGTTTTTCAAAGATGGGTCGAACATCTCTGTAAGAAACTGTTGCTATCATTAGCAAACTTATTAACATTGGAGCCCCATAAGAGAATCGAACTCTTGATTACTGATTACGAATCAGTGGTTATACCACTTAACTAACAGGGCATTTCCACCAATTAAAGTCTTTGGCAGTTTTTCTTCTATGACAATTAGCGCACAAAATATCGCATTTGTCCATTTCTTTTTGGAGCTTATCTAAGCTAAGTCCGTGACTAACAGCTTCACTTATGTTAAACTCTTTATCGCTTATATGATCAAAGTCTAAAACTATGGGATCTGCTTCGTTACAGGTCTTGCAAGGATTCTTGAGGAGGTGCTTTAGGACGTATTCTTGTGCGACCTTTCTTCTCTTTAAAATGTGCTCTTGCTTTCTAGCATTAAATGTAATTGGATCTTTATGTCTACGCTCTTTTTGATATAGCGATTTGCAAGGTTTGCAGCAGTTTTGAAATCCGGAACCTCTTTTATGATATTCACTAAGAATCTTATTTTGTCCACATTTATTACAAACCTTCATATAAGCCCTTTACTTTAAATTATCGAGCAGTACGTTTTGATTTTCGACGAAGAACTCTCTTGCTTCAGAGGGTGCTTCGCTGATCAACTGCTTAAGAAACGCTTGGGCCTGTAGCTTCACCTTGAACGAACCCACTTTCTTAAAGTTCAGAAAAATTGAAATATCATCTGAAGATGTATTGCAAACCTTTTCGCCCTTAGTGAAACAAGCGTCGAATATTTTTAGCTGGCCATAGTCTTTAAAGTCTATAAAGCTAAAACTATTCTGGAAGTCGTTGATCACTCCCACTCGATACCGATTGTTGTTAATTGACCTCCGTATTGCCAATTAAATTTGTTAAATATCTTTCAACTCTTTGACAGATAATGTCAGGATTGCCTTTGCGTAAACTATTCTTTTCCATTTCGTCTAAACCCTGATATTCACTCCAGTATGTGTCGACCGTGCTTAAAGCATAATCTCCGTCATCTTTAGGAGAATCTAACTTAAGGTTTTCCAGCGCACCTTTAGTATTGCCATTCATCGCTTCAACTGCTGCAATAACTCTTCTAACTTTGAGAAGTCCATCTGGAGTCATATAACCATGACGTGAGTAAACTTCTTCAACAGTTCTTTTTCCAAATTCATTCATAAACTATCTCCTTAATATGGTAGTCCCAGAAAGATTCGAACTTTCAATGACCGGTTCGTAGCCGATAGGTTTATCCAGTTAGCCTATGGGACCATATTACTTTAAAATTTTGGTCGCTGTAAAAGGACTCGAACCTTTATAACACGGCTTATGAGACCGGTACGTAACCTCTCCGTACATACAGCGATGGTAGCCAGTGAGGGAGTCGAACCCACGTTTCCGCTTTGTAAGAGCGGCGTATTCCCGTTATACAGAACCGGCTGCATATTTCGTTATGGCTAGGCTTTGTCGGGTTATTGTGCCTAACGTCCCGCCGCTATAGATACTGATCCACAGGTTCAAGCCTGGGTGTATCTCAGCAGAGCTGCACCGCGCGTCCCGCATGAGTTATACCTCACACGAGCATAACAAATTTGGTAGGAGTAACTGGATTTGAACCAATATCAACCGCCTATCAAGCGGCCGCACTAACCAGGTTGTGCTATACTCCCATACTTTTAAAATTCAATCTTGCAAACACTCCGAATTCTTCTGTGGCTTTAGCATCGTATGCCTTAGCAGCATCTTCTTCGGATTCAAAGTAACCTATATGAATACTTTTACCATTAACTCTAATCGATGCTTCAAACTTGTTCCTGTCAAATCTCTTTCTAACTCCAGTATATTTGGAGGTTTTGCCAGTACTAGGTTTACCTCTATTTCTACAATTTTCAGCGTGAGTGCAAACCCTTAAGTTTTCTCTAGTGTTGTTAAGCGGATCGCCATCGATATGGTCAACCTCATAACCGCTAGGTGGATTCATAATAATGTTATGCATCCAAAACTTTTTAACTTTGCCATCTATAGACTTCTTAAAGCCTGCCTTAAAACCGTATAAGTGCTGATTGCCATTCGCGCTTGTTCCTGCAATTCTGTAAGCACTCCATTTGTACTTTGAGATTAAGTCAAAGTCTTCATCGCTTATCTTGGCAACCTGATTTTGAGTCAATTGTATAGTCTTCATGTTTTACCTATAAAATGGTCGGGCATAGTGGATTTGAACCACTGATCTCTAGTTCCCAAAACTAGCGCGATAAACCAGGCTTCGCTAATGCCCGTAACTTTTGGTGTTCGCTGTAGGCCTCAAACCTACGACTCCAGCCTCAAATGCGATGTGCGGGTGGCTGGTGTTTTTTCGCGAGACGTTTCGTACTTGATTTCTATTGTTCATCAGGTCTTGTCCGGCGTTTAACCGGCTCGACGTTTCTATGAGCTTCCGCCCATCGCATTGTTACCTGACGATTTTTCAACCTTTCCTACTAATCCTCTCTAAACTAAACGAACACATACTAACTTTGGTCGAGTATCTAGGATTTGAACCTAGGATCTCCTGTATCCAAAACAGGCGGCCACTCCATACTGGCCCAATACTCGATACATAAACTTTTGGAGCACCTAGAGGGAGTCGAACCCTCGCCACCAGATTGGAAGTCTAGCGTGCTGCCGTAACACTTCAGGTGCATATTGAACTTGTCATACTATCGTTATTTGCGAACGGTTTCGCACAAGTTCAAATTTTGGCAGGGAAACCTGGAATCGAACCAAGGTTGGCGGAGTCAAAGGCCGCTGTCTTACCACTAGACGATTTCCCTACATTAAATTTTGGTGCCCAAGGCGAGATTCGAACTCGCATGCTTTCGCGCTGGTTTCTAAGACCAGTGTGTCTGCCATTCCACCACTCGGGCATGGCTGGGAAACCTGGAATCGAACCAAGGTTGACCGCTTCAGAGACGGCTGTCTTACCACTAGACGATTTCCCAATTTTTGGAGCGCGTAGCCAGAATCGAACTGGCGAATCCTCCATGGCAAGGAGACAGGTTACCACTACATCACACGCGCACTCGCTCTTATTTTTCTAAAACATCCCTTTCAAATACTAGGTCAATCAACAGTTGTTCTGCTGTGCCATTAAATCCATAATACTTAAAATCTCTCATCTTCAAAGCTTCTAACGAAGTCTCTTCAGGTGACCATTGCTCTTCAAGTCCGTTGCACGAGCAATGCGATGCATTCACTTCGTACAGCTTTCCTTCCTTGTTGAACAAGATGAGTGCAGAACCTTCGTAGCTTTCGCCCTCGTAGACGGCGAAGAGGATATCACAGCCATCAAGCTCTGAGACGTCAATCTCGAAAGCATTAGCAATTTCTTGCTTGTCCATGTTATCGCTCTTCGTCCACATACACCTATCCTGTTTCTAGCTCTGCTGTCCAGTAGACTAAGCTCCTGGTATCAACATAGCTCTTCCATTCTTCCGGAACCTTCTTCATCCTAATCACTAGCTGAGCTGGTAGCCATGTGGGTTCCACTGGCCTCCTAAGCAACTTCATCTTCGCTTGCTCAGGAGTACGGTTAGCCTTGTAATGATTGCATGGGCGACATGCAGCCACGATGTTGGTCCAACTCGTAATACCACCTTGATCTCTAGGAAGAACGTGATCGAACGTTAAATCCTTGGTAGGCTTCCTCTCGTTACAGTATTGGCAAGTCCAACCATCTCTCAAGTAGATATTGATCCTGCTAAACTGCGCCTTACCCTTCCTCTTAAACTTCTTAAGTTGCCTAATAACGCTAGGCATCTTCCATTCTTGCGTCGCAGACCTGACAACATTATCGCCAGATTCTTCTACAACTTCAGCATCACCAGTGACTACAAGCTGCATAGCTTTCATCCAGGTGATGATTTTTAACGGCTCATATGTGCTGTCAAGAAGTAACACTCTCATGATATTTCATTCTCCATGTTTCTCATTCCAGTGCAGTTTTCTGTGACAGTTAGAGCAGAGGATATCACACTTTTTGAGTTCTCCTGATACTCTTTCTTTGCTCCACTTTCTATCTACCGCATCACTTATCTCAATCTCTTTTTCTGTTGGATTTCTATGATGAAAATCCAGGCAACCTATATGATTCTCAGGACAACGAGCGCACTTAGCATTTGCTAATATTTCTTCTCGAAGCCATCGTCTCAATTCTGCTCTTTGTGCTTGTTGTTTTTCGTACATGTGCTTTTTATTGCGCTTGTACCAAGCCTTCTGAGCTTTCTTTTGTCTTTCTTTATCCCTCATGATATCTCCTAGGAGATATTGTATCAGGTCAAAGTACTAGACCAAATCTTTGGTGCCTCCGTAGAGAATCGAGCCCTCTTCCACGGGTTAAAAGCCCGCTGCTCATCCATTAAAGCGTTCGGAGGCATATGGTGGGTCTACGAAGAATCGAACTTCGGTCTACTGGTTAAGAGCCAGCAGCTTTACCACTAAGCTATAAACCCGCTCCTTACCTTTTCATTATCAAGTCACATGCTTTGTTTACTGTTTCTCGTTTCGTTATTTTCAATTTTTCTAATGTTCTAAAGAGTTGCCAAGTTAGTCCCCATTTTTTTTTGGATCCCGACAGACAATCTTCCTTAGAAACTAATTTCATAATCTTTGGTGGACCGCTGGAGAATTGAACTCCACCAACCGCAGTGCAAGTGCAGTTCGCCACCTTGGTACATGGCGGCCCATATCTAACCTAATTGTAACTTAATTCCGTACTGTATTTGTTATTACGCCCAGAGCGGATGGCGTTTCGTCTTAGGTTGTGGCATGACGCCATCAATACCTTGAACGCATGGGAGCACGGTGGCGCGAGTATCGCGCTGTGCTGCTTTTAGAATTGTAGTGTTGCGTCCAAACGAATTCATAATTTCATTCTACCACGAGTTTTTATTGACCTAGTAAAATTTTTTCAACTTGTTCTTTTAGCTCTTCAAAGCGCTTTTCTGCGATCTTTTCGGCGTGTTCCGGTGAACCGCAACTAGCGATTATTCTTCCAGTTCTCTTGTCTTGGACTATCCAATCCCTGTGGGGATTAGGCCCGCTATAGACCAAGAAGACTTGGTCCCACTTAGTTGGGAAGGACATCTACTCGCCTCCACATGTCATACTGATCCTTGTTGATCTGCACAGAATGTGAAGCATAATCTAGCAAATACCCACCAGAACCAAAATCCCTGCGCCAATACTTCACCTTAAGTTTTGTATACTCTGGTCCGATGTATTGAACCTTCTCGATGATGAGTTCAAGATCGTTTCCGCAAAGGTGGCGATACCTAGCGCCAGGAGTGAATCTGCTTCTGAACATGTTACCTCAACAATGATTTCTCGGTTGCTCTATTTAGCAATTCCGCTCTAAGGATTTCGATCAGCTGCGGTGAAAACTTTTCTTTGTAATCGTGCTTGCGGGATAGTTTCAGTAAAAATTTTAGATCAGATTCGCTGAATGTGATGGCTACTTGGCGATGATCTTCGTCTTCAAGTTCCTTACGAAGTGTCGTATAGCGTTCATCAGTCTTTCGCTCTTGATCTTGAAAGTAGAGAGCCGCAGGGATAAGCACAAGCATCGTGAACGGCCAGATGAGTAGTAGGATGGAACCTAACACAACATCATCTCTACCAATATCGACCTTCTCGCCTTTCTTCGTAGATGCAAGAAGTATGATAACTGCCCACAACATCACTGTCAATGAATATAGGAAAGCGATAATCATGGGTATGAGTAGTATCGGAAAATGGTACCTCCAACGGGAGTCGAACCCGTATTCCTACCTTGAGAGGGTAGTGTCCTAGGCCATTAGACGATGGAGGCATAGTTTGGAAGCGCGGCCGGGTGTCGATCCCGGTTCTCCTGGTTGAAAGCCAAGTATCCTAGCCAAGCGTAGACGAACGCGCCATGCGATTTAAGGGAGATTTGGGTGTGCGAGGGGAGGGATTAAGCGAATAGACCGACGCACACCAAGCGTTCTTGCTCGGCTTCCATGAATTGGATTGTGAATTGTGCGTTGTTCATATTTTGATTATACCACGATTACCAGTACCAGGTATCGAATAGTTCTTTTGCAGACTTAAGTCTTAATTTAGTAAGGAATTGAAGCAGTTGACCGATGCGGACTTCTCTCATAGTGGGTCCACGGTCGTGATAGTCTTCAAACAGCCAGTCATCGTGACACATGAAGCAATAGTCTGCTTCCTCGTGATAGGTTCCAGCATAGCACTTCACGATAGGGGATTTGTCAGCTGCAGCCCTGTTGTACTTGTGGTTTCTCTTGCTGTTGAGACTCATTATTAAATCTTACCATGCGCTCCATTCTCTTTAGTAGAGTTGGGCGTGATTAGGTTAAAAGCAGCTCTCATGCGGAACTCATCTAGGGAACGAGCACCGACATAAGTCATAGAGGAACGCAAGCCGCCTTCGATGTCTTGTAGGACATAAGCAACTGGTCCTTTGCAACGAACTAGGAAGGACTCACCTTCCGCAGTGCGCCATGAACTATCTTTGCCCTGAGCTTCGTAGCTCTCTTTAGAGGCTGACCCACGATACTTCTTGAACCATACTCCTGCACCAGCATCCAATGTCTGGACCTTTTGTCCAGGGGTTTCGTCTGTGCCAGAGAGCATTCCGCCGACCATAACAAGCTTAGCTCCAGCTGCAAGTGCCTTAGCGATATCACCTGGAGTTTTGAGTCCTCCGTCCGCAATAACGTTTGCTCCGGTTGCAACGCAATCCATGATGGCCGATAGCTGAGGAACTCCAATACCCGTCTTGATGCGAGTGGTACATGCAGAGCCTGGACCAACGCCAACCTTGTAGTAGGCAACAATCGGTGCGCCAAGATGATACTCAAAATCTTTGATCGATTGTCCAGTTGCAAAGTTCCCTGCAGTGATGTAAACCTTGTTGCTAAGGGCATCGTGAACAGCTTTCGCTTGCTCAACAACCGCAAGTTGAGCTCCATGTGCAACATCAATGACGATGTTAGTGGCTCCCACCGTTGCTAGTGCAACAGCTCGTTCCAACTCATATTCACCTAAGCCGATAGAAATAGCGGGACCATAGCCGTTTGGCCATAGGCAGGACTTATAAATCCTCACATTATCTTCGATAGACCCGAAGCGGTGTAGGCAGCCAATTCCGCCAGCGCTACCCATTGCATTCGCCATCTCGAAACCTGTGACGGTATCCATGTTGGCAGAGATGACAGGAAGTGAGAGTTTGGCATCACCGAAGTGAGTTGTCAAGTCTACTTCCTTACGGGACTTAATGCTAGAGAAACCTGGGGCGATCAGCACATCATCGAACGTGAACAGCTGCTTGTCCATTGTGGATCCTATTTGAGGAGGTCAGTGAGGTGGGACCACATAGCTTCATTCTCGCCAGTGGTGTATAGAGCTTCTTTAAAGCCTTGGAACTCTTTCTTGTACATGTTTAGGAAGTCTTGCTCGTGCTCAATAGAGGCTTCAACGTTCGCAATGCGGTCAGCGAGCTTGAGAACCACTGCGTCCTTAGACGCTTTGATTTTAACGTACGTCTTGACGTGGCGTTCCTTGCGATTCTTTCCCGGCTCATTTGTGACACGCCAAACAAGGTCTCGTACGCGAGCACCAAATAGTTCTTCAATTTCTTCGAGAGAGACATCGGTGTCTTCAACTGTATCGTGAAGCCAGGCGGCCATTTGGAGTTCTTCATCGTTTACTCCGAACCTAGCAAGGACGTTAACTACAGCATACAGGTGCTTGGTGTACGGACCACCGTCGTACTCTTGCCCTAGGTGGGCATCAGCTGCGAACTCTCTTGCTTTAGATAGAGCATCAGACATTATGCACCAACGTAGATAGGTTCACCAGGTCCTACGAAACTGTAGAGACCGTCTTTTACTTTCTTAAATTCGGCGTCAGGTGCGCGATACACCATCGAGATGTCGCGGCGAACAAAGACTTCGTTCCTCTTCTTATCGAAGTAGAGGACATAGCCTAAAGCCTCGTTTCGTTCGACATAATAATCTAAGTCTTTATCGTTGCCGTAGCAGATGAAGATACGATCATCACGAGAACGGTCACGCTTCTTGATTTCAGACTTTTTCTTTTCCATTGGCATGGGCATATTTGTATTATACGAATTGATTTTTGATGTGGCGGAGAGCATCCTATTCGAAAGGAACGCAGAGTGAACATGCGCGATATGCTTAGCAGACATTCCCATAGACCTCTATAGCTTTACTCTCCAAATTTTGGTACTCTCGACTGGAATCGAACCAGTTCAGCAGCTTTAGGAAAGCTGTGCCTCGTCCTAGAGCGAGAGCATGGTGCCCCTAGAAAGATTCGAACTTTCCTGACCGGATTAGAAGTCCAGCTGCCTATCCATTGGTAGGGGCATTGTATTCTTTGTACGCCTTCATCATGTATTTCCACTCATCCGGCGTAAAATTTTCGTTACGTGATATGTTACATCTAGTACAACAAGGAACTACGTTCTTGGCAACATAATCATCGTTTGAATCTAGTCTATCTAGACCTGTTCCCATTTCTTTTTCAATGCTGGTTTGACAGTAGTGACAGTCTTGTGCAATAAGCTTCGAATAAGTCGCTAAATCTATTTCAAACTTTAATCCCCGCCCTTTTGCATTGCTAATTGCATTTTTGTGACGAGAGTTGGGTTTGAACTTGTTTTCTGCATACCATTTCTGTTTATTTTTATGCTTACATTCTTTGCACAAGCATTCGTGCCCGTCTTTGTAACGTTTACTTTTGTTAAAATCTTTTTGCTCTTTATTTATTTTACATTTTGGACATGTTTTCATGTCTCTATTGTATTATTAGGTTCGATTAAACATCGAACCACATAAACTTGGTACCGGCCAAGGGACTCGAACCCTTACGCATTAGCGGCGCGTTTTAAGTGCGCTGTGTCTGCCATTCCACCACGCCGGCATTGGTAGCCCGAGTGGGAGTCGAACCCACAAAACTCAGTTTTTGAGACTGATACGTATGCCAGTTCCGTCATCGAGCCATATTTGGTGGGTTGTGAAGGAGTTGAACCATTCGTCTTCCCGCTCTACCGTTTAGAGACAACTGGGTTACAGCCAGCCGTAGAGAACACAACCCAAACTATTAAACTTCATCCATTCCGAGTTTGCGACTAATCAAGTTGCCCTGATCACTTCGCTCCTCAATCTCAACATGTCCTAGACCTGCTTCAATCTTTAGCTTTAGCCAAGATTGGAATTCAGGCGTTGCGCACATTCTTTCGAAAGCAGTCTTGCGATTTTGACTTTGCTCTCTACTGTCGGTAGCCTTGCCTTCAGCACCACTAGATTCATGAACGCAGCGAACTCCGCTTGAGGTCTTCTGACGTTTCTGTCCGCCGTCTCCGCTACCTCTAAAAACGTCCCAGCGACAGTCAGCTGCCGTCACGCTGAACATCTTCGTTCGATTCTTTTTCCTTGCGCTCGACCCATTGTTCATAACTCACCCACTGGACATATCGGCTTTCACAAGAGCTGCATCCAGTTGGACCTACAGGTGCTTCAAATTCCACACCGCATTTCTCGTTCATGCACTTGTACTTCTCATTCATAAAATTGGCGGAAGGTAGACGAATCGAACGCCCGACCTTTCGGTCGCCCTGGGGTTCAAGCCCAGTTGCCCACCATTGAGCGGTACCTTCCATATTTGGTTAGAGACAGTCGATAAGCGGAATCCTGTCTAGGACTATCATTCGACTTGGACCGAACATTACTGTTGGCCTCTTTGCCTGGTACCCGATAGCACTCCGAGCAGGAGTATCACTATCCTATTTCCAGTTGCTGCACGAAGAGATTGCTCGTTTCACCCCAGTGTTTCGTAACCTACTCGACTGGACTCGTCTCTGTAGCTCTAATCGTCACCTCACGGTGCTGGGCCGTTAACCCATTCGTCGCTCTTGCAGTTCCGACTTTCCTCACTCCTACTTGCGTAGGTCGCGCGATAGTCTGACCGTCTCTAACAACTAACTTTTATAAGTCGATATAGTCGCGCGATAAGGGTTTTTGCTTCTTCAAGCTCTTCTCTTAGTTTAGCAATTTCTTGCTCCAACTCTCGCAACCTATTTTCTTCCTGTATCGTCATAAGCTTTGGCGCACCCTGTGGGACTCGAACCCACCACAACTAGTTTAACAGACTAGTTTCTCCGCCCGGTAGAACTAAGGTGCATGGTGCCGGCTAGTGGTTACGATCCACTGTCTTGTGTCCTTATTAAAGGCTTCGCTACAGTGACAATCTTGTATAACCTACCATCTGATGATCTTTTATACTTGCTCATAGTCTTCTTTCAGTTTGGTGCCGATTGTCAGTATCGATCTGACTCCTCTAGCTTTTCAGACTAGCGCTTCTACCTAGTTAGCTTAATCGGCATTTTGTAATTTTTCATGCTCTTCTGCGTGACAATTTGCACACAATAGAACACATTTCTTTAACTCTTCTTGAACTTTTTCCCAAGAAGGATTGCTTGCCTTTGAGATCTGAAAGTCCTTCTTTGTGGGATCTAAGTGATGAAACGATAAAGCTCGTTTACACCTTGAATATCCACAGTTTTGGCACTTACCTCCCATGAACGCTAGTGCCTTTTCCTTTATATTGCGTCTTGCGGTTCTAACCCTACATTTTGCGCAAATATTACGTTCTTTGTCTTTATGCTCTTTTCCACATGTAGTGCATAACTTCATAACTTGGCTCCAGGGCAGGGACTCGAACCCCGATATCAGCATTAACAGTGCAGCGTCCTACCATTAAACGACCCCGGAATATAAACTTGGCGGGGCATCGCGCGAAAGCGCGATAACCCCATTTTAATTTGGTGGGGCGCTGCAGCGCCCCATATTAAACGATTTGTTTCGGATTGTACGAGTGTAAGCGGATTCGCGACCTGTTTGTTAGCTTCTATTAAAGAAACTATACAAATGCGCATTGGAGCTTGAGAAAGCCCTCGAGGATAAGCTATTTGTAAACAGTTGCGCGTTCATGAAAATATTATACCCCATTTTTTAGGACTTCGGTTTCAAAAGGATCATTTGCTGTTATTTTTGTTATCGAGAGCCCAACGCCTTCTTTTTCAGCACATATGGTCATAACCTTACATGCTGTAAGCCCTCTATTTTTCAGCCATTCTTCAATTTGTTCTCTGGTGCTCTTGACGCTGATGTAGTCGATATCTACGCCAAAATTAAGTATGATTAGGTCGCCATCTACGATCTGTAGCGTATTTATTCCAATCACATTAGCACCGCTTGTTCAAAGATTTTGGTCATTAAGCCCTCAGCCATCATGGCATACTCTCTGCGAAGGTCTAGCGATTCTTCGTCGTTTAATGCAGTTCTAGAAGAACCCCAGTGATTGTTGCGATCTTTCCAAGAACGATTGTTCGTGCTGTAGAAGCGAACTTCTTCATCTTGCTTATGTAACAAATCGTACTTCTTGGTGAAGTGCTCCATCAACTCTTTATTGCGCATGTAGCTGTAGCCTTTGTTGCCTTCAGCATAAGCTTTCCTAAGTGCATCCTCAAGATCCGGAGACGTATCGATGTCAAGGTCTACAAGGAACGTAGCAATCTCGGCACCCAACTCTTTCTTGAGTGCCCGCTCTTCCTTCATCAGCTTAATTGCTTGCTTGCGCGTCATCGACATTAGAAACTCTTCAATCGTTTACAGTTTTTGCAAGTAACTTTCTTCTTGTTTTCGGTGGTCTTCAATCCATCACCAGAGAAGTGCATCATACCGTTGCAGCAAAGTTGCGCATAGATGAAACGATAACGTCCACGGAATTCAGACCAGTAGTGAGTCCAATGGACTTTCATAATAGTGGAAGCCTACCTGTGATGGCGTCAACCTTGCTAACCTCACATGGGCCAATTGCACAGCATGTTAGAGTTGGAACTCCGTTAAACTCAGTGTGCCCTGCATCCCTGATCAAGCCCGCTGGCAAATCAGCGTTGCAAGCATCCTGATAAACCTTCAGGAGCTCAGCTTCGGAATTTACGTAGACGCAAATCTTGGTGAACGCATTGTTCATCCAGTGAGTCATCTCGGGGGTTGCTTCGAGACGAAACGTCCCACTGCCGTCCTTCGCAAACCCATATTGCTTCATTCGATCAAAGAAGACTTTCATAGAAGCATGCGCAGCTTGAGCAGCAATTTTGCCCTTACGCATGTTCAAGTCTTTTCGCATAACGATGACTTGTTTTGTATTCATATATGTTTTTAGGATCAGGAATTGGCTCTGTCGATCGCATCTAGGTAAGTGCTTTCGTTTTGTGCACCTACGATTTGTTCGACTAGTTTTCCGTCTTTGAAGATTAATACCGTGGGAATGCCACGGATGTTGAACTCAGCAGCTTTCTCAGAATGGTCGTCGACGTTGATCTTTCCGATCATTGCCTTATCTGAGTGCTCGTTGCTGATCTTTTCGAGGATAGGACCAACCTTGCGGCAAGGTCCACACCATGGAGCCCAGAAATCTACTAGAACAACTCCGGACGTATTGATTACCGCTTCAAAGTCTTGATCAGTGATTTCACTCATACTAGCTCCTTAAAGTTGCGGTCGGTGGTTGACTGTCAGAACCACTGCTTTGGCACGATTGAGTACTTGGCGCCTGTGCCTAGCTTGATATCCGGGACCAGACAGCACCATAGTGCACTGTTGCAACAGCATCCCTGCGTGTCGTACATCCACGCCGCGACCGATATTGTGTTATACAGAATTGGACTTCTTGCTGTTTTCTGATGCAGTTAAGTATTGCAAATTCCATGGTACGTGAAGCCCTTTAACATTCTTACCTTGTAGGGGAATTATGTGGTCTACATGATACCCTTTTGGACAATTAAGATAAAAACTTTTAATGCATTGCAGTTGATCTTTTGTTAGCCATAAAGGTACTGCATTAAGTTTTGCGGCTCTATATTTTGCATTACGATGTCTAGTCGCCGCTTTGCCTTTTTCTGACTGTTGATAGTGCTTATTTACTTCACTGACACTGCTTCGCTTTTCGGCGTAGCGCTCACGCTTAGCAGCATTTAGTTTGTTCTTGTTCACGCGAGCGTAATTGCGTTTCCAAACTATATTGCTTTTGCGCGGGTTAGCTTTAGCCCACTTAATGTTATTTTTTTTATGACAGACTTTACAAAAACAACAAAGCCCATCTTCAGATCTTTTTCTTTTATAAAAGTCTGTTATGGGTTTCGTATTATTGCATTTATTGCAGATCTTCGTTGTTAATGAAGTTAGCGAGGTCATTATAGTGCATATCTTTCAAGAATTTGATTAGCTCTTCGTTGCCAGTTTGCTCGGCTTTCGCTAGAGTCATGGTGTAGAACTCTTCGTTCGAGACATCACACTTCTTCATGCGCTTCTGCCATGCACGAAGCTTCTTGCCGTCAACGTGGTGACGACCGCGATTTAGGTGTTCAGGCACCATGCGAGTGTTCGAAGAAGCGTAGCCCTTCGAGTTATTCTTCCTATCAGGAGATAGCTTCTCGCCTGTCTTCTTCTCAGCAGATTGAGTCTGCTTAACAATGGACTTACGACTACCTAGCCCGGAACTCTTCTTGTGAGCAGTGCCGTTCTTCCCTTTCTGACGACGAAGAGCATCATCGGCCTTAGTCTGAGCGCGTTGCCAGTGACCTGGAGTCTTCTTGTCGTGGGCTAGCTTATCAAGGTGCTTACGGCAGCGACCTGATGGGTTGCCCTTATTGGCGCTAGGAGCACCACAGCGTGGGCACTTCTTGGCCAACTCCTCGACGTATTGAAACTCTTCTGGAGTCAGGGACTTAGCTAGTTCTTCTAGGGTTACAAACTCATCCATAACCCCATTATACCATTAGGGACCTTATTTGCCGTGCTTAGCCCAGTACTCTTCGCACTTACAGATATAGCGCGAGGTGGTCATATCTGGGTGATTCTGAGGCAATCCGCCACAGTTCTTACAGAGTTGGGTAATTGGGTCTGCATGATAGCCCTTGATATGCTGTCTAAGCTTACCTTTACCGCAGATCTCCTCCATCATCTTTACGTACATCTTAGGGGTCTTGGTCTCTGGCTTCTCAAAGGGAGGTAGGACGATGCCGTCTCCGCCCAGGAGCTCACGTTCGGCTAGAGCTTCAGAGATGTTCTTTAGCTGAGCTTCCGGAATACCCAACGTGTTGTCCGGAAAACCGATCTCAACGCTAACCTCAAAGATATCCTTCTGTTCGCCTTCATGTTGCCTCGTGTGTGGGTTCCAGGTGCCACGATACCAAGACTTCCATCCTTTGATGAGCATCTTAAAAGGAATTGAGGTTCCAGGAAAGAAGTCCTCTAGGTCCTTGCGAATACCTTTGCCCTTGTTCTTCTCTAACCCAATGTTAGCGATAGAGCGAGATAGGTCATGGAAGAAGGCTAAGATCTCTACGCTTGGCTTCTTGGTGACGTCCTGAATAGTGTACATGAGGAATCGGTTTAGCGAGAACCTCATCTTGGTTTCAATGTGCTTCTCCATCTCTTTCCCTCTGTGCGCATACTTCGCAAATTTGGCCCGTTAAGTGGGCATCTGCTAGAGCTTCTTCCAGCTCTAAAATCCTGGCGTTTAGGTCTTCAATGTCACCCATCTGCTGGTCAATCTCAAGCGCTTGACTTTCAATTTTGCCCTCTAAGTTTTGAACATCGTTAGAGAGCTGGGCAATCATTTCTTCTTGGTTCTCAAGCTCAGAGACTACCATCTCTGCGGCTCGCCTAAGTTCGCTATCTTGAATCATTGAAATACTTAGCCTCTATATGTTGGACACATACAGTCATTAAGATCATTCCAAGCGTGAGACATAGTCCCAGGCTGTACCCACCAGCTCCAATAATCATGCCGATAGCGCTCATCACCCAGATGATAGCTGCCGTAGTCATGCCGTGAACTTTATCAGCATTCTTAAAGATCGCTCCTGCACCTAAGAAACCGATGCCAGAGAGGATATATGACATGATGCGAGTTGGGTCAACACCTGGGACTACTTCCCCTACCATGAAAGAGATTGCGGTGAACAGAGTTGCTCCGACACAGATCAGGATGTTAGTCTTAATCCCTGCAGTCTTATGCTTACGTTCTCGCTCCAACCCTATCAATGCACCGCAAATGGTAGCCGTTAGCACCTTGGGCATAAAGAACTTAAGCAGCGCTACTGTCCCTAAGGTAGATAACGGATCTAGCATTTAGTACCCGCAGTCGTAGTCTTCGGTGGTGATACCTTTTTTAGTGACGATGATGCGAGTGTTCGCGCCCCATTTTTGCTCGAGCGTTTCTTCGATATCGCCAAGGAAGGAGTTGAAGTCGTTGATTTCCTTGACAGCTTTTTGAATCGGCTTGATCTCGCTGTTGTTAAGGATATCGGTGGTTCGCTCGATGGCATTCTCGATGGAGTCCAGCGAGTGGAAACCTTCGAACTCAGTTTCATCGTCTTCATACTCGAACTTGTCGTTCTCATCTTTTGGGAAGAGCTTGCTGTCGAGCTCGTCAACCAGCTGAACCTCAACATCGTTGAGCGTGAACTCACATACGTCCCCGTCGTTGAAGCCTGGGACGTACTGGGACCAAGAAACTCCCTTGATGTACTCAGAGTTCTTAATGTGTTCTTTCAGAGCCTGAACCACATCGTCAGCAGCCTTCTTCTTAACCTTAGAGGCTTCCTCAATGGCGTCCTTAGCTTCTTTGCAAACCTTTTTGAAATCAGTAGACATTTGAGTCCTCCACAGTGATAGCGTCTTTGGTAACCTTAACGATGACGTTACGGCCAAACGCGTCCTCCATCTTACGCTCGCTGATGGAGTTCAAGATCTTGTTTGCGGCCTTGATAGCTTGGGCAACATGATCTCCATGTCGCTCCTTGATGCCAAGCCACTGCATGTAGTCGATGTCGTCAAGGGCAACGTAGCGATCGTACTCATCCGGAATGTCCTGGAATAGAACGCCGAAGTCCTCGACAAACGTACCAACCGGACCATGGTCTTCGTAGTCGTTGTAGTAGAGCTTCCAACGAACCGCCTGAATCTCAGGTACTTCTTTGAGCAGGGTTCCAAGGCCATCTTTCAGAACGTCAAGAGCGGAGTTGGCACAATACTCAAGCGTGTCAGCAAACCCAACAAGATCAGTCGAAATCGATCTTTTTTCGTTCACGGCGTGGACCTCCTAACCAAGGATAAAAGGGCATTTCTTGCAGATAGTCTTGTAAAGTAGGGATGCGTCCCATGTCGTCGATGACATGCTGTTCAGCGATGTCACGAACAGAGACCAACCTACCGTCTGAGTTTTCGATGTTGATGCCAAACACCTGTTCGGCGAGATAGATGCCAAAGCTATTATGAAGGATAGCTCTGTGACGCATGTCGGGGAAGTGGGCTTTGGTTTGATCTAGGAAGTCATGGATCTTTTGGTAATCCTCTTCCTTTCCGCCCCACTTGCGGACTGAAACTTTACCGTGCAAAAATGGCTTCATGATTCACCCCACTATGGCTAAACAAATTAGCACAAAGAGACAGAGCATCGTTACTGCGACCACAGCTCTTCCTCTTCTTCAACCTTCTCTTCTTTCTTCTCGAGGAGAGGATTGGTTTCGGTGGTGTCGTCAACCACGTTGGCAGAGCAAGTATAGTCCTTAGTCTCATCAAACACGCCGTCAAGCATTGCTTCCGTCACGATGTCCGTGTAGTGGCATTCGATGTAGTCGGTGGTGTTCTCATCCAAGAACTGGATAGCTTTGGTACGATCCTTGTGAAGGATGGCAACCTTTGCATGATGCTGATGCTCCATCCACATCACACCAACTTCTTCGCACATCTCAACGAATGAGAAAGGTCCGCGAGCAGTGGTTGACAAGAACTTCGCTTTGTTGCGATCACCTTGGTTAACTGCCACCAAGAAGTTCTTATCCTTCAGATGACGCAAATCCATCGTTTCGGCTTCGGCAATGAAGTCTTCACCAGTATTAACTGGAGCGCTCACAGCGGTGGGCACAGGAACACTTACAGGACTTTGATTCTGATTAACACTGGACATATGAGAATACCTCTTGTCAATGATTAGTTTCAGGACTGAGTGTCGTCGCCCGTAAGTGCCATCTCAGCCACTCGCTCTTGAATGTTCTTATCGTGGTTACGAACCGCCTCTGTCAGAGCATCCGACATCCGGGTCACTCGTTCCCAAACCTTGGTTGAAAGCTTGTCCCACTGGTTTACATTAGTCTGAGCTTCCGTGACGATAAGGGTCTTCAGAAGTTCGTGCTGCCTGTCCAGCTCCTTGTCCATAAGGTCATATAGGTTAATTACTTTAACGCGTGCAGGTTTGTCGCTCATAGCTTCTTCTTCATCCCTCTTGGAACCCGAGTTGCCGGCTTCTGGAACAGAGGAAGGTCTTCGCCTTCTGTGAGTCCCAAACCAACTTCGGTGAAGTTAGTGATCATGTCAGCTACGTCGCTCATCAGCGGCTTCTTCGGAAAGCTGATAGAGACGGAGACGTCCAACGGCTTACTCCTGTCGGCATTGTATCCACGCAGCGTCTGCCAGCCGGACCAAACCTCCAACCTATACGGGATGTCCGTACCAGGATAGAAGTAGTCGAGCCTGCGCTTGAACTGCTGGGCTACACAATGCTTTAAGCCTTCTTCGGTAAGCGTGGTGGCTGTGGAGTAGAAGTATCCCAAGATATCTTGGGTTGGCTTCTTGGTTATGCTTTGGATGAGAAACATCAGGTTATTATCAACCTGAAATGAACCCATCTTAATTCTGATAGGCTTCTGTTCTTCATCACTCATTCGTGTCAGCCTCGGGATCAAGTGGGTGAAGGTACGCTTCAGGATCGGGAGAGCCGTAAACTCCAGGCTCAGCATTATAGGGTAAACTTACCCTATTATAGTAGTTGTCGTCTTCACGAACTCTAACAAAGATGCTGTATCCTTCTCCGTCGTTGGTGAAGGTGTTCATGCTAGATTCCGTGGTTTCGAGTGCTCTCCCGATAGCGTCGCGCAGTGCAACCAGCGCAGTACGGTCACCTACGATCACCGCGTCATCATGAGGATGACTCTGCGAGTAGATATGAAGCTTGCCGTGATACTCTTCTTTCTTAGCCGTCATGTTCATCTCCTGCGTCGCCTACGATTCTCCTGCCTTCCAAGTTCATGTATGTTCGTTTCTCCATCCATGCTTGGGAAGGTAGGTCGTCAACGTACCATTTAGGTTTACACCTTACTTCATCAACGTATTTCTCAAGTCCGAGCTTCTTGACAACTTCTTCAGCCCAGCGATATCCGCCTTGAGACCACACAACAACGTATTGTCCGCGTACCTTGAATTGCTTCAGCAATTCGATATGCTTGTAGTGCGGGAGTAGGTTCTCTGACACGCCGAAGTTATCGAACACGATGGTCTTGCCATCGTATTCAGCGGGCCAACTCCACATCACCAACGTCTCATCGACGTCGAAACAAACTATATTGTCGTTCTCAATAACTTTCATGACCGTCTTTCTGGCTTAAAGTTCCAGAGCACCACTAATCCAATCGGCCAGAGAAGCAACCCGAACAACACGCCTCTTAGGCAAGAGACAAACGAAGCGCCTTTGAAGGTATCGCGGTTGATCGCGCTAGCAGCTAGGTAAACCCCTAGCCCGATTAGGAGGTATGGAACAGCAAACATTAGTTACCCCTCAGCTTAATAGGTTCAGACTTCTTGGTGCGGAAAGCGTCGTCTGTTGCCTGTGAGGTGACGATATCGTACTCGTCGAGATTGATCTTAGGATAGCCAAGCACCATTGCGAACAAGGTTCCAGGGAACTGCTTTCCTCCGAACACTAGGAACCC
>Ga0187893_10003326_pt1 | contig 32892 bp, 27 predicted proteins | sample MA1701074metaG_FD_139574 | JGI IMG/M metagenome (GOLD analysis project Ga0187893, IMG submission 139574) | White microbial mat communities from a basaltic lava cave in the Kipuka Kanohina Cave System on the Island of Hawaii, USA - MA170107-4 metaG ...
ATGAATCCACTGGATCGACGGCGCCTGCGTAGCGGCATCGCTCCACCAACGATTCACGGGACGGAACGCTGCCGCCACGGGCTTTCCGGCTGGTCCGTAAAGGCGCAATTGCGCGGGGTCGCGCACCAGACCCTTCGGAAGCGGCACCCCAAAGGTTACCGGCTCGGACACGCGCGCCACCCCCGCGGGCTCTTGAACCGTGAGCGGCAGGTTCAAGGAGAGCAGAAGCAAGCCGACAGGGGGGAGCATGTCAATTGAGGTTCATTATACGTCATGGAGGTGTGGTTTGCCCGCGCGCTTCTGGCGCTTTTTGGGCCAGTTTGGCAAAAAACAAGCAGCCCGCCGATGGGTAGCGCATCCACTCAATCCGCCAACCTGCCTTCTCGAGAATTTGACCGTTAGGTTTCGGTCCTGGTCTTCAGTTTGAAGGGCAAGTGCCGCAAGACTCGCCCATCTACATGGTTTTCGCAACCTGGATCAACGATGTTGGCGAGATTGCCGGCTGGGGTGTGGACAAGAAGACCGAGGAGGTTCGGGCATGCCTGGCGCGGCCTGCTAAGCCGGCGCCGGACGGCATGGCGAAAGCTGGCCGATTGGCGTCCGGAGCAAGCTGCTTCGCTAATATCCAGTGCTAGGATAGCTTTGGCACTGGGACAACACTACTACAACAACCCGGCCGCCACGCGGGATGCGATCGATTCGGGATGGTTGGTTGCGATCCGGCGATATCGCCCGGTTGGACGAGGCGCGGGAGCTGTTCCCCGGCGCTGCTCAAGCAAGCGGTGATGCGGCTAACCGCGGCGGATGACATTTTCGCCATATTTTTTTCGGAGATCGTCGATGGCGGCTGCGAGCCGGCGCAGCGCTCCGCTTTCGCGCTTTGGCTCGGGAAACAACGATAGTTGCTGGGAGGGCTGATAGATGCCGCTCAGCGTAACAGTGAGCCCCCGCAGCCGCACGCGCCTCCGCCAGGCCGCGCGCAGCAGCGCCGGGAGCGAGGGCTCGAAATCGCATTCCAAATCCGTCGGCTGTGCCAGCGTGAGGGATTGGCTCGATTCGCCGCGATCCGTATAGACAAGGCCAAGCGTGAGCCGCCGCGCTTCCACGCCTTCCCGGCGCGCGCGCTCCAGCAGCGTTTCGAGCCTCTTTTTGATCGCTGCAAGAATGCGCGGTTCCTCCCATGCTTCTTCGGGAAATTCGACGGCTTCGCGCCAGCGGGGCGCGCTTGCCGAGCGCGGCCGCACTGGCTCTTCATCCACACCCTGCGCGCGGCGTTGCCAGCGCAGCGCGTGTTTGCCGAGCGCAAGCTCCAATGCATCAAGCGGCGCTCGGGCGAGCGAGCCCAGCGTGCGCACGCCAGCCAGCTCGAGCGTCTCGATCATATCCCCCCCGAGCCCTTCGAGCCACCCGACCGGCAACGGCGCCAGAAACGCCCCCTCTCCTCCCAACGGCACTTCCACTTGTCCGGCCGGCTTGCGCAAACGCGCCGCAATACGCGCGGCCGTTTTGTTACTTGCGATCCCGGCCGAGAATGAGATCCGCAGCCAGCGCCGCACGGTCTCCCGCAGACGCGCGACAATCGGCGCGGCATCCTCGCCGTGCAGCGCGCGCGTGCCGGTGAGATCGAGATACGCGGCGCCTACCGTCACCGGCTCCACCAGCGGCGTGGACTGTTCGCACAGCCCGAGAATCTGTTCGAAAAACTGCTCGTAGAGATCAAAGTGGCCGGGGATCACGGTTACCGCGGGGCAGATACGCAGCGCGCGGCGCACGGGCATGCCCGGCCGTATGCCCAATCGCCGCGCTTCGCCGCTTGCGGACGCGACTATGCCGCGGCGCGCGCCGCCGACAACGACAGGCCGGTTGCGCAAGCGCCGGTCGGCTGCCTGCTCGATGGAGGCGAAAAAACGGTCGCCGTCCCAATGGACTACGGAACGCACGCTCTATAGTGTAATAATTTACAGTATCCTGTGCAAGCGACTTGCTTAGCGCCGCGACAACACGTCCAGATCGAGCTTGCCGGTATAGATTGCCATTCCCAGCGCGGCATGGATCCCCAGCGCGTCGAGTTCGTCAATCTCCTCGTAGCTTGAGATGCCACCCGCAGCGGTGATTTCCAGATTCGTGGCCGCGCGCAGCCTGCGGAACCATCCCAGATCGGTTCCCTGCATCATTCCTTCTTTGTCGACATAGGTGCACAGGAAGCCGGAGCAATATCGCTCCAGTTCGCGAATCACTTCTTCGGCGGACAATGCGGTCGCCTCACGCCAGCCTTTGACGACGATACGTCCGTCCTTGCTGTCGAGTGCGATGAGCAGGCGCTCGCGCCCAACGGCTTCCGAAATGCGTTCGAGCAATGCATGGTTGATTCCAGCGGCTTGGAAAGCGGCGGTGCCGGTGATCACTTTGCGCGCGCCGAGCGCGGCCAGTTGCTGCGCGCGTTCGGGCGTACGGACGCCGCCGCCGATGCGGGTGGCGGCGCGCGTGGCCAGATACTCGACCAGCGCGTTGTTGTCGCCGCGCCCGATTGCAGCGTCCAGGTCGATCACCTGAATTTCGGGAAAAGCGGCGAAACGCGCCAGCATCTCTTCGGGCGAATCGCCTTCTAGAGCTTTTTCACGGCCTTGGACAAGCTGGACCACTTTTCCGTCCATCAGGTCGATGCAGGGAATGATCACGGGATTCTCCTCACGGGGACGTCGTGCAGGTCCAGAAATTCTTTCAGATCGTCGACTGTGTAGGTTCCGTAATGAAAAATGGACGCGGCCAGCGCGGCATCGGCTTCACCGGTGGTGAGAACTTCGAGGAAGTGCTCGGGTGCGCCCGCGCCTCCACTGGCGATGACGGGAACGCGCGTGGCGCGCGAAACGGCGCGAGTCAGTTCACAATCGAAACCGGTCTGCACGCCGTCGGTATCCATGGAAGTGAGCAGGATCTCGCCCGCGCCCAATTGCTCACCCTGGCGCGCCCATTCAATAGCGTCGATGCTTTCGTCGGTGCGGCCTCCGTGCGTGTATACGTTCCAGCCTCCGCCGGCGCGCCGGCGCGCGTCAATCGCCAGAACCACCGCCTGTGCGCCGAATTCCTGGCTCAGCTCGCCGATCAGTTGCGGGCGGCGGACCGCGGCCGTGTTCACGCTGACCTTGTCGGCGCCGGCAAGCAGGATTTTGCGCGCGTCCTGCACCGAGCGGATGCCTCCGCCAACCGTGAGCGGGATAAAAACCTTGCGCGCCGTGCGCGCGACGACGTCCACCATAGTGTCGCGCTGGTCGCTCGAGGCGGTGATGTCCAAAAAAACAAGCTCATCGGCGCATTGTTCGTTGTAGCGTTCCGCCAGCTCCACGGGATCGCCTGCATCGCGCAGATTAACGAAGTTGACGCCTTTGACGACGCGGCCGCCGGTTACGTCCAGACACGGAATGATTCGTTTGGCCAGCATCGTTTCAGAGGTCGAGGAAGTTTTTTACAATGCGCAGTCCAAGCAATCCGGATTTCTCCGGATGGAACTGCACGCCGAACAGGTTCTCGCTTTCCAGAACCGCCGTGTAGGGAACGCCGTACTCGCAGGTGGCGGCGGTGGCGTCCACAAACGGGGCATAGTAGCTGTGAGCGAAGTAGAGGTAGGGCGCCGGGCCGAGATTACCGAGCAGTGCCGCCCCGGGCCGCGCATGGATCTGGTTCCAGCCCATGTGCGGGACCCGCAGATCGCCCTCAAACCGGCGCACCGTGCCTGGCATCAGTCCGAGTCCCGCCAGCTCGGGCGCTTCGTCGCTCGATTCAAACAACGCCTGCAGCCCGAGGCAGATTCCCAGAAACGGCACACGTTCGGAGATATTCCGGCGGATCGGTTCGCGCAGTTGCATCATGTCAAGTGCGTGGATCATCTGGCCGAAGTGGCCGACGCCGGGCAGAATCAGCTTTGCCGATGCGCGCAGTTGCTCGGGCGTGTGCACAAGGCGGTAGGGCGCGCCGATCTCGGCCAGCGTGTTCTGCACGCTGCGCAGGTTGCCGGCGCCGTAATCGATGATGCCGATCATAGGAGGCCTTTGGTGGAGGGAAGCTGATCGCGAAGCCGCAGGTCCTTGGAGCAGGCGTATTTCATCGCCCTTGCGAAGCATTTAAAAATCGCTTCGATCTTGTGATGACTGGACCGGCCGTAGAGAACTTTGGCATGCAGGTTGGCGCCGCAGTGGTTGACGAAGCCCTCCAGGAAATCGTGGACCAGCTCCGCCTGCAGATCGCCCACCAGCCGCGCGCGAATGGGGTTGTGATACACCAGGCTGGGCCGGCCGCCCAGATCCACGGCAACCACGGCCAGCGTTTCATCCATCGGCAGGACAAAGTAGCCGGCGCGATTAATTCCCTTGCGATCACCGAGGGCTTTCGAAAACAGTTGTCCCAGGACGATACCGCAATCTTCGACAGTATGATGCTGGTCGACGTCGAGATCGCCATCGGCCTTCAGAGTAAGATCGAAGCCGCCATGCCGGGTGAACAACTCGAGCATGTGATCGAGAAAACGGACTCCGGTCCCCACCTCATAAGCGCCCTTTCCGTCGATGCGCAGCTTTCCCTGAATCCGCGTCTCTTTGGTGTTACGTTTCAGCCCGGCGGTTCGCAAAAAAATCCTCCAATTGATTGATGTCGTCGAGCACGCCGGCGGCGTTCTCGGCGGCGAATAAAGCGAGCAATTCCTCGCGCCGGCCATGCGATTGGCTGGCCACGCCGAGAAAGGGAACTCCGGCGGCACGCGCGCAACGGGCATCGTCCACCGTGTCGCCGATGTACCATAGCGGCTGGCCGGGGTGAAGCCCGGCTACCCTGTAGAGGCCTTCAGGATGCGGCTTGCCCTCGCTGACTTCGTCGGCGGTGAGCACCGGTTCAAAGCGCAGCCCGTTGGCGAATCGCCCCAGCGTCAGCATGGCTTCATAACGCGGCCGGCCGGTGAAAACGCCAAGGTCGAATCGATGGGAAAGTGATTCGAGCACTCCGGGCCGCGCGATCCACTTTTCCCGTAGCATCAGCCCGTTGGTTCCATCGCCCAAAAACAGATTCTGGAAATAATCGACAACGGTCTGGTACTCCAACGCAACGCCAAGGTCGGCCGCCATGCGTTGGGAAAGCGCCCAATCGTTGTTCCAGCCGCCGGCATTCTTGTATTGCTGAATCTGATCGTAGGTGACGGGTTTACCGGTGAAGTGCTCCACCGTGAGGCGGATGGTCTCGCGGTAGGACGCAGACACTTCCACCAGCACGCCGTCCATGTCGAATACGAGCCGTTCGCGCATTACCAGATGCGCTCCAGTGCCGTTAGAAAGCGGGCGATTTGTTCGCGCGTTCCGGCGGTAACCCTGACGCAGCCCGCGATCTCATAGCTGCGGTCGCGCACCAGCACTCCGGCCTCGCGCAGTTTGTCGCGGATTTCGATGGCGCGCGAGCCGGCGTCGAACAGCACAAAGTTAGCCTGGCTCGGATAATGGCGGATCCCGAGCCGGTCAAAGCCTTCGCGAAGCATGGCACGGGCCTTGAGCGCCTCGGCGGTGAACTCCTCGACGTAGCGCGTATCCTCGACGGCGGCCCGCACGGCGATGGCCGCCGGCAGATTCACGCTATAAGGCGACTGGCACTTGCGCAAGAACCCCGCGTTACCGGCCTGCGTGAGCAGGCAGCCGATGCGCAGCCCGGCCATGCCGTAAGCTTTCGAGAACGTGCGGCTGATAAAAAGATTTGCATATTCGCTCACCAGCCCAAGCGCGGTGACGCCGGAGAACTCGAAGTACGCCTCGTCGATCAACACCGCGGCATCCGGCGCGCGATCGAGAATGCGGCGAATTCCGTCCAGATTAATCCCGCTGCCGGTGGGATTGTTCGGGTTTGCGATCAGAATCGCGCGTGTCTCCGGGCGCACGGCGTTCAGCAATTCATCGAGCGGAAACGCCAGATCTCCGGGACGATAAGAAACTTCCCGCACCGAAGCGCCGGCGAGATCGCTGTAGAAGCGGTACATCGCATAGGAGGGGTGCGGCAATAGCACGTCATCGGCGTCATCGATGTAAGTATTCACCAGAACCTGAATGGCCTCGTCGGTGCCGTTGGTGAGCACAAGCTGCGCTTCTGCGACACGGAAAAAAGCCGCCAGCGCCCGCCGCGTTTCGGCGTATTCCGGATAAACGGAGAATAAGTTGCAATCCAGGTGGCGAGTTAGGTATTCGAGCACGCGCGGCGAGCAGCCAACCGTGTTTTCATTGAAGTCCAGGCGCAGCTTGCCGGCGCGCCCGCCGGTGGGCGGCGAGTAAGGCGCCATGCGCTGCACGGCCTGCCTCGGGCGCGGCGCGGCCACGGCTTTGCCCTCACTTGCCAAGACGCACCTCGACGCTGCGGGCATGCCCTTCCAGGCCCTCCGCGCGGGCAAGCGTGGTAATGGTCGGCGCCAGCCGGCGGATCGCTTCGCCGTTCAGCTCCTGCACGGCGATGACTTTTACGAAGTCGGCCGCCGAAAGACCGGCCCGAATCCGCGCGACTCCGTTGGTTGGCAGCACGTGGCTGGGACCGGCGGCGTAATCCCCGGCCGCTTCCGCCGTATTGGGCCCGACGAATACGGTTCCGGCATGTTTGACGGAATCGAGCAGGCGCGTTTCCGGGATGCTCAGATGTTCGGGGGCGAACTGGTTGGAAATCTCAACTGCCTGTTCGAGCGAGTTCGTGATTACGATCGCGCTGTTTTTGTCGATCGATTTACGGGCGATCTTGGCGGTGGGCAGATCCTGTATCTGCCGCTCGATCTCCTGCGCCACCGCGCCTGCCAGACGCCGCGAAGGAGTCAGCAGATAAGCCGAGGCATCGACATCATGTTCGGCCTGCGCCAGCATGTCGGCCGCGATCCAGCGCGGATCGCCCTCCTGCGAGATGATGAGGACTTCAGTGGGCCCGGCGGCAAAATCGATGCCGACTTCTCCGGCCAGCATGCGCTTGGCTGCTGTGACGTAGATATTGCCCGGTCCGACGATGCGGTCGGCGCGCGGGACGGTTTTGGTGCCAAAGGCAAACGCGGCAATGGCGTGCGCCCCGCCCATTTGAAACACGGTGGTGACGTCCAAAAGCGCCGCGGTGCCGTATATTTCCCGGGAAGGATTGGGCGAGGCGACGCTGATGTGCGGCACGCCGGCCACCTGCGCCGGGACTACCGTCATCATCAAAGTGCTCGGCAGCGGATAGCGGCCGGAAGGAACATAAGCCCCCACCGAGTCCAGCGGTCGAATGATTTGGCCCAGCCGGATGCCCGGCACTATGGCTTTGCGGAACGGCCTGGGCAACTGGAGCTTGGCATAGCCCCGGATATTGTCCGACGCCGTGCGCACGGCGGCGCGGAAATCCGGAGACAGCTCGTCGGCGGCGCGCTGAAGCTCATCGATCGGAACGGCGACGCTTTTGCGTTCCAGGCCGTCGAACTTGCGGGCATACTCGATGAGCGCTTTGTCTCCGCGCTTGCGTACGGCGTCGAGAATCGGCCGGACAACCTGCTCGGCCTCTTCCAACCTCGCCGTGCGGCGTTCCAGAATTTTGTTGGACTGACTGGCTTCGAGAATCCTGATCATGGCTACATCACGATTTTGTTCAATGGATACTCGACAATGCCCTGCGCACCCGCTTTCTTAAGCCGCGGAATGATGGTGCGAACGGTAGCTTCATCGAGGATGGTGTTGACGGCAAGCCACTCATCGTCGCTCAAGTGCGAGATGGTGGGTTTCTTGAGAGCCGGCAAAACGCTCAGCACGGTTTCAAGATCTCTCTTGTGAACGTTGAGCATGAGGCCGACTTTGCCCAGGGCGCTGATGGCGCCTTCGAGCAGCATGCGAATATCTTCCAGTTTCAGGCGCTTCCATTCATCCTGCATGGATTCGGTGTTGGCGACAAGCTGCGTGTTCGATTCCATAACGACATCGATGATGCGCAGCTTGTTGGCGCGCAGTGAAGAGCCGGTTTCGGTGACCTCGACAATGGCGTCGGCCAGTATCGGCGGTTTGACTTCGGTTGCTCCCCAGCTAAACTCGACTTTGGCTTTGACGCCATGCCGTTCAAGGTAGCGATTGGTGGCGCGAACCAGCTCCGTGGCGATGATCTTGCCCTCCAGATCCTTGACGCTCTGGAACGGCGAAGCATCCGGCGCGGCCAGCACCCAGCGCACTTTGCCGAAGCTCTGTTTGGAGTAGATCAGGTCGGCGATGGTGACCACTTCCGCTTCATTTTCCTCCACCCAATCCCGGCCTGTGAGGCCGGCGTCGAGCACGCCGTCTTCGACGTAGCGCGCCATTTCCTGCGCGCGAATCAGCATGCATTCGATCTCGGGATCGTCGATGCCCGGGAAATAGGAGCGCGTGGAAGTCGTGATATTGAAGCCGGCGCGGCGAAACAGGTCGACCGTGGCGGCTTCGAGGCTGCCTTTGGGGATTCCCAGTTTCAGTTTATTCAAACGCTCAGCCTCCGTAAACTTCATGCGGGTCAAAGGAAGGCCGGTCAGCCTCCACCCAAATCTCGTTTTCCAGCCGCCGGTAAAAGCAGCTTTCAAAACCGTTGTGGCAAACTCCCGGCCCCAGAGCTTCAGCGCGGATTACCACGGCATCCTGGTCGCAATCGGTGGTGATCTCCCTGACCACCAGCTTGTGCCCGGAGCTTTCCCCTTTCAGCCACAGTTTTGCTCTCGAACGGCTGTAAAAGGTGGCGTAACCGGTCTCAACGGTGCGGCGAAACGCTTCTTCGTTCATGAAGCCGACCATCAGCACGCGCCCTGAGCCGTGATCCTGAATGACGGCGGGAATGAGGCCGTCCAGTTTTGAATAATCGAGATCCATTCAGAGTACCTTAAAATGAAAATCCCGCCGGACCGCGGCGGGCTGTCAACCTGAAGTTTCGATTCGGTCTCCGTTCTACACCCGTCGCGGCGCCTACAGGCGGTGATGGTGATGATGGTGCCGAACGGAGCCGAATGACATGGAAATAGTTAGTATATCAGACAACTACCGGGCATGGCGCACCAGCCTGGCTTTAGCGCACCGAAAACTTGAAGAGCATACCCTCATCCAGTTCGACACCTAATCCCGGCCGATCCAGCACCGATGTGGCGCCGTCGCGAAAGGGCAGCGCCTCGGTGAGCAGATCGTGCTCATAGGCCAGCGGCCCGAGAATGTCACAGGGAAACTCCTCGGCCCCGATGCCTGCGGACGCCATCGCCAAGTGCGTCATTGCAGCGCTGGCGATCCCCAGTTCGAGGTTGCTCCCCACGGTGCAGGTCAGGCCGGCGGCTTCCGCAACCGCAGCGATCTTGCGAGCGGGGCCAATGCCGCCTCCTTTACCCACATAGACGGAGAGAACGTCCGCCGCACCCGCCCGGGCCAGGGCCATCGCGTCCTGCGGCGTATAGCAACTCTCGTCCGCCATGATGGGCACCGGAACGTTGCGGCGGACATCAACCATCCACTGCAAATCCAGCGGCGCCACCGGCTGTTCAGCGAAGTAGATGCCGCACGTTTCCGCCAGCCTGCGGATGGTCTGGATGGCCACGCGGGTGGACCAGCCGCCGTTTGCGTCCACGCCCAGCGGAACGCGCGGCCCGATCGCTTCACGCACCGCCTTCACACGCGCCACGTCACCTTCGGGATCCAGCCCGGTCTTCACCTTGACAGCGCGCAGCCCTTTCTCCATGGCCCAGCTCGCGCGGCGCGCGGCCTCATCCGGCTCGACGCCGGAAACCGACATCTTGACCGGCACCTCGCTGCGGACCGCGCCGCCGAGCAGGCGGTGGACCGGCAGGCCCGACGCTTTTCCCAAAATGTCCCACAGCGCAATCTCGACTCCGGATTTTGTAAACGGATGGCCCGCCACCGCGCGCCGCATCCGGATCGTGAGCCGCTCGATGTCGCGCGGATCTTCGCCGCGCAGCGCGGGCTCGAGAAAATCGCGGATGACGTGCACCGCGGTAGCCGCGTCCTCCCCGCTCCAGATGGGCGTGCAAGAGACTTCGCCGAGCCCCGTGACGCCCTCGTCCGTATGAACCCTGAGAATGACGAACGGGGACTCGATGTGCATCCCGAGGCTGCCCCGGATCTGGAGTTCCGGGCGGATCGGAACCTTGACCGGTATGGTTTCGATGTGGGCTATTTTCATACGGATTAGAGCACGCCGTATTTCTTGAACACGTCCCGCAGGTAGGCGCCCTGCATCAACTCAGCGCGGGAGCTGTTCTCAAGCCGCACCTTCCCGGTGGCCAGATCCAGCACCTCGTTCAGAACCGAATCGGGAATGACGACAACGCCGTCGTAGTCGCCGAAGACGAAATCGCCAGGCTGCACGAGCACATCGCCACACTCCACCGGCACATTGTACGCCGTGACTACGCCGCGGCCCATCGAATCGACCGGCTTGATGCCGGCGGCGAAAACGGAGAAGCCCAGTTCCTCGATCTTCCTGACGTCGCGGACGAGGCCGTCCACTACTGCGCCTCTCGCCCCCCGCGCCTTCGCGGCGGTGGAAAGCAGTTCGCCCCACGGGGCGTTCCTCAGCGATTTTTGCGTCCCCACGACGGCGATCTCACCGGGCAACAGGCTATCGACGGCCTCGATCTCGACATCGTATGGGTTCTCGGTAAAGTGATACACATCCGAGCACGCGATCGTGCGTGCGCGCCCGGCAAACCGGCATTTCGGGAACAGAGGCCGCAGATACTCGCGCATGGCCTGATTGCGATATCCTAGCTGATCGAGCGAATCCGACACCACGGCTGTATACAGGTTCTGTTCGACGAACTCGCAGATATCGACGCTTCCGGTGGCGCCCGGCGCAGACTTAAGCGACCCGGTATTTTGCGATTGCTTCATCATTCACCTCGACCCCAAGTCCCGGACCTGCCGGGACAGTCAGATAGCCATCTATCATTCGTAAGGGCTCTTTAATGAGTTCGCGACTCAGCGGTCCCTGCGATGTGCTGAACTCCACGAATTCGGCGCGGCGTTGGAAGGCGGTCAGGTGGAGCGACGCCGCGGTAAGCAGGTCGCTCGACCAGGAGTGCGGGAGGACCAGGCGGTTGGCGCGCTCGGCCATATGCACGATCTTGCGGGCAACCGTGAAGCCGCCGCAGCGGGTCAGGTCGGGCTGCAGAACATCCACGCCGCCGCGCTCGATGAGCTGCGCGAAGCCCCACTCGGTGGCCTCCTGCTCGCCGCAGGCGATGCGCGTATCCACGCTGTCAGCCACCTTGCGGTAGCCGTCGTAATCTTCCGGGTGAAGCAGCTCCTCGACCAGAAACGGCTGGAACTGCTCGATTGACTTCACCACCTGGATGGCCTCCTTGGGAGTGCGCTCGACAAACCATCCCGTGTCGACGAGCAGGTCGCGATCATCGCCGAGCGCTTCGCGCGCGGCCGCCACCAGGTTCACGTCCGAGCGCGGGTTTCTCCCGAAAACGCCCCATCCGAATTTGACGGCGGTGAAGCCTTCGTCGATGTATCCGGCGACCGCCTTCTTCATGGCTGCCGGCGTGGGACGGAACAACGTGCTGGCATACGCCCTCACCTGATTGCGCCACTTTCCGCCAAGCAGGATGTGAACCGGCTGGCGGTAGAACTTGCCGCAGATATCCCACAGTGCGATATCGATGGCCGAGATAGCCTGGATCGCCACGCCGCGGCGGCCGTAGTAGATACTACCGCGGAACATCCGGTACCACAGGCGCTCGACCTCGAGCGGGTTCTCGCCAACCAGCAAAGTGGCCAGGCCGTCGAAGCACTCCATGCCCTCTTCCAGGCTCCAGCGCGGCGCGTCCACGCAAGCTTTGGCGACGCTGGCGCAGGTCTCCATATCCGAGTAGCCGCAGATGCCTTCGTCGGTGGACACTTTGACCACGCCCATGTAGGTGGGGCCCTGCGGTTCTTCGGCATCCCGCGGGTTGCTGTAGTGCCCGGAAGACTTCAACACGAACGCCTCAACAGCGGTGATTTTCATCGCAGCATCGACTCCCAGGGAACCTCTTCGCCCACAACATAAAGAGTCTGACCCTTGGACGGGCGCGCGCTGAGGTGCATCATCACCATGTAGCCGCCATGTAGGGAACGGATCTCAATGGGAGCTGAACCGTGGTCGGCGAAGTCGTGTAATCTGCCGATGAGCTGCCCTTTTTCGACGGCGTCACCAAGGTCCACGGCCGGCTCCCAGATGCCGTCGCGCGGACAAGGAACATAGCGGTTGAGGTGCTCGGCCTTGACGAGAACCGGCGGCCGGGCGCCAGCCGGGCGGATCGGCGTGATTCCACCCTCCATCAAGCCGTAATGGCGCAGCACGTTCAGGATGCCCTCATAGGCGTGCCGGACGCCGAAGCGGCTGGCGGTCTCCCCTCCCCCAAATTCGCCCCCGATGGTCACCTTGCCTTCCGCTTCGGCTTCATCGGTCAGCAGGCCCGACGCCATGGCGCTCGCATAGATGAAAACGAAGGGCGTATCGAACAGGCGCGACACCGCGGCGATCTCGGCTCGCTGCCGCGGGTCGGCAATCGGGTGGAAAGAGGTGCAGATCGGGAAAGCGCCTTCCTTGCCGCCGGAGTGAACGTCGATGACGACCTTAGCGAGCGGAAACAGGTGCTTCTTTACGAAATTCGAGATGCGGTGGGAGATGGTTCCGCGCGGATTTCCGGGAAACGCGCGGTTCATATTCACGCCGTCCAGCGGAGAGCTGCGCTGGTTGGCCACACACGCGCTCTCGCTCAGTTGGGGAACGAGGATTACGCGCCCCGCGATGCGCTCCGGGTCGAGGTCGAGGCAGAGCCTCTTGATGGCAATCTGTCCTTCGTATTCATTTCCGTGGGTTCCGCCGAAGCAGAGCACGCCGGTGGAATTGCTTCCGCGGGCGCCGTTGATCACCGTCAGCGGGACCAGAGAATATCCCCACGTGCCGTCCAGATGGAAGGCCACCTGGTAGTGATGTTTGCCGGGCCGTTCGAAATCGATCTGGCCAGGATCATGGATGACGGCGGGCATAAACTTCACAGCCTACGTAGCGCGCGCCTCAGGAGTCAATCGCTGTTTCACTTTTTCGTTCTGCATGCTGGACGGGTTCGATCTCGAAATTGATTTTGCGGCGCGATCGATCCAGAATGGTGAACGAGGATGCTTAGATCCGCGAAACCTTCCTCGCTCGAACGCGCGATGGCGATCCTGGAGTACCTTGACGGCTCGCGCCGCGGCATGAACATCTCCGAGATCAGCCGGAAACTCGAGATTCCCAAGAGTTCCGTCCACGTCATTGTACAGACATTGAAGCGCCTGGGCTATGTGCAAAAGCGCGATGCGCTGAATTATAACCTGGGTCTTAAAGCTTACGCGCTCGGCCAGGGCATGATGAAGAACCTGAGTGTGGCCGAGATGGCGCTGCCCCATCTGCGCGCGCTGGTCAACCACCTCCACCTGCCGGCGCATCTGGCGGTGGCCGACGGCGACCAGGGCGTATACATCCAAAAGGTCGATGCTCCCGGGCTGATCAAGATCGACACCTATGTCGGCAGGCACATGGACCTGCACTGCACCGGCGTCGGCAAAATCATTCTCGCCTTCGGCCATCCCGATATCCTCGTGCGTGTTCTGGCCAAGCAGGCGTATATCCGTTACACGCGCAATACGATCACGTCCGCCAAACAGATGCAGCGGGAGATCGCCAGGACGCGCAAGAACGGCTTCGCTATTGACGACGAGGAGGAAGAGCTTTCGGTCCGGTGTGTTGCCGTTCCGGTGTTTCACCGCGGTGGGCGTTTTGCCGCGGCCCTTTCGGTGACGGGCACCACGGCGCAGATCCCGCTTGATGCGCTCGAAGTGATCGCGCGGAAGTTAAAGAATACCGCGTCGGAGATCTTCCCGCCGGATCGGAGCGAATAGCGCATCGCTAACCGATAACCGCGTGCTTATCGACCGGTTTCGCGGTGATTCCCAAAACCTTCAGTGCATCTCGCGCAAAGAGCGCTTCCATCTTATCCATATCCAGGCGTGGAAGCCGCGTGCCCTCCAGCATGTTGTTCAGGCCGCGCATGCCATCCAGGCTGGCCTGTACGGTGGTGAATGGATAGTCGGTGCCGAACAGCACCTTATCCCAGACGCCATACTCCTGGACCAGCATGAGGGAGTTGTAGAGCTGGAACGGCCGGTAATGGAGCGCCGAGCAATCGGCGTAAAGGTTCGGGTGTTTGCGGATGGTGGCGACACACTCCCCTTCATACGGGTGCCCGAGGTGCGCCAAGATCAGTTTGGCATCCGGAAAGCGGATGCCGACTTGATCAAGGTGGCGCGGAAGCGTGCAATCGAGCGGCGCCTGGGATACGAAAGTCGTCCCGGTGTGCAGCAGCACGGGCAGTCCGTGCCGGGTGGCGTACTCCCAGAGGTGATCGAACTGGCGGTCGTGCGGGAAGAAGCCGGCATACATCGGCATCAGCTTGATGCCCTGCAGACGGAGGTCCTGGTAGCCTTCCACGAGTTCGTCCTGCCAGCCGGGCTGCGTGGGATCGAGCGAGAGGAAGCCAATTAGTCGGTCCGCGTGTTTCGCGACATAAGCGGCTACTTCGCGGTCCGGGACCCAGAGGCCCGAGTTCCTGGCTTTGCCTCCGAAGACGATCGTCTTGCTGCATCCGGGAGCGGTCGCCTGGTACTCTTCCCAGCGGACAGTGAGGTCAACCTCGACGTCGCCGCGGGCGCGGCGGGCCTGGAGTTTGAAATCCTCGGAAAAGTGTCGTGGGTACTCCCAGAAGTGGCTATGAACGTCGATCAGCATCGAAGCACAGGATAGCGCAGCCCCCGGGTGGATGCGAAAAAACGTCCGATGCGCTGGACGGGCCGTTTCACGCGCGCCAACGTGTTCTAAAATTAAGTTACAAATGACGTTCGGTCGCGACTTCCCGGTTTTGCTCTTCGCTGCCGGAGCACTCTGCGCGCAGTCGCCCGTGGACCCATCCGCCTTCTACCGCGAAAAGGTTGAGCCGCTGGTGGCGAAGAATTGTTTGCCCTGCCACAGTGCAAAGGTCAAGCAGGGCGGGCTCGATCTGAGCACGCGCGAAGCGCTTCTGCGCGGCAGCGTGCATGGGCCGGTGGTTGTCCCGGGAAATGCCGCCGATTCGCGGTTGTATAAGCTGGTTGCTCATGTCACCGAGCCCGGTATGCCCTTCAAGGGTAAGAAACTCTCCGAGCAAGCAATTCAGACGCTCGGCGAGTGGATCCGGATGGGTGCGCCCTATGGCGAGGCGATTGTGGATCCGGAGGCGATCAGCCTTGCGGACGCAACGAAGCACTGGGCGTTCCGGCAGCCTGTCCGCCCGGCTGTTCCAGGTGGGGCCGCCGCAAGATGGTCGAAGAGTGTAATCGACCGGTTCCTCGCTGCCGCTCATCGGCAGAAGGGATTAACGCCTCTTCCCGAGGCCGGCCGTGGGACACTGCTGCGGCGCGTGTACCTCGACCTGACTGGCCTGCCTCCTACGAGCGAACAGACCGAAGCTTTCCTGAAGGATCCCGACCCGGACGCCTACGAAAAGATCGTCGACCGGCTGCTCGACAGCCCCGAGCATGGAGAGCGCTGGGGGCGGCACTGGCTCGACATTTGGCGCTACTCGGACTGGTATGGGTACCGCAAGACCAACCAAGTGCGGTACTCGCAGCGGCACATCTGGCGTTGGCGTGACTGGACGGTCGAAGCGATCAATAGCAACAAGCCCTACAACCGGATGATCGTCGAGATGATAGCTGGCGACGAGATCGCTCCGAAGGATCCGGATACCGTGCGGGCCACCGGTTATCTGGCGCGTAACTGGTACATGTTTAACCGGAACGTGTGGATGCAGGACACCGTGGAGTACACCTCGACGGCGTTTCTGGGGTTGACGCTGAAGTGCGCCCGCTGCCATAACCACAAGTACGATCCGGTCCCGCAGACCGATTACTACCGCTTCCGGGCCTTCTTCGAGCCGCACGACGTGCGCATCGACCGCGTGCGCGGCCAGGCAGACACGACCCAGGACGGCGTGCCGCGTGTCTACGATGCGGAACTGGACAAGCCGACCTACCGTTTTATTCGCGGCAACGAGAACAGTCCGGACACCTCGATAGTGCTGCAGCCGGCGGTGCCGCAGTTGTTCGGAAACCCCGCGCTGGAGATCAAGCCGGTTCCGCTGCCGATCGAAGCTTATTTTCCGGATGGGCGCGAGTTCGTGCCGGCCGACCTGATTGCCGCCGCCAAGGCGAAGATCGAAAAGGCCGGCGCCGAACTGAAGAAGGCGCGTGAGAAGCCGGAGCCTGAAGCTCTGATCGCCGCCGCCGGGAAGCGTCTGGAGGCTGCGCAAGCTGCGCTGCCCGCTCTGGAGGCGCGCGTCAAGGCCGATCTGGCGGCCATCGCCACCCCCGTGCCGCCGAACGCCGAGAACCTAGCCGAACAAGCACGCAGTCTTGAGCGCAAGGCGAACTTCATCCAGGCGGAAGCCGACTTGATCGCCGGCCGGTACGAGTTCGAGCAGGCCAAGACGGACGAGAAGAAACTGGGCGCGGCGACGGCCAAGCTCGAGGCCGCCGTGAAAGCCTTGAAAGAGCCGGCCGAAGGCTACACCCCCATCGGGCCGAAGTACCCGACCGCCAGTTCCGGACGCCGGCTAGCGTTGGCGCTCTGGATCGCCTCCAAGGAGAATCCGCTGACCGCGCGCGTGGCGATGAACCACATGTGGATGCGCCACTTCGGGCGCCCGCTGGTCTCCACGGTCTTCAATTTCGGCAATAGCGGCAAGGCGCCTTCCCATCCGGAACTGCTCGACTGGCTCGCCACCGAGTTCATGGACCGCAATTGGGATATGAAGGCAATGCACCGCCTGATGGTCACCTCAGCCGCCTACCGGATGCGGTCCTCGGGCTGGGATCCGGAATCGAAGCAAGCCAAGACGGATGCCGATAACCTCTACTTCTGGCGCATGAACGTGCGGAGGATGGAGGCGGAAGTGGTTCGCGACAGCGTGCTGGCTCTGGCGGGCAAGCTCGACCGCACGATGGGCGGTCCGGAGATCGATGAGACCAAGGGTCAGCAGATGTACCGCCGCAGTCTCTATTTCCGTCACACGCCGGACCTGCAGATGGACATGCTGAAGGTGTTCGATGCAGCCAGCCCGATCGAGTGCTTCGAGAGGAGTGAAAGCATCGTTCCACAGCAGGCGCTGGCGCTGAGCAACGGTCAGCTCAGCCTCGACATGGCGCGGATCATCGCCGCGCAGCTCGCCTCGCCGGCCGCATCCGATAGCGGCGCCTTCGTTGTAGCGGCCTTCGACCGCATCCTGGGCCGTGCGCCTTCCGAGGCCGAGAAGGGGGCGTCGATTCAGTACCTTGGCGAGCAGGCGGCGCTCTACCGCGGGCCGGGCCTGACGCCCTTCCCCTCGGGTCCGGAGGCTCGGGTGAAGCCCTCCTCCGATCCGGAGCAGAGAGCGCGTGAGAGTCTGGCTCACGTACTGTTGAACCACAACGATTTTGTGACCATTCGGTAAGGAGAGTGCGATGTCGCGAGGAAAGCTTTGCTGTGACCGCCAGTCGAGGCGGGTATTTCTATCCGATACGTGCATGGGCTTCACCGGCCTGGCGCTCGGCTCTCTGCTGCCGCGCAGGGCAGGGGCGGCCGAAGACCATTGGGTCGCGCCCGACGGCAAACCTCACTTTCAACCCAAAGCGAAGCGGGTCATCTGGCTGTTCATGCTCGGCGGCGTCAGCCATGTCGAATCGTTCGACCCGAAGCCCGCGCTAAACCAGTTCGCGGGAAAGCAGCTCTCGGAAACCCCGCACAAGGATGTCCTCACCAATCCGTTCGTCAAGGAGAATCTAAAGGCCTTCGTTCCCGGTCAGCACCAGATCAAGTTGACGCTCTACCCGATGCAGAGCGACTACCGCAAGCGCGGGAAAAACGGCGTCGACGTGAGCGACTGGTTCCCGCACATGGGCGGCCAGATGCACAACGTCTCGCTGATTCGCTCGGTTTGGACCACCGACAACGATCACGGCGCCATCCTGCAATTTCACACCGGACGTCATATCTTCGACGGCTATCTGCCCACGCTCGGCTCGTGGGTGCACTACGGGTTGGGTTCGATGAACGAGAACCTCCCGTCGTTCGTCGTACTGGGGGAGCCTCCCGGCGACTGTTGCGGCGGAATGGGAACGCATGGGTCGGGCTATCTCGGCCCGGAGCACGCCGGCGTAGCGCTCGAGGTGGATCCCGGGAAGCCGCTCCCGTTCGTCTCTCCCGGTCCGGACGTCTATCAGGAAGAGCAAAAGCGCGAATTCGAGTTTCTGAACCGGCTCAACAGTCTCGCGGCAGTGGAATACCCCGCCGATGGAGCGCTGCGCGCGCGCATCAAATCCTACGAACTGGCGTTCCGGATGCAGATGGCTGTTCCCGAGGCCATTCAGTTCAAGGACGAAAGCGAAGAGACCAGGTCGCTCTATGGACTGGATCAGGAAATCACCAAGCCGTTCGGGCAGGTCTGCCTGGCCGCGCGCCGTCTCTCGGAGCGGGGAGTGCGCTTCGTGCAGGTTTACCACGGCGGCGCGGGCAACGCGTGGGACGCGCACAAGGACCTCAAGAAGAACCATTCGGAGCTCGCGGCGAAAGTGGACAAGCCGATTGCCGGGCTCCTGCAGGACCTGAAGCAGCGCGGGCTGCTCGATGAGACCATCGTTGTGTGGGCCACCGAGTTCGGCCGCACTCCAGGAGCGGAGAACTCCAACGGACGCGACCACCATCCGTTCGGCTTTTCGGTCTGGATGGCGGGAGGGGGCATCAAGGAGGGCGTGGTCCACGGCGCCACCGACGAGGTGGGTTTCCACGCGGTGGAGAACCGGCACTACGTAACCGACATTCACTCCACAGTCCTGCACCAGCTCGGACTGGATTCCAAGCGGCTCGATGTTCCCGGCCGCAAGCGGCTCGATATCGACTACGGCAAACCGATCCGTGGCATTATCGCTTAGCGGCTAGCCCAATGATTCGCCGCAGAAGCGCCGCAGCACGTTACACGTGATTTGCGAGACGTGCCGGTCCGTAAACAGCGCCGATACCCACGTGATCGAACCTACCGAGAAGACCGCACCCCCGCTGGGGGTATCGAAGTATACGATTTCCGAGCCGCCGCCGTCGGGGTTCGTTCCCTTCGCCAGCAGCCGCGTGCCAGGCGGGGATGACGCGCTTTGCTTGTCCGTCTCGTGCCCTGAGGCGCCGCCGGGGATCCGTTCGTGCAGCGTTTTCTCGCCGAACTCGTGGCCATTCTCGAGTGCGGTTTCCGCAAACACCCAGTGCGAAGCGTCGATGACCTTGTAGGGTGCCGCGGTCATGATGCCCGATACGGTGCACACCACACCAAGCAGATTTGCCTCCGGCTCGCAGGTCCTGTGCATCCGGCTTTCGTACTCCAGCTTGCCATCTTCGGAGTGCCCGCCGAGTTCGCCGCGCAGGCTGTTGACGTGTGTCAGGCAGCGCATCGTGCCGTCGGTGGACAGCGTTACCTCGCAGTTCAGGCCGTTGCCGCCGAGATACAGTAGCCGCCCGCCGCGCTCAAAGACCCAGCGTTTGACGGCAAAGTACATTTCACGGGTCCAGTACTCCGGATGCACCGCGATAATCAGGGCGCGGTAGTCGTCAAGCGGGAGAGATCCCTCGTGCAGATGCGCTTCGGCGTAGAGATCGAAAGGATAACCCTCCCGCTCCAGCCATCCGTACAAGCGCCACTCGCCCGGGGCCTGCCCGCACTGCACCCTCCCACGCACGGGGTCGCTGACCTGAGGATCGTCGAAGATATGGTTGTGCGGCTCGGGGCGGTCGAAAGAGAGTGGCAGGTAGTCGTCGTCCTTGGGTCTCCACACGCCGAAAGCCGACGCCCGCTGGTAGCGGTCCAGATCCTGCCGCGCGTTCACAACAGGAGCGTCCGGCAACCGGTCGGCATTGATGTAATTGCTACGCCCCCCGAAGTTGTTGTACGCGTTCCAGGTGTTTGTGGAAGCGAGAATCGCGATCTTCGCCTGGGGTTTCGCCGGCGCCACCACCCACGGGAAAGAGAACGACTTGCCCGACTGCGTTCGGGCCGTCAGATAGTAGAGGCCCGACTGCTCCGGCGCCACGATGACCGGCGGAGCCGGATAGCCTTCGCTGTTCCAGCGTACGCCGGTCTGCGTGAAGTCGCCGTCCGGAAGAATCTGCCTGGTGGCCTGCGGTCCATGCTCGTCGATCCAGCCGATCATCCGCACGAACTCTTTTAGATGTCCGAAGCGCCAGAGCGTCAACTGGTACTGCTCCGTGGCGTGCACGCGGTACTCGGCCTTCTCGCCAGCCTTCACCCACTTTGGCCACATGTAGCCGAGTACGGTGTCGGATAGCAGCCGGAACTGAAAAGGCCGAGCCTCTTCAAGAGCGGCCTCGGATGTTTTTGCGCCGTAGCCCGGCTTGGCCAGCGTAACGCGATAACGGCCGGGCGGCAGATCGCCGTAAAACGCGCCGCGAGGCGAAGACCGCAGTTGAGTCACCTCGCCCGTCGCCAGGGAGAGGAACTCGGCTGCCACATCGCAGAGAGCCACATACATTTCGTCGCTTACGTACGCCAGTGCTCTCATTCTCTGTTCCGGAGGTATTTCTTGGGGAAGATACAGCGCATGGAATAGTTCGGGACTTGGACCTGCCCGGGGCGCCAGTCTCCCACGCACCCCAGCAGCAGGTACGCTTCGTGTTTGGACATGCCGGTGAGTTCCTCGATCCAGAAGATCATCTCGCGCAGCGCCTGGCGGGCAGCCTCTTCGAGCGGCGTTGCGATGCCGATCGTGACCAGCGAGTCCGCCGTCTCCACGCGCGGCCACTTCATATTGGGGCTGCGCCCGCGGATCACGTCGCACTGCAGCGTCAGCTCGCTGCGCATCTCGACGCTCCCGATCTCGCCGTCGCTCTGAATGGCGTGGCAGTCGCCGGCGCAGAGTAGCGCGCCTTGGACGAACACCGGCAGATATACCGTGCTGCCCGCCGCGATCTCCTGGACATCGACGTTGCCACAGTGTGCGCCCATGCTGCCCGACTGAATGGCCTCGAGCGGCGGCGCCACGCCAATGGTGCCGATCACCGGACGCACCGGAATCCGAACATCATGAGAGAAGATGACGTGCCCGTCCTGGATCTCAACCAGCACGGTGGCGGGCTGCGAAAAAAAATCTTCCAGATGAAACAGGAACGGCCAGTAGCCCATGTAGCCGAGCGAGTCGCACTTCTGCTCCAGAATGTGCACGGCTAGCGTGTCGCCCGGCCCCGCATCTTCGATGAAGACGGGCCCGGTGACCGGGTTGCCGTGATAGCCTTTGCTGCGGATCGCCAGCAGATACTCGGGCGTGGTGTGTTCCGGCGCCCGAGTGAGGCCGCCGCGCGAGTCTTCGGTCTCAAGCACGAATACTTCGCCCGGCTGTACCTGTGCCACCGGCGGCGTACGCCGGTCGAAAACCGGTGTCAACTGACTGCGCGGGATGCGCTGCATGTGGGAACAAGTATGACACCATCTCCTGATCCGGTACACCTCCGTGCAGTATAGTAAAAGCTTTGTGAATTCCTGCATCACTCGTGTGGAAGTGTTTCCCATCCGGGCGCCACGCAAAGAGCCGGTGAAGTCCGGTCGTAATCCGAACCACCCGCTCAGCGTGTCCGAGTTCGGCATTATCAGCATCGAGACGGAAGGCGGGATGGAGGGCGCCGGCGAGGTGTCGATCACCTTTCCGCGCATCGGCCACTCGTTGTGCCACGCCGCGCAGCACGTCATTGCGCCGGCGCTCAAGGGTCTCGATTGCTTACATGTACCACGGGTGCTGGCGGAAATCGACCAGCTTCTGGCCGGCCACCTGAGCGCGTCCTATCTGCGTGCGGCCTTCGAGATGGCGCTGCTTGATCTGGTAGGGAAGCACTACGCGATTCCCGTCTGGCAGTTACTCGGAGGACGGATGCGCGAGCGGGTCCCTCTGGCGTGGGGAATTTATCTGAAAGATCCGGAAGAGATGGCCGAGGATGCCGCGCGCGCAAAGGCGGACGGCTATCATGCCATCAAGCTGAAAGTCGGACGGCGGCTGGAGGACGATCTCGCCGCGGTGCGCGCCGTGGCGGCATCCGCCGGCGATCTGCCGTTGCGCCTCGATGCCAACGGGGCGTGGAGTTCGGTGGCCGAGGCGGCGCGGGCGGTGGACGCCTTCTCCGCGGAGGCGCCGGTCGCGTGGGTGGAGCAGCCGCTGCCGAGCCGAAACTTCGAAGGATTGCGCATGCTGCGGCAGCGAACCCGCGTGCCGGTGATGGCCGACGAGAGCTGCCAGACACTGCGAGATGCGTACGAACTTGCCCGCGCCGAGGCAGCCGACGTCTTCAATGTCTACGTAGTTGAAGCCGGAGGGCTGCGCGCCGCCGCGTCCATCTTCGAGTTCGCTTCGGCCCTCGACATTCCGTGCATCCTGGGCAGCCAAGCCGAGATGGGCATCGGAACCGCGGCCGCCGCGCACCTTGCGGTTGCCGTCGAGCGTCTTCCCTATGCGTGCGAGACGTTCGGACCGTTGCGGTACTGCCGTGATATTGTCCGTGATGCCGTCCCCATTTCCGGAGGCTTTCTCACTCCACCGGATGGACCGGGCCTCGGTGTCCAGCCCGACTGGGAGGCCATACGCGCATTGACGATATGAAGCTATTCGCTGAATTGAATAGAACCCAAATTCGTGAAGCGGCGCCCCGGTCGCTGGCAGTCCTGCCGATTGGCGCGACCGAGCAGCACGGACCGCATCTACCTACGGGCACTGACCTCTTCACGGTGGAGTCGGTTGCCCGCGAGGCCGCCCAAGCGGCTTCCTCGCAGATCTCCCTGATTGTGACCCCTGCGCTGCCGTTCGGATCGTCGGATCACCACCTGATGTACGGAGCTACGCTGTCGCTGAGTACCGAGACCTATTACAAGGTACTGCGCGAGCTGCTGGAGTCGCTGGTGACCGACGGATTCGGCAAAATCTTCGTTCTCAACGGACATGGAGGAAATCACGAACTGGCCGAGCTGGCGGCGCGCGACGTGGCGCTCCGCCATCCGGTGAACATTGCCGCGGGCTCTTACTGGTCAATCGCATGGGAAGATCTGGTGCGAGTGAAAGCGCACCAAGGGCGGCGCATGCCGGGTCACGCCGGGGATTTCGAAAGCTCCGTAATGCTCTCGCTGCGACCGCAACTGGCTAACTCCGGGTGGCCTCACCGGGATGGCGAGTTCAGCTCAGATCGGCTCAATCGCCGCCCGTACCGCAAAGAAACGCACGAGTTCTGGCGCAAGATTGACGGCTACACCGACAGCCCGGACCAGGCCACCGCCGAAAAGGGCACGCTCTTCCGATCGGTGATCGTGAAGGCGGTGGCGCAGGCTTTCACCGATTTTTACAGCTCCTGAGCCCGGCGGTGGTCGCGCTCAAAGTGCCGGAGCACGCCATAGAGAACTAGGAAGCCGGTGGCCAAATAGATGCCGCCTGTGAAGCCCATGAGCTGGCCGACCCCTATGGTGCGGCGCGCCAGGCCTCCCAGAAACGGCGCAAAACCGGAGATGCTCGCGCCGAGCAGGTTCAGCACGCCGATCGTCGAGGCGCGTAGCGAAGCGGGCACGACGTCAAAGGCCGCCGGCGCCTGGTTGGCGCTGACGAAGCCGGCGAAAAAGCCGAAAGCGATCGAGGCCAGGCGTGCGCTCTCGAGCGTGCTGCTGCTGCCCAGCAAGAAGATGCAGGGCGCCGCCAGCAGGAAGGCCGTGAGGATCACCCAGAAGCGCGACGAGCGGAACCGCTTGTAGAACCGGTCGGCAAGCGCGCCCCCCGCAAGCAGTCCCGCGAGCGTCCCTATTTGCGGATAGAGACTGGCCTCCAATCCCGCTCGAGCGAGCCCCAGAGAGAACTTGTCGTATAGAAATGTAGGCAGCCACGTGTAGACGAGGAACAGCCCAAAGGTCGCGATCGCCGCGAACAGCGCCACGATTCTTAGCGACGGAATCCGCAAGAGTTCGAAGAAGGAGCTGAGCGTTGGCCGGGATGTTGCCGGGCCTATGGAATCGCCGCGGAAGGAAATGGGAAGCTTCCGGAAAAAACGAGCCAAGGGAAGGGCGAACAGGAGTCCCGCCGCTCCCAAAATCCAGAACGAGGCGCGCCAGTGGAGTTCTTCGGCAATGTAGCCGCTCATCGAGCCGCCAGCGGCAACGCCAACAATCTGGCTTGTGGCGAAGATGGCTACCGCCTTGGAGAGCGTGGCCGGACCGTGCGCGGCCGCCATTAGCGCATAGGCCGCGGGCATGAACAGAGATTCCGATATCCCGAGCAGTCCGCGCAGCAGCAGCAGGATCGTGCCGGTGGGAGCGAAGCCGGTCAGCACCGTGACTGCGCTCCACAGCGCAAGGCTGGCCACGACCAGGCCGGTCTTTGACCACCGGTCTCCGAGCACGCCGGCGACGGGTGAACACAATCCGTACACCCACAGAAAGATGGCGCCGGTGAGTCCGAGAACGGCGTCGCTAAAACCGAACTCGGTCTGCAATGCGGGGAACAGCGTGTACACCACCTGCCTGTCTGCATGGTTCAGTACATAGCAGACCCACAGGAACCCGATCAGCGTCCATTCGGGAGCGAGCAACGGAGAAGGCCGCCGCTCCTTGCCGGGATCGAACTCATCACGAACCGCCGGATTCGGCAGCATCGTCAAAGCCAGCCCACTCCCATCTCCTACACCCAGTGCGGGAAGAATGCCTTCCAGTTCTCGTACAGGATCATGTCCTGCACCTCTACTGGAACTTGAGGCAAACGTGTCCCTTCGACAACTTTGTTCACGTTTAGCAGCCCCGTAATCACGTTGTCCATCGTGCCGGACGGGAAATCCGAGCCTGGCAGGATTTTGTGCTCCACTCCGTACTCCATCGCCGTCACCAGCGCCTGCCAGTAGCGCCACGGCCTGTAATGCACCGCACTGATATCCGTGTACAGATTCGGGCACTTGCGGCTCAGCACCATCACGTCGGTTTCCCACGGGTGCCCGAGGTGAGCAATGATCATCTTGAGGTCCGGGAAATCCATCGCCACGTCCTCCAACTGCAGCGGCAAACCCCACTTCAGCCGCGCGGCGGTCGGGAAGGTTGTTCCCTGGTGCCACATGATCGGCAGCCCGTACTTCTGGCACTTACGAAACAAAGGCCAGTGCTTGCGGTCCTGGGGATCGAAGTGCTGGTAGACGGGACCGAGTTTGAGCCCCTTCAGCTTCAGTGACTTGACGCAGTAATCCAGTTGATCGAGGCAGTCGGGCTGCGTCGGGTCCACCGACGCCCAGCCCTCGATCTTCTCCGGGTGCTCGTCCGCATACGATGCGATCACCTCGTTCGGGATCCACATTCCAGAAGCCTTAGCCTGAAGGCCGAACACGACGACTCTGGAAAGACCAGCCGAAACGCGCCAGTGGTCGTCGGGCTTGGAATCGTAGACGTGTTTGTCGAGATTGCCGGTGTAGGCCAAGCCTCCGGACCGCTTCAGCTTCACCAGCTTCGCCGCCAGGGCTTCGCTGGCGTACTGCTCGCTGAGATGATCCGGATACCACATCAGGTGTGTGTGACAGTCAATCACTGGCCGGTTGGTCATAAGGGCGCTTTTCCAAGTTCATCCTTTACGAGCTCCAGTGTCAACTTCGCTGGCCCTACTCACGCTGTAAAGTCCAGCCTGCTGGACAAAAACCGCGGTAGCTCCATTGACTTCCCCGAGGCCGGATCTAGAATTGGGGAGACAGGCTGGTTGTTGGATTCGAGACGCCCCGGGCTTCCAGGCCGAATGTATCCACTTCATCGAGCCACTCCTCCGGGGACGGCCCCGGCGGAGAACTTTTATGCGCTTTCCGGCCGGGAATGTGAGTTTGAGAACCTGTTCCAAGGAGCTTAGCGTATGAAACGCCTTTTCTGCTTTCTTTTTCTGACGTTCGCTTCCGCGTTTGTCTGGGCCCAGCCCACCGCGACCATCGTCGGACGGGTCAGCGATTCCGGCGGAGGCGTGCTCCCTGGCGCGAAAGTCTCAGCGCGCAACACATCCACCGGGCTGGAGCGGTTCACGACAACTACCATGACCGGGGACTACGAGATTCCGCTGCTGCCCATCGCCGGAAGGTATACGCTCGGCATTACAAAAGACGGATTTCAAGCCTACGAATCGACCGGCATTACCTTGCAAGTCGATCAGAGAGCGCGCTTCGACGTTACGCTTCAGGTCGGCAGCGTAACCGAAAAGATCGTCATTGAGGCCATCTCGCCGATGGTAAATACCGAGACCGGAGCCATCGGACAGGTGGTGAGCAACAAGATCATAGTCGATCTGCCGCTGAATGGACGTAACTTTGTGCAACTCGCCGCGCTTCTGCCTAACGCCATAATCGGCACGTCCGGGACTGCCGGGGCAACCGTAGTTGCGGTCAGCGGCGGACGCCAGAGCAAGACCGAGTTCCTCCTTGATGGCATCAGCATCAACGAGCAACTGTTCGACGGCGTGGTGCTGCGGCCCTCGGTGGACGCAATTCAGGAGTTCAAGGTTCAGGCCAACTCCTTCTCAGCCGAGTACGGCCGTGGCAATGCAATCCTGAACGCCACGATCAAGAGCGGAACCAACCAGTTCCACGGCGCCGTTTACGAGTTTCTGCGCAATGACAAGCTGGATGCCCGGAACTTCTTTCTGCCGCGAAAAGCGCTATACCGGCAGAACCAGTTTGGTGTTGCGGTGGGAGGACCTGTCCGGCTTCCCAAGTTCAATGGTCGCGACAAGAGCTTCTTCTTTTTGAACTACGAGGGCACCCGGATCCGGCAGGGCCGTGCCTTCAATCCGGTGGTTCCTTCCGATGCATTGCGCCGGGGAGATTTCAGCTCGGTTTCAACCTCCATACGGGAGCCGCTCACCGGCGTGCCGTTGCCGGGCAATGTCGTTCCCCAGAGCCTCCTGAACCCGGCCACCGTGTACTTTCTGCGGTTCGTCCCCCAGCAGAACACGCCCGCGGGGACATTTGCCTACGCCGCGCCGTTCCGCAACACGGCCAACCAGGGCAATGCGCGTTACGATCACATCTTCAGCACGCGCGACTCGCTGTTCATTCGGTACAGCGTCAACCACCTTGAAGCGTTCAACCCCGGCACTTTTCCCACCGCCGGCGGAAGCACTCAGCGACAGCGTGTACAAAACCTGGTGGCGTCAGAGACCCATATCTTCACGTCGACTCTGATCAATGAGCTGCGCCTCGGCTACACGCGCATGCACAACGGGAATTTCAACCAGAATCTGGGCACGAACCACACGATTTTGTCCGGCATTCGCGGCTTTGAGGAAACCAGCCTGAACTTCCCAGGCCTACCCCAGTTGAGCATCACAGGCTTTCAAGCTGTCCCTGGCAATGCCTTTCAGCCGCTGGTCAACCCGACCAACATGTTTCAGATCGTCGACAACGTCTCCTGGATCCGCGGCGCCCATACTCTCCGCTTCGGAGGCGACCTGCGCGACTTCAGGCTCACATCGACAAACTCGGCCAATTCACGCGGCAACTTTTCGTTTACGGGCGCTTACACCGGCAATGGTTTCGCCGACTTCATAACCGGATACCCGATCTCGGGCGCCCGCAGCTTTCCCCGCAACCTGTTCGGCCAGTACGAAAAGCGCTATCACTTTTACGTGCAGGACGATTGGAAGGTCTCCCGCAGCCTGACCCTGAACCTTGGTCTCCGCTATGAGCTCAACCCGGCCCCCACGGCCATGCTGGGCCAATCGGCCCGCTTCGACTTCGGGACCGGCCGCTGGGCCGTCTCCACCTACAACGGACAGATCAATACCGTATCGCAGCAGGTGGCCCGCTTTGCCCTGCCGCGCTTCGCGGATCTGGTCGACCGTGCAACCGGCGTGGGGCTTCCCAATAAACTGCTCTTCAACGACTACAACGACTTCGCTCCCCGCGTCGGCCTCGCGTGGCGGCCTTTCGGCGGAAACAAGACCGTGATACGCGCCGGAGCCGGGATCTTTTACCTGTTAACCAGCGGCAACAACGCCGTCAGCGTGCCAATCATCAACGTGCCTTTCATTGTCGATGAGTCCAAGCAGCAGCCCGTGGTCAGCGGCCGGCCCACGCTTGACGTTCGCAACTTCTTTGAACCGTTTTCCACCAATGCCAACTTCACAACGCCGCTCACCTTCGGGTTCAACCCCCGCATGCGGACTCCCAGCATGTACCAGTGGAACCTGGCGCTGCAGCGCGAATTGACGCCGTCGATGTCCATCGAACTGGCCTACGTTGGCAACAAGGGAACGAATCTGGAGCGCTACCTGCCGCAAAACCTGCCGCGCATCGACCCCAATGACGCGCGCCCCTTCCAGCAGCGCCGCCCACGCCCCCAGTTTGGAACCGGCACGTACTATGACACCCGCGACAACTCCAACTACAATGCCCTCGAGGTGAAGCTCGAACGCCGGTTCTCCCAAGGCTTCACCTTCCTTGCCGCCTACTCCTGGAGCAAGTCCATCGACGGTTCCACCAATGATCAGGGTGGTGGAGAAGGTGCCGACAATCCCTTCAACCTTCGCACCATGCGCGGTCTCTCCGGCCTCGACGTCGGACAGCGGTTCGTCCTGAGCTTTGGATGGGAGCTCCCGTTCGGCCGCGGACGCCACTTCTTCGCGGATATGCCCAAAGCAGGCGACCTCATAGTAGGCGGCTGGCAGCTTGGAGGGATTCTGACCTTCCAGCAGGGTTTCTCATTCACGCCGGTGATCGCCAGTGATCCTCACAACATCGGCTTCGCGTACGCCCGCCGGGCCGATGTCATCGGCACGGGTCGCGTCGACCGCTGCCAGCCCGAGCAGTGCTTCAACATCGACGACTTCCGTGTTCCGCAGCCCTTTGTCCCCGGCAACGCCGGGCGCAACATCTTGCGCGGGCCGGGCATTAACAATTGGGACTTCTCAATATTCAAAAACTTCAGCTTCACCGAATCGGTCTATCTGCAGTTCCGCGCCGAAGCGTTCAATTTGTGGAACCACACGCAGTTCAATAATCCGAATAACAATATCGAGTTGAGGAACCTGGGAGGGCGTGTCTTCTCGGCCAAGGATCCGCGGATCGGGCAGTTCGGTCTGAAGTTGTACTTCTGAGTGCGTTAACGTGATGCTGACATACGCAACCCAGCATCTGGGCTGCTTACGAGCCAGGGTTACGGCGCGTTCTTCGGCAGGCTCGCCAATCCGGCCCGGATTACCGCGCGGTTGTGCAGGTCACTCTTGTTTTTGATTTCCGCCCCAATGGACTCTCCGTGACGTAATGCTTCGAGCCACGTCTTGCGGGCTTCTCCCATCCTGCCCGTACGTTTGAAGAAGATGCCCTGCCGCATGAGCACGCTCACCAGGTCGCGTCTGGCGTCAAGACTCTTGGGTTCCTTCTCATGAAACGCCCGGCGCAGCGATAGTGCTTCGTCGAAGAATGCTTCTTCCTCCCGGACGGCTCCGCGCCTTCCCGCGTGTTCGGCGGCCTGCACCAGATCGATAGCCAGATCCCTGAGCGCAATGGCGTCGCCAGGAGAAGCTGCGGCGCGCCGCCGATCCAGTGCCAGCGCTTCTCGCGTGTGAAACTCGGAACGCTCGGGATAGGACTTCCCATAAGCCCCAGCCAAGTATTTGTGGCAAAGCGCCACGTTGCGAATCATTTCCGTATCGTTTGGCGCGGAAGCAAGCAGGCTACGGTATTGCTCCAGCGTCTTCTGGAATTCCTCGATGCGAGCGGCCCCCAATTGACGAAGGGAATAGGCGAACTGCGTGCGGACGCGGCCATGCTTGATGCGGTGGGCGGGGAGGGTTCCCTTGCCATCGAGTTGAGTCCAATGCTGTTGGGCCGCAGTGAGCAAGCTCAGCGCTCCTTCGCGGGTATTGAAACGCAATGCATGCGTCGTCAGCACTTCACTCAATTCCCACCGGGCTTCTCCATTGGCTGCATCGGAACTGAGGACCCCTTCCAGCAACAATCGCGACTTGGCAAAGGACTCTTCCGATTCGCTCCGCTCGCCCAGATCCCCCTGGATTTGGCCAAGACGGTGGTACCCCTTGGCGCTTTCAATTGCCAGGCCGGGATCTCCGGCCACTTCGCGGGAGAGGGAATCGAGGTATTCCACCGACCGCCGGGCCATCGTCTTGCGAACCTCGAGCGATCCGGCGAGATTGCGGAGTCCGTTCTGAAATTCGAAAAGAACCGATCGCGCCAACCCACGGAGCTCGTCGAAACGGCGCTGGGCAACGCCCCGGTTGGCCTCCGCCTTCTTCCATTGCCAGAGCGCGGCGCCCGCGCCCGAAAACGCAAGCAGAAAGCCGGCGGCGATCGCCGCCACGGGAATCCTGTGGCGAGCCACAAACCGGCTAAACAGGTAGGTAAACGACGGTGGCCGCGCGCTGACCGGTAAACCGTCCAGATATCGCTGAAGGTCATCGCTCAATTCCCGCGGGCCCGAGTAGCGTAGTGAGGCGTCCTTCGCAAGAGCTTTTTCGATCACGGCCTGGAGATCCGGGGGCAGTGAGGCGCTGATTACGGGGGGAGTTTCACTGATTACTCGAACCGCTTCACCGGGAGCAAGCCCTGAAACGTCGATGGCGCGCCTGTCCGCCAGCAATTCGTGCAACAGCAGGCCCAATGAGTAAACATCGCTCGCCGTAGTGAGGGGTTTGCCGGCCACCTGCTCGGGGCTGGCATAATTCAAGGTCATTGCATGCAGCGCCGTGGGCGCCGTGCTCCGGCCGCCGCTCTCAAGTACCTTAGCCACCCCAAAGTCGAGCAGTTTCGGTTTCCCGGAGGAGTCCACCAGCACATTAGCGGGCTTGATATCACGGTGAATCACCAGGTGCTGATGAGCGTAGTGGACCCCGTCGCACAATTGACGGAACAGCCCGGCGCGCTCCACCAGACTGAGTTTGTTCGCACGGCAATGCTCATGGATGGGCAACCCCTCGATATACTCCATGGCGAGATAGGGGATGCCGTCCCCGGTGACTCCGCCGTCGAGCAGCCGCGCGATGTTGGGATGGGAAAGGGCAGCCATGATCTGGCGCTCGGAGAGGAACCGCTGCAGGAAGCCGGGCACGCCCATCGACTGGGAGACCAGCTTCACGGCGGCGGTCATCTCGTATTGGCCATCGGCGCGCCGGGCGCGGTAAACAACGCCCATCCCACCTGCCCCAATTACGGACTCCAACTCCCACGCTCCGGCTCTGGTTCCGATTCGGGCGCTGTCCGGGGGTAGGGAATCGCGTTCGAGAAAACCTCCGGTCTGCTCTTCGTAAGCAAGAAGCTCTTCCACCTGCCGCTTGACATCGTCGCGGCCGGCGCACAATTGCAGGACAAGGTCCGGCCGGCTCTCGCGAGGATGGGTAAGGATGATGCTCACGATGTCGAGCGCGTCTTTGGAAAGCGGAGGGATCATTCCATCTCCCCGGCGGCGCCCGCGTCTCCCTTCAACTCTCGCAACAGGAAGAGGCGGGCAACGTTCCAATCGCGTTTCACAGTAGCGGGGGAAGATCCCAGAATCTGCGCGGTTTCCGGTATCGAAAACCCCCCGTAGTATCGCAACTCGACAAGGTGGGAGCGTTGCGGATCGATGGCTTCCAGCCGCGCCAACGCCCGGTCCACTTCCAGCACTTCCGCCGGATCGAGCGGGACGTCCGCGGCGCAGTTTTCCACAAGTCCGGATAGTGGTTCCTTGGCCGCGCCACCACCGCGCTTTTGGCGGTTTCCGGCGCGGGCATGTTCGACCAGGATCTGCCTCATCAGGCGCGCGGCGATGCTGAAAAAGTGGGACCGGCTGTTCCAGTCGATCGGCGACTGTTGCGTGATACGCAGGAAAAGCTCGTGGACCAGGTCCGTGCGCTGGAGCGTGATGTCGCCCGATTCACGGCGCAAATAGGATGCCGCCAGAAGGCGCAATTCGTCGTACAGGCTCGACATCACCCGCTCGCGTGCCTCCTGGTCGCCGCCAGACCATTGCCGCAGCAACGCCGTGATCTCCGCGGGGGAGGACATAGGGAACCAGCTACCTGATCCATTCTACACGCCTGAGCCGGTTTTCGCCGGTTTGTCGCAATGAATCCTTGAAGGAAAGAACAGGCACGCATGAATGTTCGAAATACCGTTGCCATTGTTTTCTTGACCGCTTGTTTGGCTGTGCCGGAACTCGCGGCCCAGACGGCGTTCTTGTCCGATGATGTCCATTTGGACCCTGCCTCGGCGGCTCGTAACTTTGGATCGGCGGAGCAGTTGAAAGTAGGCGGCGGCAGCTATGCTTTGTTGAAGTTCACTGTCACACCGCCTGTGCAGGGAGCAAGCCTGGCCAAGGCTATTCTAACCCTCTACATCGGCGACCCGGCAACTGCCGGTACGTTGCGGGTTTTGTCGCCTAACACGGCCTGGGACGAGACCAGGGCGACGCATTCCACCTACACTGTTGCCGGACAAGCGATTGCCACCGGTCTTGCCGTGACGCGTGGAGCAAGTTACCTGACCGCCGATGTTACCGCCACGGCCAGAAACTGGCTTGCGGGCACGCAGAACAACGGATTGGCGATCACCGCCGACGGGACGACGCAGGTGCTCATCGATAGCAAAGAGAACACGGGCCCCAGCCACCCGGCAAAACTCGATCTTGTTTGGTCCGGTCTCAGCGGCGCTCCCGGGCCCCCGGGCCCGGCCGGTCCGGCGGGTCCACGCGGATTACAGGGCGAACCAGGGCCGCCCGGCCCGGCCGCCGCGCCAAGCGACGGCCTGGTTTTCAACTCGCCGGCAGTCGCGTTACGGTGCTGG
>Ga0187893_10003327_pt1 | contig 32876 bp, 31 predicted proteins | sample MA1701074metaG_FD_139574 | JGI IMG/M metagenome (GOLD analysis project Ga0187893, IMG submission 139574) | White microbial mat communities from a basaltic lava cave in the Kipuka Kanohina Cave System on the Island of Hawaii, USA - MA170107-4 metaG ...
CTAGGCGCGCGAACTTACGCGCGAATCTCCCGCGCGGCCGGCGCCGCCAGGCGGCGCAGCAGGTCGCGGCCCGCGCGCGCAGCGGTGTCCGCGTCGCGCGCGGCGAGCGAGACCGCGAGACGCTGCAACAGCGGGCGCAGTTTGCGCCGCTCCGCGGCGGCCGCGGCTGCGTCGCGCTCGGGTGCGAGCTCGCCGAGGAAGCGCGTGAGCGAGTGCGCGAGGATCAGCGCCACGCGGTTGTGAGTCATGCGCGCGATCGACTCGTGGATCTGAGTCGCCGCGGCGAGAAACTCCTGGTCGGTGCGCTCGGGGCTCGCCTGCTCGCGCAAGCGCGCGACGCACGCCTCGAGCTCGGCGTCGCTCGCGCGTTCGACCGCGAGCCGCAGCAGGCCGGGCAGCAAGAGCTCGCGCAGCTCGAGCAGGTCGCGCACGCGCGCGGGGTCGGCGCCGGAGTCGCCGAGCAGAGCGGGCACGATCTCGAGGCTCGCGTGCTCCGCGTCCCGGACGCGCGCGCCCGAGCCGCGCAGGATCTCGACCAGGCGAAGCTGCTCGAGCTGCTTCAGCGCCTCGCGCACCGAGCTGCGGTTCACGTGCAGCTGCGCGGCGAGCTCGCGCTCGGCCGGCAGGCGCGCCCCGGGGGCGAGCGAACCGTCGAGGATGCTGGTCCGGATGCGCGCGGCCACCTCGTCGATCGTCCGCTTGATCGCGCCCGGTCCCACGTTCATCATGCGCGCCATGACCAGAGCCTACTCGATCAGCGCAGCGGACATCGTCGCGGAGAAGGAGCGCGTCAAGGGCGACGTCTCCCGGTTCGAATTCGGGAACGTGATCAAGCTCGACCAGCTCGAGCTGCGCAAGCTCGGGCCTGCCGACGTGCACCTGAAGATCCTCGCCGCCTCGGGCGAGCACAACGTCGATCACGCCGTGCTGGCCGACACCGACGGCATCGCCGCCGCGCGCGGCGGCAAGATCTACCCCGGCAACTCCGCGGTCGGCGAGGTGCTGGCCGTGGGCGAGGCGGTCAAGCGCTTCAAGCCCGGCGACATCGTGCTCACGCACTGCAACGGGCAGCCCGACGCCTACGGCTTCCCGCTGCGCATCTGGGCCTACGACCAGCCGGAGTCGATCGGCTGGTACTCGGAGGAGGCGGTGGTCGGCGAGTGGCAGCTCGTGCCCGCGCCGCTCGACTGCGGGCTTTCGCTGTGGGAGATCGCGGCCCTGCCGCTGCGCGCGCCGACCGCCTATCACATGTGGCGCCGGGCGCTCGGCATCTTCCGCATCAAGGTTCCCGACACCAAGCTGCGACGCCTGAACGTGCTCTCGTTCGGCGGCGGCGTCGGCGAGTGCTTCCTGATGCTGGCCAAGGCCGAGGGCCACCACGCCTTCTTCTGCGCCGGCTCGGCGGAGCGGCGCAAGGCGCTCGAGGCTCAAGGCATCCAGGGCATCGACCAGAAGGCGTTCAACCGCTTCGCCTCGCGCGACGACGTGCGCGCGTTCCAGGGCGAGGTTCGCAAGCTCACCGGCGGCGTGAACATGCACATCGTGTGCGACATGCTGCGCGGCCCGGTGTTCGAGGCCGGCCTCGCGGTCGCCGCGCGCTGCGGCGTGAACGTCTCGTCCGGCTGGCAGCTCTCGCGCGAGGTCTCCTACAACTCGGTCGTGCAGTCGGTGAAGCAGGTCACGATCGACCACACCCACTACGAGACGATCGAGGGCTGCAACGCGGCCACCGAGCTGTACGGCGTGGTGTTCAAGCCGACCGTGCACAAGGAGATCTACGCCTTCGAGGATCTGCCGCGCGCGATGCGCGAGATGTACGACGCGACGCAGACGGGCATCCCGATCGTGCGCATCGCCAAGCAGATGCCGGCGGCGGTGGAGAAGCTGGTCTGATGGCGCGCGCGTTCTGGCTGATCAAGTCCGAGCCGGAGCTCTACCCGTTCTCACAGCTCGTGGCCGAGCGGAAGACGCTGTGGGAAGGCGTGCGCAACCACGAGGCGCGCAACAATCTGGCCGCGATGGCCAAGGGCGACCTCGTGCTCTTCTACCACTCGCACGACTCGGAGGTGGTCGGGGTCGCGCGCGTCACCGCGACCGCCGTGCCCGATCCGACCGCCGACGACCCGCGCTGGGTCGCGGTCGAGATCGAGGCGCTGCAGCCGTTCGCGGAGCCGGTCTCGCTGGCGACCATCAAGGCGGACCGCGCGTTCGCGAAGCTGAAGCTGGTCACGCACTCGCGGCTCTCGGTGCTGCCGGTCGAGCCGCGCCAGTTCGAACGGCTGCTCGGGCTCGGGCGCACGCGCCTGCGCGCGGGCGGCGTCAGATCGGGGAAGGCGGCGGAGGCGGGCGCACGGGGTTGAAGCCCGGCCGCTTGACGACGCTCTCCGCGCCGAGCTCTTCGCGCGTGAGGTGCGACTCGATGCCCTGCAGCAGCGCGTCGAGGCCGATCATCATCGCGGGCAGCGAGCCGACGTGCTCCTCGATCGCGGCCGAGCGCAGCGACGAGGTGGTGGTCTGCAGGTAGCCGAGCAGGAGCTCGACGCCGCCGCGCCGCGGATCCGAGCTCGGGATCACCACGATGCTCTTGCCGAGCTCGACCGCCAGCGCGTCCATGGCGGCGGCAGCGGCCGAGACCTGCGCGCAGTCCTCGTGCCACATGTCGGTGCCCTTGGAGACCGCGGAGTAGATCTGGTCGCGCTGGCCGAGGATGTCGGCCCAGACCACGGCGACGCTGCGCGGCTGGACGGTGCTGACGGCGGCCGCGGGTTCGCCCCCCGTCGTCCCGGAATCCGAGCAGCCGCCGAGCGCGAGCGCGGCCACGACCAGGGCTCCGACCATCCAGCGCATGCGATCCTCCGCGAAAGGCGCCGAGCGTACCTCAGAGCAGCGACGGATACGAGACACGGCCGCCGGCGACGCGCGCGCGCGGATCCAGCGCGTGCTCCTCGGCGGGCCGGCCGGGGGCGAGGTGCAGCACGCGCAGACCGCGCGCGAGCAGCGCGTCGGACAGGAGGCTGCGGTGGCACTTCCGCCAGTCGCGCTCCGCGCACAGGAACGCCACGCGCTGCTCGCGCGCGAGCGCTTCGAGCCGCGCCAGGCCGCGCTCGACCTCGGGCGTCGCGAGCGCGTCGGCCCAGGCGCGCAGGGCCGGGTCGGCGAGCGCGCGGTTCGCGGAACGCTCGAGCGGCACGGCGGGCTCGAGCCTCCCGCCCAGCAGGTCGCCCAGGAACAGGTAGCCGATGCCCGCGCTCGCGAGGCTCGCCTCGAGGTTGCGCCGGGCGTGCTGCGGGTGGCGCCGCGACACCGGGAAGCGTCGCACGTCCGCGACCCGCTCGATCGCGTGCGCGCGCAGGAGCTCCCGCAGCTCGGCCGCGGAGAGGTTCGAGTGGCCGGCGCTGAACGCCTCGACGCCCATCGCTACGCGAAGCGGTCCGGCGAGAACGGCGACACGTCGAGCGTCGTCCGCTCGCGCGCGCACAGCTCGGCGACCAGCTTCCCGCTGATCACGCCCTGCGAGATGCCGCTCATGCCGTGGCCGGTCGCGATCACGACGTTGTCGAGCGCGCGCGGCCGGCCGAGGATCGGCCGGTCGTCGGGCGTGAGCGGCCGCAGGCCGCGCCAGGTCTCGACGTGCTCCGACTTCTCCACGCCCGGCAGCACGCGCGCGATCGCGCGCTCGACCGCGCGCACGCGCCGCAGGTTCACGGACAGGTCGAGGCCCGCGAGCTCGAGCGTGCCGCCGAAGCGCAGGAGCGTCTCCATGGGCGTCACGAAAACCTTCGACTCGGCCAGCATCAGCGGGGTGCCGCCGAAGTCCGAGGGACACCGGACGGTGACGCTGTAGCCCTTCGCGCCCTGCACGGGCAGCCGCACGCCCAGCCCGCGCACGAGCCCCGGAGACCAGGCGCCGCCCGCGATCACGATCTCGCCGGCCGCGAGCGCGCCGCGCGTGGTGCGCACGCGCGCGATGCGCCGGCCCTCGCGCTCGAGCGCGAGCACGTCGTGGCCCGTCAGGATGCGCGCGCCGCGCTCGGCCGCGAGCCCGGCCAGCGCGCTCACCAGCCGCGCCGGCTGCACGTGCGCATCGACCGGGAACAGCACACCGCCGGCGATCGGGCCGGTCACGCGCGGCGCGAGCTTCGCGACCTCCGCGGCCGAGAGCGGGCTGCCCTCGCCGCCCAGCGCGCGCAGGCCCTCGAGCTCGTGGTGCGCGTCGTCGAGCCCCGCGCCGGTCTCGCACAGCACGAGCAGCCCGCGGCGCACGAAGCCGAAGTCGACGCCGGGCCGCGCCTCGAGCTCCGCGCACAGCTCGAGGCTCGCGAGCGAGAGCTCGCGGTTCAGCACCATCGTCTCGTGCGCGCGCTTCGCGGTCGCGGCACGCGCGAAGCCGAGCAGCCAGCGCGCGAGCTCGAGGTCGAGCCGCGGCTTCACGTAGAACGGGCTCTCGGGATCGAGCAGCCAGCGCAGCGCTTGCCGCACCACGCCCGGCCCCGGGAGCGGCGCGCCGTGGCTGGGGAAGATCCAGCCCGCGTTGCCGTACGAAGCGCCCGAGCAAAGCTCCCCGCGCTCGACGAGCGCCACCCGGGCGCCGCGCTCGGCCAGGTAGTAGGCGCTCGCGGCGCCGATCACGCCGCCGCCGATCACGATCGCGTCGAGGCGTTCGCTCATGCCCCCGACATGCTACGGCGGCGCGATGCCGAGCGCTGCCGCCAACGCGTGGTAGACGAAGTTCTGCTCGCGCGCGCCGTGGAACAACGCCGCGCTCGGCCCGCCCGCGTAGATCGGCACGTCCTCGCCGGCGTGGGTCTCGGCGACGAGCGGGAGCGTCGACTCCTGCAGGTAGTGCGGCGCCTCGGTCTGGGCGTTGGTCAGGTCCGGCCGCGCCGAGACCTTGCCGCTCGAGCTCTTGGCGAAGTGCGGCAGGTGCTTCGACCCCTCGGGCTGCGCGTCGCTCGCGCCCGGATAGCCGGGCCCGTTCGCGTAACCGAGCGTGGTGTAGGGCTTGCCGGAGAGGTCCTTGGCCGGTTTGTCGTCAGGCGCGGCCTCGCCGGACGAGCCGACCACCACGCCGAGGATCGGGTTCCCGCGCTTCGGGTAGCCCGCGATCGTGAGCGTGTGGCTGTGGTCCGCGGTCACCACGATCAGCGTCTCGTCGGGCCTCGTCCGCTCGCGCGCGTGACGGACGGCGTTCGACAGCTCGACCGCTTCGCCGAGCGCGCGGTAGGCGTTGCCCGCGTGGTGGCCGTGGTCGATGCGGCCGGACTCGACGAGCAGGAAGAAGCCCTTCGGCGCGCGCTCGAGCAGGCGCAGCGCCGCCTCCGTCATCTGCGAGAGCGACGGCTCGCCACCCGCGTCGCCCGCGCGGTCGGCCTCGAACTTCATGTGCGAAGGATCGAACAGGCCGAGCACGCGCGGCGTGGCCGCGGGATCGACAGCCGCGAGCTGCTGCGCGTTCCAGACCCACGCGCCGGTCGGGTTGCGCGCGCGCCACTCCGCGACGAGATCGCGCCCGTCCTGGCGCGCGCCGGTGAGCTTCGGGTCCTCGGGATCCTGCGCGCTCGCCGGCAGGAAGTACGCGCGCCCGCCGCCGAGCGCGACCTCGATCCCGTCGCCGTGGGAGAACTCGACCAGCTGGCGCGCGATGTCGGGGAAGCCCGCGGCGCGCGCTTCGGACGAGAGCTTCGCGTCGACCTCCCAGTCGCGTTCGGGCGTGTGCGCGTAGCCGCCGGCCGGCGTCGCGTGCGTGATGGTGGTGGTGGTGACGATGCCGGTCCACAGGCCGCGCTGCTCGGCCTGCTCGAGCAGCGTCGGCACGCTGCCCTTCGCGGCCGCCGCGAAGTCGCCGCGCACGACGCTCGCGTCGACGCCGAGCACGCCCGCGCGCGTCTTCACGCCGGAGAGCATGGCGGTGATCGTGCCCGCCGAGTCCGGCACCTGGAAGTCGGTGTTGTAGGTCTTGGCGAAGGCGGTGAACGGCAGCCGCTCGAAGGCGAGGAAGTTCTCCTCGCCGGTCTCGCCGCGCAGCTGGCCCTCGCGGATGCGCGCGGCCGTGACCGTGGCGATGCCCATGCCGTCGCCGATGAACAGGATGACGTTCTTCGCCGGCTTCTGCGGCCCGACCTCGGCGCGCGCCTGCGCCACCGCCTGCCGGCCCGCGACGAACCAGGGATCGGCCGTCACGTCGGCGCGCGCGAGCGGCGCGCCCCCGGCCAGCAGCAGCGCGACACCGAACAGGGACAGGCACGCCCTCACTTCGCGTCCTCCTCGGCGAGAATCTCCCGGTAGAGCTCGCGGTCGATGTTCCCGCCCGTGAGCACGAAGCCGACGCGCCGGCCCGCGAGCGCCCCGCGCTCGCGCAGCAGCGCGGCCAGCCCCGCCGCGGCCGCGCCCTCGGCGACATTGTGGGTGTCGCTGAACAGCGCGCGGATCGCCGCGCGAATCTCCGCCTCCGACACCGAGACGATCCGCTCCACGCCCTTGGCGATGCGCTCGAGCGCGTCCGAGTTGGGAACGCGCACGGCCAGACCGTCGGCGAAGGTGTTGGACGCATCGGTCGGCACCGCGCGCCCGGCCGCGAGCGAGAGCGCGTAGGTCGGCGCGCGCTCCGCCACCACGCCGACGATCCGCGTGCGCAGGCCGAGCGCGTCGCGCGCGTCGAGCGCCGCGCACACGCCCGAGCCGAGCCCGATCGGCACGTACAGCACCTCGAGCTCCGGCTCCGCGCGCAGGAGCTCGAGCGCGCACGACGCCACGCCCCGCACCAGCGCCGGGTGGAACGAAGGCACGAACTCGAGCCCGTCGCGCGCGGCGAGCGCCTGGGCGTGCTCGAACGCGTCCTGGAAGTCGCGCCCGTGCTCGACGAGCCGCGCGCCCTGCGCGCGCATCGCCGCGTTCTTCGCCGCGCTGTTGCCGTGCGGCACGACGATCGTGGCGGCGAGCCCGTGGCTGCGCGCCGCCGTGGCGACGCTCTGGCCGTGGTTGCCGCGCGTGGCTGCGATCACGCCGCGCACGTCGGGCCTTCGCGCGCGCAGCTCGTGCATGAAGACCAGCCCGCCGCGCAGCTTGAACGCGCCGGTCGGCAGGTGGTTCTCGTGCTTCACGACCACGCGCGCGCCGCAGCGCTGCGAGAGCAGCGGCCACTCGAGCTGCGGCGTCGGCTGAAGCGTCTTCCGGACCAGCTCCGCCGCGGCCTCGAGCGCCGCGCTCAAGACTTGTCCAGCGCCTCGAACTTGCCGACGCGCCGCGCGTGCCGGCCGGCCTCGAACTCGGTCGTGAGCCAGATCCGCACCCAGGCCAGGAGCTCGTCGGCCGGGAACTCGCCCGCGCCCAGGCACAGCACGTTCGAGTCGTGGTGCTGGCGCGTCATCGCGGCGCTGCGCGCGCTGTACACGAGCGCGGCGCGCACGCCGGGGATGCGGTTCGCGGTCATGGCCATGCCGATCCCGTTCGTGCAGGCGAGGATCGCGCGCTCCGCCTTGCCCTCCGCGACCGAGCGCGCGGCCGGGATCGCGTAGTCCGGGTAGTCGCACGACTCCGTCGACGCGGTGCCGAAGTCCGTCACGTCGTGGCCGAGCGCCGCCAGCTCGCGCGCGAGCTTCGCCTTGAATTCGTAGCCGGCGTGATCGGCGGCGAGCGCGACCCTCATCGTGCCTGGACTATCGCACGGGCCATTGGTCGTGCCACGGCCGCTCGCGCTCGAACGCGGCCGCCGCCTGCAGCACCAGCTCGTCGCGGTGGCGCTCGGCGACGATCTGCATGCCGATCGGCAGGCCCGCGCGCGAGAGCCCCACGCGCAGCGACGCGGCCGGGTGGAGCGACAGGTTGAACGGGATGGTGAACGACGCCACGCCCCAGTCGAGCTGCTCGCGGCCCTCGGTCTCCCGCGGGAACGGCCCCTTCGCCGGCGGCGGGTCGTAGGGCACGGTCGGCGTGATCAGGAGGTCGTAGTCCGAGAACACCGACTGGCACCAGCGCGACAGCGCGAGCCGGCCCATCGCCTGCTCCCTGAAATACTCAGGTGTCATGTCCCAGGCGAGCTTCATCGAGGCCAGCACCGCGCGGCTGAAGTCCTTCTCGCGCGCGGGCAGGTGCTGCAGGTTCGCCGCGGCCAGCTCGAACGCGCCCCACATGCCCCAGGCGTTGCCCAGCTTGGGCGGCCCGCCGCTGATCTCGGTCACGCTGTGGCCGAGCTTCTCGAACAGCCGCGCCGCGTCGTAGACGGCCTGCGCGATGTCCGACTGCACGACCGCGTAGCCGAGGTCGGGCGAGTAGGCGATGCGGAGCTTGCGCGGCACGCCCTCGGCGAGCTTCGCCGCGTACGAGAAGCCCGGGTGCGGCAGCGACGCGGGATCCTCGGGCGCGTAGCCGACGGTGGCGTCGAGGTAGAGCGCGTTGTCCGCGACGGTCTTGGTGAGCGGCCCGTGCACCGCCGTGTCGCCGTAGTACCAGAGCGACTTCGGCTCGCTGGGAATGCGGCCGTAGGTCGGCTTCAGGCCAAACGCGCCGACGAAGCAGGCGGGGATGCGCGTCGAGCCGCCGCCGTCGCTGGCGGTGACCAGCGGCAGCATGCACGCCGAGAGCGCCGCCGACGATCCGCCGCTCGAGCCGCCGGGCGTCCGCTCGAGGTTCCAGGGATTGCGCGTCACGCCGAACACCAGGTTCTTGGTGATCGCGGTGTAGCCGAACTCCGGCGCGTTGGTCTTGCCGATCGGGATCGCGCCCGCGGCGCGCAGCCGCGCGACCTGCACCGAGTCGCGCGCCGCGAGGTTCTCCTTGTACGGGATCGAGCCGTGCGAGGTGACGAGCCCCGCGCAGTCCTCGAGATCCTTCACGCCGAGCGGCACGCCTTCGAGCGCGCGGCCCTCGCCGCGCGCGATGCGCGCCTCGGCGGCGCGCGCCTGCTCGAGCAGGGCGTCGCGCTCGAACATCGCCACGACAGCGTTCAGCTCCGCGTTGCGCTCGTCGAGCCGGCGGAAGAACGCCGTCATCAGCTCGACCGGCGAGAGCTTGCGCCCGTGCAGCGCCGCGGTGAGGTCGACCAACGAGAGTCGGAGTGGATCGCTCATCGCCGCATTGTGGCACGCGCCCGCTGCGCGCGGCGATCCTACTCCCCGCAGCTGCCGGCGGCGCCCGCTTCGCAGGCGAGCGGACATGCCGCGCAGCGCGGTCCGGGCAGCCGGGTCGCCAGCGCTCGGAAGCGCCCGAAGTCGAGGCCACCGATCGAGTTGCCGACCGCCGCCTCGTCGAGGTCGAAGATCGCGCAGGGCACCAGCTCGGACGTGCCGCAGGTGTCGGTGCGTCGGTCCTTCGCGTTCGAGTTGCGGAACTGGCCCAGGTCGAGACCACCGACGACCTGGCTCGGCGGACCCACGAACTTCGCGTCGCACTTGTTGCCGTAGCCGTCGAAGTCGTCGTCGCGCTGCCCGCCGGTCAGCGTGGCCCAGGGATTCAGGTCGAGGTAGCGCGGCACCGGGCGCGGGTTGCTCACCTCCACGCAGTTGTCGCACACGTCGCCCACGCCGTCGGGCGGAACCTCGAGCCCGCCCGCGCCGTCCGCCTGGCTCGGGTTCGCGATCGTCGGGCAGTTGTCGAGCGGATCCACCACGCCGTCGCCGTCCGTGTCGGGGGGCGGCGGACCGAGCGTCTGCACGCTCCAGTCGGCCGGCGGGATCGGCTGATCGTCGGTGAGCGCGACCGTCGCGCCGCAGAGCTCGAACGGGCAGCCCTCCGCGAGCACCGGCAGCGTGGTTCCGGTCTCGCACTCGAAGGTGCCGAGCAGGCTGTCGGTCGCGGGGCCGATCACCACCGGAACGCCGGGACCGGTGGACGCGAGGATGAGCAGGTCGCGCCCGTCGCCGAGCGGATCGGGCTGGAGCATGGTGAGCGGGTCGTCGCCGATGTTCGGGTTCGCGGGGTTGATCGCGAACGTGCTGCAGCCCGAGATGAACAGGTACAGCGCCTCGACGTCGTAGCCGGCGTTGATGTCGAGCGTGAGCGACCACGTGTACGGGCCCTCGGTCTGGTTGGGATCGAGCGCGAGCTCGAGCGCGACCGGCGGGCCGAGCCGCGCGACGCGGAAGCCGGACCACGGGCCTTCGTTCGCGGGCAGGTCGGCGTCGCGGTTCGAAGCCGCGAGACTCGAGACCACGTTCCCCCACCAGCCGCCGGCGGTGCGGCGCGTGAGGGCCGACGGCCTGCCCTCGTTCCACTCGACCAGGTTGCCGCCCTGGTCGAAGCTGCCGCTGGGGCTGGGCGAGTCGACGTACGCGCCGACCGTGCTGACCGCGCCCACGGCCGCCGCGCAGTTCGCGCGGTTCGCGAAGTCGTCCGGCGCCGCGCAGGTGGTGACCGCGTCCGAGCCCGCGGGGTAGTCGAACCAGGTCGCGCCACCGCCGTGATACGCGGCCTTGAACCACTCGTTCTCGTTGGGCAGGAAGATGCCCGCGTCCGGCGTCCGCGGCACCAGGTTCAGGAGCACGCCCCCCGGCGTCAGCGTGTACGCGCCGGACTCGGTGGTGGAGTCGAACTGGCCGCCGACCGGCTGGCCGTTGTACAGCCAGTTCGCGAAGCGCAGCGCGTCCCAGAACGACACGTAGCTGACCGGCTTGTCCTCGAAGCCCGGCTTCGCCTCGTAGGTGTAGCTGCCGGAGAGCCCGCTGCGCGTGATCCCGCCCTGGTTCGGGTCGGTCGCCATCGCGAGGTTGTAGAGCGCGTACGAATCGGTCGCGCCGACCGCGTTCAGGAAGCGCGCGTACTGCTCGTTCGTGGTCTCGTAGCGCGCGATCTGGAACGGTTGCAGGACCGAGCCGAAGCAGCCCATCGGCTGCGGATCGCAGGGATTGCCGGGCGAGCCGACGCTGGTCCAGTCGAGCTCGAGCTTCACGCCGGCCCACTGCGCGTGGGCGGGGCTCGCGCACAGCAGCGCGAGCGCGAGGCACAACGCGTTCGCGTGCTTGCAGCGTGGACTGCGCGCGCCGCGCGCGATCGGGGTGGCAGCGCTCGGCCCCATGACCGCCGATCCTGACACATTCCGGCGTCGGCCGGCGAGAGAGCATCCGCCTGCTACGCTTCGCGCATGCGCAACTCCATCGCCTCGTGTCTGCTCCTCCTCGGTCTTGTCACCTGCGGTCGCGAGAGCGACACCGCCGCGCCGGGCGCCGAGCCCGCCGCCGCGCCGGCCCCGGCTCCCCCACCCGCCGCGAGCGAGGCGCCAGCGGCGGACCCGCAGCGCGACATCTACTTCGGCGCGGTGCACGTGCACACCGGCTACTCGTTCGACGCGTTCACCAATGGCTCCGTCTCACGGCCCGCCGACGCCTACGCCTGGGCGCGCGGCTCCGCGATCCAGGCCGACAAGGCGGGCACGATGGTGCAGATCAAGACCCCGCTCGACTTCTACGCGGTCTCCGATCACGCGGAGATGATGGGCGTGTTCCCGCGCATGAGCGATCCGAACGACCCGCTGTCGAAGCTGCCGATCGCCGCGCGCGTGACCTCGAAGGACCAGAACGAGGCGCTGCAGGCGTTCGCGGAGATCCTGCGCGAGATGAGCGCCGGCCGCACGCCACCGGAGTTCACCGACCCCGCGGTCAGCCGCAGCGTGTGGAGCGAGATCGTGAAGACCGCCGACGCGCACTACGAGCCCGGCCGCTTCACCACCTTCCCGGCCTTCGAGTGGACGTCGAATCCCAACAAGCGAAATCTCCACCGCGTCGTCCTGTTCCGCGACAGCAGCAAGGTGCCCGAGCTCGCCTACTCCTCCTTCGACTCGGAGAAGCCCGAGGATCTGTGGAAGTGGATGGCGGACCAGCGCGCGGCCGGCTCGTCGCTGCTCGCGATCCCGCACAACGGCAACGCGAGCGACGGGCTGATGTTCTCGCTCACCGGCTCGGACGGCGAGCCGCTGACGGCGGAGGCGAACCGCGCGCGCGCCGCTAACGAGCCGCTGTACGAGATCAGCCAGATCAAGGGCACGTCCGAGACCCACCCCTCGCTCTCGCCCAACGACGAGTTCGCGGGCTTCGAGCTGTGGAACTACACGCTCTCGGCCGACGCGGAGCGGCCGACCAAGATGGCGGGCAGCTACGCGCGCGCCGCGCTGCTCGACGGGCTCGCGCTCGCGCGCGAGGGCAAGGGCAACCCGTTCGAGTTCGGCTTCATCGGCGACTCCGACACGCACAACGCCGCGGCCTCGAACGAGGAGTACAACTTCACGGGCAAGTTCGCGTTCGAGGTGGACCCGAAGCACCGGATGGAAGGGCTGCCCGGCCAGCCGCCCGCGCAGCGCCAGCAGATCCAGGAGTTCAGCTCCGCCGGGCTCGCGGGCGTGTTCGCCGAGGCGAACACGCGCGAGGCGATCTTCGACGCCATGCAGCGCCGCGAGACGTTCGGGACCTCCGGCCCGCAGCTGCGCGTGCGCGTCTTCGCGGGCTTCGCGCTCACCGCCGAGGACGCGGCGAGCAAGGACTGGGTCGGCGCCGGCTACGCGCGCGGCGTGCCGATGGGCGGCGAGCTGCCCGCCGCGCCCGCGGGCGCGAAGCCCTCCTTCATCGTGAAGGCGGCGAAGGATCCGGTCAGCGCGAACCTGGACCGGCTGCAGATCGTGAAGGGCTGGGTCGACGCGAACGGCGCGAAGCACGAGTCGGTCCACGACGTTGCGTGGAGCGGCGAGCGCACGCCCGACCCCGCGACCGGAAAGCTGCCGGCGGTGGGCGACACGGTCGACGTCGCGAAGGGGGCGTACACCAACTCGATCGGAGCGGCGCTGCTCGAGGCGGTCTGGACCGACGCCGCGTTCGATCCCGCGCAGCACGCCTTCTACTACGTGCGCGTGCTCGAGATCCCGACCCCGCGCTGGAGCACCTACGACGCGGCCAGGCTCGGCGTGAAGATCCCCGACGGCCTGCCAGCCTCGATCCAGGAACGCGCCTGGACCTCGCCGATCTGGTACACGCCATGACTGATTGACTACGCTCGGCTTCGCCTCGCTGCGCGCGGCTACGCCGCTTGCGCGCGCGGCCGCGGGCGGCCGCGGACCGCGCCCGTCTCGAATCGTGAGTCAGACTCTTAGACCGATGCGTAGATGTCCATGATCTCGTGCAGGAGCTCGATCGCTTCGGTCTTGGGGCGCTGAAAGGCGTTGCGGCCCATGATCGAGCCGAACGAGCCGCCGTCGGCGAGGCCGCGGATCTCCTCGATGATCTCCGCCTTGCCCTTCGCCGGGCCGCCCGAGAAGATCACGATGCGCCGCCCGCCGAACGCGCTCTGCACCACGTGGCGCGTGCGCTCCGCGAGCGTGGCGACGGGCACCTTCTCCTTCTCGTACACCTTCTTGGCCTCGGCCTGCTCGAGGTGCGCGGTGGGCGGCTTCACCTTCACGACGTGCGCGCCGAGCTGGCAGGCGATCTGCGCCGCGTAGGCCGCGACGTCGATCGCGGTCTCGCCCTCCTTCGAGAGGCCCGCGCCGCGCGGGTAGGACCAGACCACCACCGCCAGACCCTTCGCCTTCGCCTCGGCGGTCAGGCTCGCGATCTGGGTGTACATGGTCTTCGACTCGCCCGAGCCGGGGTAGATCGTGAAGCCGATCGCGGCACAGCCGAGCCGCAGCGCCTCGTCGACCGAGCCCGTGACCGCGGGCAGCGGCTCGCCGCCCTTCGAGAGCGACTCGTTGTTGTTCAGCTTCAGGATCAGCGGCACGTCGCCCGCGAACTCGCCGGCGCCGGCCTCGATGAAGCCGAGCGGCGCGGCGTAGGCGTTGCAGCCGGACTCGATCGCGAGCTCGAAGTGGTAGCGCGGGTCGTAGCCGGCGGGATTCTGCGCGAAGCTGCGCGCGGGGCCGTGCTCGAAGCCCTGGTCGACGGGCAGGATCACCATCTTGCCCGTGCCGCCGAGCCGGCCGTGGTTCAGCATTCGCGCCAGGTTGGCCTTGGTGCCGGCGTTGTCGGCGCTGTACCAGGAGAGGATTTCCTTCACACGCTTGGTCGTCACGATGGGCCTCCGATCTCGTTGACTTCGCTCGCCTTCGGCTCGCTGCGCGCGCCGCCCCGCGGCGCTTGCAGGCGCGGCCGCGGGCGGCCGCGGACCGCGCCTCACACGAGGCTCAAGTCGAGCTCCTCGTGCCGGGACTCGCGCCCGGCTGAATCGTGGGGATCTTATCTCACGAACTCCGGCCCGGCTGCCGTGCGGATAGCGATCAAGCACAGCGCGTGCCGTGCCGTATCGGGAAAATGATGCGCACTCGTGCCGTTCGGATCGTCTGCACCATCGGGCCCGCCAGCCGCTCGCGCGAGACGCTGCTCGGGCTGATCGAGGCGGGCATGAACGTCGCGCGCGTGAACTTCGCCCACGGTACGGAGGCCGAGCACCGCGAGACCGTCGCTCGAGTGCGCGCCGCGTCGCTCGCGGCGGGCAAGCCCGTCGCGGTGCTGCAGGACCTGTCGGGCCCGAAGATCCGCCTCGGCGAGCTCGAGCCCGCGACGCTCGCCCTCGACACCGGCGCCTCCGTCACGCTCGCCTGCGGCCAGACCAAGGGCGATGCGCGCATGCTGCCCGTGCCCGACGAGTACCTCGCGCAGGAGGCGCGGCCCGGGGGACCGATCCTGCTCGGCGACGGCGCGGTCGAGCTCGAGGTGCTCGACGTCGACGGGAGCGACATCCACTGCCGGGTCGTGGTCGGCGGCACGATCACCAGCGGCAAGGGCGTCAACGCGCCCGGCGGCCTGTCCGCGCGCCCGATTCTCGCCGAGAAGGACCTCGCCGATCTCGAGCTCGGCGTGGAGCTCGGTCTCGACCTGGTCGGCGTCTCGTACGTGCGCACCGAGGACGACATCGCGGCCGTGCGGCGCGCGCTCAAGAACCTGGGCCGGCCCACGCCGCTGGTCGCGAAGATCGAGACCAAGCTCGCGCTCGAGAACCTCGACGCGATCCTCGCGCGCGCCGACGCGGTGATGATCGCGCGCGGCGACCTGTCGCTCGAGATCCCGTTCGAGCGCGTGCCGATCGAGCAGAAGCGGATCGTGCAGGCGGCGATCCGCGCCGGCCGGCCCGCGATCACCGCCACGCAGATGCTGCAGTCGATGGTCGGCGCGCCGCGCCCGACGCGCGCGGAGATCACCGACGTCGCGAACGCGGTGCTCGACGGCACCGACGCGGTCATGCTCTCCGACGAAACCGCGATCGGCATCGATCCGGTGCGCGCGTGCCGCGCGATGAGCCGGATCATCGACGCGACCGAGCACGCCTACCCGACGCGCATGGAGATCCCGATCGAGGGCGTGTCCGGCGAGCTGCGCGAGCTCGTGGTGTTCTCGCAGGCGGCGGTGCGCACCGCGCACGAGTGCGGCGCGCGCGCGATCGTGACCTGGTCGCGCGGCGGGATCGCGGCGCGCCTGCTCTCGCGCCAGCGGCCCGACGTGCCGATCGTCGCTCCCACGCGCTCGGAGGAGACCTGGCGCCGGCTCGCTCTGCCCTACGGCGTGCGGCCCGTGCTGTGCCCGCGCGGGCGCATGGCCCTCGATCAGCTGCAGCGCGAGATCGGCCCGGTCGAGCCGACCGACCTCCTGCTCCTGGTCGGGCACATCGCCGGCGACCAGCGCCGCGTGCCCTGGATGAAGCTGGTGCGCGTGGCCGACGCGAACGAGTGGGCGGTCGACCCGCGCGAGTAGCCCGCGAGGTACACTCCGTCGTGACGGAGGACCGCATGACGACCCTGCTCTTCGACGGCCGCGAGACCGCTGCGGGCGCGCTGGAAGCGGACGCGCTCTGGCTCGACGCAGACCGGCTCGAGGCCGCGACCGGCTTCCACCTCGAGCCGCGCGGCTTCTGCCGCGGCGAGCTGTGCGTGCCGATTCCCGCCGGCCAGGCGAGCCGCTTCCGCGACGGCGAGCGCGCGAACGTGCTCGCGCTCGCGGGCCAGCTGCGCCGCCCAATCGTGCGCGACGACGCGCGCGGCGTGGTGTCGGTCGGACCCGAGCCCGGCTCGCGGCTCGCGGGAGCCGAGGCGCCGGACTTCACGCTGCCCGACTTCGACGGCCGCCCGCACTCGCTCTCGCAGTACCGCGGCAAGAAGGTGCTGATCCTCAGCTGGGCCTCGTGGTGAGGTTGCAGGCATGACCTGCCCGTGTGGCAGGCAATCTACGAGGAGCTCCGGGATCGCGGCTTCGTGATCCTCGGCATCGGCCTCGACACCGCCGGCGAGCGCGCGGCGGGAGCGTTCACGACGGCGACCGACCCGGGCCCGTTCGCGGCGAACATCCCCGCCGGCATGAAGCTCGCCGCGCCGACCTACCCGCTGCTGCGCGACGAGCAGCACGCGGTCGCGGAGCTGTACGAGATCACCAACGTGCCGATGGCGGTGTGGATCGACGAATCGGGCCGGATCGTGCGCCCGGCCGAATCGGCGGGCAGCTACGACGTGGTGAAGCACATCGACCTCGCGACCTTCGCGATCCCCGCGGAGATCACGCAGCGCGCGGCGGCGGTGCGCAAGACCTACTTCGACGCGCTGCGCGACTGGGTGAAGAACGGCGAAAAGAGCCGCTTCGCGCTCTCGCCCGAGGAAGTCGCGCAGCGCGCGGGTGGTCTGGACGAGCAGGCCGCGCGCGCGCACGCCTGCTTCGCGCTCGGCGCGTGGCTGTGGCGCCAGGGCGAGCGCGCGGCCGCCCAGCGCTGGCTCGAAGAGGCGGTGGCGCTCCAGCCCGACAACTGGGCCTTCCGGCGCCAGAAGATCGCCCTCGCCGACGAGGCCGCGATCGGCAACTACGCGGCGACGCCGGAGTTCTGGCAAAACGTCCAGCGCACCGCGGCCGAGGGCAAGCGCTACTACGACCTGATCGACATGCCGGGGATGCCGCGCGAGTAGCTGCGTAGCCCGGGTCGGCCCTCGCGCATCGCAGCTTTGCCACCCCGACCCGAAGCAAGGTAAGTTCTCCGGCCCATGCCCAAGGACGCCTCCCCCTCCAAGGCCGTCACACTCGCCGATTCTCCGCTCGAGGAGATGTCGAAGAACGAGCGCCTGAAGGTCGAGAGCGAGGGGCTGTTCTGGGTCGCGGGCAAGGTGAAGCACAGCTTCCGCTCGGAGATCGACGACCTCTCGGCCGGGCGCGCCGAGACGCTCTCGAACGAGGCGAAGGAGATCTCGAAGCACTTCGGGATCTACAAGCAGACCGAGCGCGTCGATGGCCGCAAGACGCACGACTACATCTTCATGGTGCGCATGCGCGTGCCGGGCGGCGGCGAGCTGTCGGGCGCGCAGTGGCGCGCGCTGTGCGAGGCGGCCGACCGGTTCGCGGACGGCACGCTGCGGCTGACCACGCGCCAGGCGATCCAGTTCCACCACATCCCGGCGCCGAGCCTAGGGCCGCTGATCCGCTTCCTGAACCAGGAGTACCCGAACACCGGCTACGAGATGTCGACCATCGCCGCGTGCGGCGACGTGAACCGCAACACCATGTGCTGCGTGGTCGACGACCTGATCCCCGAGCTGCCGATGCGCTCGCGCGAGCTCGCCTACGGGATCGCGATGGAGCTCGCGCCGCGCTCGTCGGCGTACTGGCAGATCTTCATGACCGACGAGGCGGGCAAGACCGAGACGCCGATGTCGAGCGACGAGCCGATCTACGGCAAGCAGTACCTGCCGCGCAAGTTCAAGGTCGCGATCGCGCACCCGCACGACAACTCGGTCGACATGCTGACCAACGACGTCGCGTTCCTGCCGGTCGTGAACGGCGGAGCGCGCGCGGACGAGTACGACTTCTACGCCGGCGGCGGGCTCGGCACGACGCACGGCCAGCCGCAAACGCAGGCGCTGCTCGCGCTCTACCTGGGCCGCATCCCGCGCGGGCAGGTGGTCGAGGCCACGCGCGCGATCGCGCTGCTGCAGAAGGAGCACGGCGAGCGCAGCGACCGGCGCATGGCGCGCTGGAAGTACACGATCCGGCGGCTCGGGCTCGAGCGCGTGAAGAGCGAGCTGCGCCAGCGCTTCAAGCTCGACCTGAAGGACGCGCAGCCCGCGCCGGTGCCGCCCAACCTGTTCTGGCACGGCTGGCACCGCGAGATCGGCGGCAAGTGGTTCCTCGGGATCGCCGTCGAGAGCGGCCGCGTGCGCGACACGGACGCGTGTCGGCTGCGCAGCGCGGTCGCGGCGATCGTGGCCGAGCTGCCCGAGCTGGGAATCCGCATCACCGGCAACCAGGACCTGGTGCTGACCCACGTGCCCGACGCCGAGCGCGCGCGCGTCGACGCGATCCTGGCCGCGCACGGCGTGCCCACGGCGGCGTCGGTGTCCCTGTTCCGCAAGCAGGCGTTCGGCTGCCCGGCGCTGCCGACCTGCGGGCTCGCCATGACGCACGCGGAGCGCGCGATCCCCGGTCTCGCCGACGCGGTCGAGGCCGCGGGGCTCGGCGAGGTCGACGTGGTGGTGCGCATGGCCGGCTGCCCGAACCACTGCTCGCGCCCGCCCTCGGCCGAGATCGGCATCACCGGCTACGGCAAGAACGCGCACAAGGTCTGGGTGGGCGGCTCGCGCGAGGGCACGCGCATTGCCCACGTGTTGTTCGAGAAGCTCTCGTCCGAGCAGATGGCGCCGGCGCTGGTCGGCATCCTGCGCGCGATCAAGACGCAGAATCCAGGGAACCTTCCGGCCGGCGAGTTCCTGCACCGCACCCCGCCCGAGGAGCTGCGCAAGCTCGTCGGCGTCGAAGTCTGAGGTCGTCGATGGCGCTGGTCGAAGTCACGCTCGAGAACGGCGTCGCGACGCTGCTGGTCAACCGGCCCGAGGCGCTGAACGCGCTCTCGGTCGAGCTGCTCGGCGCACTCGACGGCGCGGTCGCGCGCGTCGAGCGCGAGCCCGGCATTCGCGGCGCGATCGTGACCGGCGCCGGCCGCGCGTTCGTCGCCGGCGCGGCGATCGACGAGATCGCGAAGCTCGACCCGCGCACCGGGCTCGAGTTCGCGCGCCGCGGCCAGGCCGTGTTCGCGCGCATCGAGAACCTCGACAAGCCGGTGGTCGCGGCGGTGAACGGATTCGCGCTCGGCGGCGGCACGGAGCTCGCGCTGGCCTGTCACGTGCGCATCGCGTCGAGCAAGGCGAAGTTCGGCCAGCCCGAGGTGAAGCTCGGCATCCTGCCCGGCTTCGGCGGCACGCAGCGTCTCACGCGCCTGGTCGGACGCGGCATCGCGACCGAGCTGATCCTGCACGGCGGCCACATCGACGCCGAGCGCGCGCTCGCGATCGGGCTCGCGAACGAGGTGGTCGAGCCCGACGCGCTCCTGCCGCGCGCGAAGCAGTGGCTCGCCGAGTGCTTCAAGAACGGCCCGCGCGCGCTCGGCGCGTCGCTGCGCGCGATCCGCGAAGGACTCGACCTGTCGCTCGCGGCGGGCATCGAGCGCGAGGCGCAGATCTTCGGCGAGCTGTGCGGCACGCCGGAGATGAAAGAAGGCACGAGCGCCTTCCTGCAGAAGCGCGAACCCAAATTCGGTTGACTTCGCTCGGCTGCGCCTCGCTGCGCGCGGCTGCGCCGCTTGCGGCCTCGCTCGGGGCGGCCCTCGCTCGGCCCTAGCTCCGCTTGGTGCGGTGGCGGCGGTACTGGTCGAGGGCCCAGCGGGTCGCGGGGTGCGGGGCGAAGCGGGCCAGGAATTCCCGCACCGACGCGGGCTCGGGCTCGGGGCGCGCCATGTCGGGGTGGTCGGGGCGCACGAGCAGGGCGAGGTTCGCGGCCGCGGTCAGGTCGGCGACGCTGAAGCGGTCGCCGACCAGCTGGCCGCTCGCGCCGACGTTCGCCGCGACCAGATCGAGCGCCTCGTGCGTGGCCGCGAACGCTTCCTCGACCGCGCTCTCGTCGAACACCGCCATGCTGCGCCCCATCACCTGCTTCGTGACCGGGAACAGCGCGCGGTAGGCGGCGCGCACCGGTGCGCTGCGCCGGCCCGCGAAGATGCGGCAGGTGTAGGCGGGCTCGCGCAGCAGCACCGAGAACAGCGCGCGGCGGATGCGCGGGCCGACCTCCTCGTCGAAGTGGCGCTCGAGCTCGAGCGCCCGCGCGCGCTGCGCGGGGTCGGCGGGGTACAGCGCCGGCTCGGGCGCGAGCTCCTCGAGCGCTGCGATGATCGCCGCCGAGCCCGCGACCACGCGCTCCCCGATCGCGAGCACCGGCGTCTGCATCTGCCCCGAGAGGCGCTGCATCTGCGGCGCGTGCGGGCCCGGCAGGTAGTCGATGCGCTCGTGCGCGAGCCCCTTCCAATCGAGCGCCCAGCGCGCCTTCTCGTTGTAGTGCGAGAACGGGAACTGGTGCAGGACGAGCGCCGGGTGGCTCATCCCGAAACCTGCACGAAGCGCGTGCCGAGCTCCGGGTAGGAACCGTCGGGCAGCCCGAGGTCGCGCGCGCACGCGAGCTCGATCCAGAGCGGGCCCTCGTCGCGCTTCTCGTCGACGTCGACCTGCACGGCCAGCGGCGACTCGGGGAAGCGGAAGACCAGCGAGTCGCCCGCGACCCGGCATGTTCCGCCCAGCAGCTCGCCCCACTGGCGCCGCGCGGCCTCGGGCGAGCGGCTCGACAGCCGCACGCCGCGCACGTTCGCCGCATTCGCCCGCGGCCGGGGCACGGCGCGATCGTCGCCGTCGGGGCGCGGCCTCGACTCGACCATCTGCACCACCAGCCCCTGCGCCTGCTTGGGGTGCAGGAACGCCTCCTGCCAGTGCGGGTCCGAGCGGTCCATACCCACGACGGTGTAGCCGAGCCGCTCGGCGCGCGCACAGATCTCGTCGAGGCTCGGGACCTTGAACGTCAGGTGGTGGATGCGCGGCCCGCCGCGCGCGAGGAAGCGGTGCACGAAGCCGTCGGGCGGCCCCATCGGGTAGATCACCTCGATCCGGCCCCCGCCCGCGAACTCCCACTGCGTGAAGCCGAACGGCACGCCGGGATGTCCGCCCGCGTGCGCGCCGCCTAGCGTGTCCTCGAGGAACGGCTTCGCGATCTCCGCGCGCGAGAGACCGATCGCGACGTGGTCGAGCTTGATCCCGGCCATGGACGCGACTTAGAGCCCCGCCTCGACGAGATAGGGGCCGCGGTCCGCGAACGCGCGGCCGAGCGCCGCGGCCAGGTCCTCGGCCGTCTCGACGCGCTCGCCGGGCACGCCCATGCCGCGCGCGAGCGCGACCCAGTCGAGCGGCGGCGGAGCGAGATCCGTGAGCTGGCGTGCGGCGGGACCCGGCTCCTTGATGTCGGCGCGCGCCAGCTCGACCTTCAGGATGCGGTACATGCGGTTCGCGCAGACGATCACCTTCACGTCGAGCGACTCGCGCGCGGCGGTCCACAGCGACTGGAGCGTGTACATGCCGCTGCCGTCGGCCTGCAGCGAGATCACGCGCCGGTCCGGGCACGCGATCGCCGCGCCAACCGCGTTCGGCAGGCCCTGCCCGATCGCGCCGCCGGTCAGCCCGAGGCTGGCGTGCGGCGGCGCGCCGGCGGCGAACGCGAACCAGGGCGCGCCCGAAGTGGCCGCCTCGTCGACGACGATCGCGCCCTCCGGCTGGAGCCGGGCGAGCGTGCGGCCGAGCAGCTCGGGCGTGAGCTTGCCGCTCGCGGGCGCGAGCTCCGCGCGCGGCGCGACCTCGCCCTCGTTCGGCCCCGCGCCGAGCGCGCTCGCCAGCGCCTCGAGCGTGCCCGCGGCGTCGTCCTCGGGCGTCGCCAACACCGAGATGCGACAACCCGGCGGCGCGAGCCGGCTCGGCAGGTTCGGATAGCCGAAGAACGCGACCGGCTCGAGCGCGCCCGCGAGCACCAGGTGCTTCACCTTGGCGAGCAGATCCACGCCCTGCTCCGGGAAGTACGGGAACTTCTGGAACGCGGGCAGGCCCGCGCCGCGATCGACGCGCGCCGGGAACGTGCCGTACATGACGCGCGCGCCGGATCGCGCCGCCACGCGCGCAGCGGCGCGCGACCCTTGGACGGAGAGCGCGTTCGCGCCGAGCAGGATCAGCGCCGGCTCGCCCGAGCGCAGCGCCTGCGCCGCGGCGTCGATCTGCTCGCCGCGCACCGCGGGCGCGGGCTCGACCGCGACCGGCTTCGCCGGTCCCGGCGTCTCGCCCCACGCGCAGTCGGCCGGCACGATCAGCGTCGCGACGCCGCCCGGCGCGCGCCGCGATAGCGCGATGCCCTCGGCGAGCAGCGGCGCGCACTCGGCCGGTGTCTTCGCCTTGCGCACCCAGATCGAGACGGGCGAAGCCAGGGAGTCGATGTCGGAGGTGAGCGGCGCGTCGGCCGCGAGGTGCCAGGTCGCCTGGTCACCGATCAGGTTCACGACCGGGGTGTTCGCGCGGCGCGCGTTGTGCAGGTTCGCGATGCCGTTCGCGAAGCCCGGGCCGAGGTGCGTGATCGTCAGCGCGGGCTTGCCCGTCATGCGCGCGTAGCCGTCGGCCGCGCCGGTGACCACGCCCTCGAACAGCGCGAGCACCGCGCGCATGCCGGGCGCGGCGTCGAGCGCCGCGACCAGGTGCATCTCGGTCGTGCCGGGGTTCGCGAAGCAGACGTCCACGCCCGACGCGATGGCCGTGCGGATCAGCGCCTCGGCGCCGTTCACGGCTTCGCCGTATCCGCGGGCTCGGCGATCACGCGGTTCTCGATGGTGCCGAGGCCCGAGATCGTCACGCGCACCACCTGCCCCACCTTCATGTACCCGCGCGGATTCATCGCCACGCCGACGCCCCCGCAGGTGCCGGTGCTGATCACGTCGCCGGGCTCGAGCGTGAACGCGGTCGAGAGCGTCTCGACCTGGTCGTAGCAATCGAAGACCAGGTTCTTGGTGTTCGATTTCTGCCGGCGCTCGCCGTCGATCGTGGTCTCGAGCTCGAGCCCGTGCGGATCGCCGAGCTCGTCGGGCGTGACCAGGAAGGGCCCGAGCGGGCCGTGCGTGTCGAACGACTTGCCGAGCGTCATGGTGGGCGCGCGCTGCTGCCAGTCGCGTACCGAGACGTCGTTGCAGATCAGGTAGCCGGCGATCACCTCGTGGGCCCGGGCCTTGGGCACGTGCCTGCAGCGGGTCCCGATCACGAACGCGAGCTCGCCCTCGTAGTCGAGCTTGTCCGAGACGCGCGGCATCCAGATCGGATCGTAGGGCCCGTTCACGCAAGAGTTCTGCTTGTTGAAGAAGACGGGAAACTCCGGCGCGGGCCGGCCTGTCTCAGCAATGTGGTCGGCGTAGTTGAGCCCGATGGCCAGGAACTTGCGCGGCTGCGTGCAAGGCGCCTCGAGCTTCACCTGCGCGAGCGCGAGCCGCGGACTCCCCCCGTGCGCGGCCGCACGCATCCGCTCGAGCGCGCCCGGGCCCGCCGCGAGGATCCCCTCCATCGCGCGCGGCAGCTCCGGAGCCGCGACCGAGACGTCGACCACCTCGTCTCCGACCACGACGCCGACGCGCGTCCGGTTCTCGTGCGTGAACGTCGCGAGCTTCACGCGCGGCAGTATAGGCTAACCCCGAACAGGAGAACCCGATGATCCGGTTGCACACCTGGACCACGCCGAACGGCCGCAAGATCTCGATCGCGCTCGAGGAGCTCGGCCTGCCGTACGAGGTCGTTCCCGTCGACCTCGGCAAGAACGAGCAGCTGAAGCCCGAGTTCCTGAAGCTGAATCCCAATCACAAGATCCCCGCGCTCGAGGACGACGGGCTCGTGATCTGGGAGTCGGGCGCGATCCTGCTGCACCTGGGCGAGAAGCACGATCCGAAGGGCGTGATCCTGCCCAAGGACGCGCGCAAGCGAAGCGCGGCGATCCAGTACGCGTTCTTCCAGGCCGCCGGCGTGGGCCCGAACCTGGGCCGGCTCGGCGCGGCGCTGCGCAAGGAAGGCGAGAAGAACCCCGAGATGATCCAGATCTTCTCGACCGAGATGGCGCGCCTGTACGGCGTGCTCGATCGCATCCTCGCCGACGGGCGCGACTACCTCGCGGGCGACTACTCGATCGGCGACATCATGCACTACCCGTGGCTCGCCTTCCCGCTGCAGCTCAAGATGCCCGAGCTGATCAAGCTGCCGCGCGTGGTAGCCTGGCTGGAGCGCATCGCGGCGCGTCCCGCGGTGAAGAAGGGGATGGCTGTCCCCACCATTCCGTCATAGCTGCGGGGTAGACTGGCGGCTCGACCAGGGAGGAACGAGCCCATGCCCAGCCAGCAGCACGAGCAGATCGTCCAGATGTTGAGCGCGCGGCCGCGCATCGTCGCGGCTTCGGTCGCGGAGACGCGCGCCGGCTTCGAAGAGCTGACCAAGCTGTTCCCGCTCGCGCCCGATGTGACACACCAGAGTGTCGACGCGGGCGGCGTGCCGGCGGAGTGGGTCGCGGTGCCGGAGAGCCGCGCGGATCGCGTGGTCCTCTACCTGCACGGTGGCGGCTACGTGATCGGCTCGCTGAACACGCACCGGGAGCTGGCCTCGCGCATCGCGCGCGCCACGCGGGCGCGGGCGCTGGTGATCGACTACCGGCTGGCGCCCGAGCACCCGTTCCCGGCCGCGGTCGAGGACGCGACCGCCGCCTACCGCTGGCTGGTCGGCACGGGCGTTCCTCCTGCGCGCATCGCGGTCGCGGGCGACTCGGCGGGCGGCGGCCTCACGCTCGCGACCCTGCTCGCGCTGCGCGACGCGCGCACCGAGCTGCCCGCGGCCGGCGTGTGCATGTCGCCGTGGACCGATCTCGAGGGCACCGGCGCATCCGCGCAGCCCGGCGGCGCGGACGATCCGCTGCTCGACCTGGCGGGCCTGCGCGAGATGGGCGCGCACTACGCCTCGGCGAACCCGCGCCACCCGCTCGCCGCGCCGCTCTACGCGAGCTTCCGCGGTCTCCCGCCGCTCTTGATCCAGGTCGGCACGCGCGAGATCCTGCTCGATGACTCGACCCGCGTCGCGGCCAAAGCCAAGGCGGACGGCGTCGACGTCACGCTCGAGCCGTGGGACGGGCTGATCCACGTCTGGCAGCTGTTCGGACCGCAGGTTCCCGAGTCCGAGCAGGCGGTCGCGCGGATCGGCGAATTCGCGCGCAAGCATTTCGGCTGAGGCGCGCGTGAAGTCGGGCATCGCGGACGCGGCGGGACTCGCGCTCGCCTGGCTGCACGGCCGCGGTCTGTCGCTGCAGCAGCCGCGCTCGCGCGCCAGCCGGCGCGTCCCCGTGCTCGGCTTCCACCGCGTCGCGACGCTGCGCCCCGACCACTTCCTGACGATCTCGCCGGAGGAGTTCGAGCGGCTGGTGCGCGCGCTGCAGACGCGCTTCCGGATCGTGTCGCTCGCGGAGGTGGAGCGCCTGCTCGCGGGCGGCGCGGACGTCGAGCCCGTGATCGCGCTCTCGTTCGACGACGCCTACGCCTGCAACCACGCGCACGCGGTCCCGATCCTGCGCAAGCTCGGCGCGCCTGCGACGTTCTTCGTGTCGAGCGCGTTCGTGGACTCGACGACACCGTTCCCGCACGACGTGCGGCGGGGCTTCCACGACATCCCGAGCTTCACGTCGGCGCAGCTGCGCGAGATGGCCGCCGATCCGCTGTTCGAGATCGGCTCGCACTCCGTGAGCCACATCGACTTCTCCGCGCACCCGCCCGCCGACGCGATCGAGCGCGAGCTTCACGAGTCGCGGAGCGCGCTCGAGGCGATCACCGGCAAGCCGGTGACGCGGCTCGCGGTCCCGTTCGGACAGCGCGCGCACCACCCGCCCGAGGTGGTCCGGTGCGCGCGCGAGCTCGGCTACGAGCGGCTCTACTCCTACTTCGGCGGCTCGAACCTGATCGCACCGGACGGGCAGGTCGCCTACGTGCTGAACCGCCTCGGCCCCGTGCGCTTCGCGCCCTCCTACGTGTTCGCGATGTGCGACGGCTACGAGGGCCGGCAGGCGTTCTCGCCGCGCCGCACGAGCGGCGCGCCGCACGCGCCGGACTTCCAGCCGTCGGGGTTCTGAACGTGACTCATTCCGAGATCGTCAGCTTCCTCTGGGGTGTCGCCGACCTGATTCGCGACACCTTCAAGCGCGGCAAGTACCAGGACGCGATCCTGCCGCTCACCGTGCTGCGCCGGCTCGACTGCGTGCTCGAGGCTAGGAAGGCGAACGTCCTCGAGACCCAAGCGAAGTTCAAAGGCAAGCTCGAGAACCTCGAGCCGCAGCTCCGCGCGGCTTCGGGCTTCGCCTTCTACAACACGTCTCGCTACGACTTCGGGAAGCTCCTGGGTGACGCGCCCCACCTGGCAGTCAACCTGCGGAACTACATCGCAGGCTTCAGCCCGAACATGCGCGAGGTGCTCGAGAAGTTCGACTTCTACAACACCATCGGCAAGCTCGACGAGGCGGGGCTCCTGTTCAAGGTGGTCGAGCGCTTCAAGGGCGTCGACCTCCATCCGGACAAGGTCGACAACGCGACGATGGGCACCGTGTTCGAAGAGCTGATCCGCAAGTTCAACGAAGCGCTGAACGAGAACCCCGGCGAGCACTTCACCCCACGCGACGTGGTTCACCTGATGGTCGACCTGATGCTCGCGGGCGACGAGTCCGAGATGCGCTCCAAGAAGGTGATCCGCACCGTCTACGACCCGTGCTGCGGGTCGGGCGGCATGCTCACCATCACCAAGGAGCACATCACGCTCGGCGTTCGCAGAAACGGCGAGCTCGCCCGGCCGGCGATCAACCGGGACGCCGAGATCCATCTCTTCGGGCAGGAGAGCCAGCCCGAGACGTGGGCGATCTCCAGGTCCGATCTCTTCATCAAGGATCCGACGGGCCGCGACGCGGACAACATCGCCTTCGGGAGCACGCTCGCGAACGACCGCCACGCCGGCACGAGCTTCGACTACCTGATCGCCAATCCCCCGTACGGCAAGGACTGGAAGCGCGACGAGGATGCGGTGCGGGCCGAGCACGAGCGCGGCGCAGCGGGCCGCTTCGGCCCTGGACTGCCGAGAATCAGCGACGGCCAGCTCCTGTTCCTGCTGCACATGCTCGCTCACATGAAGAGCGCGAAAGACGGTGGATCGCGCCTGGCGATCATCATGAACGGCTCGCCGCTCTTCACCGGCGACGCAGGCAGCGGCGAGAGCGAGATCCGCCGCTTCATCCTGGAAGGCGATCTGCTCGAAGCGCTGATCGCCCTGCCCGAGCAGCTCTTCTACAACACCGGCATTGCGACCTACGTGTGGGTGGTGACGAACCGCAAGGCGCGAGCGCGCAAGGGAAAGGTGCAGCTCATCGACGCCACCTCGTTCTGGCTGCCCATGCGCAAGAGTCTTGGCGACAAGCGGCGCGAGATCCCGCTCGAGCGCGCGCAGGACGTGCTGAAGCTCCTGGCCGACGGCGCGGACGGAGCGACGCGCAAGGTCGTGAAGGACGGGAAGGAGGACGAGGTGGTCGTCAGCCGGATCTTCCCGACCACGCACTTCGGCTTCCGCAAGATCACCGTCGAGCGCCCGCTGCGGCTGAACTTCCAGGCGAGCGCGGAGCGAATCGCGCGGCTCGAGGACGAGAAGGGCTTCCAGGCGCTCGTGCACTCGAAGAAGAAGGGCGCGGCGGGCGCGAAGGAGGAGGCTGATGGGCGCCTGCACCAGGAGGCAATCCGAAAGCTCCTGCCGGCGCTCCCTCCCACGTTGTTCCGGGAACGGGACGAGTTCGAGCGAGCGCTCGAGCACGCGGCGAAGACGGCCGACGTGAAGCTCCCGGCGCCAGTGCGGAAGGCCATCCTGTCCGCGCTGTCCGAGCGCGACGAGGCGGCCGCGGTGTGCCGCGACAAGGACGGCAACCCCGAGCCTGACCCGGAGCTGCGCGACACCGAGAGCGTGCCGCTCTCCGAGCGGATCGAGGACTTCTTCGCTCGCGAGGTTCTTCCGCACGTTCCCGATGCCTGGATCGACCTGTCGCGCCGCGATCCCAAGGATGGCGAGGTCGGGCTCGTCGGCTACGAGATCAACTTCAACCGCTATTTCTACCGTTACACCCCGCCGCGGCCGCTCGAGGTGATCGAAGCGGAGATCCGCGAGATCGAGAGCGACATCGTGCGGATGCTCGCCGAGGTGACGGGCTCCGGTTCCTAGGCCCACGCGCGTCTGTGGCAAATCGTTGACACTTACAAGCAAATGTCTACGGTTTGCCACGTGCCCGGAGCCAGCTCACGCGCCCGCCTGCTGAGCCTCGCTCGCCGGCGAGGGACGCTCACCCGCCAGCAGGTCGAAGACGCCGGCATCCACTCCCAGACCCTGAGCCGACTGGTCCGAGCCGGCGAACTCGAGCGTGTGGGGCGAGGCCGGTACCGGCTGCCGGACCGGCCCCAGAGCGCGCACGACGGCCTGCTCCTGGTGGCGGCCGCGGTCCCGAGAGCGGTGTTCTGCCTGCTGTCGGCGCTCAGCTTCCACGAGATCGGCACCCAGCTTCCGCACGAGGTCTGGATCGCGATCGATCGGCGCAGCCGCCCCCCCGCGCTCAGCTACCCGCCGCTGCGCGTACAGCTCTTCAGCGGCAAGGCGCTCACCGAGGGTGTCGAATCGCATCGCGTCGACGGACAGACGTTGCGGGTCTACGGCGTGGCCAAGACGATCGCCGATCTCTTCAAGTACAGGAACAAGCTCGGAGTCGACGTCGCGCTCGAAGCGCTGCGCGAGGCGTGGCGCAGGAAGCTCTTCACGATGGACGAGATCCACCGCTACGCGCGCGTCTGTCGAGTGGAGAGGGTGATGCGCCCGTACCTCGAGTCGTTGGTCGCGTGAGCGCAGCGGCGGGCGGCCGGGTCGCTTCGATCCAGAAGCGTCTGGCCAACCACGCCCGCGCGCACGGGATGGATCCGAACGTGGTGCTCACGCGCTTTGCAGTGGAGCGCTTCCTGTATCGGCTGACGAGATCGCCGCATGCCGATCGCTTCGTGCTCAAGGGCGCGCTGCTCATGCTCGTCTGGCTCGGCGAGGCGCTGCGGCCGACGCGCGACGCCGATCTGCTGGGCCTGGGCGAGCTGAGCGAGGACTCGCTCGCGGAGATCCTGCGTGAGGTCTGCAAGACGGAAGTCGAGAACGATGGGCTGGAGTACCTGCCCGGCTCGGTCCGTATCACGCCGATTCGGGCCGAGGACGCCTACGGCGGCCTGCGCGCCGAGCTACAGGCGCGGATGGGCAAGGCCAGGATCCGCGTGCAGATCGACGTGGGGATCGGAGACGCGCTGACTCCGGCGCCGGAGTGGCTGGACTATCCGACGCTCCTCGACTTTCCCCGGCCGCGAATGAGAGCCTATCGGCCGGAGACCGCCATCGCCGAGAAGGTCCACGCGATGGTCGTGCTCGGAGAGGCGAACAGCCGCATGCGCGACTTCTTCGACGTCTACGCGCTGGCCGAGCGCGGAACCTTCGACGGCGACGTGCTTGCGCAGGCGATCCGCGCCACGTTCGAGCGCCGCCGCACGCCGATCCCGGACTCGCCGCCGCTCGCGCTCACACCAGCGTTCGGAGCGCTGCCCGCGAAGCGGACGCAGTGGCAGGCGTTCCTGCGCAGGAGTGGGATCAGCTCCGCGCCCCGCGACCTGGCCGAGATCGTCGAGCGCATCGCCGCGTTCCTCGGTCCGGTCCTCCGCGCAGCACGCGAGCCCGCGCTGCTCCGCCTCGAGTGGCGGCCGCAGAACGGGTGGAAGCCGAAGCCATGAGCGAACCACGCGCGATCGAGAGCGAACGCGGGGCGCGAACGTTCAAGCGCTATCCGGCCTACAAGGACTCCGGCATCGAGTGGCTGGGCGAGATTCCGGCGCATTGGACGGCAGTGCGGGGAGACCTGTTCCTCCAGTACGAAAAGGTCCAGATCGAGCCTGCCGACGTTTCGGCCCAGCTCGTATTCCACTACTCCATCCCGTCGATTCAGGCAGCCGGTGATGGTGTCTTGATGGCGCCGTCCGGTATCGACAGCGCTAAGCTCCTGATTGTAGGCGAGAAGCTGCTCGTCTCGAAGCTGAATCCACGTAAGGGTGTGGTCCTCATCGCGTCGGAGAAGGAGGTGCCGACTCTCTGCTCGACCGAGTTCGTTCCGCTTCAGGTCCGGGGTGGTTCAGAACTCCGCTGGGCCTTGCACCTGTTTCTGGCGGAGTCAACGCGACAGCGACTTTCAGCGGCTGTGCGTTCCGTGACGAGGAGTCATCAACGCGCGGAGATCGCTGAGATCGTCAAGATGTGGCATGGCGTGCCCCCTGTACCGGAGCAGCGCAGCATGGCCGCCTTCCTTGATCGCGAGACAACGAGGATCGATGAGCTCGCCGCGAAGAAGGAGCGGCTGATCGAACTGCTCCAAGAGCAGCGCGGCGCCCTCATCACCCGTGCCGTCACCAAGGGCCTCGATCAGAACGTCCCCATGAAGGACTCTGGCGTCCGGTGGCTGGGCGACATCCCCGCTCATTGGGAGGTGAAGCGCCTCTGGCACCTGACGCCCTTCGAACGCCGCATCATGTATGGAATCGTCCTTCCAGGGCCGAACGTCGATGATGGAGTACCGATCGTGAAGGGCGGAGACGTTGCGCCAGAGCGCCTTCAACTTGATCGCCTGAGTCGGACGACGCGAGAAATCGAATCCGCATACGCGCGGTCGAGGCTGCGGGCGGGTGACCTCGTCTATGCGATCCGTGGAAGCATCGGCGAGGTGGCGATGGTCCCGGATGAGCTCGCGGGAGCCAACCTCACACAAGACGCGGCGCGCATATCCTACACCTCATTGACGCACGGCCAGTGGCTCATCCATGCACTGAGGTCTGCGAATGTGTTCGCCCAACTGGAAGCTGGCGCACTCGGAGCAACGATCCGCGGCATCAACATTCGCGACCTGAAGCGTGCCTGGATACCGGTGCCACCGGCCGCGGAGCAGCGGGCGATCGCAACCTTCCTCGTGGAGAGAACTGAGAGAGTAGATTCTCTCGTGTCCAAGATTCGCGATGCCATCGATCGCTTGAAGGAGCTCCGCACGGCGCTCATCTCCGCTGCCGTCACGGGCAAGATCGATGTCCGCGAAGAGGCTGCTGAGTGACGCGCGTTGTCGTGAGGCCGGAACTGTTGCGTTGGGCGTGCGAGCGTGCCGGCCGGAGCACCGAGAGCCTGGCGGGCCAGTTCCCGAAGCTCCCCGCCTGGGAAGCGGAAGAGGTTCGACCGACGCTCAAGCAGCTCGAGGGCTTTGCAAAGGCCGTGCACGTACCGGTGGGCTTCCTCCTGCTGCGCGAGCCGCCGGACGAGGTGGTTCCAATCCCCGACTTCCGCACCCGAGCCAACGCACCGCTGCGGCGCCCGTCGCCGAATCTCCTGGACGCCATCTACCTTTGCCAGCAGCGGCAGCACTGGTACCGCGAGTTCGCGCGCACGGTCGGCGAAGAGCCGCTGCCGTTCGTCGGCGCGACGCACATAGGCGACGACATCGGCTCGGTGGCGGCGACGATCCGCGAGGCGTTGGGTTTCGACCCTGAGGCTCGCCGGCGGATGCCCACATGGACCGACGCGCTGCGCCGCTTCATCGAGCAGATGGACGCACTCGGCGTCCTTGTGATGGTGAGCGGTGTCGTCGGAAGCAACAATCGCCGAAGACTCGATCCAGACGAGTTCTGCGGCTTTGCTCTCTCCGACCCGCTTGCGCCCCTGGTGTTCGTGAACGGAGGGGACACCAAGGCGGCGCAGATGTTCACGCTGGCGCACGAGCTCGCGCACATCTGGCTGGGCGAATCGGCGCTGTCGGATGCGCAGGCGGCTGAGGCGCCGGTGCAAGCCGTGGAGCGCTGGTGCAATCAGGTCGCGGCTGAGCTGCTCGTGCCGATGGAGGCTTTCCGCTCCTCTCACGACCGCCGCGCCGAACTGCCCGCGGAGCTCGATCGGCTCGCGCGGCAGTTCAAGGTGAGTACGCTGGTCATTCTTCGGCGCTTGCACGACGCCGGGACGCTGCGTGGCGACCGCTATTGGCGCGCCTATCACCAGGAGCTCGAGCGTCTGCGCAGCCTTCCGAGCGGAAGCGGAGGCGACTTCTACCTCACTCTGGGCGCTCGGGCCGGAAAGCGGTTCGCACGTGCGCTCGTGGTTAGCACGCTCGAAGGCCGATCCTCGTTCACCGAGGCCTTTCGCCTGCTCGGATTCCGCAAAATGGCCACGTTCCGTGAACTGGGCCACAGCCTCGGAGTCGTTCCCTGATGGCCTACCTGCTCGACGCCGATGTCTTCATCCGGGCCAAGAACTTGCACTACGGATTCGACTTCTGTCCCGCGTTCTGGGAGTGGCTCATCGAGCGCAACGCGGATAGAACGGTCTTCAGCGTCGAGAAGGTGGGAGACGAGGTTCTTGCCGTCGCGGACGACCTCTCGACCTGGGCCGCCGCACGCGGCAGCGGGTTCTTCCTTCGGCCCGATGCGAGCATGACCACCTCGCTCGCCGCTGTCAGCGCCTGGGCTTCGGGGCAACGCTACGAGCCGTCCGCGGTGAGTACATTCTTCCAGGTCGCCGACTACTACCTGGTGTCGCAGGCACATGCCAGCGGACACACCGTAGTCACGCACGAAGTCCCCGCCGCTTCGCGGCGCAAGATCAAGATCCCAGACGCCTGCCTCGGGCTCGGGATCAAGTGCATGACACCCTACGAGATGCTCCGCGTCGAGCGCGCGCGGTTCGTTCTCGGAAGAGGAGACGGCGCGTGACCACCGAGGTCTCCGAGCGCTCCTTCGAGGACGCGATCGAGTGCGGGCTGCTCCAGAACGGCCCGGATGCTTGCGCCGGAGACGCGGGCGCGGTTCGCGAGACGCCGCCGCCCTACAGCGACACGCCGCCGGGCGGCTACCGCAAGCGCGAGCCGAAGGACTACGACCGCGCCCTCTGCCTGCTCCCGAACGACGTGGTCGACTTCATCCTCGCCACGCAGCCCAAGGAGTGGAAG
>Ga0187893_10003328_pt1 | contig 32855 bp, 32 predicted proteins | sample MA1701074metaG_FD_139574 | JGI IMG/M metagenome (GOLD analysis project Ga0187893, IMG submission 139574) | White microbial mat communities from a basaltic lava cave in the Kipuka Kanohina Cave System on the Island of Hawaii, USA - MA170107-4 metaG ...
CAACAGCGCCGCGATTTCGGCCCCGACGCCGCCGGTCTTGTTGTCCTCATGTAGAACAATGGCTTTACTCGTCTTGCTCACCGACGAATAAATGGCTTCCTTGTCGAGGGGAATCAGCGTGCGCAAGTCGACCACTTCCAGATCGATTCCTTCATGAGCCAAGGTCTGAGCGGCCTCGAGCGCGAGATGGACCATCGCGCCGTATGTAATGACCGAGATGTCGTTGCCGGTCCGCTTGATATCGGCCTTTCCCAGCGGGACGACATAATCCTCTTCCGGGAGAGAAGACTTGATGCGTCGGTACAGAAACTTGTGCTCGAAGTAGATCACCGGGTTGGGGTCGCGAATCGCCGCCTTGAGGAGCCCCTTCGCGTCGTACGGTGTGGACGGGGCGACCAACTTGAGTCCAGGGGAGTGGAAGAACCAGCCTTCCGGACATTCAGAATGGAACGGCCCGCCGTGAACACCGCCGCCGAACGGCGCCCGAATAACCATGGGCACCGCGGCTCCCCACCGATAGTGATTCTTCGCCGCCACCTCGGTGATCTGATCGAACGCGCATGAAATAAAGTCGGCGAACTGCATCTCCACGACCGGACGCAGCCCCATCATCGCCGCCCCAATGGCGGCGCCGACAAAACCGGATTCGCACAACGGCGTATCTAAAACCCGCCATTCTCCGTATTTTTCGAGAAATCCTTCGGTGATTTTGAAAGCGCCTCCGTAGGCCCCGATATCTTCACCCATCAGAAATACCCGCTCATCCCGGGCCATTTCCTCGTCCAAGGCTTGCGAGATCGCTTCTAAGTAACTCACTTCTCCGGCCGCTTGCGTCATGGTCGTCATCATCGGAGGCTCCTTCGGGCCGACAGCTAATGACTGTCGGCGCTGTCCGCGAACACGCCTACCAATACTTCCGGTCCTTCGGGCAGCGGGCTCTGTTGAGCGAATCCCACACCGGCTTCCACTTCCCGCTTCACACGGTCGACGACTTCCTGAAAGTACCCCTCCTCGCCATACCCAAGCGCTTGGAGCAGCTGCTCGGCTTTCAGGATCGGATCTCGCTCCTTCCACTCCTCCAGCAACTCGCGCGGGACATATTTGGCGGGATCATGCTCGGAATGCCCGTGCATCCGCATCGTTTTGAACTCCAGAAAGGTCGGTCCTTCCCCGGCGCGGGCTCTCGCGATCGCCTGTTTTGCCGCCACATAGACCGCGGCGACATCGTTGCCGTCCACCATTTCGCCCGGCATACCGTAGGCCTTCGCTCGATCGACGACGTTCGCAACCGCCATCTGCAGACGAAGCGGGGTGGAGTATGCGTATTGGTTGTTGGTACAGAAGAACACGACAGGAAGCTTTCGTACCGCTGCGAAGTTCATGGCTTCGTGAAAATCGCCTCTGCTTGATCCCCCGTCACCGGTTCCCGAAAAGACGACGCGAGATTCTCCTCTGATCTTGAATGCCAGCGCCGCACCGGCCGCCACGGGTAGATTATCCGCGAGATGGCTGACGAATCCGAAGACTCCCCGCTTCAGGTCACCCATGTGCACGTTCCCATCCTTTCCTTTGCTCGGACCGGTCTTCTTTCCAAGGTACTGCGCGAGAATTTCGCCCGGTGTGAAGCCTCGAATGAGGAAAGCGCCCATGTCCCGGTGAAAGGGAGCGATGATATCGTCGCGTTCCAACGCGGAGGCATAGCCGACCGCAATCGCCTCCATTCCGTAACTCGTATAGACTCCGCCGACAATGCGTCCCTGTCGGTAGAGTGCTGTAATCCTGTCCTCCAGCGCTCTGGTAAGCCTCAGGTAGTAGTACATCTGGAGCAGATCGTCTCGCTTGATCTCTTTGGCGATGACTGCGCAGTCCATGACCACCTCCAAGTCACAGGCTTACAGAGCCGGCATGTCCCTCCATGAGAGGAACGGTTTGTTGTCTCTGCATAGAGGGCAATGCTGTGGCTCCCATTGGGGCATGTCGAGATCCGTCGTGTAATAAAATGGATGCCGTGCGACTAATTCATCCATCAGCGGAAACTGACCGCTGTCACGGCGGGCGAAGACCATCATTCCTGCCAACAGACCCCCATTGTCCGTGATGACTGTCCCGAGTTTACTCACGCAATTACCGCGTGTGGTGACATCGTTGAGTGCCAGGAAGCGCTCACCGGCCGTAATGGCACCGGAGGTAATGTCCGTGCCGATTCGTCCTGTCTCACAGCTGTATGGCGTCAACCCGATACGCATTTGCATCGTGTCTCGAAGCTCAGCCGCGATGGCTCGCGCAAGTTGCTCCGCGGCCGAGCTCGTCGCCACGACTCCGGCTATTGGACGGTCTTGAAACGTCTGCCTGATCCAGACAGCCATATCTCCGGCTAACTGCCGGATGAGCTCCGGATAACGCGCGATCGAATCGAACCGCAAATACGTGGCGGTGTGATGCCCCGATACCACCTCCACATGGGTATCGAAAAAGATGGATCGGGACATACGCAGAACATGCAGAATGTCTTCCGTAGTCAGATCAGTGTGCGAACCGGAGCGGATAATAGCTCTCAGCTTTGCGTCGATAATCGGCCCGTCATAGAGCGCGCGATGTCGTTCCATCACCTCCGAGAGGACCTGTTCAACCATGCCGACAAGCATCTTCACCCCCTTGTGCTTCACTCACCACACGGGTTCTAAGAACGCCGATCAGCTGGATCTCCAATTCCACCACGTCGCCCGGCTTCAAATAGCGGTCCATCTCCAGCCCGCATCCGCCGCCCACCGTTCCCGAACCGAAGACATCTCCCGGATAGATCATTTCACCTCGCGACACATGCGCGATCATTTGAGGGAAGGACCAATGGATGGTCCCGAATCGTCCTCGCGACCACTCTTCTCCGTTCACCCTCGCGATCATCGTCAACGCGCCGAGGTCCGCGATCTCATCGGGAGTCACGAGACAGGGGCCCAGTGCGGTCGCGAAGTCTTTGCCCTTGGCCGGCCCCAACCGACAAGCCATTTCCTGGAATTGAATGTCGCGGGCGCTGAAGTCATTCATGATCGTGTAACCCGCGATATAGTCTCCGGCCAGCCGTTCAGGGATGTCGCTACCCCGGCGCCCGATCACGCAGGCGAGCTCCAGCTCATAATCCAACTTCGCCGTGTGCAGCGGCCACGATAGATCGTCGTCCGGCCCTATGATCGTGCGGTGGTTCCCCTTGTAGTAAACGGGCGCCTTGTACCATTCAGGAGGAACCGGTTGCCCCCGCCTCTTCGAAGTCGCAGCGATATGGTCTTCAAACGCGATAAAATCACGGAGCGAAGACGGATTGGGGAGAGGAGCTACGACTTGAACCTCGGCGAGCGAATACAGAATCGTCTCACCGGACGGGCCTGTGACTGATGTGGGTAGTGCGGTGACATAGTCTTTCGCGCGGCGTGCCGCGGCTATTGTAGATGCTCCCCCTTCGAGGAACTCCAACATGGTGGGCGGAACCTGTGCATAGGCTATGCGACGTGGTTGCGCTTCCTGTTGATCCGCCAACCACCGGGCATAGGCCATGTTCAAGTCGATGACCCACTGGAGATGGATGGCTCCGACTCTTGTGAATGTACCGACAGGAGTTTTCACTCGGAAACTGACGAGCTTCATGGGCGACTCCAACTCAATGCGTAGTCCTTGATCTCCACAGCCTCCATCTCCGGCTGAACCGTGAAGGGAGCCTTAGACTCCACCATCACCGCCACCTCGGTTGTGTACGTCTTCGTTCGGCTGCCTTGGACCGCCTGCGGTTGCGGGCCGTGGTGGATTCCTTGGGGGTGCAAGGTGAGCATCCCCGACCGGATGCCTGCGCGGCTGAAGAACTCTCCATCATGATAGAAGAGCACTTCGTCGTAGTCCGTATTTCGATGGTAAAAAGGGACACGCAAAGCCTCCGGATCAGTTTCCAGCGGTCTTGGAGCAAACGTGGAGATCAGACACCCGCCGGCTTGAAACGTCTGATGGACGCTTGGCGGCAAATGATAGCGAGGACTGACGACCGGCCTGAAATCCCGCACATTCAGTTTCGCGACCCATAAGTCTCCTTTCCACCCAACCACATCCATGGGATAGAAAGAATAGACAACCCGCGTCCAGGCGCCTTGACGCTTAATGTGCACCTCCCATGCTCGACCGACCGTCTCTACGGGCTCCATCGTTTCCAAGTCCGGAGCGACAAGCACGCCTTTATCGAACAGCGCATGCTGTCCGAGAGCTCCCCGATCCGGCACCGTCAAAGGAAGAGGTGTTTCGATAGTGAGGAAAACGGAAGGGCCTGCATCGACATGAATCCGATAGGTTGTACCTTTTGGAATCAAGACGTAATCGCCCGGCTCATAAGCCAGAAACCCATAGTCAGTCTCAAATCTTCCAAGGCCCTTATGCACGAAATGAACTTCGTCTCCATCCGCATTGCGAACGAAATAGGGCGTCGTTTCATGTGGACAGGACAGATAGAGATTGGCATCCGGGCTGTACAGCATCAGCGCTGACTGCTTGGAGACCGCCAATGCGGCGTCAGGAAACTGCGAGCAGTCAAAGGCCCGCGGCTTCAATGTTCCTTCAATCGCGATCCATGCAGTCGGCGGATGTCGGCGATAGAGATGGGAAACTGCGCCTACAAACCCGTTTCGCCCATGTTCTTCTTCGTAAAGCCCTTCGGGAATCCCGACATGAGCTTGGTTGGGAACCTTTCCTCTCCTCTTGAGATACATGACCGACTCCCGACGAACATCGGATCACGCTGTCACGATGCCTTCTTCATTCGCTTCTTGTGCTCGTTCCTTGGCATGGAAGGTGAGTCGTAATCGACGATCGTCCGTGTCACACCGGAGGTTTGATCACGCTCAATATCCTTGTACAGCGATTCCACCGTACTCCGGACAAACGTCCTCGACGTTCCTTCTCCGTGCTGCCGCTGCGTCAACTCGATAAACAGTCCGCTGTTCAGAAAAAGGGGATAGGTGAAGCGCTGCTTGAGCGGTCCGAAGCCATCCCTCCCCTCTTTCACCGGCCCACTGAACTTCACGCCATGCGCCTCCCACTCTTGGCACACCGTTTCGATATCGTCGACCTCGAGTGCCACGTGCTGGACGCCCTGTCCGTACCTATCTATGAATTCGTTGATTTGAGACTTTCCGATCTTGTCTCTCCCTTGCATCAGAGCAATCTTGGCGGTTCCGCGCTGCACCACGACCGTGTCCATCGATGACGTGTCGCTTCCCACATCTCTGGCGGACCAGATCACCTCGAACCCGAGAATCTTGGCAAAAATGAATTCTGCGGTTGCCAGATCGTCGACACAGAGAGTGACGTGATCAAAACCCGTGCTCTGTTTCATAGTGCCTCCGCATCGCCCTCAAGAACCTCTCTTTTATAGTATTATTCTATTGTATGATTGAATATTACTATTTTTCTTATGCTATGACAAGATGCTTTATATGGCTATATTTAATTACAAGGCTTCACGCTATTAATTTGTATGGAAGTCCATAATTGCACACTATTGCTGTAATGATATAAAATAGATATTATCATGGCGGGCAAAACAGGCTTCGCCAAGAACCTCGGAGGTGCCTATGACTTTCTACCAAGAAATGAGGCAACTCGTGCTCCAACATGGAGCCATCAACAATTCCTACCTTGATCGCTTTCGCTCCGGTGATCTCAGCGACGGCGAACTCAAAGAATTTGCAGTGGAGTTCTACAACTTCGCCAGATTTTTCCCGCAGGTTCTCGTGGCTCAGCTCGTGAATACCGAGGATGAGCAGATCGCCGACGAGCTGACGAAGGTCCTGTACTCTGAATTGGGTGACGGAGAGACTCGGCGTCGCCACGAGCTGCTGTATCGTGACTTCCTGCGGTCCCTCGGAATCGATATTCACGACGCGATGACCCGTTCCATGCTGCCGTCAACTCGCGCGTATATCGAAGGGATGGAAAAGCTTTACGGCGATGGCAATCATGCGAAAGCCTTAGGCGCCTCATTTGGCCTTGAAAACATGGCCATCACGATGTGGGATCACCTGATCCCGGGTCTCATGCACCTGAAAAGCGTTCGCCACCCGCACATGGACCTGACCTATTTCACCTTTCACCGGCAGCTGGAGCAACGTCATGAAGAAGCCATGAAACAGGCCGTTCAAGTCATGGATGGTGAACCAGGGCCGGCGACTTTCGCGATTCGACAGGAACAAGACTTCCAAGAGGGTGTGAAGGCAGTGTTGAACTATCTGGAAGGATTTTGGCTGGGACTCGAAAGGCGGCGATCCGCCGACATCAGGAAGCCGATGCAGAATGGAGTGCGAACCACAGTCGCGTAGCAATACCGTCGGCGGACATTTCATCCGTGGATTCGAACTGGATCTTCGGGAGGACCATATGGAACTGCCTTGGATCAGTCACTACGACGCGGGCGTTCCTGCCAACGGCGAGTATCCCGATTGGACCGTACCTGATCTCCTGCAACACTCAGCCGCACACGCTCCGGACTCGCCTGCATTGCTCTTTTACGGTTCTCGCATTTCCTATCGCGACCTCGATGACCTGACAACTCGTCTCGCATTCGCCCTGCGTCGGCTCGGTGTGGGACAAGGCGATCGCGTCGCCCTCATGCTTCCGAATATCCCGCAAGCCGTCATTGCCTATTACGGCATCTTGAAGGCCGGGGCGGTCGCCGTTCCCACGAATCCACTCTATGTTGAACGGGAAATCCTGGCGCAATTGACTGATTCCGGCAGCGACACCATCATAGCCCTTGACCTACTCTACCCGCGTATCCGGACAGTCCAGAACGCTTCCGCCCTTCCCAAGCAGGTCATCCTCACGAGCATCCGGAATTTCCTTCCGCCGTTGAAGAAGTTTCTGTACCCCTTCAAAGCGCGGCTGACCAAGAGATGGATTGCCACGCCGACCGGTCCATCGATACACGATCTTCTCGCACTGATCGATACGGCTCCGGTTGGTGATGGGGACCATGCTCTTGACTTGCCGCACATTCTCCCGGACGACCTTGCACAACTCCAATACACAGGCGGGACGACCGGCGTCCCAAAAGGCGTGATGCTGACACACCGGAACGTGGTCGTAAGCGCACTTCAAGGACGTGCTTGGGCTCCGCATTTTCGCGACGGTCAGGAACTCTTTCTGGGAGCAATCCCTTTCTTCCACAGCTACGGCCAGAGCACCTGTCAAAATTTAGCCATCGCGACTGGATGTCCGATCCTTCTCCTTCCCCGCTTTCACCCCGACGAGGTGGTGAAAGCGATTCACCGACATCATGTCACCATCTTCTCGGGAGTCCCGATGATGTTCGCGAAGATCAACGACGCTCCCCACACCCCACGCTACGATCTGCGCTCGCTGAGGGTCTGCCTGAGCGGTGCGAGCCCACTGCCTGCAGACGTACAGGAGCGGTTCGAGCAGACAACCGGCGTCAGAATTGCGGAAGGCTATGGGCTGACCGAGGCAGGGCCGACCACCCACTGCAACCCCTTGCACGGAAAGCACCCACTAGGCTCGATGGGGCTTCCTTTTCCGGATACAGCGGCGCGTGTGGTCGACGCGGACACAGGGCTTCACGACGTTCCCAACGGTGAAACCGGTGAGTTGATGGTACGCGGGCCTCAGGTGATGCGCGGATACTGGAACAAGGAAGAGGAGACGCAGGCAGTCTTGCGAGACGGCTGGCTCTTCACCGGAGACATTGTGCGCCGGAACGATGACGGGTTCTTCTTTTTCGTCGACCGGAAGAAGGACATCATCAAGTCCCGAGGGGAAACGGTCTACCCACGAGAGGTCGAAGAGGTGTTGCTCCAACACCAGGGCATCGCTGATGCGGCCGTCGTTGGGGTCGCGGATCACCTCTACGGAGAAATTGTCAAGGCGTATGTCGTGAGGAAACCGGACTCATTCGTAACAGAACAGGAACTCATCCGGCACTGCTCCAACTGGCTCGCACCGTACAAGATACCGTCGTCGATTGAATTCCGTGAAGAATTGCCGCGGACCGTCATCGGCAAGGTTCTGCGACGCACGATGCGCGAAGAGACAGTCCGAACGAGTGCTGCCGGAGCGGTTCAACATCAAACGGTGTGAGGGTCGTCCATGAAAGACCTTGTGATCGTAGCCGGCACACGAACTCCTATCGGCAACTTTGGCGGCGCATTGAAGGACATACCGGTTCAAAAGCTCGGAGAACTGGCGGTGCGGGAACTCATCGCGCGGACCGGCCTCGATCCGAAACTGGTCGACGAAGTGATCGTCGGCTGTGTCGGGCAGCCGAGCGATGCATACAACATCGCCCGTGTCATCACCCTCCAGGCCGGACTCCCCCTCGGAACTCCGGCCTATACGGTTCAGCGCAATTGTTCCTCGGGGCTTCAACCGTTTGTGAACGCCTATCAAAATCTCCAGAGTGAAGATGCCGATGTGCAAATCGTGGGCGGGGTCGAGAACATGAGTCGCGCGCCGTATCTCTCTCGAGACATGCGCTGGGGCAAACGTTTGCGGCATGCCGAGTTCGTCGACAGTATTTGGGAAGGCTTGACGGACCCCGTCTGCGGGCAGCTCATGGGCCGGACAGCGGAAACGTTGGCAGAGGAGTTTGGTATCAGTCGCGTAGAACAAGACCAGTTTGCGATCATCAGCCACCGTCGCGCGTTCAAAGCCATACGGGAGGGTCGTCTGAAAGAGGAGATCGTGCCCGTTACAGTGTCCAAGTCAGTTGCGGGACGCGAGGTTGCTCCACTTGTCGTCGCTCAGGATGAAGGCCCCAACGTCGGTCTGACCGAACCCCAGCTCACCCTCTATCCTCCACTCTTCAAGGAGAAAGGCACCGTGACTGCGGGCAACAGCTGTCCACTCAACGACGGCGGTGCTGCTGCACTCGTCATGTCCGCTGAACGAGCCAAGGATCTTGGAATGCGTCCGCTCGGCCGCGTGAAAAGCTATGCGTTCGTGGGGGTGGACCCCGCGCGCATGGGCATCGGGCCGGTGGATGCGCTTCCGGCGGCACTCAAACGGGCAAACCTTCGTTTGGCCGACCTCGACCTGATAGAGGTGAACGAAGCGTTCGCCGCTCAGTACCTTGTCGTCGAACGATTGTTGGGACTCAAACGAGACCTCGTCAATGTCAACGGCGGCGCCATTGCCTTGGGCCATCCGGTTGGGATGACAGGCACACGTCTCGTCATCACGGTCTTGCATGAAATGAGACGACGCGGTGCGGCGCTGGGAGCGGTGGCTCTGTGCGTGGGCGGAGGGCAAGGTGCGGCAATGGTGTTGGAGCAAATATGAACCGCATACGCGTCACGCGCCATTCGAACGAATGGAATCCGTCATGATGTTGGGATGACGCAGAACAGGAGCGCGACATGTACATCTATAAAGTTGCGGTTGTCGGCGCTGGAACGATGGGGGCGCAGATCGCGGAGGTGGTGAGCTACGCCGGGCTGCCGGTCGTACTCACCGACATGAATGAAGCCTTGGCGAAACGGGGTGTGGATTCGGTGCGAGCAATCTATCAGGCACGGGTCGACAAGGGGAAAATGAGCGCGGAGCAACTTGAGGAGAAGATGTTGCTCGTCACCCCCTCATCCGGCTTGGATGATCTCAAGGACGTCGATCTGGTGATTGAAGCGGTGTCTGAGGACGCGAAGCTCAAGGTGCAAGTCTTTCACGAGCTGGACCAGATCTGCCCGCGAGGCACCATCTTGGCCAGCAACACCTCTGCACTGTCCATTTCATCGCTCGGCGCGGCTACGGCGCGGCCGGACAAAGTGGTCGGTCTCCACTTCTTCAACCCAGCCTATGTCATGCGACTTGTGGAGGTGGTTCCGAGTGTGGCAACCGATCCTCAGACAATCGACGATGCGGTGAGTTTTACCGAAGGTATCGGGAAACTGCCGATTGTAGTGAAGGAATGCACGGGATTTTTGGTCAATCGCGTCTTGATGGCTTATGTGAACGAAGCCGTTCGCGCCCTACAGGAAGGAGCTGCCACCGTGCAGGAGATCGATCAAGAAATGGTGTCATTCGGTATGCCGGTCGGTCCACTTGCCCTGCTGGATGCGGTGGGTCTCGATATCTCCTTCGAGGTGGCGCGCATTCTGTACCGCAGTTACGGACCTCGGATGACGCCGGCGCCGCTACTCGAACTCATGCTGAAGACCGGCCGTCTGGGAGTCAAATCCGGTCATGGTTTCTATGACTATGTCAGTGGAGAAGAAAGCGGTCGAGATCAGGGGCTGGAACACCTGCTCCAAGCGGTCAGACCGAAGGCCGACCAAGATGCGACGCGATGGAGCCGATCACGACTCCTCTTGGCGATGACCAACGAAGCCGTCATCGCGTTGCAGGAAGGTGTTGCCTCGGCAAACGACATCGACCTGGCGATGGTGGCAGGGATCGGATATCCAAAAGACAAAGAAGGCCCGCTGCATTTCGCAGATCGGCTCGGCATCGACCAGGTCTTGCGTGAGCTTGAAGACTTCGCTCATACGCTCGGGCTTCGTTTTTGGCCGGCTCCGATGCTGCGCAGAATGGTGGATGCCGGACATACCGGACAGATGGCCGGACGGGGATTCTTCACCTATTGATGGTCTCGCCGCCCATTTGTGAGAGTGCAGGATGTTGGAAGGAGGGCAGGTCATGACGACCATGACGGGAACCATGCACAGTTGCAAGGTTGAAGAAGGCGTCGCACTGGTGACCCTCGATCATCCGCCTGTCAACACCCTTACACCCGAACTCCTTGCGGAGCTGGACAGCACGTTCGACTCGCTCGCGACTGATGACGCCGTGAAGATTGTCGTGCTCACCGGTGCCGGCCGGTTCTTTGTCGCCGGGGCGGATATCCGAGTGCTGGCTTCCATTGCCTCGTCAACGGAGGGCGCAACGATGGCCCGTCACGGGCAGACGATCCTGAACAAAATTGAAGCCCTTGGAAAACCGGTCATTGCTGCGATCAACGGCGCTTGTTTGGGAGGAGGTTTTGAATTGGCCTTGTGCTGTCACATCCGCCTTGCGGCGGAAGGCGCAAGACTCGGTCTGCCTGAAATCAACCTGGGCATCATGCCGGGATTCGGCGGTACTCAACGGCTCCCCCGACTGATCGGCCAATCCAAGGCCTTGGAATTGATCCTGACCGGTGAGCCCATCTCAGCCCGAGAGGCCATGAGTTTAGGGTTGGTGTCCCACGTGGTATCGGCTGATGACCTCCTGCGCCAAGCACAAGGACTCGCGCACAAGATGACCGTGAAAAGCCAGCCGGCGCTCCGCGCATCGCTTCGGGCGATCCGCCAAGGGACTGCGCTGAATCTCTCGGATGGCTTGGATCTGGAAGCCCGTTTGTTCGGTGAACTGTGCGATACCGAAGATCGGAAGGAAGGAGCAGCGGCCTTCTTGGAGAAACGACAGCCCCGGTTCAAGAACCGTTGATCCCTAAGGAGACAAATGGGAGACGTGATGCGAGCTCGGCGTTCGACAAAATTGGGATTGGCCCTAGCGGGAGGCGGCTTTACGGGTTATCTCTTCGAAGTCGGCGCCTTGACCGGGCTGGACGATCTCCTCGGTGAGTCGTTCACCAGCAATGACTTCGACATGTATGTCGGCGTGAGCGCCGGCTCAGCTGTGGCGGCCCTGCTCGCGCAAGGGGTCACGCCGGAGGAGATCCTTGAGACGAATTTGTCCGGAACACGTCCGTACTACTTCGAGCACCGAGATATTTTCAGACCTGCAATCGGGGAAGGTGTGAAGACAATCTGGCGTGCAACGAAACAACTGCTCCCGCTGATGCGACTGTATGCGCGCAATTACCGGGAGATGACGCTCATCGACCTGTTGGATAAGGCCCAGGATGCGCTCCCCAGCGGCATCTATCGATTGGAGCCCTTTGCCAAATACCTGGAGAAGACGTTCAGGGCCAAGGGACTGGGGCTGCGGTTTGCCGACCTTCGAAAAGACCTGTATATCCCGGCCATCGATTTGGAATCCGGGGAGTGCGTGATCTTCGGCGAAGAAGGTCGGCGGGACATTTCCATCGCCCAGGCCGTAACCGCTTCATCCGCCGCACCGATCTATTTTTGTCCAGTGCGCATCGAAGGCCGCGACTATGTCGATGCGGGAATCGGACGGCCTGCGTTCTTCGACCTAGCCATCGCGAAGCATGTAGGCCTCATGGTGATGATCAACCCGATGGGTCGCATTCCACTCCCCAGATCATCATGGTGCGGTTCATCCCGCGCCAACCGTCCGTCTCGCCTTCGCGACAAGGGGTTCTTGACCATCGGCGAGCAGTCCGGCCGCATTAATCTCGACGCACGCATTTCACAAGCGCTGACCATATTCCGGCAAGACCATCCCGAAAAAGACCTGTTGCTGATCACACCGGGTGCCAATGATGCACTTTTGTTTGAGCGGAGTTTTCTAAGCTATCAAGACCGAGTGCACCTCCTGCGAGCCGGATATGTGTCGGTCGTGACATTGGCTCGCGAAGCATACGAGCAACTTCAGGCCCAGTTTGCGCGCCATAGGATCGCTCTCGAACGAACCAGATTTGAGGACCGTGCTACGTCACGCATGGCACTGCTCGATCGGATCGTGGCGGCCGCCTGTCCTCTCCAGCGACCGCGCACCGGTATGGCGATTGGTCTAGACGCCGCTCGAACCGCTCTGCACCAAGCTAAGTAGGATGCGATGATGGTGAACAAGAACCCCCTCTTTCAAGGCTCGCTCGCCGTGGCAGAAGCCTCGCGGGATCGGACTCCCTATTCAGGTTTTCTGGCCGGCCTGTTCGAAGGGGTGGTTCGCCGCGATCTCTTCCGAGGGGAGTCGATCCCGCTGATGCGCGACACAGCGAAGGGCTTCCTAGAACAACTGCGCCTCCTCATGATCGAGAAAGTGGACCCGGAGTACATCGACCGAGAGGGGGAAATCGGCGAGGACGTGTTGACGGCGCTCAGGAACCTCGGCGCCTTCGGACTGAAAATACCCACAATCTACGGAGGGCTTGGCTTCACCCAGTCGGAATACCACCGTGTGGCGACCCTCCTCGGAAGCCACGACGCCGCGACCACGGTGCTGATTTCGGCGCACAACTCGATCGGAGTCGCGGAACCGGTCAAGCTCATCGGAAACCGCGAGCAGCGACAACGATTGTTGCCGCGTCTTGCGCGTGGCGACATTTCCGGGTTTGCCCTTACAGAGAAAGGTGCCGGCTGCGATATTTGGGACCTTAGAAGCCACGCCATCCCAGTACGCGAGAACGATGTTCTCGTGGGTTATCGACTGACCGGTGAAAAATTGTATACGACGAACGCGCCCAGACGACACGATGAGTTTCTGGCGTCGCTTCTCGTGGTGATTGCTCAAATCGTAAACCACCCTGACGAAGTCTCTCGACCCAAATCGGAACGGCGGTTCGGGGCCTTTGTCGTCGACACCCACACACCGGGGTGCCACTGCGCCAGGCTCAACTATATGGGCGTACGCGGCATCTACAATGGCACCGTCCGATTTGATAACGTCTTCGTCCAAGCGGCCGACCGATTGGGAGCTGAGGGAGAAGGGTTACGACGAGCCTTGGAAAGTTTGACCATAGGCCGGCTGACCCTGCCCGCTGCCTGCTTGGGAAGTCTTAAACAATGCCTGTGGCTGGCGCGGCACCGGGCGCATCAGCGTGTGCAATACGATCGCCCGATCGGCGAACACACAGATATCGGTGCCAAGATTGTGCGCATGGCGGCACGGGTCTTGGCACTGGAAGCATTGGTGACCATCACAGGGGCCTGGGCCGACGCCAAGGTCGATATCCGGCTTGAGTCGGCCGCTGCAAAAATTCTCGCCACCGAATGGCTGCTCGACTCAGTGCTCGACCTCTTCCGCATTTATGGCGGGCGTGGGTTCGAAACATCAGAATCGCTTCGGCTGCATGGAGACCTGCCGGTACCCATCGAGCGCATGGTCCGAGATGCGCTGATCAATGTTATTTGGGAGGGGACGAACGGCATCTTGACCCTCTGGATCGGGCGTGAGGGATTGGCCGAATATGTATCCCAAGGCAAGGCCTTCCTGGAACTTCAGACCAGCGCAATGGTACGTGCCCTGCCGTTCTTCGCCAAAGTCGCGAGCCGTTCCCTAAACCGCTGGCCTCGGATTGGAACATGGCCCGCCTCTACTGTGCCGGAATCTCCATGGGAGCGGTTTGTCACGACGAAGGCCCGAGAACTCGCACGGAAGTCGTTGTGGGCCGTTGCCCGTCATCGTCAAGGCCTCGCCCGTAAGCAACTGTTGACGACATGCCTGGTCAAAGCCGGGATGCAACTCTTTGCGGTGGAGTCGCTATTATGGTACGTCCCGCAGCAGGCCATCCGGAATCATCAGTTGACCGAAGGACTTTTGCAGCACTTTTGTTCACAGGTCGAAGACGAGTTCAATCCCAGACCCTTGCTTTCTCTCAAACGATCATTATGGCAGGACGACTCGAACGTGTTCCGCCTAGCGCAGGATATTCTTGCCGGCAAGGCCGAATGGCTGGAAGCAGGGATCCTTGCCTGGCATCCATCCTGGCACAGCCGGGAAAACCAGCGCGAGTTCACAATGGGAGAACAGCCGGTGTGATTTCCCATGGAACATGAACAATAGAGGCAAGAGTGAGTCAGTTCATCCAGACCGTCCCTATGACATGAGAACCATCCTGTGGTGAGGTCAGCATGACGGAAATCGCGGAATACTTCGAATTGGTCAAGGGGCGGTACGGATTGAGCAGCGATTACGCCTTGGCGGAGAAACTGGGAATCGCTCAGCCGGAAGCCAACCTGATGCGCCGAGGACTCAAAGTCCCCAAGCCGGAATTGTGCATCAAGATCGCTAAACTCCTGAACAAGAATCCGGTCGAACTCCTCCTGATCGCTCAAAAAGACAAAGCCCCGAAACAGGCCAAAGAGTACTGGACCTTGGCCCAGACCGCCGTTGGTGTCATGCTCCACGTTCCGAAGAGCCCGAAATACATTCCACGCAAAGTAGCAGCCATCGGACAAGAACTCCGCCAGCTTGAAACACAGACGTTGCTCTACGAAGGCGCCGAAGCAAATGCGGAAGCCGTTCGGCTCGTCCAAACCGCGGAACAATCCATGGACGCCATTATGGAGCGATGGAACATCTGGAAAAAGGGAGAGGCCTTATACCCAAGCTACCTGTTGGCCAACCAAGCGGCGGTCAAGCGGGGGGTCACGATTCGCCGCCTCATAGTCCTGACACGTGAACAGATGCGACAAGAATCGGTCGTCACGGATGCCATCCAGGTCATGGATGACCAATATCGGGCCGGCATCAAGATCTTTTTCGCGTTTCGTGAAGAGCTTGAACGGGCGGCCGCCTTTAAACGTTTCGAGGAAGATTACAGGCAACAAGGGGCTGCGCGGGATCTCAATACCGCCATCTTTGACAGAGAGATTCTGATCTTTTCCCGATCCTACGGGCAAGTCCAGCTCGGCATGGTGGCGCCCACCATACCGATTACGATGATCAACCAACTGGAAATCACGTGGAAGCCGGAGTTGTTGCGGGACCTCGATCCGGCTCCGCTCTTCGACATGACCCGATACGTGTTCGAATTTTGCGAACCCCGGGCTTTCAAGATGGAATTGGAGCGATTCACGAGGTCGGTTGCATGAAATTCCCTTCCGAGCCGTTCAAAATTAAGGTGGTGGAGCCCATTCGTCACACGACCCGCGAAGAGCGCGACAGGCTCCTGCGCAATGCCGGCTACAACCTGTTTCAGGTCCCAGCGGAAAGCGTGTATGTCGATCTCTTGACCGATAGCGGCACAGCGGCCATGAGCGACCGGCAATGGGCCGGCCTGATGTTAGGGGACGAGTCTTATGCCGGTAGCAGAAACTACTACCATCTGGAGGAAACAGTTCGGTCGATCTTCGGTTATAAGCACGTCATTCCGACTCATCAGGGGCGCATGGCGGAAAATCTTCTCTTCTCCGTCATCCTGAAGCCGGGCACGTATGTCCCGAACAATATTCATTTCGATACCACACGCGCCAACGTCGAGCATCAACGGGCGCACGCCCTCGATCTGGTCATCAAGGAAGCGTACGACCCGCACAGCGAGTTGCCCTTCAAGGGGGATATGGATCTTAGTCGGCTCGAAGAAACGATTCATCGCGTGGGCCGTGAACACATTCCACTCGTGATGATCACCATCACCAATAACAGCGGCGGCGGTCAACCGGTATCGATGGAGAATATCCGGCAAACCCGGAGGTTGCTCAATCGGTATGACATTCCTCTTTTCTTTGACGCCTGTCGATTCGCCGAAAATTGCTACTTCATCAAGGAACGTGAACAGGGATACGCCGACCGGTCTATTGCCGACATCGCCCGTGAACTCTTTTCTTACGGGGACGGTTGTACGATGTCGGCCAAGAAGGACGGACTCGTCAATATCGGAGGCTTTCTAAGCTTGAACAACGATCAGTGGTCCCAAGAGATCACCAATATGCTGATCTTGGTGGAAGGCTTTCCAACCTATGGCGGCCTGGCAGGCAGAGATCTCGAGGCAATGGCCCAAGGACTTCAAGAAGTGCTGGATGAGGACTATCTCCGTTTCCGAATCGGGCAGGTTCGATACTTGGGCGAGCTCCTCGGCCAATCCGGCGTCCCGATCCTCAAGCCGGTCGGCGGCCATGCAGTCTATCTCAATGCGAAAGAATTTCTTCCGCATATTCCCCGGTGCGAGTTTCCCGGGCAAGCGCTGGCCGTCGCTCTGTATCGGGATTACGGCATCCGAGGGGTTGAGATCGGCACCCTCATGTTTGGGAAAAAGGATCCAATGACTGGCGAGACTATTCATCCCGAATTGGAGATGGTCAGACTCGCTCTGCCTCGGCGTGTCTATACGAACATGCAGATTACCTATGTCGCGGAGTCCATCATCGAATTGTATCAAAGACGCGAGCTGATCCACGGCCTCGCGTTGACCTATGAGGCGCCGATGCTGCGCCATTTTACGGCGCGCTTTACCGAACTGCACGCGTCACCGTCTCTGGAACCGATGACCGTCTAAGGAAACATCATGGCCGCTCTGTTCAAGGGGTTCGAACGGATCGAAGAAGCCCGAGAGCGGTTGGCAGGCCGGAGTTTTATGGTGGGGCTATTCGCGGGAAGGCCCGACTTTTCGCTCCTGCTCATGCCGGAAGAGTCGCCGGAAGAGAAGGCTTCCTGGGAAGCATTCCGCCCACGCCTGGAAACCTTTCTCAAGACGAATGTCGATCCCGATGAAATCGAACGAACCGCGAGGATCCCCGACTCCGTCCTGAAAGGACTCTTCGCGCTGGGCGCCTTCGGCATGAAGATTCCACAACAGTACGGCGGGCTCGGATTCTCGTACACGAACTATGGCCGCGCGCTCATGCTCATGGCGAGCTGGAGTAATGCGCTGGCCCTCACCGTCGCCGTGCCACAATCGATCGGCATCGCGATGCCGATCCTCATGTTCGGCAACGAGGAGCAGCGGCGCACGTACCTTCCCCTTGTGGCACGGGAGGCAGTGTCGGCCTTTGCTCTCACGGAACCGATTACCGGGTCTGACGCCGCAAACATTGCGACGGAGGCCGTCTTAGATTCCACCGGAACGACATTTGTCGTGAACGGCGAAAAGCTATGGTGCACGAACGGCCCCATCGCACGCTACGTGACGTTGATCGCGCGGGTACCGGCTAAACGGAAAGAGCAGAATGGGCAGACGAGGTGGGAACCGGTCCCCAACGGGAAAGGAGCCGATGAGCAGGTCCATACCGCCTTCATCCTCGATATGCGCACGCCCGGTGTTCATATTCGACAGCACTGCCAGTTCGAGGGATGCAGGGGCATCGAGAACGCTCACATGACGTTCACGGATGTTCACGTCCCGGCGGGGAATGTCATCGGTGAAATCGGCCGAGGGCTCAAGTACGCGCTGACCATCCTCAACGTGGGCCGCGCGGTCAGCATCCCTGCGATTTGCTTGGGCATGGCCAAACAAGCTTGGCAACCCACGCTCGATCGGGCCAACCAGAGGGTCACCTTCCAGAAGCCTCTGGGCGCCAGGCAGACGCAACGCATCAGGCTCGGCCGCATGGCTTCGAACCTCTTCGCGATGGAAGCCCTCGCGTTCACAGCCTGGCGAATGGCGGATCAGCATACGTTTGATGTCCGGATCGAAGCAGCCCTGGCCAAGCTGTTCTGCTCAGAAAAGACGATTCAGTTCTTAAAAGACGCCCAAATCATCTTCGGAGGGATGGGATACGAAACAGCCCATTCCAAGTGGGTTCGTGGAGAGCCTGCATTCGGCATCGAGCAGCTGGTCCGCGATGCGGAGATGTACCGAATCGGAGAAGGGGCTACGGATATTCTGCGACCATTCGTCGCTCGCGAGGGTCTCAACATGCATCTCGAAAAAGCCGGACATCTCTTCGACGAACGAGCGACGGGCGTTCGTCAATTCATCGAGTTGCGGCGACTCCTGAAATTCTATGCTCCTTGGTACATGAGCCAATGGAGAAGTCGCCGACTACCGCCACGCCCGGAATTCCAACACTCGAATATCCGCTCCAAGCTGCTTTTCGTGGAACGTGCGAGCCGTCGACTGGCGCGGACGATCTTTTATGCCATGCTGCTTCATCGGAAGACGCTTCAAGACGATCAGGGCCGGCAAAACCGGATCGAAATGATCGGCGAAGATCTTCTGGTAATCGCAGCCACGGCGCTGTACGCCGACACGCAGGAACGGATCGCTGCGCATTCGAACGTTTGGGAGCTCGTGGAGGAATACTTTCGAGAAGCGACGGACCGGATCGCTCAAAACATTCACGGATTGATTCGCAATCAGGACGCAGGGGTGGCATCCATCGGGAGCAAGGCCCTTAGCGGTCGATATGCATCACTTACCGATGGGATCATACGGCGTGCGCTTCAAGACTACGTGAGGCGGGAGAGAGCCTTGAAGCTCGATGAAGAGCATATGCGTAAGGTGGTGTGATTCCCAGGGGATGTTCGAGGAGAGCGTTCGGACACATTCACCCATCACAAGATTCATCAAAACAAAGATCAACGTATGCGCGCCTGGTTGATGGATTCCTATAACGGGGTTGACCAGTTGCGGCTCGGCGAGGTGTCCGATCCGCAGCCCGGGCCGGCAGAGGTGCGGTTGAAAGTGCGGTATGCTGCGCTCAATCCGGCGGATGCCTTTCTGGCACAAGGACTGTATCCGGCCAAGCCCGTTCTGCCTCATATTCTCGGGCGTGACGGCGTGGGCGATGTCGAAATCGTGGGATCGCGTGTGGACAACATCCGTGTGGGTGACACAGTTGGAATTCTGCGCTGTGAGGCGGGAGTGGAAATCCCCGGAACCCTGGCCGAGAAAGTCGTGGTTCCTGCTGACAGTCTCGTCCGTATCCCCGCCGGTTGGTCTCTCGAAGAAATGGCCGGCGCCCCGCTCGTCTTCTTAACCGCCTGGCAGGCCTTGACTCAGTGGAACGATCCTCCGACTCCGCCACCAGTGGGATCGGTTCTCCTCGTGACCGGCGCGTCGGGTGGAGTCGGCGTGGCATCGGTGATGCTCGGGAAATCGATGGGCCTGGGCATCGTAGGTCTATCGCGGGATGCGGAGAAGAGAGCCACGTTGAACGCGCTGGGAACGGACTTCGTGTTCGATCCTGAGGACAACAACCTTGTGAAATCTGTCTCTGCGGCGATCCATCCCAAGAGAGTGGACCTGGCTATCGACTGCGTCGGCGGCAAGCTGCTCCCTCACGTCATCGCGCTTCTCGGCCATCGTGGTCGAATCAGCATCGTCGGCCGGAGCGGAGGCGTAGTCCCAGAGTTCAATCCAGCGACCTTATTGTTCCGGCGCCTTCGCATCGGCGGCGTCGCGGTTGGAGACTACACAAGTCAGGCCGCACAGGCAGCGTGGGAACACATTGTCGGTCGGCTGAAGGCGATCGGACGCCGCCCGCAGGTAGACAGCGTGGTCCCATTCGAAGCCGTCAAGATGGGATTCTCGAGACTAGCGCAGGGCCCAATGGGAAAAGTAGTGATACGGGTGGCCGACTAGCATGGATCTTGATGGCTTGAGTGAAATGGGCTCTGCCACAAGAGGGCCGAGCCCGTCACCGTTCTATTCCTTCCACCCTTCTATCCAATTCCCGACATAATAAGAGAGCATCACCACGCACAGCATGATGAATACATGTTCCGCGATCACCGTCCAGGGTACGATTCCTTGGGTTCGCGCCAGGAAGAAACTAAGGACGGCAATCAGGAAAAGGCCCCAGAGAACGCTTGCAAGAATTGCGATCGGAAGGGGAGCGGCGAGCACCGGCACGATGAAGCTCAAAGCGATGACAAATTTTGCGACGAACGTTGCGATGGTCGATTCCCAGACGTGTACGGTCGAACCGGTGTTCTTCGATTCCTCCGAGAGATGGATGCCCATCGCGTCCGACAGAGAATCAGCAATGGCGATGGTGAGAATCCCGCCGAGAACAACGGCTTTCGAATGGGTGCCCGAGTCCAGCCCCACCATCAGTCCAATGGTGGTAATAACGCCGGAGGTCAAACCGAACGTAAACCCGGTCTTGACTGATGGCTTAACACGCCACGTCTTAATCACGGTTTCGCTGCGACTTTTGTCGCACTTTTCCGAAGAGAGAATCTCTCAGGGTTGCTGTGAACCTTCCTCGATTTAGACATTTTCCGTCCTCAAAAAGAGAGAGTCTCCATAGCCAGAATCGAAGCAAGCCCAGTGCCATGTCTATTTATTAATCAGTCCAGTTATTACCCGAATAATCCGATCGTCGAAGGCATATCGCTGTAGCCTTTTGCCACAGGATTGGGCTCTTGTCACCACTCTCTTCCATAGTCATGGGTCATGCCGACGCTTGCTTCTGCTCTCATTCCACCTCCACAGGCCGTCGCTAGCGTCTTACTTTTGCCTCACGGGGGCCGCACACCGGTAACGGTTCACTGACAACATTACGCTCGACATCTTCCATCACCCCCTGATACTGTGCCGCCGCGACATCCGGGTGCCGGCGACAAATTCGAAGCCATGATCGGTTTTTAGGAGAGAACACTGCGGTTCGGTCGTACCAGGATCGTGAATGCTGTGATGAGACTGATCAGCTCCGTGGTCCTTCTCACACTGACGGCAGCGGGCGTGCTCTCTATGCCTCCGCATGGAAAAGCGACCTCTCGATCCGGATCAGATCGGATGGCGAAGGGAAAACAGGTCTACCTTAAGCATTGCGCCGGGTGTCATGGCTCCGAGGGAAAAGGAGACGGGTACAAACTCCTCGGTGCCGATCCGGCCAACCTTACATCGCCGGCGACACAAAACAAGTCGGATGCGGCCCTGCTCACCTCCATACATGAGGGAAAAGCATCCATGCCTTCATGGAACATTCGCCTGTCTCAGCAGGACGCGCGCGATGTGCTCGTGTATGTACGGACTCTCGCCAAATAGCCATCCTCGAAACTGAACAGAGACTGCTCGGTTCTCGAGACGGTCTTCATCTCAGAACAATGTTGAAGCGCCGAAGAGATACTCCGCCGGATCGCCGACGGACAGAAGCATTCACGAAAATACGCGCCGGCAGATGATCCGGGCGTATGCCTCTGCCGAACCTACCTGGCTGCGTCGGGCGTCTTGCGGTTCACCGGTTCAACGCGCACCACAGAGACCTTGTATTCGGGGCATTTGGAGCTTTCATCTGCGCTGGACGAAAGCAGGCTGTTCACATCCGAGCCGGGGAAATGAAAGCTGGTGAATAATTCGCACGGCCGCATGCGCGTGCTGGGCCGAATCGGCAGAACGGCCGCGCTTCGAGGACTCACAAGGCGTACCATCTGATTCCGATCGAACCCCAGGCGAGCACAATCGTCGGGATGCATTTCAAGCACGTCACGGTCTACCAAGTTGATGAGAGGGGTTCTCCTTGTCTGTGCGCCGCAATTGTAATGCTCCAAAATACGCCCGGTGATCAGCACGAACGGATAGTCCTCGTTGGGCTCTTCCCCCGGTGGAAGATAATCCACGCCGACAAAGCGACCTTTGCCTCTGGGAAAACCGTCCGCATGCATGAGCGTTGTCCCCGGATGCTCGTCGTCGAGCACCGGCCACTGTAAACCGTCCGGCTGGTCCAATCGTTCGTATGTCACACCGGCCAATATCGGGCTGAGTGCCGCCATTTCCTTCATGATGTCGGAAGGATGTCCATAATGCATCGGGTATCCCATTCGGCAGGAGACTTCGCAGACCACTTGCCAGTCCGGAAGAATGCCGTGAGGCGGGTCCACCACCTTTCTGATGCGCTGAATGCGCCGCTCCAAGTTGGTAAAGGTTCCATCCTTTTCCAGGAATGACGCGCCGGGGAGCACAAGATGGGAAAATTTTGCGGTCTCGCTCATGAAGAGATCCTGCACCACGAGAAACTCGATCCGCGACAGAGCCTCTCTCACTTTTTTGAGATTCGGATCGGTCTGCGCCACGTCATAGCCTACAACCCACAGCGCCTTCAGCCGTCCATCGAGCGCCGCGTCCCACATGTCCGGAATCTTCATGCCTCGTTTGCTCGGCAAAGGCTTTCCCGTGATGGACTCGTGCCGCGCCGCCACCAGGGGATCGCTCAAGGATTGATAGGCGACGAAGTGCGTCGGCAGGCAGCCGGAGTCCGAAGCCCCTTGTACATTGTTTTGTCCTCTCAAGGGGTTGATGCCGGTGCCGGGCCTCGCGATGTTGCCCGTCGCAAGGGCGAGATCGCACAACGCCATGACCCCGTGGCTGCCCCAGCGATGCTCCGTCATCCCCAGACCATGAAGGGCCAGGGAGGCCCCGCTTCGCGCATACATCCTGGCCGCACGGCGAATGTCATGAGCAGGCACACCGGTCAGCCCCTCGACCGTCTCCGGCGGATAGGCTTTTACCGTCGAGAGCCAATCCTCAACCCCCTCGGTACGCCCGGCGATGAAGCTCTGATCGAGCAAGCCTTCCTCGGCAATCACGTGCCCGAGACCATTGAGGAGCGCCACGTTGGTGCCGAGCCGCAATTGCAGGTGAATCGTGGCTACTTTCGCGATTTCAGTCCGCCGCGGATCGATCACCACGAACGGGACGCCCCGTCGAGCCAATTGAAGCAGTTTGGCGCCAAGTACCGGATGCGACTCGGTCGGATTCGCTCCGACCACGAGAATCAGCTTGGCATCATCCAGATCGAGAATCGAGTTAGTGGCCGCGGAGGCGCCAAGAGTCTCCATCATGCCGGTCACGGTCGCACTGTGGCAGACACGGGCACAGTTATCGATATGGTTCGTGCCCATGACGCAACGAATGAACTTCCCGAACAGATAATTCTCTTCATTGGTCCCGCGGCTTGATGAAATAGCGGCGACCGCATCCGGGCCGGTTGTCTCTTTGATTCGGCTGAACGAACGGGCTACGAGATCCAGCGCCTGCTCCCATCTGATGGCTTTCCAGCCATCCCCTTCGCGGAGCAGCGGTGTCCGAATTCGATCGTCGGCATCGTTGTACGTCCACCCGAACCGGCCCATCAGGCAGGCATGGCCATGATTGGTCGGGCCATCGTCGGCCGGCACCATGGCTAGGATACGGCTATCTCGAACACCGACGTGGAAGGCGCATCCGACTCCACAATAGGCACACGTCGTGCGGACTTGGCGAGTGGCAGAACCGTGCTCGAGCACGGTCTTTTCAGATAGAGCCCCCGTCGGACATTCTTTGACGCAGGCGCCGCAGGAGACGCAATTCGAGTCGGTAATCCGGCTGTGCCGGCCGGCGCCGATAGCCCCTCCCCAACCCGGCCTCACTGCGAATCCGCTCCGAATCATGGAGACAGCGCGAGCGGGCTGTATCTCATCGCAGGCCCGCACGCACCTGGCGCATGAAATGCATTTGGCGTTGTCGAATGTGAAGAAGGGGTTGGACTCGTCACGGATGTGATCGCGTTGTACGCCGACTGGATATCGGACATTGGTCACGCCATAAAGATCCGCCAAGCGCGTCAGCTCGCCGAGAGACGCAGTGGTTGAACGCTCGGATAAATAGAGCTCGATCACATTCCGCCGATGCCGGGTCAGCTGAGGGCTTTCCGTCGCAACGACCATCCCATCACAGACCGGTATCGAACATGTCGCATGGAAGCCCTTTACGCCCTCGATTTCCGCGAGGCACAGCCGGCAGGATCCGTACGGAGCGAGACGCGCCGACGCACACAGACTGGGAATCGCAATGCCGGCTCGAATGGCGGCTTGATAGACGGTATTGCCCTGTTCAGCAATGACCCGTCTCCCGTTGATAGTGATGTGTGCCATCGGTGTCATGTGTCAATGTTGCGCAACCTATTTCCGAACTCCGGTCCGAAGTGTTCAATCGCAGTGAGGACGGGATAGGGGCCGCGCGCGCCATGCGCGCACAGGCTGGTGACTTTCATGGTCTCGCCGAGATCCGCCAGTAATTCCAGATCCGCCGGCGTCCCATGGCCCCGTTCGATCCGTTCCAACAGTTCTCGGCTCCTGACAGATCCGATCCGACATGGGCTGCATGTCCCGCACGATTCTTCAGCGGTAAAGGTCATATAGTGCCGTGCGAGCTCCACCATGTCAGTCTGCTCGTCAAAGACGACGATGCCGCCATGTCCTAGCACCGCGCCAGCCTCGGTGAAGGCATCAAAGCACACGGGAATGTCGAGTTGGGATTCAGGAAACAAACTTCCCAGAGGACCGCCGACCTGCACGGCCTTGAAACGACCTCCGTCCGCCATGCCGCCGCCGAACCGCTCCAGCACCTCGCGAAGCGTCGAACCGAATGGAATTTCAATCAGGCCAGGCTGCCGGATACGGCCTCCGAGTTGCAGCGCCACTGTTCCCTTTGATCGTTCCGTACCCAAAGCCGCATGCCAGGCCGCTCCCCGGGAGAGAATTTCAGTGACCGTCGCAAGCGTCAGCACATTGCTGACGACGGTCGGCTTCTCATAGAGACCCGCAACGGCGGGATATGGCAGGCGGACCTTCACCATGCCGCGGCCACCCTCGAGCGAAGAGAGCAACGCCGTTTCTTCACCGCACACGTAAGAACCGGCTCCGCGAAATACTTCCAAGCGAAATGGTCGTCCCCCGACCGTCAGCACCCCTGCCCGCTCAGCCTCAGCAATCGCGACACGCATAGTCCCGGCAGCAACCGGATATTCCCAGCGGCAGTAGATATAGCCACAATCCGCCCCAATGGCCTTGGCGCAGATCAGCATGCCTTCGATGAGCCGGAACGGCTCTCCTTCCATGATCATGCGATCACAGTAGGTCCCGGCATCGCCCTCGTCCGCGTTGGCGACGACGTACTTCTGATCCGAGGCGGTCCGCCGCGCGATGTCCCATTTATTCCAGACCGGGAACGCAGCGCCGCCCCGTCCACGCAAGCCGGAGGCCTTCATCTCTTGAATGATCGTTTCCGGTGACCAGCCCGCGGCACGATCGGCGGCCTGCCAACCCCCTTGCACGCGGTACTGCGTCAGCGAGAGCGGCTCAGCTTGACCGAAGCGGCTGAAGACGAACCGCTGCTGCTGCGCCAGGAACGGCACATCCGCCAGTCGCACACCGCCGATGCCGGTCCGGATGCGTGGCAAATCGCCCGGCGTCGCTCGAGGCCAGAGGAGACGCCCAGCCGGGCCATCGCATTCCACGAGCGGTTCCAAGAAAAAGGCCCCGCGACTCGATGTTCGAATCAGCTGCAGATCGCATTCTTCCGCCCAGGCATTCGCAAGCTGATCAGCACCAGCTGCGCGCGCCGAGGTATCGTTGGAGAGATACAGCGTCGTGGCCATAGCTTCAGGCGGGTGCGAGTGTCCTATGAATAGTCTTTGAGAGTCTTGCGCAGGTCTTCCGAGCCGACTCGGCCATAGATCTGCTCATCCACCATGACGGTTGGTCCCACTGCGCAATTGCCCAGGCAATAGACCCGTTCAATCGTGAAACGTCCATCAGATGTGGTTCGTCCGAGATCGGCACCAACCACATGGCACAGTGACTCGAGCAGAGCCGTCGATCGATTCGCCACGCACGCTTCTCCGAGGCAAACACGAACAGCGTGTCGGCCTCGAGGGACGGTATGGAGATCGGGATAATATGACAGCACGCCTGCCACATCGGCTTCAGTGACTGCAAGTGTGTCGGCAATCAACGGTACGGCATCAGCCGGCACATATCCGAAGGCCTCTTGGACCGCCGACAAGACACTGAGGATATGTGCTCGGCGGCCCGGCTCCGGACGGTGCGCGCTCAGCAGGACGGCGAGTGCCCCTCTGACCCGCTCCGTCAATTCGTCACCTCTTCAAGCATCACGCCGCGTATCCACAGTCCATTCATCTTCATCGCGGTGTTTCCTTCTCTGGTGGGAGTACGTTGAGTAGTGCCGGGAGCGGGACCGTGAGGACCGGACAGCCTGCGGTTCTCACGACTTTTTCCGCCGTGCTCCCAAAAAACAGTTTGTCGACGCTGCCTGCGCGGACCCCATAAGTGCCCATGACAATCAGATCGATGGGCTGGGTGCGAGCCACTTTAGCAATCTCTACAAACGGAGCTCCTTCCAGAATGAGTCTGGTGCAGTTCGCGCCTTTGGCTTCGCCGGATTCCATGAGGCGGCGTAGGTTTACGCGTGCGTGATGCCGAAGCCGCCGGCGTTGACTCGCAACGTCGGACGGAACTGTGGAGAGCCCTACACGCTGGATGGTAGCCACTATGCTCGTGTCGATCACATGCAGAACGACGACCTCCGAGCCGGACATGCGCGCAAGACGGCACCCGATCCGAAACGCCTCGTTCGAACAGGGGGAAAAATCGACCGGCAACAAGATCTGATTGAACAGGGTCGTCTCGCCCATCGACCTCCCTCCAGCTCACATGACTGAGCAAGCACGATGCCTACGGCTTTAACCGCTGCTGCTTGCAATAAATCCGGCCAAAATGAATAGACCACACGTTTGTTTAGGCTCGCCGGGGCTGGCTGCTACAGTTCGCACAAGAATACTGTGGCAGAAATGGTCATTTTACAGTCCTGCGGCATATGCCTGGGACCTGCAAAAACTCGCTAGGTCACCGATACATTGGGCAGGGAAGCGATCTCAAAGAAATTGTATGCGTGCATACGAATACCACCGGCGGGCGAGGAATCGATGAAACCACATTGGACAGGATAGTCCGTCCGTCGTGTATCCCCACTGTGCAGCTTATTGGGCTGGGCCTTCCTCGCAGAGACTGAGAAGCCGATCCCACGCCCGTTTCTTTGTGAGTCGTTCCACTGATTCTGCCATGTCGAAGAGAGCCCTTTCCTCCTCGATATTCAGGAGAAGTCGCATTCTGGTATTTAACGCTTGGAAGGTTTGTTCGTAAGCGGCAAACTTGCTTGCAAATTCCTCTTCAGCCTTCAGGGCATGAGGAAACGCCTCCATGTGTGGCTGGAACCTGGACCACGCCCGCTCTTTGGAGGCCAGCAATCTGAGCAACCTATGCTGCCATAGCGCCAGTCGCACAGTTTGGGCTGCCTCCTGTGGAACGATCGGCTTGACGATCAGGTCGAACGCATCCTTTTCCAGAAACCGCTGCGCCAACGTTCGATCCGTCTGACCGGCGATCATGATAAGAGGGGCGACGAATTGATGAGCCCCTTTGTGTTCGAGGAAACGATAGGCTTGGAGGAGGATTGGGCTCATCGCCACGGCATCGTAAGAAGACACGCCACTCTTACGACAGAGTTCATCCGCCGAGGTACAAATATCGATCGCCACGTGAGGGAGGTGCTCAGACACAATGCACGGGAGGATTTCTAAGGCATGAGGATCGGTCTCAACGATGAGAAGCGTTTGGGAGGACATGGACGATCACCGATGAAGATTCTGCGCCAAACTCCCATATATACAGCGTACTGTATCAGCATATACTCCTAAGTACAAGTTACAGATTAGAAGCCTCTCTCCGTGAAGCTCTTTTGCATTGATAATGTTAAGCCCGCGCCGGAATCGGAGAATCCAAGAGTCATCTCCTGGGACTTTCCCCTGAACTAGCTTCCAATTCTGTAAATATCAACCTGGATGCGATGTTTCGCGGTGCGGACTCCGGGGGGCTTAAGCGGCTTTTCGGCTATGGGCAAGAGAAAAGAGTCTGTCGGTCACTTCTATGTTCTCTCTGATCTTCTGAGCCAGGGCTTTGCCTTTAACGGTCAGCCGTAGCAGGAGTATCCTCCTGTTTTCGTGGGTCTGTGTTTTGTGTAGCCATCCTTTTCGCTGACTGAGTTGTATGGCCTCGACCATAGACGGGTTGTCAATGCACAGCGCCGACGCGAGCTCGAGCAATTTGCACTGAGGATGCCGATCAAGGTAGAGCAACATTCCGGCTTGTGCAGGAGAGACACCAAGGGCCTGCAAGCGGTGACGGAACAAACCTTGAAGACGAAGAACCGTTTCGAGAGTCGAAAGCTTGCTGGCGTTCGTTTGAGGAGCCATTTCGGAAGTATAGCTTGAAAAAGGAACCACACAAAGAAATAAACTGCATTTGATTCTGGGACAATTCCCCGCCCAGCCGGTACACGGCATCTTGTGTAGAGGAAATCAATCCGTACCCTTTCTTCACCCTTTGCTCGTTTGCCGAAGACTCGATTCGTTTCAGCGCAGGCCATCCATGAGACGTGCCATACCGCTATTTCCTATTGGGTTGACGGGCAATCTGCTTTGCCACTTCGGCATTGCACGAAGCAAACTGCGATACCATTTCTTTCGAGTGTCTTCGGCTGAACCCTGTTTCGGACGGCGTGGTCTCCGCCACACTCAGATCAAGCGGAACCAGCACATCAAGCCCATCCTTGGTCCGGTTAAACCCAATCGTGACTTGGGCTCCGTCAACAATGTCTTTGAGGACGCTCAGGACTTTGTCGTCTAAGGCATAGGCAAAGATGCGTGTGCCGGGGGTGTCCGGCGCCTCATACTGAAAAAACTTGCTGGTCGCCGTGGTGCCATGAGGGGTTTGAAGATATGCAAAGTATGGGGCTTCGGCTTCCGCATCTGCGTGCGGCGCCATCGACGTTCCCAATTTGAATGACACGACGGCGGCAGTTTGGTCCTGGTTGGCCCAAAAGGTAATGTTCCCGACCAAGGCGACTAAGGCACCGCGCCGATAGGCCTGGTCCTGACCGACCACGCTAAAGACCAGAGAACAGCCCTGCCGTTTCCCTCCTGCTTGGACCGGCTGAAACTGAACGCCGATGGTGCCCACAAGAGTTGAAAGGTCGGCGGCATCAGCTGCCGAATACGGCAGCAGGAACATGATAGGGAGAAGGATCTGACGCACCCATCGCGGCATCCTATTTACCCATTCTCCGGAAGGATGTCTAACGTGTGAAGATCGGGCTCAGCGATGAGAACGGTTTGGAAGGACATGACGCGCCCTACTGAGGCGCGCATAAATACACTACTACGCCAGCATGCACCATCGGCAGCATGCCCTAGTGCAAGACGTTCAATGAGTAATCCTGTTCGAGCAGTCAGTTAGTATGTGGTGGTCGCCAGTCGCGTGCGGCAGAGAAGTAAACGAGGGAGTTTTAGAGATTTCGTTTCAAGTTTGGGCAGGTCACTGCTCATAATGCCTTCATTCGCGCTTGGATATAGTCATTCAGTTGCACTTGTGACTCATCATTCATCACGAGTGTTTCGATACCGCACTCTTCTCCGCGCACCCATCGCACAATCCCGGCAGACACCGATACCCATTTCCCGGTCGCCAGTCTGACCTTCATCGAGCACACATCCCCCGCTTGTAGCCGCGCGTCGCCATGGATTCTCCAACCGCGAGGGGAGAGATTCGTGACCGTTCCGTGGGCACTATGGAATCGATTTTCATACCTCACAGGACAAAATGCAGGAAAGCGACGGTAGGGCCGGAGGACGTACGCCATAGCCACCTCGACGGGGAAGCAGATTGTAGGAGAGCGCGGAATCGATCTGCAAGCGGGCTTTGGGAGGGTGCCGGTCATGAACCGGCTGCGAAGAATATCTCAAGACGGATCGGCGGCAAAGCACCTGAAGTGACGCACAGGCTAAGAACCTTCCAAACCCAGACCGAACCGCTAGGTTTGGCACGAGTTGGGTAGACGCATGAGACGCGATGACGCGATCAGCTCAACCGTGCTTCAAGTTTTTCGATTCGGTCGGCCATGTCTATGAGAATACTCCAAAGGGCCTTAGTGGACGGCTCGTCAAGTTCTTGTGGCGCAGGAAGTTCTTTCGCCAGATTTCTGAGCAGCTGCGCATTGGAATGTTGCATGAAGCTCCTCCAGTTACTGTATCCAAGAGCACAAAAGCCTAGTGAATAGGCGACGAGAAGTCAAACTGGGTGTGCCCTGGCCGGCTGAATCCGCCATGGTGAAGACTGCGTGGACAGTGTGGTGGTTGCGCTCCGCCTATCATGTGGACAGGTCTCATCAGGCAGAAGGACCACCTGAAAACTGCGGGAGAACCTGTCTGTGTGGACATGGCCTCCGGCGTGGCCGGCCATTACCTGGCGCACATGCTCAATCGATTGAGGCGAACCAAAGCCTTCTCTTTTGTGCACGCTTCAACCGACGCGGCCAGGTCAAAAAACAATCCGTCGATATTCGGATCGATCAACTTCATGCTTTCCTGTATGAGTGTCGCCGTTTTGTCCACTCGCTTCAGGACCATTCCGATAACCCTTCGTACGGACCACTCTACTGGGTAATCTTCGATATGACGCCGGAAATTGAACAACACCCGTTCTCGTTCCGTCAGCAGTCGGAGAAACCGCGCTTGCCAGAGGGCAATGCGAACACTGGTGAGGGCTTCGGCATCATCTACAGGCTTGGCGATCACATCAAAGGCCCCTCGGCGGAGAAGACAATCTCGAGCCGGTTCGATGTCCGTACTGGCGGCCGTGACGATGACCGGAGAGAGCACGTGGCAGTACTGTGTCCGGTGAAGGAGGAGCGAATGTTCTTTCTGAATCAGATGCGGAGCGGCAACCACGGTTGAATAGTGTGCGTGCGATAACCGCTCAGTCGTTTCCTGAGGAGAGGAACACACATCAACGTCAATCCGAGGCAGATGACCTGCGAAGATGCGGAGAAGGCCCTGCCGCATAACGGGATCCGTCTCAGCAATAAGAATCGCGCCGATTTCCATGACGACCAGTCTGCCTCGATAGGTGCATATTCAAGTGAGTGGGAGCACACGTGACCATAGTGACAGTTCTACCTGTTCCTTTATCGCGACATACGCCCCTGTCAGCGAAAGCGCGTGATTGGCACTGCACGTAAATTTCACGTTGTGGGTAGACCTCGATGTCCGGAGCGGAAAACCCCCTACGCCAGCGGAGAGCCGAGCACGATCCACGAGATGCCCTCCCCGAGTTGTTAGGTAGCATAAGCATGTTAAATGCCATCCTCAAGAATGCTGGGCGCCCTCCACAGATCGAAACTAAGCAAACGGGATAGGCATAAAAAATACTAGGGGTTGTACCAATGTTCACGCTGCAGATGTGCTGTAATACTTGGCCTGTTATGTTTCGTTCGATAGTGCTCCGCGCGGAAATACAAAAACAGGCCGTGCACAATCGCACCTTTACGATGCGAGAGTCGTCTATGTGCCGACAAGCTCAACGGGATAATCTGAATCACACTTTCCACCGAGACATGCTTCATCGTTTCAAGTTCGTACAATATCCACCGAGAGTACGGAGATCCTCACGATGCCGGAGGGTTTGCAGAGTGGGCATCCCTCACGAGTCCGAGAATCCTTGCACCACAATCGACATCACAACTCAGGCGCTGTCCGTATGCGCATGGCTCAAGATCTTGAGGGAGGAGATCCCGCCTTTCGCGCGATACGAGAAGCCGCCGGCATCAGTAATCGAGATGCCCAGATCGTGAGATATAGTTGTCCAAACCATAACTCAGAATGGCACGATGCCCATCTCTTGAAAGAGCGTCGGAGGCATATCAAGGTTCGGATGCTGTGCCGGGCTGAGTGGCGAGGGCCGCTCCCCTAAGGTCACCGTCCGCGTGGAGGACTCGCCCTCTCGCATAATCGTGAGCTCCACAGATTGGGCGGCTTGTAATTGGTGGAAGACCTTCACGAACTGCTCTCTCGTATGCAGGGTCTGGTCGTTGATGGCGACGATGATGTCGCCCCCTAAGACCCAAGGCTCTCCTCCGATGACCACATCCAGTTTGCCGGCCCGCAAGCCGATTATTTCAACCGGACTCCCGTCATCGATGTCGAGCACTAGCAAGCCGTCGACCAGGGGCAACGCGAACAAGTTTCGCAATTCATCGGTGACGAATTTCCCTTTCACACCGAGCCACGGACGGATGACCCGGCCATGAGCGCGGAGGTCGGCGATAATGGATTTGACGGTATTGATCGGAATTGCGAAACTGATATTCTGGGCCTCCAGCATGACGCTCGCGTTGATGCCGATGACGCGACCATCAGAATCGACGAGCGGCCCCCCGCTGTTGCCGGGATTGATCGGAGCCGTCGTTTGAATGGCCTGCTGAAAGTTTTCCTGTTTGGTTCCCATCACCTTGCCAAACCCACTGACGATCCCCGTTGAGAAAGCGTAGCCCAGGCCGAACGGATGCCCAATCGCCAACACTTTTTGTCCGATTTCCAGCTTGTCGGAGTCGCCTAATTGAGCTGAGCTAGCCCGGGTTTGACGGACACCTCAAAAGGAGGCACGATGAGGCCTCCCGAGGAGGTGCGACA